>JABAOG010013994.1_pt1 | contig 36273 bp, 29 predicted proteins | sample 7062131 | NCBI WGS metagenome assembly JABAOG01 (sample SAMN14538629, study PRJNA623070) | marine sediment metagenome | biome: marine biome [ENVO:00000428]; feature: marine pelagic biome [ENVO:01000023]; material: deep marine sediment [ENVO:00002113] | place: India: Arabian Sea | collected... | reverse complement strand
GTGGTGACGATCTCATGGATCCGCTCGGCCATAGTACGATCCGATCCCGTCATTTCACCAACCTTCTCGAGCAGGTCCTTTTCACCCTCCTCTCTCTTCTTGTTCGCGCGCGCTTCCTTTTTCAACTCTTTGGCACGCTCCTTCATCGCGGCTTGTTCTTCTTTCGTGAAACCTTTGGTTGAACTCATTTCAATCAATCTCCTTATGGTCAGGGTCAAGAGTTGACAACTTTTCAGAAAGTTGTCAACTCTGTTCTAGATATTCAGCGAGGTTTTTAAGGGCCATTTGCGCGCCCGCAGCAGCGCCGTATTTCGCCGCTTCTTCAAGTGCGGCCGTTGTTGCAAACAGTAGTTTCAATGTGACTCTGGTCTTACCGTCCTGGTCTTCAAAGGTCACGGTGGTGCGCACCGGCTCAGGCGCGTCCTCCGCGTCAGTTCCATAATCGTAGACAAACCGCGCCGGCTTGTCGATCTCTATAAACTGGACCCTAAAGTCATATCGGGCGCCATCCGGTCCAGGCATGCTGTACCGCCAGAAACCACCCGGTGTTCCATTCCATTCATGGATCGTACCATTTGGGACCCACCAATTCTCAGCATGTTCTCGCTCGGTAAAGGCAGCAAAGACGAGTTCGCGCGGGGCGTCGATCAATCTTGTGACAACGAGTTCCCGGTCTGTTGTTGTGTCTGTAATCATTGATTCTCCTTTTGAATCTTGCGTATATATTCTTCCAGGCGATCGAAATTATCCTCCCAGTGCTCACGATAGGTCTCCAGCCATTGGGAAGCATCTTTTAGCGGCTCCGCTTTCAGTTGGGCCGGACGCCATTGGGCTTGACGACTGCGCTCGATCAATCCGGCGCGTTCCAGCACCTTCAGATGATTGGAGATCGCCGGCAGACTGATCTCGAACGGCTCGGCCAGCTCCGTCACGGTGGCCGGACCCTGCGCCAACCGCTCCAACATCTCCCGGCGGGTTGGGTCCGCCAGGGCGGCAAAGGTCAGGCTAAGCGCGTCATTCACAGTTTGGACATCTCCTAATTAAATATTTAACTAATTAACTAATTAATTAAATAATAAATTATTATTGACAAAATGTCAAGGGGATTTCGTTTGGGGATTAACGGATGAATTGGCTTACAAAATCATAATAGCCGCGACGGCCGTAGTCGCGGTTCCATTTCTGGATGGAGCGCCGAATGCGTTTCAGGCAAGCGATTAGATCTTTCAAAGCAATAGGCTCCAGGTTGGAATCAAAAGGTTCTTTGTTTTCAGCCCCCGATTGCAGCTTCTCCCGGCCCAATCGCAATTCGCACATCCCTTTGACTCGTTCAAAAGCCACTTCTGCCGGCCCAGAAAGGTCGAGGTCTGGCGCGGCGCGTTTGCGTTGTTCGGCAGTGTAGAGGCGAATGAGATTATTAATCGCCTTCTCCGCTTCATAATCGGTCATCTCCTCGTCTTCATTGTAGACATTAACCAGGGCAAATTCTATGTTTTGGAGGACATCCAGAAATTCGTCTTCAAGTTTAGCCATCTCTTTTATCCTTCAATCAACTAATTCTTACTAAAACTCGTATCCGCCTGCGCCCACTGCATGGTATACAGGTTAAAGTAGCGACCTTTTTGAGCCAGTAGTTCTTCGTGGGTGCCCATTTCGACGATCCGGCCGTTATCCAACACCACAATCTTATCGGCCGTCACAATCGTACTCAAGCGGTGGGCGATGACAAAGCTGGTACGGCCGACCATCAAATAATCAATCGCCTGCTGAATCTGCTTCTCCGTCGTTGTATCCACACTGCTCGTCGCCTCATCCAGGATCAAAATGCGGGGGTCGGCCAGCAGCGCCCGGGCAAAGGACAGAATCTGCCGCTGCCCCACACTCAGATTCATACCATTCTCGCCCACCTCAGTCTGGTAGCCCTCCGGCAGCTTACTAATGAAAGCGTCCGCCCCGACCGCTCTTGCCGCTTCAATGACCTCTTCGTCGGTGGCGTCGAGACGGCCGTAACGAATATTGTCCATAATCGTCCCCCCAAACAGGAACGTATCTTGCAGCACAATCCCCAACTGGGAACGCAAACTATCCCGCGTCACCTGCCGCAGATCATGGCCATCAATCTTAATGGCCCCATCCTTGATGTCGAAGAAGCGGGCCAGCAGCCGGATAATCGTGCTTTTCCCCGCCCCTGTCTCACCCACCAGGGCAATTCGCTGCCCCGGGTCAGCGTGCAGATTAATGCCGCTCAGCACCGGTTCGTCGTCTTTGTAGCTAAAAGAAACGCCATCAAAGTCAACCATCCCCTTGATGGGCGGCAGTGGGTGGGCGTCTGGCGCGTCTTGTAAATCCGGTTCTAAATCCAGCAGATAAAAGATCCGCTCCCCGGCTGCCATTGTCGCCTGAAAAGTGTTGTATCGTTGGGCCAATTCCCGAATCGGGTCAAAGAAGCGCTCGACATAGAGGACAAACGCTACCAGCGTTCCGGCTGTCAGCGCGTCGCCCAAAACCAGCCAGCCGCCAACCCCTACCACCAGGGCCGTCGCAATAGAGCCGACCAGGTCTACCCCGGGAAAGAAAATCGCGGCGAGCCGGGTCGCTTCAATATTGGCATCAAAGAAGGATTGGTTCAGGTCATCGAAATGCTGCATATTCCGCTTTTCGCGGGTAAACGATTTGGTGACCCGGATGCCGGAAATCGACTCGTTCAGGTAGCCGTTAATAAGTGACAGCCGCTGGCGAGTGGCCCGGTATGCCTGCCGCACCCTCAGCCGCCAGTAGTTGGTCAATATCAACATCAGCGGCAAAATGGCAAACGTCACCAGGGCTAACTGCCAGTTCAGGCTGATCATGGCCACAATAATGCCCAGCAAGATGAAGCCGGAGCGGAACAGGCCGGTGATAGACCAGGTAATGAAATCTTGCATCACGCCCACGTCGCTGATTAGGCGGCTCATCAAACGGCCGACACTGTAATTATTGTGGAAGTTAGTTGACAGCCGGTGTAGATGCCGGAAAAGCTCGGAACGAATATCCGCTACAACTTTGGTGCCGACGTAAGCCATCAAGGCAATACGGGTGCGGTTGGTCAGCCATTCCGCGATAGCGATCGCAATAAAAGTGATAGTCCAGAAACGGAGCCGTTCCATATCCCCGGCCTGAATACCATCATCAATCGCCTGGCCGATAATCCAGGGGCCGGAAACCATCATGATTGAGGTGAAAATCATCAGAATGACGGCCAATATTAACTTCGATCTATAGGGCGACAAATAACGGCCGATCCGCCGCAGCAACCCGGCATCATACGCTTTGCCCAACGAATCCTCTTCATCAGGCAGCAGATCTTTAATTCGCTCCTCGCGCAGCTGTCGCTCCCGTTCCTCCATGCTCATCTGGGGGTCGAAATCGCGCACGTTTTCTCCGCCGCGGCCGTTGCTCCTATGTCCGTTTTGAGAATGATCTTTTTCTTTCACAAAAATCTCCCTTGTTAAAAAACCTGGCTTCTAGTCGATTTGAAGCTAACATCCAAATTAGGAAGGGGCCGGGCTTTTAGGCCATTTCGCTCTGCAAAGCAGCAAACTCTTCCTGGTCCTTCAACTGCAAATCGTAAATCTCGCGGTACAGACCATCATTAGCCAGCAGTTCATTGTGGGTGCCCCGTTCGACGATTTCGCCGTTATCCAGGACCAGGATGCAGTCAGCGTTTTTCAGCGTCAGCAGCCGTTGGGCGATAACAAATGTTGTCCGCCCTTCCATCAAGGTTTCCAGCGCCTGCTGAATCAGGTGTTCCGTCTCGGTGTCTACGCTGCTGGTCGAGTCGTCCAGAATCAGAATGCGGGGGTCGGTCAGCAAAGCCCGAGCAATAGCGACCCGCTGCTTCTGGCCGCCGCTCAACGTCACACCCCGCTCGCCAACCCTGGTATCGTAACCATCCGGGAAATTCATAATGAAGTCATGGGCGCGGGCAGCGCGGGCAGCCGTTTCAATCTCTTCCAGGCTGGCACTAGGACGGCCGTAAGCGATATTCTCGGCAATCGTCGAGCTAAAGAGAAATGTGTCTTGCAAGACAATACCAATATGCCGCCGCAGTTTTTCCAGATCCCAATCCCGGATGTCTACCCCTTCGACTTTGATCCGGCCAGCCGACACATCATAAAAACGGGGAATCAAAGCCGTCACCGTTGACTTGCCGGAGCCGGTCGGCCCAACCAGGGCAATTGTCTGCCCTGAAGGGGCCTCAAAAGTAATGTCGCTCAAAATTTTACGGTCTTCCCGGTAGGCAAAATGAACATGCTCGAATGAAACGTTACCTTCAATATCGGTCAGGGCAACAGCGTCTGGCGTTTCGGCCAGCTCATGTTCCGTGTCGATAATTTCAAACACCCGACTTGAGCTGGCTCCAGCCGTTGCGGCCAGATTCACCAGAAATCCCAGCCGCTGTACCGGACCATTGAGCATCAGGACGTAAGAAATCAGGGCAAAAAGAGAGCCAACCGTAATCTCGCCCTCCAGTGCTCGCGACCCGCCAAACCACAGCAGTAGAAAAATGCTGGTAGCCAGCACAAACTGGAAAAAAGGCCAGTTATTGGCCCAGGTGCGAATGACCTTGTAGCGTCGTTCAAACCATTCATTATTGTCCCGGTCAAATTTTTGAAGCTCAAATGGCTCTCGGGCGAAGGCTTTTACCACCCGGATGCCGGTCATACTTTCTTGCATCGTTGTCGAAAGAATCCCCATCTGTTCCTGGATACTTTTGAACATCGGCCGTATGATGCTCCCAAACCGAACCGTTGAAAAAACCAGGAATGGAAAAGGCAGCAGCGCCAAAAGCGACAGCGAGAAACTTTCCAACAGCATCGCAATGACGACCCCGATCATCAGCAAGACCGTGGCTGTCAAATCCATCAGTCCGATGCCGATGAAACGTTCCGTTTCGCTGATGTCGCTCGTGGCCCGGCTCATCAAGTCCCCGGTCTGGGTGCGGTCATGAAAAGAGAAGGGCAGCCGTTGAACCTGGTGATAATAATCATTTCGCAGGTTATAAGCCACCCGGTGCGTCAGCCATTCTCCAAAGAACCGCTGTCCAAAACCGGCCGTCCCCCGCACCACGGCAATCCCTAGAATGATGCCGCCGGCAATGAACAAGGCCGAAGCCTGCCCGCTGGCCAATCCATCATCAATTGCGCCTTTTATGATTTGGGGAACAAATAAATTCAATATGGTGACAAAAAACATTGACACATAGGCAATGGTTACTTGTCTGGCATTTGGTTTCAAGTAGCCCAGCAAGCGCCGGTATACTCCCAATCGACCGTCCACTCTATCCTCCTGGGTTATCGTAAAAGGCAACTGGAGAACAACTGCTTTTACAACAATCCGAACAGCGTTATCAATCCAATAAGGCGAAAGATTAGTCTAACATGGCTCCCAAACCGCCGTCTATCAAACGATTTACACCTAAATTTTTCTGCCAGACTTTTGTTTTTTGGTACGCTATTGACTTGAGTTGAAAGCTAACAAAAAAACAAAAGTCTACAGCGACCCTGAACAGATACCAACAAAAGTCTTGAACGTACAAACGCTGTATTGTAACAGACTTGTCGTACGGCCGTCCTCCGACTTTCGTCCAGGTTCCTGCCGTGATGGCAACGTTGCAAAGGATAAATCCTGACAGTAAACTTAATTGTCTAACAAAGTAGTTACAATAAATTACCAATTACCAATTACCCAATCATAACAAAATGACTCTCACCACCCTCCCCCTCACCGGCCTGCCTCTCGGCCGTCTTCCCCAATCCGTCATTGTCTGCGGCGATCCGGCCCGGGCCGCCAAAACGGCCGAACTGCTGAACGATGCTTCGGTCCTTAGCGAAAATCGGGAATATTACTGTTACACCGGCCATTATGCCGGCCAGGAAGTGGCCGTCTGTTCCCACGGCATCGGCGCCCCGGGGGCCGCTATCGCCTTCGAAGAACTGATAACCGCCGGCGCGACCCATCTGCTGCGGGTCGGTACCTGCGGCGGTTTACAGCCCGATCTTCAGTCCGGCGACCTGGTTGTGGTAACGGCCGCCATTGACAGCACCGGCTACGGTCGGGAAACCGTGCCGCCGGGCTATCCGGCAGTAGCCGACCCTGCATTGACGCTGGCTATTGTTGGCGCCGCCGGACGAGCAGGTCAAACCGTGCGTACTGGCCTGGCCCTGACTCGGGACAACTTTTACCGGGGTGTGAGCGTCGCCGGCCATCTGAACTACCAGTTAATGAGTGAGGCCAATGTACAGGCAGTTGAGATGGAATGTTCGGCTCTGTTCATTGTCGGTACGCTGCGACGAGTGAAAACGGCCGCCATTTTGGTCGTCGACGGCAATGTATTGGCCGCCGGACAGGAAACGATGGAATCATATAAACCCAAAGACCGGGCTGTACAAGATGGGGTTGATCTGGCCCTCCATATTGCCCTGGATACCTTAACCGCCAATGATGACACTGACTGAAAAAAGACGGGCAATCCGGCCCCTGCTCCAGGAACATGATCCGGTCGATGCTATCAGCGTCTATTATGCCTACTATCACGACGATACTAAAACCAACCTCGTTCTCTATCCCCCGGAGACAAAACAGGCTAAAGGCTATCTCTGCTTTTCCAGAACGGGCATAGACTTATTTCGGCCGTTGTTAACCATGCGGCTGCCTGTTGACCCTGCCGAAGCGGCCGATTTATTCTACAGCGCCATGCCGCCGGGCAACGACGTTATCATCAGTGCCCCGGCCACTTACATGCCTCTCCTGCGCGCTTTCTTTGAAATTCAAAAAGAAGAACAATTGTTGATCTACAAACTTAATTCCGGCCAATTCGAACCGGTGATTAATGTTCTGGTTACCCGCGAAGACTCCCCGGACGGCCGGGTTGGGTTTGTTATTCGAGAATCAAGCCCGGCTCGCCCCCGTTCCGAAAGCCAGGTTGTGGCCTCAGCCTGGCTCAACTGGCAGTCGCCAAGATTTGCAGAAATTTCCGTCCGTACCCAGGCCGCTTACCGGCGCCGAGGCTTGGGTCGCAGTGTCGTTGCCGCCGCCGCCCAATACATTCTGGAAAACGGCCGAACGCCGCTGTACATCGTTGCGGAACACAATCAGCCATCAATCCAACTGGCCCAATCAGTTGGCTTTGTCAACACCGGCGCCAAAGAAGTTATTCTCGAAGCGAGGCTTCGCCCGAGGCCCGATTAACCCCTTTATTGGGCCGAATCTTTGCCCAAATACACTTTAAATAGTACCCAGGTGTTAAAGCCCCATAGTGCCGGCGTGAAAATCACGAAAAAACGGCCCGCCACCTCTAGACATGCCTATTTTCTCATGTTAGATTCTAACTGTTGTAAAAAGTAGCAGAGATGGAGGCAGTCTAAAATGCGTAAAAATGGTATCGTAAAATGGTTTAGCCGGTTAAAAGGATATGGCTTCATAAAGCCCGAAACAGGTGAGCAGGAAGTTTTTGTTCACTATTCCGCTATTGAAGGCGAAGGCTATCGCAACCTGTACGAAGGCGATCGGGTCGAATATGACGAAGTAGACTTGGGCAAAGGCCCCCAGGCCCGTAACGTTAACACGATGCATACAGCTTAAAGTGGCATCAAACTGCTGAAGATTTTTAATAAATCCCGAGCAATATTCAAAATAACCGTATTGGTATTCACATGCAAAATGTGAGTAAAAAGCCTGCTTGAGAGAGCAGGCTTTTTTATTTTGGGTGGGCAGCCGTATTTGTAAACCCCTCTATCATCCTATTTACCTTTACGATTTCTTCCCATACAATGCATTCATGCTTGATGCTAAGAAAATTCTTGTTGTAGATGATGAATCTTCGCTCGTTCAACTTTGCCAGATTGTTTTGGAAAATGCCGGCTTTGAAGTTCGAGGCGCTTACAGTGGCAAGCAGGCGCTCAATTTGTTGAAAGACGAGATGCCGGACCTCATTTTACTGGATGTAATGATGCCTGGGATGAACGGTATCGAGTTGTGTCGGGAGATTCGCAATAAGCAAAAAGGAAAACGGGTTCACATAGTCATGTACACGGCCGATAGTAGTGACTCAACCCGAAAGTGCAGCTTGGAAGCAGGCGCCAACGATCTTATCACCAAAGAAACACCCATTTACGACCTGCCGGTCAAGTTAAATGGACTTCTGGTTTCTGAACCTCGGGGTTAGAGCTGGCCACCAGCCTTTCCGCTTACAACTTATTCACAAACGTTTGCGCCAGATCGCCATTGGCGCTGCCAAAGCGTATCAACAAATCGACAACAAAGGGCATGTTCAGCAGTGTCCGCTGGATAAGGTATGACTGTTTCATACCTTTCTCCATCTTTTCCGCACAGGCAGTTTCATATTTCAGGAATCGCTGTTTGGAAAAGTCGTTTTTACAGAATGCCTCATGAATGACATCGGCCGCAATCTTGGCGCTGATAACCCCGTTGTGTATGCCGCCGCCGGTAAGGGGGTTGATTAATCCGGCCGCATCACCAATTAGAATAGCTCCGTCAAAGGTGCGCGGAATATCCCATTTAGAACCAAAATTTAGCTGCCAGGTGGCAATATTCTCAATATTTGTCCGGCTGGTAGTTCTTTTTTTAATAGCTGGAATCTCCATAAAGACATCCAACATATCCTTCAGCGACTTATCCTCATTGCGGAACTTGTCCAGCCGCATGCCCAGCCCGATGTTCGCTTTTCTTTCGCCATAGGGAAATATCCAGGCGTAGCCCGGTAAGATCCCCTTATACAGATAGAATTCAACCATATGAGGCGTGACTTCAAAATCTTCAACATAAGCCCGCAAAGCAATGGCTCGATGTTTATCCTCATGCTTATATTCCAATAGGGAACGGGCGATGACCGAGGTAACCCCATCCGCGCCAATAACCATCTTGGCCCGTATATCCTGAACCTCGCCATTAGACTTGATCCGGACCCCTTTGACTTTGCCATCTTCCACAATTGGCTCTTTCACTTGTGCCTGGCAAAAATCTGCCCCGGAATCAATAGCGTGATCATATAAGACAGCGTCAAACTTGTACCGGGGCACGATACAGGCATCGCCGCCTTGTGGCCCTTTAATTAAATCGGCAATGATCTCGTGCTGATTGGGAGAACTTAACAACATTTTGTAAGCCGGGTAGAAGTCGGCCGCTTCAATCCGTTCTTTCATGCCCAATGTATACAATATTTCAATGGCGCCCCCCGGAATAGCGTCGCCACATGTCTTGTCCCTCGGAAACCCCTTGCGGTCTATCATGAGGACATCATGCCCTTGTTGGGCCAGAGCCATTGCCGCTGTAGAACCGCTTGGCCCCGCCCCAACCACGATAACCTCTCTCTCCATCAAATGTCCTCCTGAACAATTAGAAACGAATCACAATATCGTGTGTAACCCAATTATGCCACTAACTGCATGTGTGTATTCGCTTATAGTGACTCCGCTTGTATCTTTTTTAACAACCCCCGGCAGCCATCTTTGACAAGTTGGTAGACATATTCAAAGTTGCCGGTGTAGTAAGGGTCAGGCACATTGCGCTCGGCCGTTTCCGATGCAAAGTCCAACAATCGGAATAGACGTGGGTGACGGCCGAACTGCCTTTCCAGCGCCCTCAAATTATCCTCATCCATGGCAACAATATAACTATTTTCTCGTCGCATATCAGCCGCAGTAACCTGCCTGGCCCGGCCATTATAGGAAATGCCATGCTGTTTCAACACCCGGCGGGTGCCCCGATGAGCCGCTTCACCTACATGCCAGGAACCCGTTCCGGCCGAATCAATCGCTATTTTGTTTTCCAGGCCGGCCTCTTTAACCATCTGCCGAAATATCCCCTCCGCCATTGGCGAACGACAAATATTTCCCAGGCAGACAAATAGAACGTGTATCATAAATTTTCACTTTAGTCGTTTAAGGGACGGCCGAAAAACGTAAAACGTAAAGCGTAACGGTAGAGATCATTACGTTTTACGTTTTTCGCATTACGATAACACACCATCCCAATTATCATCTCAAACATCCATCCATCATATTCCAAGCCGGTCTATAAGCCGCATTCTGTACCTGCCATAGCAGGCGGTGATCATCTATCTAGGCCGGACATTGCTGTCCGGCTCGTGCAGTCTACCCGGAAGTTAACCGGAGCGAGCCACTCCGCACGCTTGCAGCGCATACAGATGTATGGGCCGCATACGTCCCTTCCTGCTTGACCTTGCTCCAGGTGGGGTTTGCCGAGCCAGCGACGTTACCGCCGCTGCTGGTGGTCTCTTACACCGCCGTTTCACCCTCGCCGGGCAGGTTCCTGCCCGGCAATATGCCTCTCTGTTGCACTTTCCGTCGGGTTACCCCGCCCGGCTGTTAGCCGGCACCGTGCTCTATGGAGTGCGGACTTTCCTCAGCCCGATTTTCATCAGGCCGCGATCACCCGACCAGCTTGTCGTCGTAATGTTACCATTGTACTATTCAGCGTCAAGGTAGGGACTGTTAGAGGATAGTTAGATAGCTGGCGGCTCCGGAGGGCAAAAGTTTTCTAGGACTGAACACTGATCAGTCAAAGAAGGTGATGCCCATTTCATCAAGCAGTTGCGTTGTTTTTTCCATATGCTCGGTCTTGTGGGCGGGGTCAGCAGTATGTCGTCCAATTTCATAATGAGCCAGTGCCTGTTCGTAAGGCATGCCAAAATGCTCCGCCAGCGCCAGCGCCTTCTGCCAGTAATCGGTAGCATAAGTCGGCCGTTGCAGCAACCACTCCCGCATTCCCAATAAAATATTCGCCTTCGGTCCCATAATGGGAAAAACCCCCGCATACTTTTCCACCAGATCACAGGCCGTATTGGCCGCCGCGACTAATTCATCGTCAGGCTCGGCCGTTTCTGCTGCCTCCGCCCATAACAACAGGTACACATAAGCAAAATTACCAATCGTCTCCAACATCGTAATCCGGTTAGGCGAGGAGACATAGGGGAACAGTTCCATCGCCTGATCCACCATCTGGCGGGCAAGCTTGCTTTCCCCTAACCGCAGCCTCGTTAAAGCCATCGTCACATAGCCCCGAAAACGGCCGAGCATATCCAACTCCTCCCGGTTCGCTTTTTCCACCCAAATGTCAAAAGCCTGCTCCAACAGCGCCAACGCCAGCGCCGGTTTGCCCAACCGCAGTAAATTTTCTGCCTGTCCCATCAAACCGGCCGTCTGGTGCTGGGTATTGTCTATTTCGCTGCCAGTTTCACACCATTGCAAACACCAGTTCCGCGCCTCCTCAAACTTTCCCAGGTGAAAAGGCAGCAGGGATCGGAGAGCCAATAACAACCCGACTACCCGTTTGTCGCCGACCTGGCGCGCATAAATAAGCCCCTTATCGGCTATCTTCCTGGTCCGATCCCATTCACCCAACCCGACCCGGTAAGTGCCTTCTATAAGCATGATCCAGGCCATAGCCGGTACATCCCCGGCGATTTCGGCCGTCTCGAGCGCCAGCTTACTATAAATCTCTGCTAGCCGGTGCCGCCGGAGCAGGCCAGCTATTAGCACCAGATTGCCATAAGCCTGCACCAAAGCCGGTGTCGGCCCCGCTCTTTCTGATAGATTTAAAGCCCGCAGCCCGCACAGAAAAATCATTACCTTTTCATTGGCAAAGTAGTAAATCTCAGCCAACTGTTGGTAGGCCCGGGTTGCCTCAAGCAAAGCTGTTTTTTGGTCAGCTTCCGCCCGGCCGACAATCCGATCCGGCCTCAAGCGGTGAAATATCTGACGGCCGATCTGGCCCAAAATCGTCCATACCAACTGCGGCCGTGAATCGGGGACAGGCCAGCCCAACAAGGCTAACATTCGTTTCAAAGCTGCCTGGCTTTCCGCGAATTGGGCCAGAGCCAGATAGGCTTCCCCGATCTGCCTGAGCCATTTGGCTCGTCTTAGGAGAATGCTTGTGTTTGATCGTCCGGCATCAGCTTGGGCGTATTGTTCGTCCAGCGCCAATGCCCGTTGTAGAAAACCAATCGCTTCCTGGTGAGCGGCGCTTCGCAGGGCATATTGCCCCGCCTGGGCCGCATAATGCCGTTCCTTGACCCGATCTTCAGCAATCGCCCAATGAAATGCCAGTCCCGCCGCCTGTTCTGGCGCATCGGGATAAGCTGTTTCAATGGCCAGGGCCACCCGGCCATGCAACTGTTTCTTTTCGCTGGTCGTCAGCTGGTTGAGCAGGCTCTCCCGTAATTTGTCATGGGAAAAGAGCCAGCGGCCTTCCTGTACCGCCAAAACGGCCGCATTCGCGCAAACCGTCAGCCAACGGCCCAGATTAACATCCGGTTGGGCCGCTCGCAGCACCCGTAGATCTAACACCCGGCCGGCCACAGCCGCTAGTTGCAGCAGCAACCTGGCATCAGCCGGAACCTGGTTCAAACGCCGTTCGACCAGCCTTTTCAAGCCGCCGGTGAAGACGTGGGCCGGCAAAGTGGTCCGCCCTATCTTCTCCAACTGGCCCGCTTCCTCAGCCAGCGCCCGAACTACCTCCACTAGGAAGAAGGGGTTTCCTTCCGTTTCTCGCTGCAGCAAACTGATAACCCGCGGCTGGCGGCCAGTGTCCCCCAGCATCGAGATGCTCAATTGAGCGATCTCTTCATTATTGAGCCGTTCCAATTTAAGGTGCTTCATCCCGGGCAGCCGCTGGGGCAAATTCGGCCGTTCATCATCCCGGTAATTGCCAATGATCATCAGTGACTGCTCGTGGACATGGCGATTCAACCAAGCAATTAATTCCAGGCTTTCATCGCCTGCCCATTGCAAATCTTCCAAAAGGACAACCAGGGGGTTGGTCTGGCGTTGGAATAACTCCGAAATGGTAGAAAGGATTCGGGTTTGGGTCGCCTGGGAATTAAGAACTGGGGCCGGGATAACCTCGCGCTCCAACAGTTCCCCAATATCAGGCACCAGTGCCTGTAATACCCCGACCGCCAAATCATCTAATTCTGTTTGCAAGATCAACCGCCGGACAACCTGCTGCCAGACGGTGTAAGGGCTCGCCTGGTCAGAGACTGCCTGGCCTCGCAGCACCAGCGCGCCGCCAACAAGCGCCTGCGTTCTAACTTCCTCCAACAGGCGCGACTTGCCAACTCCACTTTCGCCGCTGACCAGCCAGGCGCTGCCCCGGCCAACCATCACCTGTCGCAGCGCGGTTTTTAATTGGGACAGTTCCTCCTGTCGGCCGACCAGGGTCGCTGCCTGTAAAAAGCTTTCCCGGATCGCTTCAGTTTCGGCCGAAAAAGGCTGCCCCACGGCTGTGCTGATTTCATCAATAACCACCGCCACATCCCGGCATCGTTCAAGTGGTTTTTTGGCTAACAGTTGGGCCAAAACAGGCTGCATCGATTCCGGTATGGCGGCGTCAGACAGATCCGGTGGCTGGTGCAGGATTTGGTCAATGATATTATTTTTATCAGGCGAAAAAGGATGGTGGCCTGATAATAACTCATAAGCCAGAACCCCGATGGCATATAAATCAGCCTCCGGCCCATACTGGTCCCCAACCAGAACCTCCGGGGCCATATAGGCAATCGTCCCCACCATACCCTTTGCATGTTTCTGTTCAACCGAGAGGCCAAAGTCAAGCACCTTTACCTGGCCAGCTTTATATAAATTATTGTTCTTATTCTGGCCCGCCTCTAGCGGTACGACCAGGATATTGCCGGGCTTCAAATCGCGGTGTACCATTCCCCGCCTATGGATATAGGCCAGGGCTTGCAGTGTCTGCACCAATAATCCAACCTTATCATTGAATGGTTGGTCTTGACCGGCCTCCAGGAGGGTTTGGGCCTTTTCCAGCAGATCCATCGTGAAGTACGGCCGTCCCCCCGCATCAAAACCATAGTCAAGAACGCCAATAATATGGGGATGGTGCAGGGATGCCAGGGCTTGAAACTCTTGAGCCAGCGAAAAACGCGGGTCAAACTGGGTGCTGCCAGGGGTACTGCCCGGCAGTTCATCCTCAGTAATGATCTGCTTAAAGGCTACATCCTGGCGTGTTAGACGGTCGGTCGCCCGAAAGACGCGCCCCATTCCCCCCTTACCGAGTTGTTCTTGCAGGCGGTACCGTCCGCCAATTAAAGGCGCTGACATGTTTGTTCCAACCATCGCAATAGATAAACGAAGATCTTCGAACTATTCCGATAGCTTACCCTATCAATCAGCTACCGGGCAAACCCACTGGGAACAAATACGGTCGGATCGATCTGATCAAATCCAACCTCACGTTCATAATTGGCAACACGGCCGAACAACTTCTTGACCGCTTTTTCCACTGAATCGTAATCGAACAAATCAAAAACAGCTGTATCGCGCGGGTTACCATCTTCATCAGGCACCAGGCGGGATTCCTTAATACCCGCACTGATATTTTTAATGAACGATCGCCGGTCAGCGACACCCAAATTTTTCAACGCCACCGCCAATACGTCCCGGGTATACTGTCGAGGGCCATAGACCCCGGCCTGGTACAAAATTTCACCCAGCCGGGCGCGGTTCGGGATAATGTCAAATCCGGGCATGTGGAAGTTGTTAATAACGTCATACAGCGCTTCCAATGCCCTCGCCGGATAGTAATATAAATAAAGGCGGGCCACTTCCAGGAAAAAGAAGTAATGGGCCGCTTCATCTACCGCAATCGTTTCGGCCGCCTGGGCCAGAATGGGATCGGCGTCATGCTTATGGGCCGGTACGTCGCTTTGACCCCGGGCAATAATGGCTGTGTTAAGATAATTTAGCTGGGTGGCCCGCTCCTGAATGACGACGTAAAAGATAGTGTGAAAAACGTCCGTCCAGGGCATCATCCATTCGTCATTCCGCAAGCTTTGTTGATATTCCCGGATCCAATCAGGATCGCGTCGTTGGGAGAATAACATGGTATTCAACCATAAATCAGAGTGCTTCTCCTCTTCCGAACCCCAGCGAATCTGGAAATGGGAACGGCCGTAGCTCTTGCGCGTCATCTGGATTGTCTTGACCGTATAATCAGGCACATACTGCTCAACCGCGTAATATCCCTCCAATATATAGTTCAGTTCAGGGGATAGATCCGTGCGAAAAGCCCGCCAGTCAAAACTTTTATCCGGGTTCCAGTTGCGCTTACTTTGTGAACGCGACAAATACCAACGGTAAAGACCAACCAGACCACGCTCAATTAGCCGGTCTTTTTCCTGCTTGCTCAACAAACCGGCCGGAAATGGCGGCCGTTGTTCTTCAATCTCCTGGATGATCGATTCATCTGGTTTGAGCATTTAATTCTCCTTGCCAGACAGAGCACAACCAGCCACTGAATTGATAAATGTCGTCCCTGTCTTCTCTGTTTTTAAACCTTTCGCGCCGCATAAATATCGCAGTTAAGCAGTTCGGTGCGGGTAAAAATCATGCGGACAGCCTTCAAATACACCCGAAAATCCTTGTAGAAAGTCGGACTGGTAATGTCCTTCAATCGCGTCCGATTGTCAAAAAGATTCTTCAGCCACACATCAAGCGTCTTCTGATAATGGTCCATCGACATCTGGAACACATCCCTCAAAACAAAGCCCGTCTCATCCAAAGCCTGCAACTCCTGGTATAACGGCCGGTAATTGCCGGTATAACCATACAGCTTATGAACGTGCTCGCTGGCCGGACCCAGCACCGCATGCTCAGCCCGGGTAAGATGCAATTCTTTGTGAACCATCATGCCGCCGGGTTTCAACACCTTATTACACTTTGAGAAAAACTCAGCGATATCGGTAAAATGAGTAATGACCTCATCCGTGAAGACAATGTTGTATTGTTCTTCTTCCGGCAGATTTTTCCAATGAACGACTTCAAAAGCAGCGTTCACCCCATGTCGGGCGGCTCGTGATTCGGCCGTTGGAATTTGCATCGGCGAAATGGTGATACCATGTCCAATCGCGTCATATTTTTCGCACAAATAGACAATCGGCCCGCCCCAACCACAGCCAACATCCAGAATACGCATCCCTGGTTCCAGCTGCATCAATGAGGCCAGCTTGTCAAACTTTTTTTCCTCCGCCTGGGTAATATCAAAGCCCTCCTCCCATAAATCACAAGAGTAAGAGTGCCATTTACTACCCATGAAGGTTAAGAAAAACTCTGGGTCACGCTCATAGTGGGATGATGTCCGCTCAATGTCTTCCTCAACATCATATCCCTGGTAAAATTCAGTCCCAGTATCGGGTGCTTCAGGATATAAAACTTCATCAACAACTTTTGACATTTTTCCCTCCAAAATATTATTTACTATGGAAACCGGGTTTTTTAGTAGTCCTAAGAATAGTTGAGTTGGTATAAAACGATTCGCTGTAGAGTTGAAAAACCCGGTTTCTGAACTTTCGCGAAAAGGCTGCAATGCTTCCCTAACTAACTGCCCCGCCCGACTGCGCAATAACTTCCTCGGCCTGTGCAATGTGCCAAGTCATACGCAATGTTTGAAACTGGCGGAGCGCTTCATTAAACATTTTTTGACTTTGCTCTGCTAATCCCTGTTGAGCATAAACTTTACCCAATTCAAATTTAGTAATGGCGGCCAGTGGCAGCGCCGGTCCGCTTTCGTGAAAGGCAATACTATCCTTCAAGAGGTTTTCAATTTTCGTCCAATCTGGGCTGTTACCGGCTGCCAGAATGCGGCCCATACTTTGTTGAACCTGGGCCTTGGCCACTGGCTGCTCACTCTGCTCAGCCCGCTGTAAGGCTGCTTCAACCTGCTCCAAAGCCTTCGACCGGTTACCGGCCTGAAGCGTTAGCTCTGCCCGAAATCCTTCATACATCGGCAGATGGGCCAATAACTGCTCCTTGCCCTGAGCCAATGCCAGGCAGCGATTCAAGTTATGGGTGGCATCGTCATAATGCCCCTGCTGTAAGAATATATAACCCAGGCAGCCATGAGACAGGTTCAAAATATGCAAGGCCAGGGCTTCCCCTTTGCTGGCTACCTCGATACTTTGCTCAAGATAATCAATCGCCTGCTCGAAATGACCACAGAATCCAAGAACAAACCCCAGGACCATTAAGTTACCGGCAATCCGGCTGGGATGGCCTAGAGATTCGGCCGTATCCAAAGAGCGCTGCGCTATTTGTTCCGCTTCCTCCCACTTGCCTTGATAATAAAGATTGGCCGCCTGGAAAGCCAGCGAACCGGCATACAATTCCATATCTCCAAATTTCTCGGCCAGTGGAATACCCTTCGCCAGCATTTCGGCCGACTGTCCATAAGCCCCCATATTACACAGCGCCCGGCCCATCAGGTTATAAGGAATCATCAACAGCCGTTCAAGCCCTAATTTCTCAGCCAGCGCCACCCCCTGGCTGAAATTGTCAAACGCCTGGCTCATGCGGGTTCCAATATAATGAAAAGCGCCGATGCTGCTGTAGACATAAGCCAACCGAACCTCATCTTCGAGCGACTCGGCCGTTTCCAACGCCTGTTCCAACAGCTGCTGCATATTCTCCCCGGGCGAAAAGGCCGCGACCCGGGACAGTTTTAAGGTCGTGTCAACCAACAGCTCGCGGTTTTCTGTAGTCGGTTCTATGCGAGCCAGGGCGTCAATGGCCCGCTCAAAGAAATTCTTAGCCTCGGCATTGGCCCCAACCCGCATCGCCTGATCACCTGCGGTCACGGCATAGTGGGCCGCTTTAGCTAGATTTCCGGCCCCTGACCAATGATAGGAAAGACGGGCCGCCTCGCGCCCATTCGGCAAATAGACCACTTCTATGGCCTCGGCCACACGTTTGTGCAGTTGTTGCAGGTGGTCGGGAGCCATATCAGTCAGTAACCCCTCCCGTAATTTGTCATGAGCAAAGCGCCACTGATCCCCCTGTTTCTCGAGAACGGCCGCATTGACACTCTCAGTCAGCCAGGTTTCCAGGTCCGGCCTGGAGTTCGGCCACTCAACAGCCTGCAACATTTGCAAATCTACCTCCCGCCCGGCAACGGCCGAAATCTCCAACAAAGGCCAATAAGCGACCGGAACCCGGTTCAACCGGCGTTGGACAAGTCGCTGCAAACCACCCGTAAAAACGTGAGCCGGTAAGGTCTGGGTGCCAATTTTGCTCAACTCGCCCGCTTCTTCCGCTAATGCCCGAACCACTTCTACAAGGAAAAACGGGTTCCCCTCGGTTTCCCGTCGCAGTAATGATAAAACTTCATTCTGCCGCCCGACATCACCCAACATCGATTCGCTCAAATCCGCAATCGCGGACGAATCTAATCTGTTCAACTTGATGAGCTTCATTTCCGGCAGCAGCCCCGGTAAGTCAGGCTGCTCATCATCCCGGTAACTACCAATAATCAACAACGGCCATTCTTTTGTAAGTTGATTGAGCGCCTTTAACATATCTAGGCTTTCTGCACCCGTCCACTGCAAATCCTCAAGCAAAATGACGATTGGGGTTTCTTGTTCCTTAGTTGCCGCTGTAACGAGGCTGCCCACAGTAGAGATTAGGCGCTGCTGGGCTGCCTGGGAATCCAGTTCTGGCGCTTCGGCCACATTTTTCTCCAGCAGCCGGTCAATATCGCCTATTAGTGGTTTCAAGATACCAGCTTGTTCATCACTGATATCATTAGTAACAACCAGCCGTCGCAGCCCGCGCCGCCAGACTTCATACGGACTGCCGCCATCACTGATTGCCTGACCTCGTAATACGTCCGCACCCCGCACCAGTGCCCGAATCCGAACCTCGTCCATAAGTCTGGACTTGCCGACACCGCTTTCCCCGGCCACCAGCCAGGCGTTGCCAACACCTTCCTTAGCAGCATTAGTTAGGGAGCCTAAAAGTTGGCCTAACTCTTGCTCTCGGCCCACAAAACTGGCCGCCTGCAAGAAACTTTCCCGGGTCGCCTCCGTCTCAATCGGCACCGGCTGCTTAATAGCCCCGCTCAAGTCATTAATAACATCTCTGGCTTCTGAATACCGCTCCGAAATCTTTTTTGCCAGTAGCCGCGAGACAACATCCCGAACCGCTTTGGGTGCCTCTAATTCGGAACAATCAGGCACAACATGGAGAATGCGGTCAAAAACACTGACGGTATCCGGATCTTCGAATGGATTGCGCCCCGTAAAGAGATTGTACGCCAGGACGCCTACGGCATAGAGATCGGCCGGTGGCCCCGCCTGTGTCCCCCGCAGCACCTCTGGCGCCATATAGTACAACGTTCCGACCGTCCCCGTGGCATCAACAATATCCACCGACAGACCAAAATCGAGAACCTTCACCTGTCCAAGCGGGACATCATCATTTAACTCATCCGGCTGAACGGCCGTCACCAAAACATTGCCTGGCTTTAAGTCGCGGTGAACGATGCCCTGGCGATGAATATAAGCCAGTGCTTGCAGCACCTGCACCAACAAACCCACCTTAATCGTTAAGGGCTGGTCGGCGCCGACCTCGAGGATAGTTTGGGCGTCTTCCAAAACATCCATCGTGAAATAAGGCTCTGCCGTTTATCATCAAAACCATAATCGAGGACACCAATGATATTCGGGTGGCGCAGCGAAGCCAGTGCCTGGAACTCTCTGGCCAATGAGAGGCGTGGGTCGTGAGAGGAATCCTCAATGTATGAAGAGGCCATAAAGAGATCGTCGTTAGCCAAAATACGCTTTAAAGCGATCTCTTGCCCGGTCAAGCGGTCAAAAGCCCGGTAAACGCTGCCCATCCCCCCCTTCCCCAGTTGGTCAAGCAGCCGGTAACGACCGCCCACAACTTCTGGCCTAGGTTGATATAGGAACGATGAGAAATCTGACATCATAGCTTAACCATATTTGGATGAAAGTCTGGCATTCTACGACCTCACCCTAAAAAGTTGCGTATATTGAATAGAGGTTCGTCACACAAGATACTCTCAAACTGCATTTTAACTATAGCAAAATCTTGCCTTATTCAAAAGAGGTTGGTCTGTTTGGTGGCTTGACTACCATAGGGGCAAAGCATACAATCCTCACATTACCTGTTTTCTGGGAGAAAAATATGGACATTTTTNNATGGAAGCCGGACTATACCCTTACTTTATTCCCCTGGAAGAAACAGAGGGAACCGAAGTGACGATAGACGGCCGTCGCGTCATTATGATCGGCTCCAACAATTACCTGGGGTTGACCACCCATCCCAGGGTCCGCCAGGCTGCCATCGAAGGCATTGAACAGTATGGCACCAGCTGTACCGGCTCTCGTTTCCTAAACGGCACCCTGCGTCTCCACCTGGAGTTGGAAGAACGGCTGGCCAATTTCGTTGGCAAAGAAGCGGCCCTGGTATTTAGCACCGGCATGCAGGTCAACCTGGGCGTCATTTCCGCCCTGGTCGGTCCCAACGACTACGTCATCATCGACAAAGACAATCATGCCTCTATTGTAGACGGCTGTCGGATGAGCATGGGCCAGATGAAACGCTTCCGCCATTCAGATATGAACCATCTGGAAAGGTTATTAAGCGGCTTACCGGCCGATTCCGGCAAGATGGTCATCATCGATGGTGTCTACAGCATGGGCGGCGACATTGCTCCCCTGCCCGAAATAGTTGAAATATGCAAGAAATATGAGGCTCGCCTCTATGTTGATGACGCTCACTCATTGGGCGTCCTGGGCAATGGCCGGGGAACGGCCGCCCACTTTGGCCTGACCGGTGATGTCGACCTTATCATGGGCACCTTCAGCAAATCCTTCGCCTCCATCGGCGGCTTCATCGCCGGCGATGCCGACGTCATGCACTACGTCCAGCACAGCGCCCGTTCCCTCATCTTCAGCGCCAGCCTGCCCCCATCCAACGTCATGGCCGTCATGGCCGCCCTGGAGATAATGGAAACGGAGCCAGAGCATGTCGAACAGCTTTGGGACAACGGTCAAAAAATGTTGAACGGTCTCAGAGAGTTAGGCTTCAACACCGGTAACACCGAGACCCCCATTATCCCCATTATCATCGGCGAAAATGATCCCACCTTCCTGACCTGGAAGGTACTGTTCGAGCGGGGCCTTTACACTAACCCTGTCGTCTCACCGGCTGTCCCGGAAGGCCAGTCCCTCCTCCGCACCAGCTACATGGCCACCCACACCGAAGAACAACTGGACGAAGCCCTCGACATCCTGGCCGTTTCCGGCCGTCAATTAGGGCTAATTCCATAGCGCGATCTCAGAAGTCAGGCTTTTTCAAGGTGTCTTTATAAGCTGCCTGATCGTAAAAAAGCCTGACTTCTCTTAGGGGCTGGGGAACCAATTCCACCACCAATCCGTCATGTAAATAGAGGCTGTGTCAGGTAATCGTTACCTATTCGTCACCTGAACGGACAGCAAACACTGACCAACTGTATTAAACTGCATAATATCAATTATTTTTAATGCCATTTTCTGTTGACNNATGCCATTTTCTGTTGACGGCTAACTGTTAACTGTCGACTTTATCAGGAGTCTTTGATGCAATATTACGATGAACAACCAACTGTTCCAGTTCATTACGTTCGGCCGCAGCCGTCAAAACGCGGCCGTCGTGGCTGTGGCTGCCTGAGCCGCGTGTTTCTAGGCGGTATTCTTCTGCTTGCTTTCCTCGTCTTTGGCGGGGTGGCCGTGGCCGGTACGCTCATTTACACCAGCCTCTCCGGCGAAATCGAAGACGGCATCGCCGCCCTGGACGACGCCCGCAACCGCGAAACCTTTGAAACAACCCGCATCACTGACCGCAACGGCCATTTGCTGTGGGAGATTTTTGGCGAAGGCAAACGCACCAACGTCCCGCTGGCTCAAATGCCCCAGGATTTAATCAACGCCACTATCGCCGTCGAAGATGACACCTTCTACGAAAATATCGGCCTCGATGCCCCCTCCCTGGTTGCCGCCCTCATCGCCAACCTCCGCAACCCCGATGAACGGCCGGTTGGCGGCAGCACCATCACCCAACAAATAGTACGTCACATCGTCTTTGATTATGAAGAGCGGACGGCCGTCGACTACAACCGCAAGACCAAAGAGGTCATCCTGGCCTGGATGATGAATCGCAAATTCACCAAAGACGAAATCCTGGAAATGTACCTCAACGAAATCTACTACGGTAACCTCGCCTACGGCGTCGAAGCCGCCGCCCAGACCTACTTCGGCAAATCGGCCACCGAACTAACCCTGGCCGAAGCCAGCCTCTTGGCCGCCCTGCCCCAAAGCCCGGTTGATTTGGACCCCTTGACCAATCTCGAAGGGGCCAAGGAGCGGCAGTGGATAGTCTTAAATCTCATGGTCAGCGAAGGCTATATCACCCAAACTGACGCCGAAGCCGCCTACCTGGAAACCCTAACCTTTGCCGTTCAGGAAGTCAGCCTGGAAGCGCCTCACTTTGCCGTTTACGTTCGCCAACTATTGGAGGAACAATTTGGAGCAGAAGTCGTCGCCAACGGCGGTCTGCGCGTCACCACAACCCTGGATATGGAACACCAACGGCTGGCCGAAATATTGGCCCGCCAGCATGTGGACGCCGTTGGCGTCGAACATAATCTGACCAACGCCGCCCTGGTTTCTATGAAGCCCGGAACCGGCGAAATTCTGGCCATGGTCGGCAGCGTCGATTATCATGACGAGACGATAGATGGTCATGTCAATATCGCCCTGAGCGGCCAGCAGCCCGGCAGCAGCATCAAGCCCCTTACCTACGCCGCCGCCCTTTCCCCTGGCGCCGATGGCAGCTCCCCCGCCTGGACTGCGGCCGATTTACTGTGGGACGTTCCTGTTGATTATCCTCAATTTGACGGCTCGACCTACTCCCCCATCAATTATGACCGCACCTTCCACGGCCCGATCCGTCTCCGAGACGCCCTGGCCAACAGCTACAATATTCCGGCCGTTCTCGTACTCCAAGACATCGGCGTGCCCAGACTAATTGAATTTGCCGCCCGGATGGGCATCAACAGTTGGGTTGATGACCCCGCCCGCTATGGCCTTTCCCTGACCTTAGGCGGCGGCGAAGTGACACCGCTANNCCCTCCCACCGCCATCCTGAAAGTTGAAAAAACAAACGGCGAAGTCCTGTACGAATACCAGCCCCCGGCACCCCAGCAGATCATTGACCCTCGCGTCGCCTACCTCATCAGCGACATCCTCGATGATGACGCCGCCCGCATCCCGGCCATGGGCCGCGACAATCCCCTGGCCTTGTCCTTCCCGGCTGCTGCCAAGACCGGTACCAGCAATGACTTCCGCGACAACTGGACCGTCGGCTATACTCCCGGCCTGGTCGTAGGCGTCTGGACCGGCAACACCGACAACAGCGAAATGCTCAACATCAGCGGCCTGACCGGCGCCGCTCCCTTGTGGTCAGCCTACATGCAGGGCATTTACAGCGATTACGACCTCCTGGCCGACCTCGGCCATAACGGCAGCCAACCGCCGACGGAGTTTGTCGCCCCGCCGGGACTGGAACAACGGCCGATCTGCAATTTCTCTGGTATCACCATCGGCGCCACCGAATGCAGCCGCAGCGATTCCGAATGGTTCCTGACCAACAACCAGCATGCCCAGCAAACACCAACCCCCGACCCGGATTTTGTTTCCTGGGAACGAATCGAACCGGCCGTCTGGCGCATTCCGGCCGTCCTCATCCCCACCGCCCCCGGCGATACTCACACCGCCTCCCTCACCAGCGAAGAACTGCCCCCACCTCTTTATTGTCACTTTACTCAGGGCATCGCCTTCGAAGAACTGCCGCCCGACGCCGCCCCGCTCCTATTCCTGGCGCCGCCCAAAAACGCCGAAAGTTTAGACCCGGCCTATGAATGGGCTGAAGACCACAACCTGCCGATTTTGCCCCGGGAAAGCTGCACCGAAGAGATTCTAGCCACCGCTCACATTTCAGGCGGCTCCAATTTCTGGCACATCGCCAGCCCTAAAGCCGGCGATACGGTGAGCGGTGTTCTGCCTATCGTGGGCACGGCCGACTTCAATACCTCCCAGGTCAGTTTCTTCAAAGTCGAGATCGCCTATGCTAGCAACCCCGGCGAATGGATCACCCTTGGTGAAACCCACAGTGAACCGGTTATCAACGGCACCTTAGAGATGCTCCTGGCCAGCGCCTTCCCGGATGGCAGCTACTTCCTGCGGCTGGTCGTCGTTTTGAAAGATGGCAATTATGCCGGCGAACCGCATGTGATTCCGATAGTGATTGAGTGATTCGTAATTGGGTTGATTCGAACGCTCCAATCAACCCAATCAACCCCCATCTCCTTTGCCAACCGGACGGAGCCATCTACAATCGTGGCATGACTTTGCCTGCTCAAATTGTCTTTATCACGGCCGTCCTCCTCAGCCCACTCTACCTCCTCTACCGGCTCAACCGGCGGCGACGGCAACAGCTCCTTGCAGCCGTTCAGGTCGTTGAGATTGAAGATGTGACTTCACAGCATCTAGAAAACAGCCGCAGCTTATACGTTTATCTGCCCCCAGATTATGGGGGCCAATCAGAGAGACGATATCCAGTCCTCTATCTAAATGACGGGCAGGATCGACATCAGCTCAAACTGCATGAAACCCTGGCCAGACTGTATAATCGCCGCTTAATCGAGCCAATTATCGTCATCGCCATTCCGACCAATGAGGATCGCGTCCAGGAGTATGGCACGGCTGTTGCCCCCAACGCCCAGGGATTCGGTAAAAAGGCCGATCAATACAGCCAATTTCTAACCGCAGAAATAATGCCCCTCATCAACGAGCAGTATCGGACGAAAACGATGGTAGAGGAGACAGCAATCGCCGGCATGTCCCTTGGCGGCCTCTCTGCCTTCGACATCGCCTGGAATTACCCCGACCTGTTTGGCATCGTCGGTGTCTTTTCCGGCTCCTTCTGGTGGCGGCCGGCCGAAGATGAGACCCGTGTCCCGCCCAACAAACTGATCATGCCTCAGCTTGTTTTACAAGAATCGAGAAAACTAAAACTCCGCATTTGGCTAGAAGCCGCTACCCGCGACGAAACGGCCGACCGCGACAACAACGGCGTCATCGACGCCATTCAAGATACCCGGGAACTCATCGAAGCCCTGGTCTCAGTTGGCTACAAGGAAGGGGAGGATGTGGTCTATGTCGAGGTTGAAGGCGGCCGTCACAACTACGAAACCTGGTCAAAAATCTTTCCCGACTTTTTGAGGTGGGCTTTTCCTGTCTAAAATTCAGAACCAATTTGTCATATTTTTGCCATATGTTCGTTTTTATAAGTGAATGACAAATCGAACAGGTGTTTATGACCAAAAAACCACTAGCCAAACGATTAAGGCAGGCCGTTAGGGGAATTTGCGCAGCCCGAACGGCCGTTAGCCAACCCCGCCCAATTCAGCCGCCTTTACCAGGAAAAGCATCTACTGGTCTTCCGCCATATCTATGGCCTGTGCGGCGGCCCAACCCCGTTGGCCGAAGATTTAACCGCCGAAACCTTCATGCGCGCCTGGCAGGCCCGAACTTCCTTCTCCGGCAGTTGGGAGGCGGCCACGGGTTGGCTGCTGCGGATCGGCCGTAATCTCGTCATCGATCATTCGCGGAACCGGCTGGAACAAAACACCATCCACTTCACCGAAGCATCCGAATTTGCATCCGAAGCAGTACTGCCCGAGGAAACGCTAATCCAGGCCGAACAGCAAAAAATACTAATCGCCTTGTTGCAAGAACTTCCTATCCAAAAGCGGGAGATGGTTACCCTTCGTTACCTGCTGGGTTGGCGCGTAAACCAGATTGCCGGCTATCTTGAAATACCGGAAAACACTGTCAGCATCACCATTCAGCGAACACTCCAACACATGCGTTACCGCTGGCCGATGATGAGCGCAGACCCAAAGGAGCAAGAAAATGTCCAGATCTAAAAACGAAAAAAATAAACTACCTGTTCCAACCTTGTCTGAAATGGAAAACTTATTATCAGAGATAAAGCCTCGGCCAACTTCGCAGCTGCATCAACAGCTGCGTCACGCACCCTGGCACAATGAGGAAGGAAAATTCAGCATGATTCGCTTAAAAAAACTAGAACTGGTCGCCACCGGCGCCGCCCTCTTACTCTTGGTCGTGATTGCGGCCGTCCTGTTCCTACAATGGTCCCCCACCGGTCAGATAAATTTTGGTAGCGGCACAGATCCAGAGGCCAATCTTCCAGCCTCCGAAAACAATCAAACGGCCGAAAACAACACCGCCCCCCTGCCTACCCGGCTCGCCCCAACAACATCCACCCCAACACCTCCCGTTGGCCTGTTCGCCTGGAGCAGCAGTTTGCCGGGCGAACCTCCCCTCTCTGCAAGCGGCATAGCCTATGAAACCAGCGCCGAGCCAGGCCGGNNCCGGCTGTTTGTGGCCAACGGCAATCAAGGTGTTCAACTCTTTAACCTATCCGGCGAAAACCTGGGCACAATTCTCATAACTGATCCCGAAACAGGCCAACCGGTCTTTGTCTATGATGTCGCCTGGAGCAAGCTCCTCTGGCTTGGTTCAACAGAATATGGCCTTATCGTCCTCTCAGAACCATTCCAGACAGGTGAGTACCTCCACATTGTCGATCCGGACAATAAAACCATTGTCACTTCATTCACCCACGACAACAATATCGCTGTCCCGGTCACCACCGACCTTATTAGCGAACTGCCGCCAACCCGACTAAGCGCCAGCGGCGAAGGGGAATTGTACCTCAATCGAGTCTTTACCTTTGCCCCGGAGACCCCCGGCGATCCCACCACCTCATTACATTATCTATTACGGTTGGTTATAGACGGCCGAATCCTCAACCCCATGCTCGTCAGCCAGGAGCCAGCCAATGATGAGCGCCCCCATATTATCGCCGCTTTGGCCTATCAATCCGTCACGGACCGGCTGTACGCCGCGGTTCATCAAGGAACCCACGGCGTTATCCAAAAATTCAATCTAACAGGCGCCCCTCGAAATCTGGCCACTCTGGATGAAGAACTTATCCGCTGGCAAGAAAATGTCGCCCTCGCCGCCGATCAACGGGGCCATCTATTTGTCCTGGTCGATTCCCCCGGCCACATCATTGAATTAGATCAAGCCGATCAGATCGTCAATATATATGGTTTCCGGGATATAGGCGGGCAAGCCAATTATCCGGCCGTCACCAACTGGCTCCCCGGCGAAATCGGCCGTCCCCTGGCTATGACCGTCACCCCGGACGGCTCGGTGCTGTTCATCGCAGACCAAAAGTTAGACCAGCTCACTGTCTCCGCCCTCACCCTAACAGAACTCCCGGCATCCCCATCCGAACAGGGTGAATGATTTTTTAGATGTTGCCAACAATTTAGGGAATTCCCAATACACCAGCAAGATTTTAGCCTGGCGGTTCTCAACAACTGCCAGGCTAAATTGCGTTGATACACCTGTAAACGCTGTCAGCCAATCAAAATTCAAAACTGGATCTTGACAACCGAGCCAAAATCCTTTATCATGTATGCGTATTACCCGGTTAAACGGGTAAGATGAATTTCAGGGTAATCCGCATTATCAGAAAAGGCGGAAGAAACCGACTATAATTTAAGGACTGAACATGCCCGCCCCAACTGAAAATATCCTCGTAAATCAGACCACCAACATCAGCTTCGATATCGAACCGGCCCATAATGCCATCCAAAGTTTGATGTTTCTTATTCGGGCTGAAAAACTTTCCGGTTTGGGCGAATGGATAACAACAACGCTGGCCCAAATGACGGCCGAAGAAAAACACCAACATGAACTGGTTATGGTCGGCCTCCATTTTGCAACCGTCCCCCATCAAAGCTGGTCTTCTTTTCCCGCCTACCTTGACCATCTGGCTTCCATGGAACCGGAAAAGTTGCGAGACAAGATTCTGGACGTCTATGCCTCCATGCCTTGCCAGGAAGACGTGTCAGAGCCAATCACGGCAATAGAGGCAGCGCTGGTTGATGTCGAGACCTTCATTGTTTATTTGGAACAACGCTTTAAATCCGATTATTTTGATGTGGAAATCGAATCTGAAGCGTACACCTATCTGGTAAATCCGCCAGCCTTACAAGAGCTTGTTGTCTCTCACTTAACACAAATGTGGGACAACTACCTGGCAAAGGAATGGGACCGGGTTGAACCGATGCTGCGAGATGCCGTCGCCGCCTTCCGTCAGATCGATTACAGTCAGATGGAACGGCTCGAAGCGGTTGAATTTGTCACCGGACAACGGCCGAGTGAGAAACATTGGGAACGACGGCTGCTGGAGTTTGAGCAGCTTGTCTTTGTTCCCTCCATGCACGTTGGCCCCTACCTGGGAATGTTCCCGCAAGGCGAAGCCGCCCGAATCGTATTCGGCGCCCGCCTGCCGGAAGGGGCAGATGTCCACGCCCCCGACCTGAGCCGGACAGAAATTCTGGTTCGCCTCAGTGCCCTGGCCGACGACAACCGCCTGCGCATCTTGAAGCTCATCGCCGACGAAGGCGAGCAGCGTTCTCAGGACATCATCAAACGCCTGGAACTGAGCCAATCGGCCGCTTCTCGCCACCTGACCCAACTCAGCGCCACCGGCTACCTCACCGAGCGCCGTTGCAATGGCGCCAAATGCTACAACCTCAACACCGACCGCGTCGAAAACACCCTGCGAGCCGTTTCAACATTTCTTATTGGCTAAGAGTTGTAGAACGATTTGGTAAATCGTTCAAGGCGTTTGACCAGGCTTGTGAGGAGTCTGGTCGAATTATTACCAAAAAAGGAGAGTGATATGGAAAAACACGATGTATCAATTGAGTACTGCGTTCCTTGCAGCTACCTGCCCAAAGCCTTCGCCGTTGCAGAAGAATTAATGAGCAATTACCAGCATGTGATTGGCAACCTGACCCTCGTAACCGGCACCAGAGGTGTTTTTGATGTACGAATAGACGATCGGCTTGTCTTTTCCAAACACAGTATCCAAAACCGCCATGCCCATCCAGGTGAAATCGCTGAACTGTTCCGCGAAGTTGTTGGGCCGGCCGTCCCTTTATTTGGACAAAACTAATTTTTTCGGAAGTCACCTAGTAGATACAAAAAAGGAGTAGATACACTAAATGAGTAAGATACAGGATACCTGGGCCAAAGCCGGCGCCACCTTAGGCGCCTTCAGCCCCTTCTATCAAGAAGGCATGCTTCGCCTGGTGCGGGACCACAATGCTCCGAATAACTGGTTCACCCTCACCCAGGTTCGTTCCACCGAACCAAAAGCATTTCGGGTGGCCGATTTGCAAACCGGCAACCCTTATGCCTCGCCGGATCGCTATCGCGAACGATTGGACGCCCTGGTTGAAGCTGGTGTTTTAGAAGCAATTGAGGGCGGCTACTGCCTGAATGAAAAAGGCCGGGCCATTGTAGACGGCTTCTACAATATGGCCCACGAAAATATCAGAGACCTGAAACCGCTGTCAGATAGCGAGTTGGATGAAGTCGCTGACCTGCTCGGCCGAATTGTCCACACCACCGACGACCTGCCCGCCCCGGCTGCAAAACCAAACTTCAGTTTCAGCCGTTGGACAGACCCCGGCGACGATGCCCCCGCCGCCATTCGCATCGATCAATATGTGACCGATCTCATCCGCTATCGCGAAGATGCCCACCTCGGTGCCTGGCAGCACCACGATGTCAGCGGCCCCGCCTGGGAAAGCTTGACCTACATCTGGCGCGAAGATGATGTCAACACCCCCGCTGCCCTCGCCGAACGGCTCAATCGAGGCTATACCGCCGATGACTATCAGGCCGCCGTCAACGAACTAATCAATCAAGGCTGGGTCCAGGCTGAAAACGGCCACTTTGTTGTGACTGAAAAAGGAACAGAAGTCCGCGAAACGGCCGAAACCGAAACCGACCGCCTCTTCTACCAGGGTTGGGCCACCTTAAGCGACGCCGAAGTGGATCGCCTCGACGACCTGCTCGAACGGCTCAACAGTGCCCTGGGCGATAAGGCCTTGACCAACATGTGGCCATTGGCAAGCGCAACCCAAGGTGCCATCAATCCCCCCACCCGCGACGCCGTCACCCCGGCCTTCAATGAAATATTCGGCGACAACGGCCGATTCTTCTTCTTGATGCTGCAAGTCTCAGGCACAAATGGCTATCGCGCCGAAGACCATGTCGCTCGCTTCCCCTACATAAACATCGAGCAGTCCTCCCGGTTGTTGAAAGAAGCGGCCGAAATTGGCTACCTCAACAATCATGGCGATGGCACCTTCACAATTGCTGAGAAAGGCCAGCAAGCCCTGGTCGGTATCAATGATGTTTTCTATGGGGCATTGGGTGAACTTGAAGTATTGCCCGACGATGTTCTCGAACAGCTTGAAGGAGTGCTTGGTAAACTCGATAAAGCCACCCTGGAAGCAGAAAAACCGGCCGATAAATCACCCGTAACCATCATCCACAACAGCCGTACCCACCCCGATGCCCCCCTGTTGGCCAGGATTGACATGCACCTTGACGACTTGAACGCCTTCCGGGACGTCAGCCACGCCGCTGCCTGGCAAGAAGACCACGACATCCCCGGCCGTACCTGGGAAACATTCGCCTTCGTCTACAATGGCCAGGAAAACACCGCCGCTGGCCTGGCCGAGCGCCTGCCCTCCCGCGGCTACACCGAAAAAGATTACGCCACTTCTCTGGCTCAACTCGTTCAACTAGGCTGGGCCGAAGAAGGTGAGGATGGTTATCAGGTTACCGAAGCAGGTAAAAAGGTCCGTCAGACGGCCGAAAACAAAACAAACGAATACTTTTACGCGCCCTGGTCAGTTTTAGAAGGTAACGAGCTGAACCAGCTCCGATTCGGGTTGATGCGATTAAAAGTCAATCTGGAAGGATTGGTGGAAGAAGACGCATGACCCACATTATGAACGCCTTTATGTGAACGCAGGTAGGGGCGGGAAAGCGCGGTGATACCTTTTGGTAAAACCGAAATCTTGTCCCCGCGCTGTCTCGCCCCCAAACCACAGTCACCTGAGTAGATACAGGAGATACAAAATGATTAACTGGTATAGTGTTACAGTAGAAATGCAGCGCCGGCAGGATGAAATTGCTGCCGCCGCCGAGCACAACCACAACAAACATATTATGCGCCGGCCGGGACAGGCCCACCGGAAAAGTGGTCACATGATGGCCCAGGCCTTCATTCAAACCGGCAACTGGTTGGTCGAGCTAGGCTGCCGTCTTCAAGCCCCCTACGCCAGATTGGCCACAGCAACCCGCAGCGGCATGCAGCAAGAACATATCATGACGCCCCAAAAGGCTCCTTGTGCCTCGTAGGGAACGATGACACCCAAATTTATTAGATAGAGAAGATAGGAAATACCCTCCCTCCCTTCCTTCTTTACTTCCTCCTCCAAGTCCTCCCAGTTGGTAATCTCGGGAGGACTTTTTTTATGGAAGGCAGGCTTCTTGTAGTTTAAAAACTAAATCAAGTTATAACCCCGGGAAGCGTTTATTTCGTCATTCCGAGCGCAGCGAGGAATCTTTCAACTTGGTTACCTGATTGTTTTCTTAAACGCTAACCAGCCTGCCATCGACAGCCGGCGACAGTTTCGGTCCGATGCTCCTCTTACGCTTTTCTAACGCCTCCGTATACCAATTATCAGCCAATCATTAAACAAACGACCATTTTCCGGCCGTTTTTCGTTTATAATGTGGTAAGCGTTCAGACTTTTGTTTTTTTGAACACGATAGACTTGTGTTGGTAGATGCCAAAAAAGTCTATAGACAGACTGAACGGATACTATAATTTAAAGAAAAGAAACTGGACAAACCAGGTAGGCTGACAGAAATGAGACAAAGACAACAACCATATCAGGGGTGGGACATAACTGAGAATCCAACCCAGTTGTGGTTCCCGGTTGAGGAACCACCCCAACCAAAACGACGCTGGGGACTGGTTCTAACCGTTTTCCTCACCTTTTTCCTGGTGGGCATACTGGCAACGGCCGGATTAGCCCTCTACCTCTATTCCAAAAGCGACCGCATTGTCCCCGGTGTTGAAGTAGCCGGCGTTAATGTCGGCGGTCAGACAACAGCCGAAGCCGTCGCCGCCCTCAACAACCAGCTGCGCGAGCGAAACATCGTCCTCCAGGCCGGTGATCAGACCTGGCAGGTTGCCGCCGTTGAACTCGGTATCTCCCTCAACACCGAAGCCACCATTCAACAAGCCTACTTGCAAGGCCGTTCCGTCAGCAGCGTTAAAGAACTCCTCCGTTCTGGCGGCCATTTAGAAGTACAACCAGTCTGGGAATTTAACCCCAATGCCGCCGAAGCCTATTTTCAATGGCTCGCTCCCGCCGTTGTCCAGGAACCGGTAGACGCTGGCGTTCGCATTGAAAACGGCCGCGCCGTCGTCGTCCCGCCCATCAGTGGCCACGAATTGGACATTCAGGCCAACATGAATACCTTGCGCGCCGACCCGATTACCGTCTTAACCAACGGCCGTTTAGACCTCATCACCAAACCCGTCGCCCCCGCCATCACCGACACCAGCGCTGTCGCCGCCGCCGCCAACCAATTGCTGGCCACCAACATTACCATCCACGCCTTCGATCCCATCACCGGCGAAACAACCGACGGCGTCGTCACCCCCGAAATGTGGAGCGCCTGGCTGACCTTGGAAGTCGTTGATGCGGCCAGCGGCCAATTTAATTGGGCCGTTGACGAACTGGCCCTCCAAGATTTTCTGGTCTACCAGGCTGAATCTTTTGGTCCGTCCCGCTATCTTGATCTGTCCCAGGCCTCCGAAGCGATGGCCGCCGCCATCAATACCCAACAGACTGACGTTTACGTCCGCGTTTTCTACCACGACCGGCAGCATGTCGTTCAGTCCGGCGAAACTCTGTCCAGCATCGGCCGTGATTACGGCATTCCCTACCCCTGGCTCGAACAGGCCAATCCCGATGCGGCCAATGGCCTCTTTGTCGGTCAGACGGTGACCATTCCTTCCCCCGACGCCCTGCTGCCGCTACCTATCGTCCAAAACAAGCGCATCATCGTCAGCATTACCCAACAGCGGGTCTGGGTCTATGAAAACGGCAATCTGAAGTGGGAATGGGCCGCCAGCACCGGCATTGACGAAAGCCCCACCTCTCCCGGCATCTTCCAGATCCAATCCCACGAGTTAAAAGCTTACGCCGGCAACTGGGACTTATGGATGCCCAACTTCATGGGCGTCTACCGTCCCGTCCCGACTTCCGATTTCATGAACGGCTTCCACGGCTTTCCCACCCGCAACGGCTCCCAACTGCTCTGGACCAGCAGCCTCGGCCGTAAAGTCACCTACGGTTGCATCCTCCTCAGCTCCGACAATGCGGCTACCCTCTATGACTGGGCCGAAGAAGGCGTCGTCGTTGAGATTCGGCCGTAAGAAGCATGCCAAATCTTGATGTGTAAGGCGTAAAGCGTAACAAATTCAACCCTTACGTTTTACGTTTTACGCACTACATCTTATTTTGAACCTCGGTTAACTTTCAACTGATCCCCCCCTCAATTCCAATTCAATCACCCGTTAATTTCTAACTTAACGAATTGTGTAGATTCTTGCCGCAAAATCTACCATAATGACCCCAATATGACTGTCACTCCTGTTAGCGGCAAATCCATCACCATCAATTTGCCTCATCCCCGGGGCTTAGAGGGGCTAAGCTCGCCCCGTAGTTGGCGGCTTTCTTCCTGGTTCTTGCTGCTGGCGGCCCTGGCTGTGGCCGGCTTAATGCTCCTGACCCCCACCTACCTGCTCGTTCGCGCTGTCGGCTCCGGTCAAGCTGCCCTCGATATTCTGGTCAAGCCGACCACCCTCACCGCCTCATTTAATACAGTCCTGTTAGCCGGTTCAGTAACCCTGGCCTCGGCCGTTCTCGCCGTCCCCATCGCTTGGTTAACCGTCTGCACCGACCTGCCTGGCCGCCGCTTCTGGACCGTTGCCGCCTCCCTGCCCCTGGTGCTGCCCAGCTTCGTCGTTGCCTATCTCCTGGCTTCCGTCCTTGGTCCCCGCGGCATCGCTCAAGGCTTGCTCTATCCTTTGACCGGCATCGAACGGCTGCCCAACATCTACGGCTTCCCCGGCGCTTTCCTGGTATTGACCTTAATGAGCTATCCCTTCACCCTGCTCAGCGTCCGGGCCGCCCTGCGCCGCATGGACCCCTCCCTGATTGAAGCCGCCCGTAGTCTCGGCCTCTCCCCCTGGCAGGCCTTCCGCCGCATCACCCTACCCCACCTCAAACCAGCCATCGTCGCCGGCAGCCTGTTGGTCGCCCTCTACGTCCTCCGCGACTACGGCGCCGTGACCATGATGCGCTTCGACACCTTCACCCGCATCATCTACATTCAGTACCAGACCATTTTGGACCGTTCGCTGGCCGCTTCCCTGGCCCTCGTTTTGGTCGGCATGACGGCCGCAATCCTCTACTTTGAATTTCGCACCCGTGGTCGGGCTCACTACACTCGCCGTTCAGCCGGTGCTGCCCGCCATGCGAAGCAGGTCAAACTCGGCCGTTGGCGCTATCCCGCTCTGTTTTTTATTGGCACGGTCGTCCTCATTGCCCTGGTGCTGCCCGCCGTTGGGTTAGGTTACTGGCTCTGGCGCGGCCTGGCTGGAACTCAAACCATCGCCTCCCTCTGGCAGCCCGCCGCCCATTCNNGCTTGACCTACGCCGGATTTGCCCTCCCCGGCATCGTCATCGCCCTCTCCCTGGTTTTCTTCGGCATTTCCTATGCCCAGCCCCTGTACCGCACCTGGTGGATGCTTCTGGTAGCCTACGTCATCCTTTTCATTCCCCAGGCCGTCGGCGCAGCGAGAGCATCGCTGTTACAAATACCCACTTGCCTGGAAGAAGCAGGGCGCAGTCTTGGCAAACGGCCGACCACCGTCTTCCGCAAAATCACCCTCCCCTTGCTAGGCCCGGGCCTCTTCGCCGGCGCCGCCCTCGTCTTCCTGACCGCCATGAAAGAACTGCCCGCCACGCTGCTGCTCGGCCCGACGGGGTACCCGACGCTGGCGACCCNNCAACGGCCGTCTGGTCCAACATCTCCGAAGCCTTCTTTGCCCAGGCCGCCGCCCCCGCCCTGCTCCTCATTCTCCTATCCTCCCTCCCCCTGGCCCTCCTTACCCTCCGAGAAGAATAAAACAGTCGAACTTAGAATTCACCAGAAAAATCTGGTTTTGGAAAAGCCCAATCCCCCACTTTTCTGATAATTAATAGTGTCAAAATAGCGTATAATAGCTAGGATGCACAGTCACAATCTGCCAGCACAATTGACAACGCTTATTGGCCGCGAACAAGAAATTGCCACCTTGCGCGAACTTCTCCAACGGCCGAATTTACGCCTCGTCACCATCACCGGCCCGTTCGGAGTCGGCAAGACCAGTCTGTCCCTGGCAGTGGCCCATGCCTTGCTAGACACATTCGCCGATGGCGTTTTCCTTGTTTCGCTTGCGCCTATTAGCGACACCACCCTCATCATCCCCACTATCGCCCAAACATTAGGCGTAAAAGAATCGCCCCGCCGCCTGGATATCGATAATCTCAAGGACTATCTGCAAAATCGGGAGATGCTGCTGTTGTTGGACAACTTTGAACAGATCATATCGGCCGCACCGCTCCTGTCCGAACTGTTGTCCGCCTGTNNGCCGCACCGCTCCTGTCCGAACTGCTCTCCACCTGCGCCGGACTAAAGCTTTTGGTCACCAGCCGCGAGCCGCTTCGGCTGCGCGGGGAGCAGGTATTCCAATTGTCCACGCTGGCCCTGCCGGATCAATCGACTGCAGACAATGGTTTGCTCCATTACCCCGGCATTGCCCTGTTTGTGGAGCGTGCCCGGGAAGCTAAATATGATTTTCAACTAACCGACCAGAACAGAACGGCCGTTGCTGACCTGTGCAACCAACTAGATGGACTCCCCCTGGCCATCGAGTTAGCCGCCGCTCGGATCAGGTTACTCCCACCCCAAACGATATTAACTCAGCTTCAGGCGTCCCATTTGCAGTTGCTAAGAGGCGGCGCCCGCGACCTGCCCGACCGCCACCAGACAATGCGCCAGGCTGTTCGCTGGAGCTACGACCTGCTGACGGAGGAGGAACAGTATGCGCTTCGCTGGTTATCGGTCTTTGTCGGTGGCTGCACCCTGGAAGCGGCCTTAGCCGTTCTGGGACCAACAGCTGCTATAGATACACTTGATTCCCTGGTCAGTAAAAGCCTCCTGCGCCAGACAGAAACCAACGACGCGCTTCGGTTCACGATGCTGGAGGTGATCCGGGAGTTTGGCATGGAACAGTTGGTAGAAAC
>JABAOG010006541.1_pt1 | contig 36275 bp, 48 predicted proteins | sample 7062131 | NCBI WGS metagenome assembly JABAOG01 (sample SAMN14538629, study PRJNA623070) | marine sediment metagenome | biome: marine biome [ENVO:00000428]; feature: marine pelagic biome [ENVO:01000023]; material: deep marine sediment [ENVO:00002113] | place: India: Arabian Sea | collected... | reverse complement strand
CCAGATCGTGCGCTGCTTCCGCGACGAGGACCTGCGCGCCGACCGGCAGCCCGAGTTCACGCAGCTCGACGTCGAGATGTCGTTCGGCGACGAAAATGGCGTCATGGATCTCATGGAGGGCCTGGTGCGAAAGGTCTTTGCCCAGGTTCTCGAGATCGCGCTTCCGGATCCTTTCCCGCGCATGGCCTATCACGAGGCCATGGAGCGCTTTGGCACCGACCGGCCCGATCTGCGCAACCCGCTGGAGCTGACGGAAATCAGCGACCTCATGAAGTCCGTGAGCTTCAAGGTTTTCTCCGAGCCTGCCAACGACGACCTCGGTCGGGTCGCTGCGCTGCGCATGCCCGGCGGCGGCGCGCTGCCGCGCTCGGTGGTGGACGACTACGGAAAGTTCGTCGCCATCTACGGGGCCAAAGGACTTGCTTACATCAAGGTCAACGATCGCGACGCCGGCAAAGACGGTCTGCAGTCACCCATCGTGAAGTTCCTTTCCGACGAGTCGCTCGCCGGGGTGTTAGAACGCACCGGCGCTCAGAACGGCGACCTCATCTTCTTCGGTGCAGGCAAGCAGCAGATTGTCAACGATGCCCTGGGCGCGCTGCGCGTCAAGCTCGGCGAGGATCACGACCTGGTCGAAGGGGGCTGGAAGCCGCTTTGGGTCACCGATTTCCCCATGTTCGAGTGGGTCGAGAACGAGCAGCGCTGGAACGCTCTGCATCATCCGTTCACGGCACCGAGAACCGATGACCCCAAGCTGCTCGAAGACGCGCCCGGCCTCATGCCCTCGCGCGCCTACGACATGGTGCTCAACGGAACCGAGCTCGGCGGCGGCTCCATTCGAATTCACCGTCCGGAAATGCAGGCTGCGGTGTTCCGCGTGCTCGGCATCGGCGAGCAGGAGGCACAGCAAAAGTTCGGCTTCCTGCTGCGTGCGCTCCAGCACGGTTGCCCGCCCCATGGCGGCATCGCATTCGGACTCGACAGGATCGCCATGCTCATGACGGGCTCGGCTTCGATCCGGGACGTGATTGCGTTTCCAAAAACCCAGACGGCGCACGATCCGCTCACCGACGCGCCGTCCGCGGCCGACGAGGCCGCGCTGCGCGAGCTCGGCATCATGTTGCGCAAGTCGACGGTTTCCTAGGCGCGCCCACTCAGTGCAGCGTCGTATCCGGCTCCTGACTGCCTGACGGCATCGCCCCGGCGGGTGATGCATGGTGCAGAACGAGGCGCCAGCCCCGCTCGGTCTCCTTGTAGACGTTGGTCGCAAGCACCAGCGAGCGCTCGGCGAGGCGCGGACCGTGACTAATCTTTTCGTACACGCAATGCACCGCCAGGTCGCCATTGACGGTGCGCGCGATCTCGCTCACCTCGAAGCGCATGCGCGCGCCGCCAGCGAATAGCTGCCTCCAGCTCTGCCAAACGGCCTGGCGCCCCTCGAGCCGTTGCCCCATGGGGTGTATGCAGATGATGGCATCGTCGTCCGCCCACACCTTCATCATGTCTTCGAGGTCGGCGCGCTCGAAGGCTCTGTAGAACGCTTCCTCGGCGTCACTCGGCGTCGCGTACCAGGTATCACTCGTCATCGCGTCACCGCTCAAACCTCGCAGGGGATCTCGCCGAAGCGTCCGGCGAGGCTGAGCTCCTCCTCGAAGCCGAGAGTGGAGAGATCGCGCATGCGCTGCGGGTAGAGAATACCGTCGAGATGATCGCATTCGTGCTGGACGACCCGGGCGTGAAAATCTTCGGCCTCGCGCTCGAAGCGACGGCCGTCGGCATCGAACCCACTGTAGCGGATACGCCGGTAGCGGGGCACCACGCCGCGTAATCCGGGGACACTCAGACAACCTTCCCAGCCATCCACCATCTCGGCGTCGAGGCACTCGATCTCGGGATTGACGAGAACCGTCCGGGGCACCGGCGGGCTCTCGGGGTAGCGCGGGCTCGCCTGCGCCTCGAACACGACGACCCGCAAGGGCACGCCGATCTGTGGCGCGGCGATGCCGAGGCCGCCGCGTGCAGCCATGGTCTCCCACATATCGCGGATCAGGGCTCCGAGAACGGCGTCGCCGAAACGGGTTACCGGCTCGGATACGCGGTTGAGCTCCGGGTCGCCCATTCGCAGCACTGGCTGAACGGCCATGGGATTTGGTCCCTCATTGATTGACTGACTGAGGGCAAGCACTTACCGTCGCGAACCGATGGTGTCAAGCACGGCCAGTCGTTATTCCGAGATCGTCGTACTCGTCCACGGTCTGTACCTGCACAGCCTCGCCATGCTGCCCATGTACCGCTGGATGCGCGCCTGCGGCCTTCCCGCTCGCCAGTTCACCTATCCGTCGCTTACCAGCAGCGTTCCCGAGAACGCCGCTCGACTGGCGCGTTTTGTGCAGGAGATCGACACGCCGACGGTGCACTTCCTCTGTCACAGCCTCGGCGGCCTGGTAGTGCGAACGATGCTCGCGCACTGGTCCTGGCAGCGCCCCGGCCGCGTGCTGGCGCTGGGCACGCCGCATCTGGGCTCTTGCGTGGCCAGGCGCCTCGCTGCGAATCGCGCGCTCGCGTGGGCCATCGGCAAGAGCCTTCGCCACGGCCTCGACGGCGATTTGCCCCCTTGGCCCGAGGGCCGCGAGGTGGCGACGATTGCCGGTAACAGGTCAATCGGCGCTGGGCGTATCTTAGGGGGACTGCCGGGGCCGAATGACGGCGTCGTCGCGCTCGCGGAAACCGATCTCGGTCCGCGCTACCGACGCGTGATTTTACCGGAGGCGCACTCCAGTATGCTGATTTCGCCGCGCGTAGCCCGTTACGCGTGCGCCTATTTCAAGACGGGACGCTTTCCGGAGCCGGCGACTCGCGAATAGCCCGGGCCGATCCCGCGAAGCTGATGTGCTGGCTTGCGCAAGAAGGCTTCACGCTCGACAGCCGTGCTAGAATTCAGCGCATACGCTGAACGAGCAACTCGATGGCCGGTCACAGCAAGTGGGCTAACATTCAGCACCGCAAGGGCGCCCAGGATGCGAAACGCGGCAAGCTGTTCACCAAGCTGATCCGCGAGATCAGCGTCGCGGCCCGCCTCGGAGGAGGCGATCCTATCTCCAACTCCCGCCTTCGCCTCGCCATGGACAAGGCGCTCTCCGGAAATGTTCCCAAGGACACCATCGAGCGCGCTATAAAGCGGGCGAGCGGCGATCAGAGCGCGGAGAACATCGAGGAGATCCGCTACGAGGGCTACGGCCCCGGCGGCGTAGCGGTCATGGTCGAGTGCATGACCGACAACCGTAACCGCACCGTGGCCGAGGTGCGTCACGCGTTCACGAAATGCGGCGGCAATCTCGGCACCGATGGCTCGGTTTCGTACCTGTTCACCAAGCTCGGGCAGATCAGCTATCCGGTGGGCAGTGACGAGGATCGCATCATGGAGGCTGCGCTCGAGGCCGGCGCCAATGACGTCGTCAGCAACGAGGACGGCAGCATCGACGTTCTGACAGACGCCGATAACTTCACCGACGTGCGCGATGCCATGCGGGCCATGAAGCTCGAGCCGGAGCAGGCCGAGGTAACCATGCGCCCTTCAACGAGCGTCAGTCTGTCCGAGGAGGACGCGCAGCACATGGTCAAACTTCTCGAGATGCTCGAGGATCAGGATGACGTGCAGCAGGTATATTCGAATGCGGACATCTCGGACGAGATTCTCGAGCGTATTGCCTGAGCAGATGCAACGGCGCGCATGACGGGACCGATCGAATCTGTTCGCATTCTCGGTATCGATCCGGGCTCACGGATCACCGGTTACGGCATCGTGGACTTTCACAGGAATCGTGCCCGCCACGTAACGAGCGGCTGCATTCACGTTCGCGGAGCCGATCTGAGCGCGCGTCTGCGTGCGATCTTCGACGGCATCACCACCGTCGTCGAGCGCGAGAGGCCGGCTGCGCTGGCCGTCGAGCAGGTATTTTTTCACCGCAACGCCGCCTCAGCGCTCAAGCTCGGCCAGGCGCGCGGAGCGGCGCTGATGGCGGGCGTCAGCAAAGGCCTTGCTCTCTACGAATACTCTCCCAATCAGGTCAAGCAGGCCGTGACCGGCCGCGGTCATGCGCCGAAGGATCAGGTTCAGCACATGATCAGAATACTGCTCGGCCTTCGCGAGCTTCCGGCCAGCGACGCCGCCGACGCGCTCGCCGTAGCCATTTGTCACGGTCACACGAGCGAGACTCTGGCGCGCATGCAATCGAGCGCAGCACGCGCCGGCATCCTTCCATGATCGCATGGCTGAAAGGCGTTCTGCGCGACAAGCATCCGCCTTGGCTGCTCATCGATGTCGGCGGCGTCGGCTACGAGATGCAGGCGCCGATGACGACATTCACTGCGCTGCCGAGCACCGGCACCGAGGTCGTGCTGTTTGCGCACCAGGTGGTGCGCGACGACGCTCATCAGCTGTTCGCTTTCGCCGCGCGGCCCGAGCGCGATTTGTTCCGCCAGCTTCTCAAGGTCAACGGCGTCGGCGCCAAGGTGGCCCTCGCGATTCTCTCGGGCATGGATGCGGCCACTCTCGGGCGCTGCGTGCTGGAGGGCGATACCACAAGCCTGTCGCGGCTGCCCGGCATCGGCAAGAAGACCGCCGAGCGGCTGGTGATCGAGATGCGCGATCGCCTCGGGCCATCGTCGACGGACGGCGGTACACAGGCGTTGCAGGGCGGCACCTTGACCGAGAGGGCCATGGATCCGGCGGCGGAAGCCGTCAGCGCGCTCATCGCGCTCGGCCTCAAGCCGCCCGAGGCAAGCCGACGCGTGGCCGCCATCGACAGCGCGGGCCTGGCCTGTGAGGAGATCGTCCGTCTGGCCCTCAAGGCCATGGTCAAATAGGCAAGAGGTACGGCCAAGCGGTGCTTTCCCCCCCAAGCCTTGCGGTATACCATCTCGCCCGAGTCCGAGGTGACACGGTTTCGCCACCACGGCCGCAGCATTCGGCCGCGCGGTGGCGCCCTGCCGCCATGATCGGCGGGTAGCTTGATGGGCGAATTCGCGGGCCCTGCTCGGCGCCGCCCGGTTGCCATAGCATGATCGATTCAGAGCGCCTGATTACACCGCTATCCGGCATCCAGGAAGACAGCCTGGATCACAGCATTCGGCCCAAGCGGCTAGCCGAGTACATCGGCCAACCCGCCGTGCACCGGCAGATGGAAATCTTCATCAAGGCGGCCGCCGCGCGCAAAGAAGCCATGGACCACCTGCTCATCTTCGGTCCGCCGGGGCTCGGAAAGACGACGCTCGCTCACATCGTCGCCCACGAGCTCGGAGTGGGTCTGCGCCAGAGCTCCGGGCCGGTGCTGGAACGCTCGGGCGACCTGGCGGCGCTGCTCACCAATCTGGAGCCGCGCGACGTGCTGTTCATCGACGAGATTCACCGCCTGAACCCGGCGGTCGAGGAAATTCTCTACCCGGGCATGGAAGACTGCCAGCTCGACATCGTCATCGGCGAGGGACCGGCCGCGCGCTCCATCAAACTGGATCTGCCGCCGTTCACGCTCATCGGCGCCACGACCAGGGCAGGCCTGCTGACGTCGCCGCTGCGCGATCGCTTCGGCATCGTGCAACGCCTGGAGTATTACAACGAGCACGATCTCGCCACCATTCTCGTGCGCTCGGCAAGCATACTGAACGTGGCGCTCGCGTCCGACGGCGCTGCGGAGCTTGCACGCCGGTCGCGTGGAACGCCGCGCATTGCAAATCGGCTCCTGAGACGGGTGCGCGACTATGCAGAGGTCGAGGCCGACGGGGAGATCACCGCCGAGGTGGCCAAACAAGCGCTCGAGATGCTCGAGGTCGATGATGCCGGTTTCGACATGATGGACCGCAAGCTCCTGCTCGCACTCATCGAGCGTTTCGACGGCGGGCCGGTCGGCATCGACAACCTCGCCGCCGCCATCGGCGAGGAGCGCGGCACCATCGAGGACGTGCTCGAGCCCTATCTCATCCAGCAGGGTTATCTGATGCGCACACCACGAGGCCGAATGGCGACCCGCCACGCGTGGCAGCACTTCGGCCTATCACCACCGCCAGGGTCGGCGGACAGTCCTCAAGAACCGGATCTTTTTGGACGACAGGATTCATAGTCCGCTCTCTCGCCGAGTCAGCGCGCGCTCGGCGGATGGAGCCGGCCGCAGGGGTGATAGTGGGAAGTGAGGAGTTCAAATGGCCGGTGCGTGTCTACTACGAGGACACGGACAGCTCGGGCATTGTCTATCATGCGAGTTACCTTCGATTCATGGAGCGGACACGCACCGAATGGCTGCGCAGCCTCGGCTTCGGCCTTCCTGAGCTCAGCACAGAGCATGGGGTGCTGTTCACCGTATCGCGATTGCGAATCGATTACCTGCGGCCGGCTCATTTCAATGACATGCTCGAAGCGAGCCTGAGGCTCGTGCGCCTCGGTGGTGCAAGCCTTCTACTCGAGCAGAGCGTGTGCCGAAGCTCTCGAGAACTCCTTTGCCGGGCAGAAGTCAGAATCGCGTGTGTCGATGCAAGCACGCTGGGGCCTCGCCCGATCCCTCAAGTCGTCTGCATGGAGCTGAAACGTGACAGCTGATTTATCCTTACTCGAGCTCGTTCTGAATGCGAGCATTCTGGTTCAACTCGTTATGTTGATCCTGCTGATCGCGTCCCTCGTGTCGTGGACCATGATCTTTCGCAAGCACTCGACCTTGAAGCGCGCACGATTTGCCGCGGACGATTTCGAGGATCAATTCTGGTCCGGGCAGGACCTGGTCTCGGTGTTCAACCGCATTAACGCCCACTCGTACGAAGCAACCGGCATGGAGCGGATTTTTCACTCGGGTTTCAAAGAATTCGCTCGACTGCGAAATCAAGCCGGCATCGAGACAAATGCCGTGCTCGACGGAGCCGAGCGCGCAATGCGCATCGCGCTCTCGCGCGAGATCGACCTGCTGGAGGTGCATCTTTCCTTTCTGGCAACGGTCGGCTCCACGAGTCCGTATGTGGGGCTTTTTGGCACCGTCTGGGGCATCATGAACTCGTTTCGGGCACTCGGAAACGTCAGTCAAGCGACCCTCGCCCTGGTCGCGCCGGGTATCGCCGAGGCCCTCATCGCCACCGCCATGGGTCTGTTTGCGGCCATCCCGGCGGTGATTGCCTACAACCGCTACGCAAACGACGTCGAGCGGCTGCACAACCGTTACGACACCTTCATCGAGGAGTTCACCGCGATTTTGCGCCGGCAGGCCCATACATGAGTGTTGCAGCATTAACCCCATCGTGCAGCCGGGCACGTTTATATTCGAGACGCAGCATTTCGGCGCAGACGGTCTGACCGGAACCCGGAGTATCGAGACATGTCGAGACATACCAGACGAAAGCGATTGATGTCGGAAATCAACGTTGTCCCCTATATCGACGTGATGCTGGTACTGCTCGTGATCTTCATGATCACGGCTCCTCTTCTCACCGAGGGGGTAAAGATAGAATTGCCGCGAGCCGAGGCCAAACCTCTGGATCGGTCGGACACCGAGCCGTTGGTCGTCGCCATCGATGCCGATGGTCAGTTCTACATTCAGTTTGGAGAGGATCAGGACAAGCCGGTGGATGCCGTGACGCTGGTGAATCGAGCAAGCGCCGTCATCCGCCACCGCCCAAATGTGCAGGTGCTCGTGCGCGGTGATGAGACCGTCTCCTACGGCGACGTCGTCTATGTCATGACGCTGCTGCAGAAAGCGGGCGCACCCAGTGTCGGCCTGATCACGAAGCCGCCGGAGAAAGAAAGGCGTCGATGAATCTGAGGAGTTTCATCGATAACCTTACCGCGACGAGCCTGGCGGTCATCGTCCACCTGGTGCTGCTCGGTATTCTCGTCGTGAGCCTCGACTGGACTTCGCCGTCTACGCCTCCGAGGAGCGCGGTCGAGCCGGTCAAGGCAGTGGTCGTGGACGAGTCGCAGGTTGCCGAAGAGATCGAGCAGATCAAGCGGCGCGAGGAGGATAAACGCAAGCAAGAGCAGAAACGTACCAAGGATCTCGAGCTCGAAGCCCAGAAAGTCCGCAGCCAGCGAAAGGAAGAAGAGAAACGTCTCAGTGATCTGCAAATGCAGCTCGCGGAAGAGAAACGCAAGGTTGACGAGCAGATGCGCAGGCAACGCGAGGACGCCGAGAAAGCGCTGGCGGACGTCAGAAAGCAAAGGGCGCAACAGCTCGAGGAGATCGAGAGACTCAAGCGCATGGAAAGCGACATGGAGAAGCGGCGCCTCGAGGACGAGAAAGCGCTGGCGCTGCTGGCTGCACAGCACGAGGCGCTTTCACAGGAGAAGCGCAAGATCGAGGAGGCGAAGCACCGCTCAGAAGAAGAGCGCACACGCGTCGAGGAGCAAACGCGAAAGGCCAAGGCGGCACAGGAAGCCGAACAGAAGCGCCTCGCAGCCATCGCCGCCGCCGCCACCGCGAAAGCTGCGCAAGAGAAGAAAGAGCGCGAAGAGGCGGAGCGAAAGCGCAAGGCCGAGGAGGCGAAGCGCAGGGCCGAGGCGGAAGAACGCCGCAAGCAGGAGGAGGCGGCGCGCCTTCAGCAGCTCGCCCTCGAGCAGGCCCAGCTCGATGCCCAGCGGGCGCGTTTGCGGGACCGTCATCTGGCAGAATATATTGGTCAGATTCAGGCCACGGTCAATCGCAACTGGATTCGTCCGACCGGAACCGCCAAGGGCCTGAAGTGCACCGTCAAGGTGTCGCAAATTCCCGGTGGGGAAGTCGTGAGTGTCATCGTGACCAAAGGCAGTGGTAATGTTGCTTTCGACCGATCTGTCGAGAACGCGGTGTTACGATCGTCTCCGTTGCCGCAGCCCAAAGACCCGAGCCTGTTCGCACGGGAAATCATATTCGAGTTCGAGCCCGAGGACTGACTGTTGATTGTGAATGTGAATCGTCGATTGGCGCTGGTGCTGTGCGCGTGCGCCTCCATGCTCATGGCTTCCCTTCCCCGGACCGGACACGCGGTGCTCACGATCCGAATAACCCAGGGCATAGAGGGAGCGCTGCCTATTGCCATCGTCCCATTCGGCTTGCAGGCCGGCGCTCAGCCGCCCCCCGTTGACGTCGCGCAGATCGTTGCAAACGACCTCACACGCAGCGGCCGATTTTCACCCCTGCCGTTCGGCGATTTGCCGAGTCGTCCCAGCGAGGCGTCAGCGGTGAATTTTGCCGACTTCCGACTTCTCGGCATGAACAATCTCGTCATCGGCAAGGTGAGAGCCCTGGCGAATGGACGATATAGTCTGGAGTTTCGGCTCTTCGACGTGTTTCGCGGCGCCCAGGTCAAGGGCTACGAGTTCGAGGCAGCGCCGGATGAGCTGCGCCGAAAAGCGCATCAGATCAGCGACATCGTCTACGAAGCGCTCACGGGTGAGCGTGGAGCCTTCGATACGCGCATCGCTTACGTCACAGAAAAAAAATCCGCAGCCGGCAGCCGTTATGCCCTCAACGTCGCTGACAGCGATGGATTCAACCCCCAGGTGGTATTGGACTCCAAGAGCCCCATCGTGTCACCGTCCTGGTCGCCGGACGGCAGTCAGCTCGCCTACGTGTCTTTCGAGGGCAACCGGCCGCGCATCTTCGCTCAGAATCTGTCGGTCGGTACACGCCAGGTAATCGCCGCATTCCCGGGGCTTAACGGCGCACCCGCCTGGTCCCCGGACGGCAAGAGCATGGCGATGACGCTCTCCAAGGACGGTAATCCGGAAGTCTACGTCATGGACATCGCCACGCGGCTTCTCAAACGCCTCACCGTTAGCGCGGCAATCGACACCGAGCCCGCCTGGTCTCCCGACGGCAAATCGCTGGTTTTCACCTCCGACCGCGGCGGAACGCCCCAGATCTACCGCATACCGGCAAGCGGCGGCCAGGCGACGCGGCTGACCTTTGAAGGAAAGTACAATTCACGCGCCACCTTCGCACCGGACGGTAAATCGCTCTCCCTCGTGCACGGCGACAAAGGCACTTTTCGCATTGCGGTGCTAGATTTAGAGAATAACGCGCTGCGTGTGTTGACGAAAACGACCCTCGACGAGTCCCCGAGCTTCGCGCCAAATGGCAGCATGCTACTCTATGCGACCACCGACGCCGGCGGCGGGGCACTCGCCGGCGTGTCCACCGACGGCCGCGTGCGCCAGGAGCTGGCAGCTCAGCAGGGGGACGTGAGGGAGCCGGCATGGTCACCCTTCAGGCAACCCTGATGGCAGGCGCGGGGCTCGAAGTCAGGAATTAAAAAATCAAGAAAATTGGCCGAATTCACTACTAATATTGCTACACGTCACGAACCAGCAACTAGACCAACTAGGAGACATGTCATGCGAAAAGGACTCAATTCCTTACTGCTGCTGATTTTCTCGGTGGCTTTCCTCGTTGCCTGCGAAGGCACGACCGGAACCACCAAGGACGAATCGAGCGTCACGGGCGGCAGCAGCAGCGGGACCTCATCTTCGGGCAGCGCCACGACAACGGCGGCGGGCTCGGGCTCGGGCTGGACGGGCCATCCGCTCGACGACCCCAACAGCCTGCTCGCCAGACGCACGGTTTATTTCGATTTTGACGAGAGCGTCATTCTCGACCAGGATCGCCCAATCCTCGAGGCGCATGCGCAATATCTGTCGCAGAATCCCGGGGCTGCCGTCACCCTGGAGGGTCACACCGATGAGCGCGGCACCCGTGAGTACAACCTTGCGCTCGGCGAGCGCCGTGCGGTGGCGGTGCGCCAGTTCATGAGCCTGCTCGGCGCCGCTGGTCAGCAGCTGCGCACGCTCAGCTACGGTGAGGAGCGGCCGGCGGCGGCGGGACACAACGAGGAAGCGTGGGCTCTCAATCGACGCGTCGAGATCATCTATCGCAGCAAATAAAGCATGTGTGACCGACCGAGACCGTCAACGTAGTTAGTCGATCCATGTATCTTAAAGACAAAAGTCCAAGTGTACCGGGGTTAGTGCTCGGTGCAGGTATGACGGCGGTGTTGCTCACGCTACCCGCCGTCGCGATTTCCCAGACCACGCAAACGCTCGAGCAGCGCGTGGCGAGAATGGAGCGAATGCTCGATTCCGGCACGCTGCTCAAGCTTTTGCAGAGCGTGGAGGAGCTCAAGGCTGAGGTGCGCGAGCTGCGAGGGCAGCTCGAGCAGCAACAATATTCGTTGTCTCAGATGACCGACCGCCAGAGGGAGCTGTACCTCGACGTGGATCGCCGCCTGCAGCGGGTCGAGGCGGCGGGCGTGGCGATAGGGGCTGCGGCAGCGGGTGCCGCAGCGAGCGCGCCGGGGTCGGCACCCGCCACCATCGGCGCGGCGCCCACCGCCCCGTCAGGCAGCGCTACCACGGGCGCCTCACCTTCGGCGACCGGCGCGGCGGCCGGCGCGGCGGCCGGCGGCGTTGCCGCAGCCGGCGCAGCGACTCCCACGGGCGCGCCGCAGAGCGCTTCTGCCGCGGTCGATCCGGTCAAGGAGCAGCAGGCCTATCAGAGCGCATTCAACCTGCTCAAGGCCGGCCGTTACGACCAGGCGGCCAAGTCGTTTCGCGAATTTCTCGCCGACTATCCGGCCAGCAAGTTCGCCGATAATGCCCAGTACTGGCTCGGCGAGTCCTATTACGTGACTCGCAGCTTCGACAACGCCATGCGAGAGTTCGAAAAGCTGATCAAGGATCACCCGGAGAGTCAGAAGCTCACCCACGCACTTCTCAAGGTGGGCTACATACACGATGAGCTCGGGCAGAAGGACAAGGCGCGCGACGTGCTGACACAACTGACCGAGAAGTACCCCAACAGCACTGCTGCCGGGCTTGCGGCCAAACGACTCGAACGCATGCGTTCACAATAACCGCGTCCGTGCGCGTTTCAACCATAGCGGATTTCACCCCGGCCAATTAGGCTATAGCCATGGAATCCATCCGAGCCTGGTTCCAGCGTCATCTCGCGGATCCGCAGGTCATGGGCCTCGCGGCCGTGCTGCTGGCAGGCTTTTTCATCGTTTTTCTGACCGGCAAGATGCTCGCGCCGGTCATCGCCAGCATTATCATCGCGTACCTTCTCGAAGGGCTCGTCTCGCTGCTGCAGCGACACGCTCTGCCAAGACTGGCCGCGGTGCTTCTGGTGTTCGTCGGCTTCATCGCTTTCATGGCATTCGTGACCTTCGCTCTGCTCCCGCTGCTTTCGCGACAGGCAACGCAGCTGTTTCAGCTGCTTCCCGAGATGCTGACCAGCGGCCAGAGCGCTCTGATGAGACTTCCGGAGCGTTATCCGGAGCTTTTTTCCGAGGCACAGGTACGGGATCTGATCGACACGATTCGTATCGAGGCGCTTTCCTATGGACAGCAGGTAGTCTCACTTTCAGTGTCGTCGGTAGTGAGCGTGATCACGGTAACCGTCTATCTGATTCTGATGCCGTTGCTCGTATTCTTCTTTCTCAAGGACAAGGAGCGCATCGTCGATTGGTTTGCCCGTTTCCTTCCCAGGGATCGCGGGCTCATCTCTCAGGTCTGGGTGGATGTCGATCGCCAGATTGGTAACTACGTGCGCGGAAAGTTCATCGAGATTGTCATCGTTTGGGTGACGACTTTCCTTACCTTCTCCCTCATGGGTATGCAGTTCGCCATGCTACTGGGCGTGTTGGTCGGCGTGTCCGTTCTCATTCCCTACATCGGCGCGGCAGCCGTGACGGTACCGGTAGCCGTGCTCGCCTATTTTCAATGGGGCGTCCAACCGGAATTCTGGTGGCTGCTGGGGGCATATGCCGTCATTCAGGCGCTGGACGGAAACGTCCTCGTGCCTTTGCTGTTCTCCGAAGTTGTAGACCTGCATCCCGTGGCCATCATCGTAGCGGTGCTCGTATTCGGCGGGCTGTGGGGATTCTGGGGCGTGTTCTTCGCCATTCCCCTTGCAACGCTCGTACAGGCAGTGCTCAAGGCCTGGCCGAACCTCGCCCAGGTCGATGGAAGTGACAAGCAGAGGGCGGACGAGCAAGCCGACACCGCGCAGTAGGCGCTCGGCCGGCTATGACATATCCCTGTGTCGGACCAGGACGCGGTCCCTGCTTTCTCGGAACTGCGCGGCCAGCTGCTCGACCACATACACCGAGCGGTGATTACCTCCGGTGCATCCCACCGCGACCGTCAAATAAGCGCGATTGCCTTTCTCGAAGGCAGGAATCCATTGGGCGAGGAATGCCCCGAGGCTTTGCAACATTTCTTTCACGGCGGGCTGGGCATCGAGAAATGCGACGACCTTCTGGTCACGTCCATTGAGTTGGCGCAGCTCTGATTTCCAGTAAGGGTTCGGAAGCGACCTGACATCGAAGACGAAATCCGCATCCAGCGGAATACCGTGCTTGTAACCGAACGAAACGAATTGCACTGACATCGTGTCTGGGGGCCGTCGAACCACGCGCTCCTGAATAAGCTCGCGCAGCTCGTGGTACAGCGTATGCGAGGTGTCGATGCAGGTCTCTGCAAGGTCACGAACCGGTTCCAACAGCGTTCTTTCACGCCGAATGGCCTCGAGCAGAGAAACGTCCGCGGCAGTGAGGGGATGCTTTCGACGCGTCTCGCTGAACCGCTTCGTGATAGCGTTGTCATCCGCCTCGAGGAACACGACGTCACAATCCACTCCTCGAGTCTCTATGGCTGCCTTGATATCGGGAAACCGGTCAAACGCCACGCTCAGATTGCGGGCATCTATGACCGCCGCGACGCGCTCCGGTGCCGGTTGCGCCGATGCGAGCTCTGAAGCGAACGCCTCGAGCAGACCAAGCGGTAGATTGTCGACGCAGTGGTATCCGAGATCCTCGAGAACGTTCAAAGCGACACTTTTTCCCGCTCCGGAAAGGCCGCTGATAACGATGAGCTTCACAGTGCTTTTACAGTCGGTTTTCGGCGACGCGCTTCAGTCCTGACCGTCTGCCTGACAAATCAGCTCCCGCACTTTGTCGGGAGTACGCTCGACGCGAAGCGCATCGCGTGAGGCATTTGAGTTGAAGTAACCGGCCAGCTTTGCAATAACCTGCAAATGCTCCTCGGTCGATTGTTCCGGCACGAGAAGGGCGAAGATGAGATCCACGGGCTCGCTGTCGGGCGCATCGAAGTCCACACCCTTGGGCACCTTGATGAACACGCCGATGGTCTTCTCGAGACCTGCAAGACGCCCGTGGGGGATGGCAACACCGTGGCCGAGGCCCGTGCTACCGAGTTTTTCGCGGGCGATCAGACAGTCGAAAACGGCTCTCGGCGAAAGATTTTCGTCGCTTCCGGCAAGCAGCTCACTGGCGAATTCCAATACACGTTTCTTGCTGGCGGCGTCGAAATCCAGCCGAATCCGATCCGTTGTGAGGATATCGGAAAGCTTCATGGCCGAGGACTCAGCTAGGATTCAGCTGCCTTTCGTTACAGCCTTGCTTCCCCTTGCACTGCGGTAGTGGCTGGTGAGCTTTTCCTTGTGCCGCTTCAGCTGGCGGTCGAGCTTGTCGGCAAGCGCATCGATGGCAGCGTACATATCCTCCTCCACCGCATCGGCAAATAGATTACCCCCCGAAACATGGACAGTTGCCTCGGCTTTTTGTGCGAGCTTTTCAACGCTGAGAATGACGTGTGCGTGGGTAGCGGTATCGAAGTGTCTACGAAGTCTCGAGAACTTCGTCTTCACGTAGTCTTTCAAAGATTCACTGACGTCCACATGATGTCCGCTCACGTCCAGTTGCATTGCACTACCCCTTTATTTTTGCGCAAATGCGGCATCCGGCCGAATGCTATGGAAGCTCTTCCCGCTCTTCGACAAGTCCAGCACTTTCACATCAGAGATTTGCGCTCGCTCGAAGACGGGATCGCCATGGACTCACGATACTTGGCGACCGTGCGACGCGCCACTTTTATTCCCTGCTCGGAGAGAATGGCAGCGAGCTTGCTGTCACTCAATGGTTTTTGTGAATTCTCCGCCGCTATGAGCTTCTTCAGAAGAGCGCGGATCGCCGTCGATGAACACTCGGCGCCGCTCTCGGTATGAACGTGGCTCGAGAAAAAGTATTTGAGCTCATAGAGCCCACGCGGCGTATGCATGAATTTCTGCGTCGTGACCCGTGAAATCGTCGATTCGTGCATCTCGACCTCTTCGGCGATATCGTGCAGAACCATGGGCTTCATCGCCTCTTCGCCATACTCGAAGAACGCCTGTTGACGCTTGACAATGCAAGTGGCGACCTTGAGAAGGGTTTCACTTCGACTTTTCAAGCTCTTGATCAGCCAGCGTGCCTCCTGCAGATGAGTTTTCAGGCAGTTGTTATCCGCGCTGTTATCCGCGCGCCGAATGAGGCTCGCGTACTGAGAGTTCACCCGAACCTTGGGAAACGCATCCGGATTGAGCTCGACGCGCCACGTCCCCTTGACCTTGCGAACGATGACGTCGGGGATTACGTATTCCGGTGGATTCGACTGGAGCGCGTCCCCAGGGCGGGGTGAAAGCGTCTTAATCAGCTCGATTACACGCTGGAGCTCCTCCTTCTCCAGCTTGAGCAGGCGCATGAGCTGAGCGTAGTCTCGCTGACCGAGCAGGTCCAGGTGGTCTTCGACGAGCGTCACCGCTGCCTGTAGCCAGGGTGTGTTGTCGGGGCGTTGACGAAGCTGGATCAAAAGGCATTCGCGTGGATCCCGAGCCGCGACACCGACTGGATCGAAGTTCTGCACCTGATGCAGGACGGCTGCTATCTCGGCGAGATCGATCTCCAGCTCTGGCGTCGAAAGACTTTTGTGAATGTCCTCGAGCGTTGCACCGAGATAGCCGCCTTCATCGATGCTGTCGATGATGGCCGTGGCGATGACCTGGTCGAGCTCGCTCATTCGCGTGAGGCCGAGCTGCCAGAGCAGATGATCCTTGAGTGTCTCGGACTCGGCGCGGGGATTCTCGAACTCGGTGCCGTTGACTTCCGAACCGCCATGGTGCACCGGGACACCGTCGTAGATGTCTTCCCAGGCGCTGTCGACCGGCAGCTCCGAGGGAATATCCTCGGGCGCGACATCCTGTTCCGACGCGCCGCCATCGGCTGGGGAGTCGCCGGTGGTCGAGCTTGCGCCCTCATCCTCGAGCTCGAGCATGAGATTCGACTCGAGCGCCTCCTGGACCTCCATTTGCAGCTCCATAGTGGAGAGTTGCAGCAGGCGGATAGCCTGCTGCAGCTGCGGGGTCATCGTCAGATGCTGACCCAGGCGGAGCTGGAGCGATTGCTTCATGTGGCGAAATAACGGGTTTTTATTTGTAAATTTTAGCAGGCTGGCCTTGGCGCCCGAGTGCGCCCGTCACAACCTGAAATCGTGCCCCAAATAGACTTCTCGTACCTTTTCGTCGCGCAGAATAGCCTCAGGCCGGCCCTCGGCAATGATACGCCCCTCGTTCACGATATACGCTCTGTCGCAGATGTCCAGGGTCTCGCGCACGTTGTGGTCGGTGATCAGCACGCCGATCTCGCGCTCACTTAAGTATTTGATAATTCTCTTGATATCTACGATGGAAATGGGATCGACGCCGGCAAAAGGCTCATCCAGGAGCATGAACTTCGGCTCAGAGGCAAGCGCCCTGGCGATCTCCACCCTACGACGCTCGCCTCCGGAGAGACTATCGCCGCGGTGCCGCCTGAGATAGCCCACATGCAGCTCCTCGAGCAGCTCTTCGAGGCGCTTCTTCTGCTCGGCCGGCTCGAGACCGGGGTGGACCTCGAGAATCGCCAGTATATTCTCCTCCACGGTGAGACGCCGGAACACGGACGGTTCCTGGGGAAGGTAACCCAGCCCCATTCGTGCCCTGATGTGCATGGGATATCGGGTCAGATCCTTGGCATCGAGATGAATGGCGCCGCCGTCGCTCGCCACCAGGCCGATAATCATATAGAAGCTCGTCGTTTTGCCTGCGCCGTTGGGTCCGAGCAGGCCGACGACCTCGCCGCTTCGAACGCTCAGGCTGACGCCGTCGACCACCGAGCGCGAGTTGTAGCTTTTGACGAGGCTGCGCGCCGTCAGAACGCTCATGGATTCACGAACAAAGGCGCACCGATAACGATTTCCGAATGAATCATTTTTTCTTCGGCATAATCGTGATTCTCACGCGGCCCGAATCGCTGGAAGCATCGCCGTTTTTGTCAACGGCGTCCGCTTGGGCTTCCGCTTTCACACGCCCCCTGCGCGAATCGTAGACGATTCGCTCGGCCGTAATCTTGTCCTGTCCTTCGCCGTAACGCGCGTTTCCCAGCAGGAATATCAGGTCCTGATCGGCGTGGTATTCCATGCGATCGGCATGCGCCGTCATGTAGTGCTCCTTGTCATCGGGCAGCTGCCGAAATTTGGCCGGCTTACCGACCGAAACCGCTTTCGTGATTGTGTTGGCGTCGTCGTAGTGGATCCAGACCGTGTCACCGGTGATGCGCAGTGTTCCCTGCTCGATGACGACATCGCCCCGGTATACGGTGACCTGTTTGCGATTATCGGCCTCGGCGGTGCTCGCTTCGATCACGATGGGCTGCTCGCGATCCGTGGAGCGCGCCTGAGCACCGTTGGTCGCAAACACGACAAACGCCAACGGCACCAGCAATGTAATGTTCAAACGCATGTTCATCGATCGCCGTCGCTCATCGTTGCAAGGGCTCGATCGTCGTCTTGACCCGGGAAAGCAGCTGCACGCGGTTCTCGCCCAGATAAGCCCGCATGCCGACGCCGCGGGTCAGCGATTCCGGTGTGCTGATGGCGACCGGCAGGGCCGTTTCCGCGAATTCGACATCGGGCAGCACCCGTAGGTCCTCTGTCTCGATGTGAATCTCGCGCCTCCCCTGCGGGTAATTACGCCAGATGTCGACCCTCCCTAGCAACATGAGAACGTCGTTATCAGCCGAGATCCAGCCTCGCTCCGAGGCGATGTGCCACGGCTCCGATCCTGACCGGTAGACAACCAGATGCGGATGCCTCAGCTCCTTTGTCCCGGTCGTGTTGAAATGCGCCATGTATGCAGCCGAGAGGCGGCGCAGCGGATTGCCGTCCTCGCCCATGGTCGTCACCTCGAACTCTTCCATGGTCAGATCCGGAGCGCGGCCCGTGAAACGCGCGGATTGGCCCTGGGGCTGACCGATGGCCGCCAGCCACAGACCGCTGGCGACGGCGAGTGTCACCAGCACCGCGGCCGGTAGCCAGGTGGCGACGGCCGAGGTGAGGCCGGACCTGGCGAGGATGCCCAGCCGTTTGGCAACGCCGGACCCGCCTGCTGTCAGCACGGGCTGCTCAGACGTTTCCCATGAGATATTCACGGTGGATGTTCTCGAGAGTGCCCTGGGCATGCATGATCAGATCGCAGACCTCGCGAGCGGCGCCGCCCCCGCCCTCGGCTCGCGTGTGCCAGTGTGCGCGCTCCAGAACCAGTGGATGGGCGTTCGCCACCGCCACCGCCAGGCCGGCCCGCGCCATGATTCCGAGATCGACGACGTCGTCACCCACGTAGGCGGTATCGGACTCGGACAGCTCGAGATCGCGGACGAGCTTCTCGAAGACCGGTAGCTTGGACGCATGCCCCTGATACACGTGGGTGATTCCAAGCGATGCCATACGCTCGCTGACAAGCTGAGAGCGACGTCCCGTTATGATGGCGAGCTCGACTCCGGTGCTCGCAAGCATTTTCATGCCGTGACCATCCCGGGAGTGAAAGGCCTTGTACTCTACACCGTTGTCACCGAGAAGCAGGCGACCGTCAGTGAGCACGCCATCGACATCGAAGAGGAGCAGCTTGATCTTGGCGGCCCGCACCAAGACTTCCGGCGACGCGTCGAACAATCAGATCACCCCTGCGCGTAGAAGATCGTGCATGCTCAGCACGCCCACGAGGCGGTGATCCTCGTCGACGACCAGCAGGGCATTGATCTCGCGATCCTCCATGACTTTGAGCCCTTCTGCCGCCAATATATTCGGAGACACCGTCACACATTCGGTGGTCATGACCTCGGCAATTCTCGCCTTGTGCACATCCAACTCCCGATCCAGTGTGCGGCGCAGGTCACCGTCAGTGTAGATACCAAGCACTTTACGGTTATCGTCGACGATGGCGGTCGTACCGAGGCCGGTTCGCGTCATTTCCATCAAAGCCTGCGAGATGGGCACGTCCATGGAGACACTCGGCATATCGTCGCCGGTGTGCATGATGTCGGCAACGTGCAGCAGCAGGCGCCTTCCCAGACGGCCGCCGGGATGGGAACGGGCGAAATCCTCGGCACTGAAACCGCGCGCTTCCAGCAAAGCAATGGCGAGCGCATCGCCCATCGCAAGGGTCGCGGTCGTGCTGGCGGTGGGCGCGAGTCCGAGCGGACAGGCTTCCTCTTCGACGCCCACATTGATATTCACGTCGGCCGCCTCGGCCATGCGTGAACGGGGATCGCCGGTGAGCGTGACGAGCGGGACCCCGAGGCGCTTGATGAGGGGCAGAATCGTGACGATCTCGCTGGTACCGCCGGAGTTGGAAATGGCAAGCACCACGTCACCGGCGGTTATCATGCCGAGGTCTCCGTGGCTGGCCTCACCCGGGTGCATGAAAAANNTGGACGAAGAAGGCCGGGGTGCCGGTGCTGGCCAGGGTGGCGGCGATCTTGCCGCCGATATGGCCGGATTTGCCCATGCCGGTGACCACCACGCGGCCCTTGCACTGGAGCATCAGCCGACAGGCTTGCGCGAAATCGTGATCGATCCGGCTCACCAGCGAGCTCAACGCCCTGGCCTCGGTTTCGATCACTTCCACGCCGGATTTGCACAGGCTCGCGTCCGAGCGCGCCCCGCCTTCGATCACCGCCCCAGCGGCGGCCCGCGGGCTGCAGGGGGGTACGCTGGTCGCCTGCTTGAGTGCCATCAGCCCCTCCGATGTCTGTCGCCGAGGCCTGCCGTTCGACGCGAGCGCGTGCCCCCGCCCCGCAGGCATGGCCGGTCAGTTGGGGTCACCAGGACCGGGTTTCAATAGCTTAGCCCTTTGTTGCGGGTGAGGCTCGATTCGTCGCGCTCAGGCCGCGGAAACGTACAGAAGTCCCTGGTAGCCCAGGAAGGCAAAGACCAGCACGGCGCCTTCCCAACGGGCGATATGCCCGGGGCCGCGAAATCCCCACGCCATGATCGCCAGGGCCACGCTCAGGACCAGCATGACGGGAAAATCGCGCTGCAACGCTTCAGGCGGCACCGCCGCGGGAGCGATGAGACCCGGCAGAACCAGCACCGGCAGCAGATTGAACATATTGGACCCGATCGCATTGCCCACCGCAATGTCCGGCTCGTCCTTGAGAATACTGGCGATGGAGGCGGCGAGCTCGGGAAGACTGGTGCCGATCGCGACCACCGTGAGACCGATGAGCATATCGCTCACCTCGAAGCTGCGCGCGATGCCCACCGCCCCCCATACGATCAGCCTCGAGCCGACAAGCAACGCCGCTAGACCGATAGCGAACAGCAGCAGGGCACGGACGGTGCCGACAGTGGCGGGGATCTCCTCGCTGAACTCCCGGCGCAGCGGATCGGTTCGGCGCGCGCGCTCGGCAATTCCCGCCATGAGCAGCAGGAGAAACAGGAATGCCAAGCCCAGAACGACGCCATCGGCCTCGTCGAGCGTACCGTCGCCGAGCCTCAGCCATGCGATGCCGATGACCGCGAACATGATGGGAAACTCGACGCGGAAGATCTTGGTGCGCACGACCACTCCCCGTACCAGCGCCGTGACGCCGAGCACGAGCCCGATGTTGGCGATATTCGATCCCACGGCGTTGCCGATGGCGATCCCCGGGTTGCCGTACAGCGCGGCGCTCGCCGAGACCAGAATCTCCGGCGCCGAGGTGCCCATACCGACGATGGTCAGGCCGATGAAAAGCGGCGAGACGCCAAGATTGCGCGCGGCTGCAGATGCGCCGAGGACGAATCGATCGGAGCCCCAAACGAGCAGCGCGAGACCCGCGAGGACGGCGAGATAGGTCAACAATATGCGAGCTCCACGGACAGCCGGGTTGAGCGAAGATTGCCGCGAACGGCCCCCATTACCGCCGCGCGTCTGGCATGGTATCGAAAACGCGATGTCGCGAAAATCGCCCCGAAACGCGTGCTAAGCTCAAGCGAAAGCCCTCCTCATCACACCGACCCGATGATCGAACGTCTCGAACAGGCCCGCCAGTGGCTTCGGAGCACGCTTGGCGTGGTGGACGTCGATCTGCAGCCGGCTTCCTCGGACGCCAGCTTTCGTCGTTATTTCCGCATCCGCTTGGACGGCGGGTCGAAGATACTCATGGATGCGCCCCCCGACAGAGAAGACTGCCGTCCCTATGTAGCGGTGAGCGATCTGCTCGCGAGTGCCGAAGTTCATGTCCCGGCCATCTATGCGCGCGATCTCGCCTGCGGTTTTCTACTTCTCGAGGATCTTGGCCAGCGCAGCTACCTCGATGCGCTCGATGCCGACAGCGCGTCGAGCCTCTATGGGGAGGCATTGGATACCCTGTTGCGCATGCAGGTGCGGGTACCGCCGGATTCGGTGCCCGGCTACGATACCGCGCTCGTCATGCAGGAGCTCGCGCTGTTTGACGAGTGGTTTCTCAGGCGGCACCTTGGTATCGACACCGCGGGCGCGCTCGGGAAAGCGTTGTCGGAAATCTTTCGCGTGCTGGCGGAAAGATTCGAACGGCAAGCGAAGGTCTTCGTCCACCGCGACTATCATTCGCGCAATCTCATGCATACGCGCGTTCGCAATCCCGGCGTTCTGGACTTCCAGGATGCCGTTGCGGGCCCGGCCGCCTATGACGTGGTGAGCTTGCTGCGCGACGTTTATATCGAGTGGCCAGCCGCGCGCGTCGAGGAGTGGTTGATCGAGTACCATGGGGACGCGCTTTCCCGGGGCGTGCCGGTCAGCGCCGATCCCCGGCAATTTCTGTGCGACGTCGACTTCGTCGGCGCACAGCGCCATCTCAAGATCGCCGGTATCTTCTGTCGTCTGTTCTATCGCGACGCCAAGCCTGACTATCTCCGGGACATTCCGTTGACACTTCGATACCTGATGGCAGAGTGCGAGCGCCAGCCGGCGCTGGCGGCATTGCGCCAGCTGCTCGACGATCTGGACGTCATTGCCAAGCTCGAACGCAATAACGCGCGTACCCTCGCGCGCCTAGCGGAGCTGAGCCCTTGAAGGCCATGCTGCTCGCGGCCGGCCGCGGCGAGCGCATGCGGCCGCTGACCGATTCGGTGCCGAAACCGCTTCTGTGCGTCGCCGACCAGCCCCTCATCGTTCACCTGATCCAGAGACTCGTCGCCGAGGGTTTTCAAGAGCTGGTGGTGAATCACGCCTGGCAGGGTGCTCAGATAGAGCAGCGTCTCGGTGATGGCGGCGAGTTCGGCGCACGCATCGTTTACTCCCGGGAGCCTGAGGGGGCGCTCGAGACCGGCGGCGGGATCCGCCGTGCGCTGGCGCTGCTCGGCCAGGCTCCTTTCCTGGCCGTGAATGCCGACATCTGGACGGATTTTCCCTTCCGGCAACTCGCCGCCGGCTTCGACAGCCTCGCCCACCTGGTGCTGGTGGACAATCCCGATCATCACCCCGAAGGAGATTTCGCCCTCGAAGGGACGCGCGTTCGCCGATCCCAGGGCGAGCGGCTCACGTTCAGCGGAATCGGCGTGTATCGACCGGAGCTTTTCTCGGATACGAACGACGAGCGCTTTCCCCTGGCGCCGCTGCTGTTCGATGCCTGTCGCAGGGATCGGGTGAGCGGCGAGTATTACGCCGGCGAGTGGTGGGATGTCGGCACACCCGCGCGCCTCGCGGAGCTGGACCGCTGGTTACGCGCGAGGGGCTCGTGAGGCGCCCGTTTTCGTGGGCGGGCCGAAAGGGATCCGCTGGGCGCAGAGCATCACTCGCGACGCCGCTCATCGTGGCCGACATCCTCTCCCCCTCCCGCGGAGGCATGCGCCCCCGTCGGGAGGGGCAGAGCCTTCGTCAGCCTACTCGCCGCTTTCCTCGACCGTCAGCCGTTCACGGCTCGTCTCCACGGTTCGGGCACCGATGCCATTGACCTTGGTCAGATCGTCGACGCTCGCGAACGCCCCGTTCTGCCGCCGATAGGCGACGATCTCGCGGGCTTTCTTCAGCCCGACACCGTTGATGGCCGAAGCGAGGGTCTCGGCGTCGGCAGTGTTGATATTCACGGGCTCCGCGGCGTTCACCACGCCGGCAGCCGCCAGAATGGCACAGGCCATGAGACGACGGGCATTGAACATGTGACTCTCCTTGCTCAGCGTTTGACTTCCATTGTCTTGCGTCGAATGACCGCGTGCGCCCGGGCGTCACGCGATGACGCGTGCTCAACATAAACGGCCGTCGCATGCGATCACCAGCGCGTCATGTAGGCGGTGGGCGCCGGCACGCACGGCCTCGCGCGCGGGCGGGCGTCGCGTAGAGCGCACCGGACGTGCGTCGGGGACCTCGAGGAAAGTCGCCGCGCTCAGGTTTCGCGCCACGCGTCGAGCACCGGCTCGAGCTGGTCGAGGGTGCGGATCTCGGCGTCCGGCGAGGCTCCCCCCGGCCACGGCTTGCCGTCGACGTTGATCCACACGGTGCGCATGCCGACGGCTTTGGCGCCGTGCACGTCGCGTTTCGGATCGTCACCCACGTGCACGGCCTGATGCGCGTCGACGCCGGCGGCGCTCAGCGCGGCGTGAAAAATCTCCGGTTGCGGCTTGGCGGCCCCCGCCTCGGCGGCGGTGATGACGAAGTCGAAGTAGTGTCCGATACCGATATGATGCACGTCGGCATTGCCGTTCGTGATGGCGCCGACGGCATAGCGCTCGCGCATGCCGTCGAGCAAGGCATGCGCCTCCTCGAAAAGCGTCACCGCGTTACGATGCTCCCAGAAAACGCGAAAGGCGGGGTCTACGAGCTCCGGACCGAAGCCGAAGCTCTCGGCCAGATGGTGCAGCCAGCGACGTCGCAGACCGGTCAAGTCGTGCTCCATCTCCGGGAAACGCTGGAAAAATTCGCGTCGATGCGAGACCAGCTCGACGAGGGAGTAGCGCTCGGCAATGGGCGCGTAGTGGCGGCTGATCCAGTCGTAGAACGCCTCCTCGGCAGCGAGCAGAATCGGCCCGCATTCCCACAGGGTGTCGTCCAGATCGAACGTGACGCATCGAACAGTCATCGCGCATCGAGCTCTCTGCTCATCCGGCGCCTCCGCCGTGGGTTCGAGGGCGGCGGCGCCGGAAAGAAACCGTTGTCGTCGAGCCATCCCCAGTCCGGCCCGGACCAGCCAAAGACTTCGAAGTCCACCCGCCCGTAACGGTCGAACACCACGCCCTCGTTCTCCAGCAGCTGCCGCTGCCGGCCGGTGCCGCCACCGTGGCGCCGCTCGCTGATGGTTCCCCGGCTGTTGATGACGCGCTGCCAGGGCACCGGCCGCGCGCCGACGGCAGCCATGGCATAACCCACCATGCGCGGCGTGCAGTGACCCTCGATGGCAGCAATCTGAGCGTAGCTCGCCAGGCGGCCCGGCGGGATCCGGCGGGTAATCGCGTAGATGCGCTCGTAGACGCTTGCCCCGCGAAAGCTCGTTTCCTCTTCGTCGCTCATGATGCGCGGGTCAGGAAATCGGAAAGGGCGTGCTCATCCAAAAAATAATGACAGATCTCCTCGCCGTCGCCCACAAGCACCGGCACCTTGTGCCCATACCGGGCGACCAGCGCGGCATCGGCATCGATGTCCACCAACTCGACCTCGAACGTCTGCCGCCCGGCACAGGCGAGTAGCTCGCGGTGCATCTCGGCGCACAGGTGGCAATCCCTGCGAACGAAGAGTTTGAGCTGCACGTTCTCGGCCTCCGGGCTTTGCGACACGGGCTCGTGCGCCATTATCCCCGCCACGCGACCGGCGCGGAATCGCGGCGAGCGGCGGGATTTCGGCCTCGATGCTCCGTCGAGGCGCGTATAATGGCCCGGCAAAAGCCCGTCAACGGCGCACCGGCCGCAGGGCCTGTCGCCCGGATGCCGGACCGCCGGCGGCCGCGGCCGGAGAAAGGTCGCGGGGCGAATCACGGCCAACCGCCGCCCACCTGGAGGAAGCAAAATGTTTAAAAAGCCCGACGAAAGCCGAGCCGAGCCGACGATTCACGGCAGCGAGCCGAGCGGCCCGCCAACGACCCGCGGCCGCGCAGCAGCCACCATCGGCTCGTCCATACACGTCAACGGCGACGTGACCGGTCGCGAGGATCTCGTCATCGAAGGCCGCGTGGAAGGCAACATCAGCCTGAAGGAAAACGTGCTGACGGTCGGCAAGGAGGGCACGGTGAACGCGACCGTGAATGCACGCGCCATTTACGTCGAGGGCAATGTGGAAGGCGATCTCAGGAGCGACGAGCAAGTCGTCATCCGTGCCGCCGGCAACGTGCGCGGGAACATCGTCGCGCCGCGGGTGACGCTGGAGGACGGCTGCAAATTCAAGGGTTCCATCGACATGGACGTCGAGCCGGGCACGGCCTCGCGTGCCGGTCCCGGGAGGAGCGAAAAGATCGCCGACATCAAATCCGCGTCGTCGGGCAGCGGCGATTCTTCGTCGGGCGGCGTGCTCGGCAACGCCCCCGGCCAGTAGTCGTCTCGCCGTCCATGGCCCTGGCCTACGGCAACGAGGTCGTAGCGGACGCGTTCCCTGCGGAGCTGGAGTTCAACTCGCCGAGCGTTGCCATGCTCGCTCGGCGCTTTGCGCAATCCGCCAGGTGCCAGATTCTGGACCTGGGCGCGCCGGCTGAAGCCAACGTCGCGTTCTTTGCCGACGCGGCATGCCGTATCTATGTCGAGGACCTGTTCCGATACCTCATGGCGCCGCGCGAGAAGCTCGAGAGCACGGACAGCGAAGACCAGGAGATGGCCGTCGCCAATGCGCTCGCCTTCGAGGGCTCGGCGCGCTTCGATCTGGTGCTCGCCTGGGATTTATTCACCTACATGGATTTCAAAGCCGTCGAGCTTGTTATGGCGCGCGTGGCGCGCTGCTGCCACGCCGGCACATTGCTGTTTCTCACGCTTCCCACCGATGGCACGATTGCGAGCGTGCCGGCTCGGATCTGCATGGATCGCAGCGGACATCTGCGCTATCGAAGGCCTGCCGGTGTTCGGGACATGCCCAATCCGCGGCTGTCGCCGACCGCGCTGCAGAAAATGATGCCGGGCTTTCGTCTGCTGCATTCTTTTCTTGTCGGAGAGAGAATGCAGGAGTTTCTCTTCAGCTTCGCGTAAAGTGTCGTCACGGGCGTGGCGCCGAGCCGCGCTTGGAGATTTTCACATGGGTCCCTGCGCCGACAGTCTTTACCGCTTCGTGGTCGAAGGCTCCAACGTACGCGGTCAGCTCGTCTATCTGGACGAATCGTGGCGTGAGCTCGCGGCCCGCCACGACTATCCTCCGGTGGTGCTTCGACTCCTCGGCGAGGCGGTATCGGCCGCTGCACTGCTGTCGGCAACCATCAAGTTCGACGGCGCGCTGACCATTCAGGCAAGCGGCGATGGCGGTCTGCGTCTGCTCATCGCGGAGGCCACCGCGAGCGGCACGGTCAGGGGCCTCGCGCGCTGGAAGGAAAAGCTCGAGGGCACGCTGCTGCCAGAGCTCCTCGGCAACGGCCGCCTGGCCATCACCATCGACCCCGGCGCCGGCCGCGAACGCTATCAGGGCGTCGTGGCGCTCGAGGGCGACAGCTTGTCGCAGTCACTGCGCGGCTATTTCGCTCATTCGGAGCAGCTGCCGACGCGCTTGTGGCTGGCGGTCGAGGAGGAGCGCCTGGCCGGGCTGCTGCTGCAGTGGGTGCCCGACGAGCGCCGGGATTTTTCCCGCGACGTGGACGCCGACGCCCTGGTGAATGCGTGGCAACAAACCGTGGAGCACGCCAACGCCCTGGAGCCGGCAGAGCTGCTGGAGCTGGGCGTGGTGGAGCTGCTCGCACGCATCAACGGCGGCCGCGCGGTGCGCCTCTACCCTGGCGAGAGCTGGCGTTTCCTGTGCAGCTGCTCACGGGAAAAGGTGGCGGAGATGCTGCGCGTCCTCGGGCGTGAAGACCTGGAATCCTTGATCGAGGAGCAGCAGCGGGTCAGCGTGGGCTGCGAGTTCTGTAACGCAGTGTTCAAATTCGACGCCATCGACGTCGCCCAACTCTTCAGTGAAGACCCCCACGATCTGCGATCGACGCGGCACTGACTGCACTCAGTCGGCATCCTCCATGGGCCATTCCTCGAGGTCCGAGTAGTTTTCCCGCGCCGTCACCGACACCTGCTCGAGAAACTTGCGAAGCGGAAACCTGCCGTTTCTGGCGAGCCGCATACGGCTGGCCACATCGAGCACCGCCGGGTGAATCTCGATTCGCTGTGACGCCTGGTCGCCGCCCCGAATCCAGTCGGCAAGCCCGTTCCTGCGATACAGGTCCATCACCGCCCGGAATCGCGTGTCTGCGCTTTCGAACTTCTGCGTCTCGCCGGCGAAATGGTGCTCGAGCGCGAACCGGGCACGTTCCCAGGGCGTGGAGGAAGTTTTACCGGAGGGATTCTGACCCGCGTCGAGCGCGATCTGAAATGCGATGCCGAACTCGGATGGCTCGAGCGGTGCGGTATCCTGCGGCCGCGGGGTTTTACCAGGCATGTCTATCGGCCGTAACGATGCGGCGCCAAGTCAGAGCCTGTCGAGAAATCCGAGCAGCGCACGATTGAATGCAGCCGGCTGCTCGACATTGCACAGGTGCGAGCCGTCGTCGATCACGGTGAGCGAGGCCCCGGGAATCCTCTCCTGAATTACGCGCGACGCTTGCAGCGGTGCAGATGGATCCTCAGCTCCGACGATCACCTGCGTGGGAAGATCGATGACGGAAAGCCGGTCGGTGTAATCGAGCGCACGGATTGCCTGACAACAGCCGACGTAGCCCGATGTGGGTGTTTGCACAAACTGCTCGCGGATGACTTCCAGCTCCGGTCCGCCTTCAGCGAGAAACGAGGGCGTGAACCAGCGCTCCATGGTTTCCTCGCAGAGCGGCTCCATGCCGTTTTTCTCGGCGACGGCGATGCGCGCATCCCATGTGGCCCTGGCTTCCTCGGGAACCCTGCTCGTGGTGTCGCAGAGCGCCAGCGACACCAGGCGCTGCGGATGACGCAGGGCCATATTCTGTCCGACCATGCCGCCCATGGACAAACCCACCCAGTGCACGCGCTCGATGTCGAGCGCATCGAGCATCGCCACCACGTCGTCTCCGAGCGCATCGAGGGTATAGGGCCCGGCCGGCGCGTCGGTCCCTCCATGGCCGCGACTGTCGTAGCGCAGCACGCAATAGCGTTCCACGAGCGCCGGCATCTGCTGCTGCCACATGATGCCGCTCGATCCGAGGGCGTGGCTGAGCACCACGAGCGGTGCTCCCTCGGGACCCGAGAGCTGACAGTTGACGTGAAGATTGTTGGCCAGCACTCGCACGACCAATCCTCCAATTCGCCGCTTCTCGGCTCGCGTGGCCCGCAGCCAAGGCGATGCCGAATCATACACCAGCAACGTGCACCCCGGCTTGACCGGTATGGCCTGAGAGCGACCGGCGCGGCTTTCGGGCAACCGGCATCCCCGCAGGCTGCCGGTTTCTGGTAATCTTCGCTCCTCGAGTTCCACGATCCTCGGCCTGCCACCGGTGACACCATGAACACGCGCGGCGCAGCTTCCGCCAGTCGCGGCTCGACTCGCGGACTGGTTTTAGCCCTCGCCTTGGGCTGTCTCGTGTCGGCGACGCCGGCAGCGGCGGATAAGCCCCTCGGGACGTTCAAGCTCTGGAGCGCCATGACCTTCAAGGAGGACGACAAGACCGTCTGCATGATGTGGAGTCAGCCGGAGAAGGCCGAGGGCAACTACAAGAAACGCGGTGAAATATTCGCGTTCGTGACCCACCGTCCCGGCGACGGCGNNCGTGGTGAAATATTTGCATTCGTGACCCACCGTCCCGGCGACGGCGAGATGAACAAGGTCAGCTTCGAGACGGGCTACACGTTCAAGGAGGCGAGCGAGGTTCGGGTCACCATCGATGGCAAGGCTTACACCCTCTACACGGAAGGCAGCACGGCCTGGAGCTACGACGTAAAGGACGATTCAAGCATGGTCAAGGCCATGCGCGCCGGACGGACAATGATCATGGAAGGCGTCTCGAATCGCGGCACCGAGACCCGTGACACCTATTCGCTGAGCGGCTTCACTGCGGCTCACAACGCCATAAACAAAGCCTGTAAGCCGAAGCCGTGATCCTCGCGCCGCGCCGGCTACCTGTTGAGCCGGATTGCCCAGGCCGCGAGGGTGCGCTGAACCCCCCCACTTGCGTCCTTCATGGACTTGATCGGCCCTTGCATGACCACTGCGTCGGCGCCGCGTCTCGCCGCTTCCCTCTTGATCGCCGCGACCATGTCGGATTCCCTGGTGAGCTGCACGCCTTCGACGATGACCACACCAACGCGCGTGAACTGATCGGAGGATGGCAGGTTCTCCAAAACCCTCACCTCACCCTCATAGGGGGGGAGATTCTCTGAGCCGGTGGCCGGCGTGAATCGTGCCGGTGAGGTGCACCCACCGATCGTCATCACACAGATCGCAAGGAACGCCAGAGCAACGTTCCTTCGCTGTGCACACAAACTATTGACGCCATCGTTCATGGCTCGGTTCCTCTGACGAACGGACCGGGACACTCTTACAACGAGCGCGACCCGGGCGTCAACGGCCCGTGGTGACGGTGTAGAATAGGAGTCCGGGATTTTCCATCGGCAAACATGATGAAACACGTTCACGAAACAGGCGATGGCTTCGTCAATCTCTGGCCCACGATACTTCTCAAACGCGTGCTACCCGACGCCGATTCCGCCAACGCGGAACTGGAACGCCTCATCGAAGATCTCGACGAGCGGCACCGCAATCTCACCACCGATTATCGCAGCGACAACCTGTTCACCATGGAAAACGCCGCCGCGGCCTGGCTGAGAGAGTGCGTCAACATCACCGTCGCCGATTACTTCCGCCATCTCGGAATGAACTACGACATCCGCTGGTCACTTCAGGCCTGGGCCAACGTCAATCGCTTCGGCGACTACCACGACTATCACAATCACCCGCACGCTTACCTGAGTGGTACCTATTACGTGCGCGTTCCCGAGGATCGCGAGAAGCTCGAGACAAGAAGCGACCTGAGGCCCGGGCGCATCACGCTCTATGATCCGCGCGCGTGCGCAAACATGACCGCAATCAAGGGCGATCCCTATGTAGAGCCCGAGTACACCATAGCGCCGCAGCCCGGCTTGATTCTGCTCTGGCCGGCTTTCCTGAATCACTTCGTGCACCCCAATCTCTCCAAGCAACCCCGCCTGAGCGTGAGCTTCAACGTGATGCTCAAGTGGTCGGACGACTACTTGCCGGCCCAGTCCTGATAGGTGAGAAACCAGCGGCGCTAAGAGATTACCGAGAGCACCTCGCTCAACGACGACGCGCGCCATCCGTCGTCGCCAGGTCCTTGTCCATGTCGTCGCGTATGCTCGCGTAGATCTCGCCGGAGGTGAACTGGCCACCCGGCGAGGGGATGATCTGTGACTGCTCTTCCTTGTCGGGAGCAACGCGGCGAAGCATGCGGTAGAGAGCGAAACCTCCGAGGAATAGCGAGACCAGCGCGCTCATCAGAAAAAGCCCCTGCGGGCCGAGGCGCGCCATGGCGTTGCCGGCCAGGATGGGGCCGAGAAAGGCGCCGAGCCCGTACGCGGTGAGCAGTCCGCTGGCGGTCTGCACGTGCTTGTCTGCGGGTGCAAAGTCGTTGGCATGCGCGGCGCACAGGGAGTAGACGGTAAAAGAGAGCCCGCCGTAGAGGATCCCGGCCGGGTAGATCCAGCTCGGGTTGAAGCCGGCCACCAGCACGATTCCGCCACAGGCGGTGGCCGTTGCGACCGCGACCATGGCGAGCACCGTGCGGCGGTCGATGCGGTCGGATAGGTGCCCGACGGGATATTGCAGCAGCAGTCCGCCGAAAATCACCGATGCCATGAACGTCGACGTCGCACCGATGCCGAGACCGAGGCCGAGCGTGAAAACGGGCGCCAGGCTGTAGAAGCTCGCGTTGACGACCCCGGCGCAGAACGAGCCGGTCAGGCCCAGCGGCGAGGTGCGCCAGAGCTCGCGGAAGTCGAGCGGCTCGCGACGCGGGGGCGTTGGAGCGCTGGCCTGTGTGAGCAGCACGGGCACGAGGGCCAGGGAGAAAACGATCGAAGCGACGCTGAAGAGATGAAATCGCGCGGGATCGGCGACCGTCAGCAGAAACTGACCACAGCCGGCCCCGAAGTAGTTGGTGACCATGTAGAGTGCCATCACCTGTCCCCGGGTCCTGTTGGTCGAGCGCGCATTGAGCCAGCTCTCCGTGACCAGGATCATGCCGGCCATACAGAAGCCCGATGCGAAACGCAGGAGGCACCACACGATCGGATCGACCACAATCACGTGCAGCAGAGCCGTCACCGACATGACCGAGGCAAATGCGGCGAACGCGCGGATATGCCCAACGGCGGCGACCACGTTGCTCGCGCGCAGCGCGCCCTGCAGGAGACCGAGGAAGTAGGCGGCCATGATCAGCCCGACGACCTGCGTGTCGAAGCCTTCGATCTTGCTGCGGACCCCGAGAAGGGTGCCGAACAGGCCGTTGGCGAGAAGCAGAAGACCGTAGCTGAGGAGAAGGGAAAATACCGAGCGAACCGTCACCAGCATGCCGCTAGATTCGGCCATTGGCTCCGGGTTAGTATCTGCTGCAGGGGCAGGCGGGCCCTTGTCAACGGGAGCATCAGCACCCATGACCGATACTCCGAAACGTTTCCATCCCCCAATCGACCGGAAGCCCGAACAGTGAAGGCTCAGACATCATGACCACGGGCGACGGCATCGTGTCGCAGTACGCGGAGCTGCGCCGCGAGATGGTCGAGCAGATTGCCCGCCACGCTCAGCTGGCTTCCGGGGAAACCGGAATAGTGTCCTTGAGCGAGACCGTCATGGAGGTGATGAATGCGGTGCCTCGCCACGAGTTCGTCCCGGTGGAACTACGCGCCTTCGCATATTCCGATTCCCCGCTTCCCATCGGCTTTGACAAAACCATCTCGCAACCGTTTATCGTCGCGCTCATGACCGATCTGCTGGATCTACAACCGACCGATCGCGTTCTCGACGTAGGTACCGGCCTCGGTTATCAGGCGGCAATACTCGCAAAGCTGGTCGAGCGCGTCTATACGGTGGAAATTCTCGAGGAGCTCGCCGAAGGCGCACGGCGGCGCCTCGCCGACCAGGGCACCATCAACGTCGAGCTGCGCGTCGGCGACGGCTCCAATGGCTGGCCCGAGCACTCGCCGTTTGACAAGATTCTGGTGGCGGCGGCGCCGGACCTCATCCCGACGCCGTTGCTCTCGCAGCTCAAGCCCGGCGGTAAGATGGTCATTCCGGCGGGCATCGAGGACGCCCAGCAGCTGATGCTGGTCGAGAAGAACGAGAAGGGTCAGCTCAACGTCAGGGAGATCCTCCCCGTTCGCTTCTCCTCAATGGTCGTGAGTCACTGACACGCCTGCAGGCCGCCCCTCGTACCCGATCATCATCTGGCCGGCTGCGATCGAGAGCAGGCCGTAGCCGGCAAAGAAGTAAAGCCCCGGTCCGAGCGTCGCATCCGTCAGCTGAGCGGTGTCCGCGGTCAGGAAAGCGAGCAGCACTGCGACCACGAAAACATCGGTCATCGACCAGCGACCTATGGTTTTCACGACGAATACGCTGGTTCGCCGGGTGCGCGCATGACCAACGTGCAGAGCGATCAGAGACAGAATGATCTTCAGCGCCGGGAGCAGCACGCTGAAAACGACCAGAAGCAATGCGACGAAGTAGTTCTGCACCAGGAAAAGCTTGTGGATCGTCGTGATGATGCCCTTGGACTCGTGCTGAAGAACGACGCGCCCGAGCAGGGCAATCTCCTCGTGGACGACAACCGTGAGAATGGGTGCGAGCAGGCCCACGAGAAGAAAGACAGCCGACACGCCGAAAAAATGCCGAATAATGCGCGCGCTCGCGCGCCGACGCCCCGCCTTTTCCGTCATCACCACGAAGGCAAGAAACGCGGCGCTCAAGCCGAGCAGCAGCCAGCCCGTGCCGGCCGCCCGCGCCTCGTGGAATTGAGCCACGTCGACGGCATCCGCGAGCCGCCCGGAAAGCTCGGTTGCCCCGCCGTAGAGTCCCAGTGACAGGGTCTCCAATACCTTCCTGAGCGCGCGATCGGTTTTCGCCGAGACGCTCTCCTGGGCCGAGACGGACTCGTACGCACGCGAAGCCTCGTTGGCGTTTGCGATGATGAAAGTGGCGAGCGCAAGCGCGACGGCGTAAAAAGCCGGCGCTACGAGACGCGGGCGCAGTCGATCATTCATCGACATCGTCGGCGCGAGGGCGCGGTTCGAAACCGAACTCTTCGGCGACGCGCTGGCGCTGAATCGTCGCGATGGGGATTCGCTGCCCATACCAGTTGAGATGGACGCTGGTTGCGGCTGAGCCTTCGAGCAGACTGGCGATGCCCTCTTCGTCGCAAACGCTGTCGTCTTCGTAGTGAAAATCGTCGGCCAGTGATTGCAAGTCTCGATCGCACAGCAGGCCGATTCCGCGCTCACCCATCAGCAGCAGGTTCCCTTCCTCATCGATCCACGCTTCGAGCACCTGACCGGCAGGCCGTCCCGTATGGTCGAGAAGGTTTCGCGAGCCATCGAGAGTGAAGACGAGGGGAGTGTATTCCAGATCCACGAATACGCGCTGCGGACCGTTCTGGAAATACCACAGGCCGCGATCCGTGCAGGCATAGTTTCTGTTCATGAACCCGATGGCTCCCCGGTGCAGCACCGGCTTGCCCTGCAGGCACCAGCGCCCGCGGCGATCCAACGACATCCAGCCGTACACCGAGGGCACGTTCGGCCAGCGGGCCATGGCACGGATGACGCTGTTATCCACTGCTGCTGCCTGTCTGCCTGTGCGCGACACTCTGCCACCGTCGAGGCGAGACGAAAAGTGCCGCCCGACCGTCTCCCGGCCCGCTATACTAAGGTCCAAGCTCAGCCGAGCCAATGTGGAGTATTGAGGATGCAAGGCACGCCTGCAGTAATCATCGCGATCTTCGTCTTCGCCGTGGTTCTCGTGTTCATGGGCGTTCGCCGGGTCGCCCAGGGATTCAACTACACGGTGGAACGTTTCGGCCGATACACCAAGACCCTCGATCCGGGTCTGCACGTCATCGTGCCCGTGTTCGATCGGATCGGCGCCAAGATGAACATGATGGAGACGGTGCTCGACGTGCCGACCCAGGAGGTCATCACCCGCGACAACGCCATGGTCTCAGTCGACGGCGTGGTGTTCTTCCAGGTGCTGAGTGCGGCCCGGGCGGCATACGAGGTCAACAATCTGACCCATGCCATCGTCAATCTGACCATGACGAATATACGAACCGTGATGGGCTCGATGGATCTCGACGAGCTGCTGTCCAAGCGCGACGATATCAATCAGCGACTGTTGAACATCGTCGACGACGCCACCTCGCCGTGGGGCGTGAAGGTGACCCGCATCGAGATCAAGGACATCGCGCCGCCGCGGGATCTGGTCGACGCCATGGCGCGCCAGATGAAGGCCGAGCGCGAGAAGCGCGCCGTCATTCTCGAGGCTGAGGGCGAACGGGAATCAGAGATTCTCAGAGCCGAGGGCGAGAAGCAGGCGGCGATACTGGAGGCGGAAGGCCGCAAGGAGGCCGCATATCGCGACGCCGAGGCGCGCGAGCGGCTTGCGGAGGCCGAGGCGCGTGCCACGCAAATGGTTTCAAAGGCCATCGAGGACGGCAACGTTCAGGCCATCAACTATTTCGTCGCCCAGAAGTACGTCGACGCCGTCAGGGAAATGGCCACCGCTCAGAACGAGAAGATCATCTTCATGCCGATTGAGGCCACCAGCCTCATAGGCGCCCTTGGCGGCATCGGCGAGCTCGCCAAAGCGACCTTCGCTCAGAAAAGCGCTACCGATTGATGACCGGCTTTTTCGAGGGTCTCGAATTCTGGCACTGGCTGGTGCTCGGTGTGGCGCTCGCCATCATCGAGATCTTCGCGCCGGGTGCATTCCTGCTGTGGCTGGGGATCTCCGCCGGCATCGTCGGCATCGTGCTCTGGCTGATCCCGGAACTATCATGGGAGTATCAGCTGCTGATTTTCGCGATTCTATCGGTAGCAAGCGTGGTCGTCGCACGCCGCTATCTGACTACTCATCCCCTCAAGACCGACCTGCCGAATCTCAATCTGCGCGGCCAGCAGTACGTTGGGCGCACCTTCACGTTGAGCGAGCCGGTCGTCAACGGTCAGGGGAAAATCCGCGTGGATGATTCCACCTGGAAGATCAGCTGTGAAGACTGTGAGGCCGGCACCAAGGTGATCATCGAAGGCGTCGACGGCGTCGTGTTGCGCGCCGCCATCGCCGACAGAGCCGGCTGACTGCGCGCGTGACGAGCGAAGTTTCGAACGGGGTGTCCGACGCCGAGGAGGTGCTCGCGTTCTGGTTCGCCGATGCGGCGAGCGATCCGCAAGCCCTCGCGCGCCGTAATCGGGTCTGGTTCAAAGGCCATGCGTCCTTCGACCGCGAGTGCAGCGAGCGTTTCGCCGCGACCCTCGCAGCGGCAGCCGAGGGGGCGCTCGATCACTGGAAAGACTCGCCCCGCGGCCGAATGGCGCTGATCGTGCTGCTCGACCAGCTCTCGCGCAACATCCACCGGGGCACGCGCGCGGCGTACCTGCAGGACGACCGCGCGCTCGCGCTGTGCATGGAGGGCATCGCGCATGGGCACGATCGACAGCTCTCCCTCATAGAGCGCACTTTCTTCTATCTGCCCCTGGAGCACGCCGAGGATCGCGATATCCAGGCGCTGTCGGTTCGGCACTTCGAATCACTCGCCGAAGAGGCACCCGAAGATCTGCGCAGGCAGATGACCGAGAACCTCGAGTATGCGCGCCAGCACCGCGACATCATCGACAGATTTGGACGCTTCCCACACCGAAATGCGGTGCTCGGCCGGGACACCACACCTGAAGAAGAAGCCTATCTCGCCGAAGACGCACCACGTTTTGGACAGTAACGATCGCCCCCACACGCTCGCTCGCCGCGCGCGCGAGGCGCACGGCGTCGATGCGTTGCGCAACATCGCCATCATCGCCCACGTCG
>JABAOG010001266.1_pt2 | contig 36889 bp, 35 predicted proteins | sample 7062131 | NCBI WGS metagenome assembly JABAOG01 (sample SAMN14538629, study PRJNA623070) | marine sediment metagenome | biome: marine biome [ENVO:00000428]; feature: marine pelagic biome [ENVO:01000023]; material: deep marine sediment [ENVO:00002113] | place: India: Arabian Sea | collected... | reverse complement strand
CGAACAGGGGTGAGAGAACCACAGGTTTGGTTGGACCAGAGTCTTGCTCGGATGCTCTCTCGCAGCAGGACGGGTCGTGCGGACTGCCACCCTCGATGGGGGTTTGCCCTACCTCGCGAATCGAGCCTGCACCATGGTCTCCGGCGGCCCCTTCTTTCATCATGTCGAAGCGTAAAATCGTCCGCCGACAGAAGGTAGTGCACGGGTGCCCATTTCGGTCTTCCTCGCAGACGACAACCTCATCGTTCGAGAGGGAGTCAAGGCGTTGCTCGACCTCGAGCCAGACTTCGACGTGGTCGGCCAGGCTGCCGACCGAGACGGCTTGATCGCAGGAGCTGATGAGACTTCGCCGCAGGTGATCGTCACCGATATCCGCATGCCCCCCGACTTCCAGCGAGAGGGCATCGACGCCGCCAAGGAGGTCCGCCGACGTCATCCCGGTACGGGGGTGGTGATCCTCTCACAGTTCGACGATCCCGATTACGCGGTGGCGTTGCTGTCCGAAGGGGCGGCCGGGTACGCATACCTGCTCAAGGACCGAGTGGGAGAGGGCGATCAGCTGGCGAGGGCGGTCCGGACCGTTGCCGCCGGCGGTTCGGCGCTCGATGACAAGATCGTTGAGGCGTTGACGAACCCGGTACGTGCCGAGGCCGGCCTGTCGACTGCCGAAGAGCAACTGCTCCAGTACGTTGCCGAAGGCAGGACCGTCGAGTCGATCGCAGTGCTGATGAATACGACACCTGCCGGTGCCGACGCGGCCGTCGAGGCGCTNNGCGGCGCAGATCATCGGAGGAGGGTCCCGGCCCGGCGACACCGAGGAGCTGGTGGTGACCGTGCTGATGTCGGACGTGCGCGGCTACACAACCATCGCCGAGCACGCCGACCCCAGCGTGCTGGCCGGCCAATTGAATGAACACCGCGCCGCCATGAACCGGGCCATTCTCGGTCAGGAAGGGACGGTGATGACCTTCATCGGCGACGCGGTGATGGCCGTCTTCGGCGCACCGGTGCCACAGGAGGGTCATGCCGACAGGGCCGTGGCGGTCGCCCGGGCGATGCACGTTGCCCAGCAGGAGCTCAACGAACAGTGGGCGGGGGACGGTCGACCGCCGTTCGGTCTGGGGATCGGTGTATGCACAGGGAAGGTCGCTGCGGCGTTGCTCGGGTCGGAGGAACGTCTCGAGTACACCGTGATCGGGGACACGGTCAACCTCACCCAGCGGATCCAGCAGTGGGCCGAACCCGGGGAGACGGTTCTCGCCGAGTCCACGTGGGAAACGCTCACCACCCGACCCGACGCGGACGCGTTGGAGCCGGCGATGGTGAAGGGGCGGGAGACACCGGTGATGGCGTTCCGCTTCCCGAAGAGGATGCCGTGAACCCGTCTGACGACCGCAGGATCCTGATCGGGAAGGTGATCGCTGCGGTAGCGGTCGGCCTGTCGGTCATCAGCATGGTGACCGTTCCGATAGCCGGCAGCCGGAGCATGCTCGTCGAGACTCCTGCGATCACCTTCGGCACGTATGCCATCGGTCTTGGCGTGTTGACCTGGCTCATGGTCGTCAGGCAGCCCCGCAACGGGGCCGTCTGGGCGCTCGCCTGGACGGCGGTCTTTGCCGGCCTTCAGGTGGCGGGGTGGGGGCTCGTCGTCATTGCCGGCAGACACCGGCTTCCGGGTCTCACGCCCGAGGCATTGTCGGCCTTGAGCCCCTCACAACTGCCACTGCCGGCCGGTTTCGGCATCCAGCTGATCGGCTGGTCGATCGTGCCGGCAATCTGGGTCCCGCTGACCCTTGGTCTGCTCTTGTTTCCCGATGGTCGACCACCGAGCCCACGCTGGAAGTGGGTCGGATGGTGGAGTGTCATTTCGATCAGCGTGTCGACGGTCGCCACTGCCCTCCAGCAGAACCCGTGGAGTGATCGGACGATCGAGTCGTTCGGAAGCAGCATCGAGGGGAGTCTGATCAACACGATCAACGACCTGGCGTTCTTGCTGGCTGCGATGAGCGCATTCGTTTCCGCCGCTTCTCTGGTCGTGCGGTTCCGGCGGAGCGCCGGGGAAGTGCGTAGTCAGATCGGCTGGATCGGCTGGGGGGGATCCCTGTATGCCGTCGGGTTCCTCGTCGCGGCGAGCATGGAGGAGACACTTGCCCTCTCTCCGACGGTGAACCAGCTGGGGTTCATGATGCTCCAGGGCATCCTGGTCGCATCGTACGGGGTGGCGATCACGAGGTACCGGCTGTACAACATCGATGTGGTCATCTCACGCACGTTGACCTATGCCGTGTTGGTGGGATGTATCACCGGCGTGTATGCGTTGATCGTTGTCGGAGTCGGGACGGTTGTCGATACGGGGTCGAACCTGGCCCTCTCGGTTGTCGCAGTTGCCGTCGTGGCAGTGGCGTTCGAACCTTTTCGTGTCCGGGTCCAGCGATGGGTCAACCGGCTGGTCTTCGGAGAGCGGGCCACGCCCTATGAGGTGCTGGCACAGGCAACCCGCCGGCTGGCGGACGCGACGTCGGCCGAGGAAAGCCTTGCCCGGATCGTCGACCTCGTCGTCGCCGGCACGGGAGCATCGGAGGCAGTTCTGTGGATGAAGACCGGTGACCGTCTTCGACCTCAGTCTGCGAACCCACCGGAGGTGCTGCAGGCCCAGCTCGATGTTCCGCTCGAGGCCGATGGCGACCCCCGGATCCCGGGTGATTCCTCCGTCCTGGTACGGCACCGGCGAGAGCTCCTCGGGGCGGTGAGTATCACCAAGCCGCGCGGCCAGTCGGTGACCAGCGGCGATGAGAAGGTGCTCTCGGATGTAGCCGCAGGTGCAGGCTTGCTGCTGCGCAATATCAGTCTCAACGCCGAACTCGCCGAACGTGCCGATCAGCTTCGGGTTTCGCGACGCCGGCTGGTTGAAGCCCACGATGCCGAGCGGCATCGGTTGGAGCGCAACCTCCACGACGGGGCGCAGCAGCAAGTGGTGGCGTTGAAGGTGAAGCTGGGGATCGCCAGAACCCTCGCCGGTCGGGAGGGAGCCGAGCGGGTCGCCGAGATCGTGGAATCGCTTGCCGAAGAGACCCAGATTGCCGTAGATGAGATGCGGGCCGTCGCCCACGGCATCTATCCGCCGTTGCTCGAATCGGAAGGTCTTGCTGCAGCAGTGGTAGCTCTTGGCCGATCACGAACCGTACAGGTCGTCATCGATACGGGTGAGGTGGGCCGGTACGATCGCAGCCTGGAAGAGACCGTCTACTTCTGCGTGCTCGAGACCGTCAACCGGGCCACGGCTGCAGGAGCAACAAGGATCTCTGTGGGCCTGGCGGACGCCTCCGCAGCGGTCGAGTTCACCGTTTCCTGCGATGTGCCCATGGGCGATCTCGACATGATCGTCGACCGGGTAGATGCCTTCGGTGGCACCGTCGCACTCAACTCGAGCGACGCCGACGCCGTTCTGACCGTACGGCTTCCCGTCTACCCCGCGTCCGGCGGCGCCGGACCTTTCCGCGGCGGGCTGACATCACGCACCCTCGAGACCACAGCCGGGACGCGCCTGTGACGGCCGTCACCCGGGCAAGACGATCACTGTGGCCGTGGGTCGTGCTCAGCGCCGTCGTCGTTGCCTCGGTCGTCGGAATCGCTGCTGCGGCCAGAGATGCCGACTCGCTTGCGTCCGGCCTCAACGGGACGGCGTTCGCGGGACTTCCCCTGCTGTTCACCGCCCTCGGTGTCCTCATCGAGATCCGTCAGCCGGGCAACCGAATCGGCTGGTTGCTCATCGGCATCGGCGGCGGGCTGGTGTTCGCCGGCCTCACGGACCTGGCCGTGGCTGCGATCGACGGCACTCCGGACAAGCTGACCGGGGGAATGTTCCTGCTGCTGTGGGCCAATGATTCCAACTGGATCACCTTCGTCTTCCCGACATTCCTACTCCTGTACGTGTTCCCAACGGGGCGTCTCCTCTCGGTCCGCTGGCGATGGGCCCCTTGGCTCATGCTCTTCATGACCGGGATTCTCCTGGCGAGTTTCGTGGTGCGGACCGAGGTGGGTCCCATAGATGGGCCTTGGGCCGTGGCGAACCCGATCGGGTTTCTGGATCCCGACGCGGTCGATCTGATCCTCACGCTTCCATGGCTCGTCGCTTTGATGGTCGTGGTGGTCGGTGGTGTCACGGCAATGGTGATGCGATACCGGCGGTCGTCGAACATAGAACGGGATCAGATCAAGCTGGTCCTGGTCTCAGTTGTCTTCTTTGCTGTGTCGTACGGCCTCCTCGCTCTGTCCGAGAGCTACACGGACGAGTCATCACTGGTGGCACTTCTATTGCCCATCGGCTTCGGTGGCATCCCGGTGGCGATCACACTCGCCGTTCTCAAGCACGGTCTGTTCGACATCGATGTGGTGATCAGCCGGTCGCTGACTTTCGGAGCGCTGGCCGTGTTCATCGGGGCGGTCTACGTCTCCATCGTGGTCGGAATCGGCGCGATGTTCGGGGCGGAAGGCGATGCCGGCTTCGGGCTCTCCATCCTGGCGACGGTGCTCGTCGCCCTGGTATTCCAGCCGGTGCGCCGGCGGGTCGAGCACTTGGCGAACCGGCTGGTCTTTGGTGAACGCGCCACGCCCTACGAGATTCTCGCCGGTTTCGCGCAGCGAGCTGCGGAGATGTCAGACCAGGAACTGCTCGACCGGATCCCTCGCCTGATCGTCGACGGGACCGGGGCGTCGGACGCCGCCGTGTGGGTACGGACCGGCAACGGCTACCGAACCGTCTCGTCGTGGCCAGATGCCGCAGTCGTCAGGACCGTGGACGATGACGGTCCCTTTGAGGACCCGGATGCCGATTTCTCCCTGCCGGTGTACCAGGATGGCGAAACCCTCGGGGGTCTATCGCTGGTGAAGGCACGGGGAGAGACGATGAAGCCGGCGGAGATCGAGTTGCTGGAAAGCCTTGCCGATGGGTTGGGACTGACGATGCGTAACACGCTGCTGACGGAGCACCTCCGCCTTCAGGTCCACGACCTGAGGGCATCACGGGACCGCGTGGTGAAAGCAGCGGACGAAGCGCGGCGCGGCCTCGAACACGACCTGGACAGTGGACCACAGCAGCGGCTCGTAGCAATCAAAGTGAAACTCGGACCAACCCGAAAGATGGCATTACAGCACGGAGCCGAGAAGACCGCCGCCCTACTCGCCGACCTCGAACGCCAGGCCGGCGACGCGATTCAGGCGGTCAGGGATTTCGCCGGCGGCATCTACCCGCCACTGCTCGAAGCCGACGGCCTTGCGACCGCTCTCGGCCACCAGACCCGTGGATCGGCAATCCCGGTGGAGATCCGGGCGGATGGGGTTGCCCGCTATCCGCGGGACGTGGAGTCGGCGGTCTACTTCTCGATACTGGAAGCGCTTCAGAACACCGCCAAGTATGCCGGGGCGACAATGGCGCACGTCGAATTAGCCGAAGCCGACGGGACCCTGGAGTTCTCGGTCAGGGACGACGGCCACGGCTTCGACTCGTCCACCGTGCAACTCGGAGCCGGTCTCAACGGAATCGCCGACCGTATCGACACGGTTGGTGGCAGGTGGCACATCGATTCGGGCCCCGGCACCGGCACCGTCATCAGGGGTTGGGTTCCCGTCGGCGAAAGAACCTCGGTGTAATCGACGCCGAGATCTCTACGGAGTACCGGACGCCGCGGCTTCCCACACCTCGACGAGCGTATCCATATCGAACTGCGACTTGGGAATGAATGTGAATGCGCCGGCAGACTCGGCGATGCCCCGATAGTCGCCGGACTCATGGGTGGACATGACAACGACGACCGGTGCCCGGGACATGGCGCTGATTCGCCGGGTGGCCTCGATGCCGTCGATACCGGGCATCTGCACGTCCATCAGGACGAGGTCGGGACGGAGTTCACCGACCATCGCTATCGCCTCCTCTCCGTTGGCGGCCTCTCCTGCGACCTCGAAGCCATCGGTCAACTCCACGACCATGCGGGAGGCCTCCCGAAAGGGGGGTTGGTCGTCGACGATCAGGACCCGTACCGGCACGCCTTCACTGCTCATGGCTCCATCCTCGCCATCGATTGCCGTCACGACAAGCGTGTCAGCCGGTAGCCACGGGTGGTGCTGGCACGATCACGATCCGGTCTCCGCGAGGTAGACCAAGACCGCGCGGACCCGGCGGTTCGTGTCCTCTTCGAACGAGAGGTCCAGCTTCGTGAAGATGGAATTGATGTGCTTCTCCACGGATCGGGAGGAGATGAAGAGCGCTTGTCCGATTGCAGCGTTGTTGAAGCCTTTGGCCACCTCGGCGAGAACCTCGAGTTCGCGTTCGGTGAGCCGGCTGAGAATCGAGCTGCGTTCGGTTCGAGCTGCTACGAGGGCATCGACAACTCTCGGGTCCACGATGGAGCCGCCGCGAGCAACTGTTCGAATCGCCGACGCGAGCTCGGACGGGTCGGCGACTCGTTCCTTCAGGAGATATGCGATTCCGTCTGATCCCTGTTCAAAGAGGCGCAGGGCATAGGAGGGTTCGATGAAGTGACTCAGCACGACTATCCCAATCCCAGGTCGCGAGGAGCGAATAGCCGCCGCTGCGCGGATGCCCTCGTCGGTCTGGGAGGGTGGCATGCGGATGTCGGTGACGACGATGTTGGGATCATGCCTTTCGACGGCTGCGAGAAGTGCGTCGTAGTCGCCGCATTCCTCAACGATCTCGATGTCATCCTCGAGCGTCAGTACCGCACTGATGCCCTCTCGCATGAGCAAGCTGTCTTCGGCGATGACGACCCGCAGTCCCATTGCCCGGATGCTACTGCCGCCCCAGTCGGGCCTCGAAGGGTTGCCGGACAGGTGTCGCACTGCGTCGCTTCAAAAATGGGGAGCTGGATAGACGCACGACCAACGGTGGAGCTGCAGATGCGCACGAGGCGGCCCATCCACCAGGCCGGGTCGCGGTCGACCTTCGATGATGACACCAGAACGAAAGGGCGTACTGCAGGCTACGGCAGGCTGCCAATCTCCAAGCCGGCAAGCTCGGAGGTGCCCTCAAACAGGACGCGGCCCCACTCCCGCACGACACAGTGGAGGTTGCCGGCAAGGTGTTCGAAGTCGGTATCGACGTTGCGACGCTCGGCAGGCAGAGGAACCGGAAGCACGTGTGGCGCCAATCCGGCTCCGTCGCCCTCGAGATCAATCTGGTATCGCAACGAACGGGCACGAACGGACCATCGATCGAGCGACAATTCGGACCGTACCGGGATCGGTGGCGTAATCCGGATGACCCTTTCGCCCACCCTCACAACCACACCAGAGACCAAACGGGCGATCGGACCCAACGAGAGCAGGCCACCCGAGAACGCTACCGAAACATCTGCCCCTTCGAAGTCATGAGCCTGTCCCCACCACCACCGTTTCGGAAATCCCGACCCCCAGTTGCGTTCGCAGTAGAGCTTGGCACCGTCCATCGCCCAACGGTCGGCGGCCAGTTCGACGGTCCCTGTTGCAGACCCACCCAGCCGATACGGATGCCAGTACTGGTTGAGGAACGGGATGGAGGAGAACACTCCGCCGCCCCCAAAAGCCAGAGGCCAGACGAATGGTTCGGAAAAGGCCAGGTCTAGATGCAAATCCCCGAGATCCACCCGGAGGCTTTCCGGTGTCGCTCGGAATCTCGCATCCGCAGACGTCCCGGCTACGAGCGAAAAACGAGAACGTTCGGCGTGGGCGTTGTCCAAGGCGGCAGACCGGACAACCCCGCCCGGATGCAACGCAACGGCGACAGTGGCCCAATCACCGGCGGGGTGCCGATTCACGCCGCAGAGCGCAACAACAACTCGGCCGGAAGCAGCATCAGTGGTCCGCCAGAACCATCCTTCCATCTCGGCGCCGTGCGACGGCACCGAATCGCCGAACGGAAGGTCTGCTCCGGTCCTTCGGTACCCATCAATCAGACGGCGGCCGAGCCCCTTGGCTGCGTTCGGTTTGGCTGGTCGCAGAGCCGACCTCCTTCTCGATGAAGACCGTGATCGCTTCGGCCTTCGCTCAGGCATGGCGGCCCGGAGTCCACCGGGCGAGGCCCATGGCCGCCTCGGCGGCTTGGTGCGAGGGCTGTTCGAGTGGTGTGGACATAGTGACGTTCCGACGGTTGAGGAAGCCGTGCATGGCGACCGGAGCCATGATCTCAGCAATCCGACCATCATTCCAGTTCCCGTGGACCCGTGCGAACAGCTCGAGTCTCAGAAGACGTTCTGGATATGAAGTGAACGATCGGATCCCTCAGCTTCGAACTCAGCTTCTGTTGCCGAGCGTTCTTTGGAGCCGGCTGCTCTGCCGGCAGCCTCACGGCCGACGTCAGGACCGGTGACCTGTGCTACACCGTTGAGTCGCCGTCCCTTCTTCGACCCCGAGCGCATCCGCTCTCACGACTCCATCAGCGATTTGAGATTCCGAAGGTTCCGCTCGAACTGCTTCGCCAGCCTTCTGCGGACTATGGGTTCAACAGCCTTGAAGAAGCCTTTGGTCTCGGCCTCGATTTGCATCGTGAAAACCGTCCTGCCCGCGACAGGTTCATAGAGGTAGGTCGCTTTGAAGGGAACTGGTCCTGTCTGCTGGACGATGGTCATCCGCTCGTTGGGTTGGTATTCGACGACCTCGTGGGAGTCGTCGAAGGTCTTGCCCATGAAGTCGACGTAGTTTCTGAACGTCGAACCTACCCCGATCGGGCCGTCGGAGGTCTGTTCGACCCGGGTGACCTCCTCCATCCAGTGTGGATCGTTCTGGTTGTCGGTTGAATAGCCGAACACGGTCTCGACCGGAGCGTCGATGTGCACTGAGACCTGGAGGTCGATCATGGTTGCTTCCTCACTCTCTCGGAACCCTATCGGGGTGGGCCTTGCGTTGATGCGGTTGAGCCGCCCGGGGTGCCGTCCGAGGAGGCCGCGTCACGCTGAAGCCCATGCGCTGCCGGTGTTGCCATCGACGGTGACGGTCTGGCCGTCCTGAAAGCGGGTGGTGCCGCTTCCGGTGGCGACTACCGCGGGGATGGAGTACTCGCGGGCGATGATGGCGGGATGGGAGAGCACGCCTCCGGTGTCGGTGACGATGGCTCCCAGCATGGGGAACATGACCGACCACACGGGCGAGGTGATCGGGCAGACGAGAACGTCGCCAGGCCGTACCTTGTGGAACTCGGTTTCGTCCATGACGACCCGGACCGCGCCCGAGTAGCGGCCGGGCGACGCGGCGATGCCCCGGACCGTCGAAGCGCCGGCGGCATCTTCGCTCTCGCCGTGGTCGACCGCCATGATCACTTCGTTGCTCCACAGCAGCGCTTCCATGAGGACCCTTGCCTCGGGTGGGAGGAAGTCGAACGACGGCGGACCGGCCGGCGGGGTTCCGTAGGCGGCAGGACCCGGATTCAGCTCCGCCCACCTGCGTTCACCCCTTCTCCGTTCGACGACCGGCCGAAGATCGTCGGTCGCGGACAGGGCGGCGAGTGCCTCGTCGAACTCGAGGTAGAGGACGTCTTCGGGGGTGTCGATGACGCGTCTGTTCACAAGACGCCGTCCGATCTCGAGCGCCGAGTAGCGGAGGATCGCCAGGGGAGAGGCGAAGCAGAAGAACTGGTTGTCCTCGCGCACCGGATAGGCCTTGGTGGCGCGTGCGACCACTCGACGGAGGCGTTCGAGGTCGCTCGCCCGTCCTTCGAGCAGAGATTCGGCTTCTGCCGATGCCATGGCACGGCGCTCGGCATTGTTGGAGTCGTGCTTCTCGGGCCGGTAGTTCTGTTCGAGCTGGCCGTCGATGAGGCCGAAGACGAGACCGGGCGCCTCGGCGAGGGTGACCTCGCCAAGCGTCGTGTGCCCGAGCGCACGGCATCCGTATTCGTGCAGGTAGGCGTCGAGCAGCGTGGCGAAGTCGGCGTCGATATCGGCGATACGCTCGACGCCGTCGTCGCTCCTCTCGGTGATCAGCTCCCGGACCGCAGGTCGGTCGCGTGCAAGGTCGGCCAGTTCTCGCAGCCGGCGGGCGGGTTCGGTCGACTTGTACGACGTGCCGCTGACCAGGTCCATGGCGCGGGCGGCGTCCCAGCCGAGGAGCTCGTCACAGGTGGTGACCAGCTCGTGGAGGATCGGAGCGAGGGCGCCATGCAGGAACATATGGATGAGGGTGCCCTGTTCCATGAGCTCACATGCGTCGTCGACGTGCCGGCGCAGCTCCTCGTCGGAGAGCTCCTCCAGTTCGACGTCGCGTAGGCGCGCGAGATTTCGGGTCATCTCGGGAAGCCATTCCCCGTGCCACCGGTCGATGTAGCGTCCCGGCTTGTCGGTTCGAAACGCCTCCACGGCCTGGGACACCCGTCGCCGCAGTGACGGAATCACCCGCACCAGGACTCGCATCAGCCAGTCGGGGAGCGTTGGGCCCTCTCGGTCCCCGAACGGGATCATCCGCTGGTACGCCCAGCCTCGGATCTCCCGGAACTCGACTCCGTCGAAGAGGTATCCGAACTCCTCGCTCCAGCGTCGACTGCATTTGGGCACCAGGGGGAGCAGGATCCGATCGATCGGCATGTGCGGTTGCGGCGCGTGGCTGGGGTCGAGAAACCAGAAACCCGGGGGGATCTCGTCGTCGAGCGGGATCGGCGCGGCGGACGGGTCCGGCAGTGCGGTGATCGGCCGTGCCTGGAGGAGGTGGACCTCGCCGTCGGCGATCGCCCATTCGATGTCCTGGGGGATCGAGAAGTGGTTCTCCACCTGACGCGCCAGATCGGCGATCGCCCGGGCCTGAGCTCCGTCGATCGCAGGTTCCGGCGATGAGTTGCGCCGGGCTCCCTGCCGGTCGACCACCCACTCATCGGGGGAGACCCGCCCGGAGACCAGCTGCTCGCCGAGGCCCCGAACGGCGTTGATGACGACTTCTTCCCGGTTGCCGGTGACCGGGTTGGCCGAGAAGGCGACTCCGGCAGAGTCGGCGTCCACCATCGGCTGGATCAGAACTGCCATCGGAGTCCTGCCGATCTCGTGGGCGCGCCGGTAGGCATCGAGGTGGCTGCTCCCGGCGGAGGCGAAACAACGTGGTACCGCTTCCAGCAGCTCTTCGAGTCCCCGGACACCCAAGATGGTCTCGTACTGCCCGGCGAAGGAGGCCTCGGGGAGGTCCTCGTCGAGGGCAGAGGAGCGGACTGCCACGGCGGTGTCCCCCAACTGGTCGAGCACGGATTCGAGCACGTCTTCGAGCTCGCCGTCGTCGACTGAGTCGACACCGGGGGTGAGGACGACGCCGGGGGGAACCGGGAAGCCCGCCTGCAGCAGCGATCCGAGGGTGGCGGCTTTGACCCCGGCTCGAGTTGCGTCGTCTCGAGAGACTCTGCGCAGGTCCAGGCTCATTGGGTTGGTCGACTGATCGTCGAGTTCCATATCTGTCTCCTATCCGCCGTGGGCGCGCCCGGTCTGATCGGGGACCGTAGGTTCGGGTCCAGAGACGAGTCCGGCGAGCATCGCCAGCGCCACGTCCTTGCATCGGGCCAAGTCGACCTCGGGGTCGAGGATGCCAAGGAGGGTCGACCCGTAGTGGAGGGCGACCATCACCCAAGCAGTGGCTCTGGCATCGATATCGGCCGATATTTGCCCGGCGTGTTGGCCCCGGGCGACGAGGCTCTCGGTAACGTCGAAGTGTCGCCGCCAACGAGAAACCACCTCCCTCCGGATACCCTCGTCATGTAGCGCTTCGGCCCACGCCCGGAAGTAGGTGCCCATGGTCGCCTCGATGCGAGGGGAGTCCTCGAAGCGGCGGAGGTTGGAGCCGAGCAGCAGGTCGGCGAGGGTCAGCACGTCGTCGGGGTCGGAATCGGGATCGAGTGCGTCTCTATTGGAGTTCTCGGCAGCTTGGCGGACCGCTGCGTCGATGATGTCGTCTTTCCCCCGGAAGTACCGGTAGGCGAGGGTGTTGCTGACGCCGGCCTCGGATGCGATGTCGGCCATCGTCGTCGCGTAGAACCCCTTGCGGGCGAAGCAAAGCACTGCAGCGTCCAGGATCTGCTGCCGTCGTTCATCGAGTCGGGCCTGGGCGACCTTCGGCATCTGTATCTCCTGGGTCAAAATGATAAATGAATACTCATTCATTTATCATGGCTCTTGCGGCATGTCAAGGGGGGTTTGGCATCGCGAGGAAGGTGATCCACAGGCGGCGGCCGGCGAGATCCTTTCGTAGAAGGCTCCCGCGACCACATGGCATCCAGCAGTGACCGGTGATGACCGAGGACAACCATGCAGTGCGTTCTGGCCGCCCGTCTGGCGATACGCCGATGATGGTGGTCATCGAGTTGAGCTCAACCTACACCGGTAGGCATCACCGGCTGCGAAACGACCCCCGCCTCGTCCGAGGTCCGTGCACCTGAGCCGGGTTCGAAACCTGCCGACAGCCTACGATGCGATCGTGAGAACTCCCACCCTCCTGCCGCGGCCGTTCGAGCCTGCCGTTGAAGCTGAGTACCGAAAACATCGAATCGCTCAGATCGTGCCGTTCGAACGTCTCGCTTCACTTGCCGGCGCCGCATCGATCACCGCTACCTACTTCTGGGACGCCCAAGTTGACGCCGGCGCTTCCAGCGAGACGCTGATGATTCGACTGTTGATGGCGGCGATCTTCCTGGGTCTGCTGGGTATCACGTACACGCCAATCGGGAAACGGCATTTGTTCACCCAACTGGTGGCCACGGCATCGGTCTTCTCAGGCTTCTCTTGGGTGTTGGCCACCCTCAACGATGGCTTCATCGTCGGAGTCGCCGGACTCACCGTCTCAATGGTCCTGCTCCCGTTGTTGAGCATCAACATGCGCTCGATGGTGGCTTTCGGAACGATGGCCGTCGTGATACCGAACCTCTTCCTGAGATATGTGGCCACGCCTCCCACGGCCGATTTCGTCTACCTCAACTTGAACCTATGGCTGGGCGTGGCGGTGGCGCTTTCGGTCCTGTTCTGGATGCTGCTCGACGTAGGCAACCGAAGCCTGTTTCTCGCAGAGCGACAACTCGCCAACGAACGGGAGCGATCGGAGCGTCTGCTGCTCAATATCCTCCCGTCCGCCGTCGCTGAAAGACTGAAGGTTTCAGACGATCCGGTGTCGGACCGGTTCGACTCAGTGTCTGTGCTGTTCGCGGACATCGTCGGCTTCACGTCATATGCGCAGAATCGTGAGCCCCGCCAGGTCGTCGAGCTGCTCAATACTCTCTTTTCGCGTTTCGATGACCTGGTCGGAGACCACGGGCTGGAGAAGATCAAAACGCTCGGTGACGGGTATATGGCCGCTGCGGGAGTGCCAACCGTCTTGGAGGACCATGCGGAAAGGGCGGCGATGACGGGTCTAGCGATGTTGGACACGATTCGAGCGTTCCGCACCGAAATGGACGTCGATTGGGATCTGCGGATAGGTATCCACAGTGGATCGGTTGTGGCTGGTGTAATCGGCAAACACAAGTTTGCATACGACCTGTGGGGGGACACCGTCAACGTGGCGAGCCGGCTCGAATCGAGCGGAGTCCCCGGTCGCATCCAAATCTCGGGCGACACCGCCGAGAGACTCCCTGCCTCATACCGGCTTCAGGCACTAGGCACCGTCGACATTCGCAACCGCGGCCCGCTCGACGCCTACTTCCTACTGGAACGGAGCGAGGAGCCGAACGGGAGAGACCTCGGCTGACCGAGCAACTGCGGCCGGACGGGAGGGTGCCGGGCAAGGATCACGCTGCCGTCGGACATCTCGCCTCGCCTGCGAGGATCTGGTCCTGCCCGAAGGACAGAACCTTCCCGGTCTTTGCCGCCGAACAGGGCCCCGAATCCGAAGACGCACCGACGCATCGCGAACTTGGGCGGCCTCGCATCACCCGAAGAGGCGAGAGGACGCAACCGAGAATCACCCAGATCCGAGTCCTCCCACCGTCGGTGCGTGCGCGACTGACTCCCGAACTGCTGCCGGGTGGCCGGAGGTGGGGTCGCACAGCCGATTGCCTGGAGCACCTGCGGGCCTGGCGGGGTCTAAGGTGAGTCGCCGTATGACGACGACGTTCCGCCCGACCATTCCCATCATGCGGTTTGCCCTGGTTCTCGGGTCCATTCTGACTTTCCTCTCGGGAATCCAGCTGTTTGTGCTCACCAGCTTCACGGAGGACACCTTCGCGTGGTCAATCGGCGCCGGGGCAACCGCGACCATCATCGGCGCGTTCTACTGGACTGCCTGCCTCCTGGCGTACCTCAGTTGGCGACGCCAGCCGTGGGTCCGGGCCCGGGTCGGCGTGCCGGGGGTCACGTTGTTCTTGTGGGCCACGCTGTTCACGACCCTCGTGCACCTGGACAAGTTCCATTTCTCCGGAAGCGCCTCCGGGCAGTTCGCCGCGTGGGCATGGCTCGTCATCTACGTGGTGGACCCGATTCTGGTGACCGTCGCGTTGGTTCTTCAGTGGCGCTCGCTCGGCGACGATCCACCCCGGGTCGACCGGCTCTCGGCGTTCTATCGCGGGTTGCTTGATGTGGCCGGGGCGGCGTTTGGTCTGCTGGGCTTGGTCATGGTGGTCGCACCTGCCGCCATCGTCGACCGTTCGCCGTTCCCCCTGACTCCACTGACGACCCGGACGATCGGGGCATGGGTCCTGGCGATGGGCGCCGTCTTCGTGACCATGGCCTGGGAGAACGATCTCGATCGGATTCGGCCGGCGGTGGCCGCCAGCTTGCTGGCGCCTGTGCTGCTGCTCATCGGGATGGTCCGGTATTGGGATCAGTTCAGCTGGAACGCTGCGGGATGGGCGTACGTCGTCATGATCGGGCTCATCGCATCGATCGGGTTTCTCGGGCTGGCGGGTGGTGGGAACGGCCGCGCTCCGGCGACCGCCGCCCGAGGTGCGAAATCGGGCTGATCCGGGTCTACGTATCAACGGCTCTGATCGCCCATGAACCCGGACGTAATGCTGTTGGAGCGAATGGAGGCGATTGGCGAACGCCTGATCGCTCAGAACGACGAGCGTCGCCACTTTCATAGCGCGTGTCTGCGACCCGAGGCGGTCCGTGCTTCGATCGCTCACCACACGAAACCCCAGTTCGAGGGGGGTTTCTTCGCGTCCGTGGCGAGTAGGGCAGCGGCGTGAGTCTCACAAAGCAGTGTCACATGTGTTCCTGCTGCGGGGTACACTCGATCGCTCTCGAGACCCTCACAGGACATGTCGCGCACGACGTCGGGCCACCTGCTCATCGCTGACATCAGCGGCTACACCCAATACCTCACTTCTTCGGAGCTGGAACATGCCCAGGAGGTGCTGAGTTCGTTGATGGGGCTGCTCATCGACCGCACCCTGCCGCCTTTGCGTGTTGCCGGACTGCAAGGTGACGCTGTGTTCAGCTACGGGATTGGTGGAGAGGCGCTCGGTGGGCAGTCGCTCGTCGAGATGATCGAGGAAACGTACGTCGCGTTCCGCCGTGCCATCGAGCAGATGGTGCTCAACACCACCTGCGAGTGCAACGCGTGCGCCAACATCTCGAGACTCGACCTGAAGTTCCTCATCCATTACGGCACGTTCTCAATCAGCCCGCTTCGGGGTAGAGACGAGTTGGTCGGTTCGGCAGTCATCGAGATACACCGTCTCCTCAAGAACCACATAACCGATGCCACCGGCATCGACGCCTATACGGCCTACACCGACGAGGCGGTCGAGGCGCTCGGCCTGGACGGCTTCACCTCGAACCTCGCCCGGCACACCGAGACCTATCCGGGTCTGGATACGCTCGGGGTGTGGATCCAAGACATGCACCCGGTCTGGCAAAAGGACCGGGACGGCACGAGGTTCCGTATCCCACCGGACGACATACTCGTCCGGGTCGAAGCCCAGCTTCCCGTCCCTCTCGGCGTTGCCTGGGAACTGCTCCTTCAGCCGAGATACCGATCGATCCTCTTCGGGCTGGACCGCCAGGAACCTGCTCAACGCCAGCAGGGACGCATCGCAGAAGGGTCCGTATTCACGTGCTACCACGGCAGGAGTCCTACCACGACGCAGACCGTCCTCGCCCTGCAACCCTTGCAGCATATGGTCACCGAGGACACGACACCCATCCCGGGGGCGAGGATCTTCGACGAGATCGGCCTTCAATCCGGGGGCGATTCCACCGTCGTCACGATCACGTGCAGCCGAGCCCGCGGGCGCTGGCTATCGCGCTCCATCAATGATCTTGTCGGCCGCCGGCTCCTTGGGCCAAGACTCAGTAGAGGACTGGCGGACCTGCGCAAGACGATCGAGCGCGAGAAGGCCGACGGCACACTGGCGATCTCCGAACCCAACGACGGCATCGCATCGGAAGTCGAAGCAGCTGTTCTGAGCAGCTTCGCTCCTGACCGCGATGAATAGGTCGCCGGACGCCGGCTTCGGTGACCCAGGGTCGTCGGTCGGTCGTCGGTTCTCTGGAGAGGCTGCGTACGTAGCCGTCGGATGACGGCGGTGGCGGGAAGGAAGTCGAGGTGACAACGATGAGTGATCGATTCTGGGACGAAGTCGCTCCGCTGCAGGCGGCGGGTCGGCTCGAGGAAGGGACCATGTTCGGGTTCCGGTGTGTTCGCGCCGGCAAGGCCTTCGTAGCCATGCCCGGCCACGAATCCGATGGCATGGTCGTGAAACTCCCTGCGGAGAGAGTCACCGCGCTCATCGAATCGGGAAGAGGCCTGGCCGTGGCGCCGGCAGGCAAGGTCTTCAAGGAATGGGTGGAGATCGTCGCTACCGAGGAGTGGCAGCCCTACCTCGAAGAAGCGTTGGGCTTCGCCGGCGGCTGACCGTCACGGGTACGGCGAACCGACCGGTCGCGACCACATGACAACCGGCAATGAACGGTGATGACCGTAGATGACCGGTGGCATCGGGCAACAGAATCGCATGCGGGCTCTCTTCTCTTCCGGCGGTGTTGGAGAAAACGGAGCGTGTTATGGAGCGGGCTCCGATGCTTGGGAGCGGATCCCGCCGAGGTAGGCGGCCAGCCAGGTGGTAATCGGAACGGCGGCCACCAACCCGAGGCTGCCGACCAACGAGCGGACGATCTCGACGGCGATGACTTCACCGTTGGCAATGTCGCCGAGGGATTGATTGGAGAGCACGAACAGGAGCAGAAGGGGTAGAGCGGCACCGGCATAGGCGAGAACCAGCGTGTTGACACTGGCTGCGACGTGATCTCGTCCTATGCGCAGTCCGGACCGGAACAGCTGCTTGGTGCTCATGTCCGGATTGACCGCCCGTAGCTCGCCGACGGCCGACGCCTGGGTGACCGTCACGTCGTCGAGGGCGCCGAGCGTTCCCAGCACGATCCCGGCCAGGACCAGCCCGCGGAAGTCGATTTGCCCTTCCAACAGTGTCAGGAAGATGCTCTCCTCGGAGGCCAGGCCGGAGAAGGCGGCCAGGTTGACTGCCAGCGTCGACAAGACGGCGGTGAGCCCGAGGCTGGCCAACGTGCCGAGTAGGGCCAGGGTGGTGAGGCGACGGAAGCCGTGGGTGATGTAGAGGGCCAGGTAGCCGATGAGCGATGCTCCCACCAGCGCCACCGGCAACGGCGGGCGCCCGTCGACGAGCGCAGGCAATACGAAAGCCAGGAGAACCACCAGGCTGGCCCCCAGCCCGGCCAAGGCGCCGGCGCCGTGACGTGCCCCAAGCGCAAGCACTGCGACGACCAACACTGCTCCGAGTGTCCAGAGGAAGGACCGGCGCTGCCGGTCGGCAAACCGATACCGGAAATCGGGGTCCGCCTCGGGGTCGAAGCTCATCACGACCCGATCGCCCGTTTCAAACTCTGGTGTGGTTTCGGTGACGTACAGCTCCTGGACCACGGCGAGACCCTGGTCGGGGCCCTCACGAAGCTCGAAGACGACACGGTCACAATCGCTGTCCGGCAGGAACTCGCACTCACCTTCCTGAAGGTCGACGACCACTGCTTCGATGAACTGGCTCGGTACACCCACGTCGGCGAGATTGGGCCGATCAACCCCCGTCGGGCGAAGGACGACCACGCCCACCAGGGTGGCGACTGCGCCGAGGAGCACCAGCCATTCTGGAATGCCGAGTTTGCGGTGCCACTTCTGCCGGGATCTGGATCCGGACTGCGGGGGCTCCGACTCCATGAACCGATTCCACGCATCCTGGTCGCCGATTGACATGAAGACCATTCTCTCAGCCGAGGGGATGACTACCAAGGAAGAGTCGGTGCGGCCGTCACCCGGCTGCGAGAGGGCATGTAGTCCCACGGCTGGAGTTCGGATGGCTCACGCCGACGACCGCGCACGTCACGAGGCCATCGCCGATGTCCCACGGTTCTGCCGTCTGTCGTTCGTGTCAGCGCAGGGTGGCGAGCTCGACCAGCTTGGAGACCGTGTTGAGGTTGCGGGCAGTAGCGGTGACTTCCCACGGTTTCTCGAATCGGTCGATCGTCATCCTCGAACGGGCCGAACCATGCGGATAGTTCAGGAACAGCTCCCGTCCGGTGAGTGACCAGCGGTCGGGCAGCCATGCATCAGCCTCGACACCACCCGCATCGTGGGGAACCCGATCAAGGAACGCGACGTGCAGCAACTTGGGGTCGATGTCCCCGGCCGCATCGGGGTGGCCGGCGAGCGCCGCTTCCATCTCGACGAGCGTCCGGACAACGACCGGGACACTCAGACCGTGCCTTTCCCCGATCATGTCACGTAGCGCAGCGACGATCGTGTCCTCCGCTTCGTCGGACTCAAAGACCAGGTTCCCGCTCTGTATGTACGTCGCAACGTCCCGGTAGCCGAGCGATTCCACCGAGGCACGCAGATCCTTCATCGGGAGCTTATTGGCACCGCCGACGTTGATGCCCCTCAGCAAGGCGATCCATACGGTCATGCCGAGGTCACCGGGGCGACCGCTGAGCGCGCCCAGTCGCCGGGAGGCACTCCGCGTTCGCCGATCGGGCCCATCTCCGGTAGTCGGAGCCATTTCTCCAGTTCGGCAATCAGACGGTTTCGCGTCTCCGATGGATCGACTGTCAAGATGTGCCTTCCTTGCGGAGGATCAGTCACTCACCAGGGCCGGCTAACCCTTCAGCGGTCGGCAGTCTGCCATGGCTGCAAGAGATCGACAGATCTCCCTGCGAGGAGATATCAGCGAGCCGATCCGGTTGGTCAGGAATGTCTTGCGCATCGGCGGGAGTCTGTCGAACGAAGCCGCACGGAAGGTCGACACCGTGCGCCTCGTCGAGCGTGATCTCGGGGGTCACCGCCGCCGGCGCACAGCGAGCCCACTGCACAATCTCTGGTCGCAGTAACCGCGACGAAGGCGGGAATCTAGCGATAGAGCACACATCGCCCAGCGCCCGGAATGACATGGGGCGTCTACTGCCGTCCGGGGTCCGGCAATCGGTACTAGCCCGGCGGGACCTCAAACCACTCCCTCGTCGTGGTAGCGGGGTTCCGATTCGGAGAGCAGCGCTCAGGCGACACATGAAAGCCCCTGCTGTGCAGCAGGGGCTTTCGGTATTCGTCCACTGCTCGTGCGCTGCAGTCAGATGGGGAGCACTCGCCAGGCCCATGCCCAGACGCCCAGCGCCGCGGTGCCGAGAAGGACAGCACTGGATGCCGCGCCCACCCGAATCGGTATGTCTCGCCGCCGGGTCACCATCGTGACCAGGAGGGCGGTCGCCGAGACGATGGCGCCGCCGATGGCGACCTGAGCGGTTCGGATCGGAGCCGGCAGGCCGGTGAACAACTCCATGACTTCAGCGGTCGCCAGACCGTATCCGAGCGACACGATGAACGCGGTGATGAGTCCGCCGGTTGCAGTGATCAGCCACCGCACCGTTCCCCGAGTCCTGCGCACAGCAACCACCGATCCGATCACCACGACGAGGAGCGATCCTCCGATGAGGGCGATGTTGAAGCTCGTCTTCTCCCACCAGGCCGCTTGGCGGTAGCTGCCGGTTCCACCCTTGGTGGCGTACGTGACGGCGTCGGGGCCCTCGAAGAAGACCGCTCCGTCGGCTTCGGTGTCGAATGAGAACTGTGAGACCAGCGCTTCCAGTCGAAGAACGCTTCCCGTGTCCAGCCGACTGGAAAGGTAGACGCCGGGTCGGGCGTCGACGTTCTGTCCACTGCCGTCCGCAAGGGGAGTTGCATCGAGGTTGGAAGGACCCGGGTAGTACTTCTCGACCAACATCTCGTGCATGCCTCGCATGAACAGGGTCTGGGGCGAAGGATCTCCCGTACCGACCATGGATTCACCGTTCACTGCTGTGTAGAACGCAACACCTTCGTCGGGAAGGATGGTCATGCGGTTTGAGGTGCCGATGCCGTTGCCTTCGTGATAGAGGGCCGACCGGTGTTCGTACCGCCACTCGGTCAGTCCGGTGGTGTAGGCACGCAGGCCCGGATACGGGCCGGCCGCGGTGAGCAGCCCATTGCGTGTCGATTGCGTGAGGGGGCCGTCTTCGGCCAGCAGAGCGCCCATGAACCGTGCGATGTCGTTACCGGTGGCGACCAGTCCCGCGCCGGGCACCAGGTCCGGAGTGTCGATGGGATAGGGTGCGAAGCCGCTCCCGTCCCATGAGTAGCCGGTGGCAACGTCGTCGGGGGCCGGCTGCCGGAAGGTTGCGGTGGTCATGTCCAGCGGTTCGAAGAGAACCGAGCGGGCGACTTCGGAGAACTCCGTGTCCATAGCCCCTGCCATTGCGGCTCCGGCCAGCGTGTAGCCGACACTCGAGTAGCTGGCAACGACGTCGGGGGCGATGGAACGATCGGCGAGGTTCCGGACCCACTCGTCCAGGTCGTGTGCATCCTCCTCTGCGAGATGGTGACTTCCGACGAAGGCGTCCGGGTAGCCGCCCCGGTGCTGCAGCAACTGTCGCAACGTGCTCGCCGGCCCGTACCGGTCGGTCAGGTCGACGTCGAGGTAGGTGTCAACGGGCACGTCGAGATCGAGGTGGCCGTGTGCGGCGAGTTCGAGGCCGAGGGCAGCGGTGATCGGTTTGGAAATCGAGCCCATCCGCAGTGGCGTGTCGATGGTCATCTCACGCCCGCCGGTCACATCGGCCAGGCCGAACGCCTCGGCGATGACGGTCCCATCAGAGTCGACCATCACGAACACCAGACCCGGAACTCCGGAGGCATCCATCTCTTCGGTCGCGTATGTGTGTACCGCTTCTTCCATGCCGGATGGCCCTTCTGCCGCCATTGCCCGGAGGCCGGGTAGAAACACCAGCGCCAGCAGGCCAAGAACGGCGATTGTCTTACTTGGGTACGTCATGTCACTCCTCTGTGACTCGCTTGACCTCAATGTGCCTCAGTGAGGTCTATGCCACATCGGGGGCGGCACCGGTTCCGTCTAAGGGCTGGCCCCGATTGCGGCGGTGCGGCCGACACACGAGGATGGGTTCATGCAGGTGATGTCGAGGAAGCGCGTGGCGGTTTGGCTCGCCGCGGCAGGGGTGATGGTCCTGGGGCTCGCCACGGCATGGGCTGCGTCGGGTTCGACTCTCCCGGGTGCCCCATCGACCGCGGTCGTGATGGCCGACGTCGCTGCGGGCTGGTCGTTCGCCGCCGTCGGAGCGGCGCTGTGGACCCGCTATCGCAGCAAACTGATAGGAGGGTTGGCCATTGCGGTCGGGTTGGGCATATTCCTCCCGGACATTCGCTGGTTCGAAGGCAGTGTCCCCTGGACGCTCGGCTCGATGCTCACCGATGTCCACCTCGTGCTGCTCGCCTGGCTGGTGCTGACATTCGCCGACGGTCGCTTGGATCGAGCCGAACGGGGTTATGTCGCCTCCCTCAGCGCCTATTTCGTCGTGTTGGCCGTGGTCGGCCACCTCTTCGAGGATCCGATACCGGGGTGCCGGGAATGCCCGGCGAATTTCCTGCTCATACGCCCCGACGCCGATTTGAACGACCTTATCTGGGGTGTGGGACAGGTGGTCAACCTGATCCTGGTCGGAGTCCTCATCGCGTTGATCATCCGGAAACGCAACTCCTCGAGTCAGGCTGCCCGGCGCGCCCTCAGTCCGGTGATATGGGCTCTATGGCCGATCGGCCTGGCGTTGGTGCTGGCGTTCCTGGAACCTCTGGTCGGCTTCGGGGAGTCTGGAGCCCTGGCGGTATTGATGATCGAGCGTTTGGCGCTGATTGCCTTCCCCGCAGCCCTCGTCATCGGCATGGTGCGGTCTCGACTCGATCAGGCAAGGGTGGGAGATCTGGCTCTTGCTTTGGAGGACGCGATCACGTCCACGGAGTTGGAGGCAAGGATCGGTGAGGCAATGGGGGATCCGACGGCGCGACTCGTGTTCTCGAGCGAGCGCGGTGACGGGCTCATCGACACGCGAGGTAGAACGATTCAGGTTGGTGCGGACAGGTCACGGGCGGTGATCCGGGCCGGCGATGGGACGGACATCGGCGCAATCGTCTACGACCCGGCGGTCGATGAGACCCTGGCGGCTTCCGTATCGGCTGCCGCCACCCTGGCGGTGCGCAATGAGAGCCTGCGCGCGGAACTGCGACGCCATCTGCTCGAAGTGGAGCGCTCGAGGGAGCGGATCGCGGAGGCCGGGATGGATGAGCGACGGCGTATCGAACGGGATCTGCACGATGGTGCCCAGCAGAGTCTGCTGGCCTTAGGAGCGCGTCTCGGCTCGATACGCAGCAAGGCGGACGGTGAGATGGGGAGGCTTCTCGATGAGGCCATCGAGGATCTTCGATCGACGGTAGACAGCGTGCGTGATCTCGCACGTGGGGTGCATCCGCCGATCCTGACCGACAGGGGTCTGGCGCCTGCCATCGAAACCCTCGCCGAGCGTTCACCGGTCGCCGTACAGGTCGACGTCGAACCGGACCGGTTTCGTCCCGCCGTTGAAGCGGCTGCCTACTTTCTGGTGGCCGAGGCTCTGACCAACGCGACTCGACATGCCGACGCGACATCTGTCAGGATCGCAGCGTTCAGCACCGATGGTTGGCTGCATGTCGAGGTATCCGACAACGGAAAGGGCGGCGCCGACATGGACGGTGGCTCCGGGCTTCAGGGTCTCCAGGATCGAGTCGAGGCGATCGGGGGACGCATGCAAGTCAGCAGCCCACACGGTGAGGGAACAACCTTGACGGCGAGACTGCCATGCGAGTGATACTCGCCGAAGATTCGGTGCTGTTCAGGACGGGCTTGGCCAGGCTGCTCGAGGACGGCGGGGTCGAGATCACCGCCGCCGTCGACGACGCCGAAGCGCTCATCCGCAGGATCAGAGCAGATCAGCCGGATGTGGCGATCGTCGACATTCGCATGCCGCCCACCCACACCACCGAAGGCATCGAAGCTGCCGTCGAGATCCGCTCGGCCTTTCCCGACGTCGGGGTGCTCGTCCTTTCCCAACATGTCGAAACCGAGTATGCCGTCGAGCTCCTTCGAGACACACGCGGGAGAGTCGGTTACCTGCTCAAAGACCGTGTCACCGATCCCGGGGAGATTCTCGACGCACTACGCAGAATCCGCGAGGGCGAGACGGTCGTGGACTCCGACCTGGTGGCACGGCTTCTCGGTCGACGCCGTCAATCGTCCCCCCTCGACTCACTGACCAATCGTGAACGTGACGTCCTTGCCGCGATGGCCGAGGGACGTACCAACCAGGGAATCGCAGACGCACTCTTCATGAGCCCCAAGACTGTTGAGACCCACACCCGGTCGATCTTCCAGAAACTCGATCTGCTTCCAGGGGATGACTACCACCGAAGAGTCGTTGCGGCCGTCACCTGGCTACGCGAGCAGTAGCTGCCGGCGACCCGGTCGAGCAGGACGGGAGTGTATCGGGCAAGACCCTGGTGCGGTCGCTCGCTGATGTCGTCCTGGGTTTCCTCATCGGCTTGCCCTACGAGGCGTTGATCTGAGCCGCCCGGGATCCTTCGATGTGTCGAGGATCCACGAGCCGGAGGGTGAGCAGGGAGCGCTTTGCAGCATGGAGGAGATGATCGTTGTCAGACAACCGGTCTCGACTGATGCTGAAGGTCTGGGACGTGCTTGGGAGGATGTGCGTCAGTTCTATTCGGATCTCGACAGTCGAGTCTTCCTTCCGCCCGATCCCGAAGATTCCGAGCTTGGTCTGGCGATCGTCCGGCAACTCATCGCCGAAGAGCAACTGCACGGCCGGTGGATTCGCGTCGCGGACGAGGGCGGGAAGGCGGTCGGTTTCATCACCGCAACCCTCCACGAACCCGAAGTGGACACGAGTCGCGACATCATCCGGGACTCGACCCGGCGGCATGTCAAGATCGACACCCTGGTGGTGCAACGATCCCATTGGCGGCCGCCTCTGAGTCCTTCGGCTGATGCCCTGATGTGCCCGTGATCCTCACCGTCGTCGTGACGCGATGTCGCCCTCCGGGTGAGTGGAGGGCGACGGTGCCGGCCGGAGCGGGTTCGATTGAGTCAGTTGGTCCGGGTGGCTCGTTCGTTTGTCCCGGTGATGAGGGCGGCGAGGCCACCGGTGGTGAGGGCTGCGCCGAGGGCGGGGAGGGCGGAGATGGCCTGAGGGTCTCCTGTGGTAGCGCCGGCCACCGCAGCGACGACTCCGCCCGCAACGAGGGCCGCACCCGCAACGATGGCTTGCGTCGACCCGAGGTTCGACCGTCGCATCACCGTCACGATCCCCGTTGCTGCCAGGGCACCTCCGAACACGGGGACAACGGCGACAACGGTGGCGTCGGTGAACGTTGACCCGATGGCGGCCACGACCACTCCTGCTGCAATGAGTGCGAATCCGACTATGTGCATGGCTCGTGTGGTGTCTTTCGGCATTTCTGCTCCCTTCTCGACTAGACATACCAATAGTATCACAATACTGGCGGTATGTCAATACCTTTGGTATCATCAACCCATGGCACGCTTGACCCGAGAAGAAGCNNCACGGATACAGGGGGGCATCTTTGGACGACATCGCTGAGGCCGCCGGCTACTCGAAGGGGGCCGTCTACTCGAACTGGCCCAGCAAGGAAGCGCTTTTCCTGGAGCTCCTCGACCAGACCCGATCGGACGGGACCGAAGGGTTGGATACCACCGCCGGGGGCTGGGCTCTCGCCACGCTGGAGTTTTTCGTCGAGGCCGTCCGAACTCCTGAGATGCGAACCGCGCTGGCCGACCGGTACCGGCAAGCCCGTCGCGAGATCGGCGCCAACCTCGCCGGGGGACGTGCCGACCCCGAATGGGCTACCTGGGACGAACTCGCCGCAACCGCGATGGCAATCGGAACCGGCCTCATCATCCAAACCGCCGTCGACCCCACTGCCATCGCCCCCACCCTCGCCGACCGCATCATCGGCAAACTCCTCCAACAGGCGACCTGACGAAGGCCGTAGAGGTAGGTTCCAGGGCAGCGTCGTTCCGACCGTTGTCGGGGACGGTCACCTTGGAGCCGGGGTGGTTCCTTCATGGCGAGACTGGGTTGAGCCCAATCCGACCATCATCCAGTGGGTCACAGATCTCCGATGTGCCCACGTCGGATCATGCCGAATGCACGCAGCCGGACGACGAGTCCGATCTCGGCGGACGTCAAGCGGCTATCGGACGCAGGAGGACCAGATGCTCGACCTTGAACTGGGTCCAGCACGAACACCCGGGTTCACCGCCTGCGTACTCGATGGCCTGCTCGAGGCCGATGACCTCAGCAAGGGTCTCGTAGGCGGCTCCGCCGTAGACCACCCTCGATTCAGGAGTGGCTCTCAGATTGGCCAGCCAGTCGACGTGTGGACCGAAAGCGGCCGGGACGATGAAACCTTCAGGAGTCGACACCATACACAGCGGGGTCACGTACTCCTTTCCCGACTTCCGTCCCCGGTGATATACGAGCGGTTGAGATGTGCGTCCGAACCTATTCGCATACCAGAGCACCGGGGGGTTGAGCACCCGTGCCGCAAAGCGCCGTGCCGGGTCCATGAGCGATGCCGGTTGAAAGCGCAGTATCAATCCGAGTCCGACCGCTGCGGCAGCCGCGAGCCCGATCAACGTCAGCGCTGCGATTCCCGCCTTCTTCCTACAATGCGACACTCCGACCTCCCGTGTCGCTTCCCTTCGACAGTGCGTCTGTCGGTCCGGGCTGTCTAGAGGATTCCGTCATTATTGGTTGCACAGGTTCCGGCGCACGTGCATCCGCGAGGCACCGCACCTGCGGAGGGCAAGGAACGACTATGGCGAGGATCTCACCCCGTGCCGCCCTGATGCAGAGGTCGCGGACTGCAGACGGTCCGTCCGTTCTATCCCAGTAGCGCCCACCTTGCGCATCCCCCGTGCTCGAAGGGGATTCCGCTGTTTCGACACTTGGGAACCGGGGACTCGTGTCCTGCCTACTCTCGAACTGTTTCGAACGGCCACCACGCGGCGGCGAGCGCGTCGAGCGTCGTTGCCCCTCCGTGCTCGGGCAGCATGGCGAGGTACCAGGCGAGGTTCCCGTAGCGGTGCAGGAGCAACCAGGCCAGCAGCCTCCGCGCGAAGTCGTGAGTCTGCTCCGAAGCCGGGAATCCGTAGCCGCGCAGGAACGCGCCGAACGCGTCGAGGTCGCCGCCCGTTAGGAACATCGCCGCCGACGCGAACTCGTACCCGGGGGCGCCGACCATTGCCGGCTCGAAGTCCAGGAGGCCGCAGAGACGCCACCCGTCGTCCCGCTGCTCGACGAGCATGTGGTCACGCATGATCTCCGTGTGGAGGAGCACGCCTTCGATGGGCGGGCGCAGATCGACTGAGTCGAGGAAGCTCGGGATCTGATCCAGCCAGGGCTCGCCGAGGCCGCCTCTCTTCATTCGTTCTACACACGTCTCGCGCTGCCCCGCGATGAATGCCTCCCAGTCCGGACGCATGGCGCCCGGCAGTGTGCCGGTCGGAACCCGGTGCAGTGCGGCCACGGCGCGGCCGACCTCTTCGGCGATGCGTAGCTGGTCGGCGCGCGGGATGCGACGCCAGGGATCATCCTCGGGCCGGCCCTCCACCCAGCGCCCGTTCGCCGGCTGCCCGGGGAGCCGGGTCATGACCGCGTAGGGCCAACCATCGATGTCGCCNNCTCGGGCTCCAGCGGCGAGTAGAGCTTGATCACCCGGCCGGCGCCCGTGTCGAGGACGAGGAGCGAGCCGCCCGGGAAGGCCCGCAGGTCGCGGAGCGCGAAGTCGTGACGTGTGGCGAGCACTTCGGCGATCGCGACGCGGCGATCGGGGTCTTTCGTGACGGCGAGGTAGTCGTCGTCGCTGCTGATGGCGGGCAGGAAGACACCGGTCATGACGGCTCCCGATCTCCGAGCGGCCTTATCAGCCTACCGCCGAGCTGCAGGCCGGACCCGTTCTTGCGAGCGTCGGGCGATCCGCAGACTTCGGCAGGCCCGCCGGCCGTTGGCGTCCGTTCCCCGTCGCCCGACGATGGTCGCATGGAGGATCCGGGCGGTGACGTCATGCATCTGCCTCGCAGCCGCCGACTTTCGCAAGCAATCAGTCGGGAACGGAAGCAATCCCACCCAAGGTGGCGCCGTCTGGCATCGCATGCTTGTGTCGAGGACGACGATACGAGAAGAATGAGTCCAGGGACGACGAAGAAGCGGTTCGAAGCGCCGCTAGCTTCGAACCGCATAGACACGCCCGGCGACACCGGTGAACGGTGCCTCCGGGCCCACGAAGGCGAAGGAGCGTGATGAAGGGAATCGTCCAAGAAGGGTTCGGTGCGCCCGGCGAGGTGTTGACTATCACCGAAGTCGACACACCTGAAATCGCCGACGATGAGGTGCTGGTCCGCGTCCGTGCGGCGTCGATCCACATTGGCGCCGTCTACGGCATACGGGGATACCCGAAGGTCATGCGCCCGATCTTCAAGTCGCTTCTGCCCAAGAGCGGGGTGGTGGGAACGAACATCGCCGGGATCGTCGAAGCTGTGGGCGCGAACGTGACCGAGCTGAGCAAGGGTGACGAGGTGTTCGGTTCGTGCAAGGGAGCATTCGCCGAGTATGCCGCAGCGAAAGCCGAGGCGTTGGCGCTGGTGCCGGACAACCTGACCCTGGAGCAAGCTTCGGCGGTCGGAGTGTCTGCCTTCACCGCGCTTCAAGGTCTCCGGGACCGTGGCGACCTCCACGAAGGTCAGAAGGTGCTGATCACCGGAGCTTCTGGTGGTGTCGGCACGTTCGCCGTTCAGATGGCCAAGGCGTTCGGTGCGGAGGTGACGGGTGTCTGCAGCACGCGGAATCTGGATATGGTCCGGTCCATCGGCGCCGCCCACGTCATCGACTACACCAAAGAGGATTTCACCGAAGGCGGCCCCAACTACGACCTGATCTTCGACAACGTCGGCGCTCACTCACTGAGGGACATGAGACGCGCTCTCACTCCCGACGGGCTGCTGCTGCCCAACGGCGCACCCGCCCCGACGGGCTGGTTCGGTGGACTGGGCCATCCGCTCAAGGCCACCTTCGTGTCCATGTTCTCCAAGCAGCAGGGACGCTCGTTCCTGGCAACGGAGAACAAGAAGGATCTCGCCACACTGAGAGAGCTTGCGGCAACGGGCAAGATCGCCCCGGTCATCGACCGGAGCCACCCCATCGAGGAGGGCGTTGAGGCGATCAGCCACGTCGGAGAAGGCCACAACCGAGGCACCAGCATCATCACCATGTGACCGGCGGTGACGACATAGATCGAGGTTGGGATCCCCAGGCCGGGTGAGCCCGCCATGGGCGGGTGCAGGTTGGCGGTGGGGGTGTAGGTTTGGGTTGTGGCGACGCAGACGGAGATGCTGAGCGCCGAACGAGGAGCAGGCGATGGGAACATCGGCCGTGCGTAGACGTGGTGTGGCTATCGGCGGAGCGCTTACCGTCGCCGCGATCGGCATCGCATCGTTCCGTCGGCGGCGTCGCGGGAAGCCTGAGGTGGTTGCGGGCGCCTTCCCGAACGGGATGGGCCATCTGCGGTTCGGTTCGGGAGCGAAGTCGCTGTTGTGGATCCCCGACCCGAGCCACGCCGATCACGTCGGGCCCAAGGGCGGCCCCGGTGGTGGCGTGCCGAAGAGCGGCTACCTGGTGATGATGACGCGGATGCTCCGTTCGTTCATCGAGGCCGGGTACACCATCTTTCTGGTTGGCCACAAGCCGAACCTGCCGCAGGGCTGCACCCTCGCGGACATGGCTGAGGACTACGCCGGGTTGATCGTCGAGGAGTTCGGTGGGCAGGTCGACCTTGTGGTCGGCGATTCCGGCGGGGGCATGATCGGCTTCTGCCTGGCCGCGCAACACCCCGACCTCTTCGCACACATCGCGATCGTTGTCGCCGGCTACACGCTGGACGAGGCGTACAAAGCGGCCAACCTGGAGTCGGCGCGGCTGAGCAACGCCGGACGCAGCACCGACGCAGCTGCGGTCATGGTGAGGACCATGTTTCCCGGCCTCCGTCCACCTTTTGTCGCCCGGCTCCTGGCATCGGTGATGGGGCGAGTGGTCCTCTCGGCCGGCTCCGATGACCTCGTGATCGCCGCTGAGGCCCTCAGTGCGTTCGACGGCCGGGAGATCCTGCCGACCATCCCGGTGCCGGTGCTTCTCGTGTGCGGCGACCGGGACAAGTTTGTCCCCAAAGACGTCTATGAGCAGACCGCCGACCTCATCCCCAACTGCACGTTCAGGCTATATGAGGGCAAGGACCATATCGGCGCGTTGTTCGACAAACGGACGCCCGGGGAGATACTCGAGTTCGCGCGTCCGTAGCCCGCGGTCGGTCCACCGTGAGGCTGCGACCTTCCAAATCGACGACGCCCTGGTCTACGGTTACCAGGTTGCGGAACCAGTCGACGTCTGTGCCGTGGAAGCCCCGAGGACACCAGGAAGCCGACGAACTCGGCCCGTGTCTGTGCGCCCCTGCACGTTGGAACGCGAAAGCCGAGCAGCGCTTTCGTTGGGGGAATTCGGCCCTAGCAGTCACTTCCACAGCCTGCCAAAGTCATTGCCATATGCGGTCTACGCCACCAGCGATCCGATTGATTGCAGCAACGACCACTGGTGGTGAACCGAGTACTGAAGGCGAAGGCGGTGCCTCGAGGTTCGTCCCCATCGCCGTAGCCCGACTGCTGCGGTTCGTCCCGACGATGCACGAGTCGCAGGAGACCATCGACCGTTCGCGGTACGGCTCCGATGTGGAGCCCTAGGTAAGGAGAACGTATGTGCCCCAAGGAAGTCCCGTCGGACCTCGAGATTGCCCAGGCCGCGACGGTTCGCCCGGTCGCTGAGATCGCCGGGAGCATCGGTATCACCCCCGACCACCTGATTCCGTACGGCTCGACCAAGGCGAAGGTGCACCTCGACATCTTGCCGCAGATCGCGGACCGACCCCAGGGCAAATACATCGACGTGACCGCCATCACCCCGACGCCTCTGGGAGAGGGCAAGACGACCACCGCCGTCGGTCTGGTGCAAGGTCTCGGCGCCATCGGCAAGAAGTCGATCGCCACCATCCGTCAGCCCAGTATGGGCCCCACCTTCGGGATCAAGGGTGGCGCCGCCGGAGGTGGCTACAGCCAGATCATCCCGATGGAGGATTTCAACCTTCACCTGACCGGCGACATCCACGCCATCTCGGTCGCCCACAACCTGGTTTCCGCGGCGATCGATGCCCGCGACTACCACGAGCGGGGGCAGAGCGATGAGCGCCTCGCGGAAATGGGTTTGAAGCGGCTGGACATCGATACCTTCGAACAGACCTGGAACCGTGTCGTCGACGTCAACGATCGTGCCCTTCGCAATGTGATCGTGGGCCTCGGCGGCAAGATCGACGGCCTGCCGCGAGAGGCGGGATTCGATATCACCGTCGCCAGCGAGTTGATGGCCATCCTGGCGCTGGTCGACGGCGAGGACTACTCGTCCGCTCTCCGCAACCTGCGCGAACGATGCGGTCGAGTGGTGATCGGGCCCAACCGATCGGGAGAGCCGATCACGCTCGAGGATCTCAGCGTCGCGGGTGCGGTTGCAGTCCTGTTGAAGGATGCGCTTCATCCGAATCTGATGCAGACGCTGGAGGGTCAACCGGCGTTCGTCCACGCCGGTCCATTCGCGAATATCGCTCACGGAAACTCGTCGATTCTGGCCGACAGGGTTGCGTTGCGTCTCGGAGAGTACGTCGTCACCGAGTCGGGGTTCGGCGCCGATATCGGGATGGAGAAGTTCTTCGACATCAAGTGCCGCGTCTCGGGACTCATCCCCGATTGCGTTGTCCTGGTGGCGACCATTCGGGCCCTCAAGATGCACGGCGGTGGCCCGAGAGTCATACCCGGGAAACCACTCGCCGCGGCCTATACACAAGAGGACCTGTCGATGCTCAGTGCCGGCATGTCGAACCTCGAGGCTCACATTGCCAACGCCCGAAAGTTCGGTATTCCCGTCGTGGTTGCCGTGAACACCTTCGCAACGGATACGGAGGCAGAGATCGAACTCGTCAAGGAGAAGGCGCTGGCCGCCGGAGCGTTCGCTGCCACGATTGCCGATCCGTGGGGTGGGGGAGGGCAGGGATGTGTGGAACTGGCCGACGCTGTGGTCGCGGCCTGTGAGCAGCCATCGGATTTCGACTTTCTCTATCCCCTGGATCGGTCGCTCGAGGAGAAAATCGCAACGATCGCCAAGGAGATCTACGGTGCGGACGGGATCGATCTCAGCTCGACGGCGAGAAAGCAGATCGGCAGCTACGAGAGAAATGGGTTCGGCAATCTACCGATCTGCATGGCCAAGACGCACTTGAGCATCAGTCACGATCCGACGCTGAAAGGTGCACCGACGGGCTATGTCCTGCCGGTACGCGAGGTGCGAGCCTCTGTTGGCGCCGGTTTCATCTACCCGATAATCGGCGCGATGAGGACGATGCCCGGTTTGGGTACCAAGCCTGCCTACATGAATGTCGATGTCGACGAGGCTGGCAACGTGGTTGGCCTGTTCTGAACGGATTGTCGATTCTTAGGTACGCGCTTGGTGCGCCGCGGTAGTTGCGGTGGCTCAGCCGAGCGATGCCCCGCGGATATTGCTACAAGCTTGCCGGGCGGGGCGACCTCTTCAGTCGAGTGTCACCCTTTCTCCGGAGCGCCAGTCCGGATGCTCTTCCTCCGCGTGCGGAAAAGCGCGGCTACAACGACTCGGCGTGCGAGGCGGAGGTCTACGAGAAGCCGCCGGCACGGCCGAAGCCACCAGCAGGGGCAGGGAATCGCGACCCCATCAACCTCTCGGGTAGCCGGCTCCATCGGGTAGGTTGATGACCCGTGCCGGGACGGCAAACGGAGCGATCTCTGGGAATCGGTATGCAGCGCGAAACTGGATTCCGTCGGCTGGCGGTGAGGTTGGAGGAACGCTGGGATGCATGGCGCGTTGCCCGCCGTTCCGGGCGTCCACCCGAGAATCTCTGGATCATCCCGTACATGGGACATGGTTCCGGGTCCACCGCGGTCGTCGGCGGCCGGGTTCTGGACAATCCGGAACCGACGATGGCAACGGAAGACGAGGGGATCTGGGCTGCCACGCGCCGCACCATCGCTCACTTCAACACCGTAGAGCTCCCGGGAGTACCGCTGCGAGTCGACGTCGGCAACCACCACGTCGATACCGAGACCGACCACGAGGGCTACTTCTGGGTACGGCTGGACGCCGAACTCCCGGCTGCCGGCAGGGGATGGGTCGACGGCGAGGTCGGACTCGCCCGCCCCTACCGGGGACTCACCGGTGCCTATCAGACCGGGTTCTCGATTCGGGTCCCGGGGCCCGGCGCGACCTTCGGGGTGATCTCCGACGTCGACGACACGATCCTGCACTCGGGGACTCGAAGCTCCCTCTCGGTGCTCCGCACCACGTTGACGGGTTCGGAGATCACGAGAAGGCCCGTCGGCGGCGCCGCCGAGTTGTGGCGCGGGCTGGCGGACGGGGCGTCGGGACCGGATGAGAATCCAGTCTTCTACCTGTCGTCGAGTCCGTGGAACCTCTACGGCTTCCTGGCCGCATTCATCGAACACCGAGGGTTTCCGAGGGGGCCTCTGTTCCTGCGCGATCTCCTCGGCGGCGAGGATGCACGCTCCCACCACTCACACAAGAGCGAACGGATCGACGACATCCTGGAGCTCCACCCTCAGCTCAGATTCGTCCTGCTGGGAGACTCCGCCCAGGAGGACCCACGCATCTACCTGGAGGCGGCCGAGCGTCACCCCGGCCGCATGATCGCCGTCTTCATCAGGGACGTCGGCGTCCTCCGCCGGCCCGGCGTCCTCACTCAGGCGGATGTGCCGTTCGTCGTCGCCTCCGACTGGGCGGCCGCAGCCGAACACGCCGCCGAACTCGGTCTGATCGCCCCGCCGGTGATCGGAGCCGTTCGTCGGGCGGTCGATCGCACGCCCTAGCCGAGGCTGCAAACACGCGCGGGCGCCGGGCGGCCCACGAGAACGGCATCCCGCATCTGCAATCGCGTCGCTCGAAGGGCCGTAGGGGAGCTCCGGGACGGCCCGGCCTGCGAGGCGGTCGCCAACCCGAGTGGGAGCACCTCCTGATGAACGGAATCTCCATGAACCGAGTAGGTTGCCGGGACCAACCGCACCAGCCGTGGAGGACCGATGGAGCCCGTGTTCATGCTTGCCCAGGCAGCGCTGACCGACACCTGCGGGAGCGATCCCGGTCTGTTGTGCTGGCTGATCTTCCGGATAACCGGCAATGAGGACCTGGCGCAGGCGTCGGAGTGGATCGCCCGCCCCCTGAGCGCCGCCATCGTCCTCGCGCTGGCCTGGCTGGCCAATCGACTCGTGCGCAGACTCATCGCACGGTCGGTCGAGCGGGTCATCGCCGGACAGCAACGGGACGCGGCCGATGCCGCAGCCGAGGCCGAGCAGCGAGCGTCGATCGAACGACGGCCCAACTTGCAGGAGCGGGCGCTGTCCCGGGCATTGGCGCTCCGGGAGTCGTCCGAGAGAAGCACCCAACGCACCCGTACGGTCGGCAACGTCGTCGGCAGCCTGGCTTCGATTCTCATCTATGTGATCGGCATCGGGATGGCGCTCGCCGAGTTCGGCGTGAACCTGGGGCCGTTGATCGCCGGCGCCGGGATCGTCGGCGTCGCGCTGGGATTCGGTGCGCAGAGCCTCGTCAAGGATTTCCTCAGCGGGATCTTCATGTTCATCGAGGACCAGTACGGCGTCGGCGATGTGATCGACGTCGGGGAGGCGTCCGGTGTCGTCGAGGTCGTGAACCTTCGCACGACGCGGATCCGCTCGGTAGACGGCACCCTCTGGCACGTTCCGAACGGGGAGATCCGGCGAGTCGCCAACAAGTCGCAGGAATGGGCGCGTACCGTGCTCGACATCGAAGTGGCCTACGACACCGACATCGCCCACGCCACCGAGGTCATCAAGCGGGTTGCCGACGAGGTCTGGGAGGAGGCGCCGGACAACGCCACGATCCTCGAGGAACCGGAACTGTGGGGGGTCGAAGCGTTTGGCGACAGTGCCATCGCCATCCGACTGGTGATGAAGGTCGAGCCTTCGGAGCAGTGGGCCACGGCCAGGCTGATCCGCGCTCGCATCAAAGAGGCATTCGACGCCGAGGGCATCAGTATTCCGTTCCCTCAGCGCACGGTATGGCTCCACCAAGTGGCTGCAGGTTCGGCATCGGACGCAGACGGCGCCTCCGGCGCCGACACCTAGGGGAGCCGAGATGAGTGAGGAAAGAGGATCCACCGGCCGGCCGTCCGCCGCCGACAGCGATCCGGCCGCGTTGGGGTGGATGGTGGGGTCGCCGCCGCCGGACGACCGGATCGTCCGATTCGACGACGGCAGCTACCACCGCTTCCCTGCATGGCGCTGGAGCGTGTCGAACTTCCGGCGGCTGATGCCCACCGTCGGGGTTTCTCGCGGTCTGGGGCCGGCCCCGGCGCTGCCGCGGACTTTCGATGAGGCAATCGACGGGGTGACGTTCACACCGTGGGGTTCGGACCGGGCCGTGTCCTGGGCAGAGTCGCTCGAGGCCAACTACACCGACGGAATCGTGGTGCTGCATCGGGGGCACATCGTCTATGAACGCTATTTCGGGGTGCTGACCGAATACGGCCAGCACGGCGCCATGTCGATGACCAAGTCGCTGGTGGGTCTGTTGGGAGCGGTGCTCGTCGCCGAAGGAGAACTCGACGCCGACCGGTCGGTGGCCGACTACCTGCCCGAACTGGCCCCGTCGGCCTTCGGTGACGCCACCGTCCGCCAGGTGCTCGACATGACCACCGGCCTTCGCTTCAGCGAGGACTACTCGGATCCCGACGCCGAGATCTGGGCTCATGCCCGGGCCGGCAATCCGTTGCCGAAGCCGGCGGACTACGACGGTCCGCGAACCTACTACGGGTACCTGGTGACCGTCGAGAAACAGGGGGAGCACGGACGCGCCTTCGCCTACAAGACGGTCAACACCGATGTTCTCGGGTGGATCCTGGCCAGGGTCACGGGGCTCTCGGTGGCGGAGCTGCTGTCCGAACGCATCTGGAGTCGGGTGGGAGCCGAACAAGACGGATACTTCTCGGTCGATTCGATCGGAGTGCCGTTTGCCGGGGGAGGATTCAACTGCGGGCTGCGGGATCTGGCGCGGGTCGGAGAGCTGCTCAGACTGGACGGAGTCATCGACGGCCGCCGCGTGGTGCCCGAGGAGGTCGCCGTCGACATCCGGCGTGGCGGAGACCCGGACCACTTCGCCCGGGGAACCCACGCGCATCTCTCCGGATGGAGCTACCGCAACATGTGGTGGGTCACCCACAACCCGCACGGGGCGTTCATGGCCAGAGGAGTGCACGGGCAGGCGCTGTATGTCGATCCTCTGGCGGAGATGGTCATCGCCCGGTTCGCATCCCACCCGGTCGCCGGCAACGCCGCCGGCGACCCGACGTCGCTTCCCGCCTTCGCTGCACTCGGCCGCTACCTCGTCGGGTCGATCTGACGGTCCCGGCCAACTTCGGCTCCCTATGGACACGGGCTTTCGGCCTCTCTCGTCCATTGCTTCAGCACGCGCTCTTGGCGCCCGTGATGCTCGATCACTGGTCATCTCCATCCTGTGACTCCACCAGTCCCCTGAGTGGGTGACACCGGTTCGCTGAGGATTCATGCAGCTGGAATCCGCAGCGGAATGGTGGCCCGCTCGACCACTCGGAGTCTCCCGGGATTGGTGGGCCGTCTCGCAAATGAGAGCGGGGGCCTCTCCGGTCCCCGACGCCGCTAGCCCGGCCTGAAGACTTCCGCGGCCTCTTCGATCCGGGCGCGATAGGCAGCCCACCACTCGGCATCCCGGTCGGGCAGGTTGTCGTTGCCCTCGCGCAGGCCGGCGGACCCGTCGATCAATTCGCGCACGATGTCGGCGTGCCCCGCATGTCTGTGGGTTTCGGTGGCCACATGGATGAGGACGCGGTGAAGGCTGACGTCGTTTCGGCCGGGCGGCCACCAGGGAACCCGACCCATGGACTCGAGGTCGAGCGCATCAATCGTTGCATCGGCATGAGCCCAGGCCAGGCGGTACAGGTCGACTATCTCTTCACGTGACTCATCGGGCGTCACCCACATGTCGGCGTTGGCTCCGGCGTCGTCGTCCCACCAGGAAAGGTTCACTCCGTGTGGCCGGTCGAAACAGTCCCCGAAGTAGCCGAGCTCCACACTTGCCAGATGCTTGACCAACCCGAGCAGGTTGGTTCCCGTCGGGACGAGAGGACGACGAGCGTCGTACTCGGAGAGACCCTCGAGCTTCCACAACACGGCTTCACGGCCAACCTGGAGGTATCGGTGGAGATCTTGCTTCGGTGTCGACATGGGACGAGTCTCGCATGTTGCTGAAGGATCGGTCGCCGATGCAGTCGGCAAGCGGTCGAACCGACGAGTGCGTTCACATGCGACCGATCACCGGTG
>JABAOG010003521.1_pt1 | contig 37001 bp, 51 predicted proteins | sample 7062131 | NCBI WGS metagenome assembly JABAOG01 (sample SAMN14538629, study PRJNA623070) | marine sediment metagenome | biome: marine biome [ENVO:00000428]; feature: marine pelagic biome [ENVO:01000023]; material: deep marine sediment [ENVO:00002113] | place: India: Arabian Sea | collected... | reverse complement strand
TAGACTGTGCCGGTCTCCAACGGTTCTCTAGCCATGTTCCCTCCTGTTTATGGTGTCGAGTTGTGCCCCCAGGATGCGCAAGGCCTGCTCGTGCGTCTCGCAGGCAAACGGAAGGGTATTTTGGTACGGTGTGACGAGTGACCAAGTGCCGACTGCGTTCTTGAACAGCCGCCACTTCCTTCTCACTGGTTTTCTAGCCATGCGTCATAGTCTCCTTTCGCTGCTTCGTGCTCCCGGCGCAGGGCGTTTATGCGGCGGGATGCGCGGGCCATGCGTCCGCTGTTGGCGAACGCGTTGTCAGTCTTGAGGTCACGCTCAAAGCGGTCCTTCAAGGCTCTCAGAGCGTGCCACAGCGCCCTTAAGCCAACCTCGGGTACATCCCTACACCAACAGCACAAGCACACTTCACCGTCCGCGAGAAAGGCTTCAGGGTCATGGTCTGTGTCGATGGACATGTCGCACCCGTCGCATCGCATCATGCTCATGTTGCTTCCTCCATTTCACAGGGGTCAAACACATGCACGGTCTTGCTCCCGAGATACGCCATGGGCGCACGCTCGATGGGCATTTCCGGCATCAATTTGTAGACGAACGTAGCCCACTTGTACGGGTTGTACGAGACCTGCATGCCGCTACGCTTGGCGTACCGCTCGTACCTCCGGTTGAAGTCATCCCATCCAATACAAGACCCGTCGCGCCATGTACCATCGGCACCGTCAAGCTCGCCCACTACGCCTGCGTGGACGTTCTTCCGCTGTTCGCGGATGACCCTCTGGCGTCCTGCCTCAGAGACCTTGAAGGTCACATCCCGTACCAGCACCTTGTCGGCATGGGCAATCACGCGACCCTTGAGGCAACCGTCGAGCGCCTTGATGGACCAGCACTTACGATGCAGGTTGAAATACACGAATACTTTCATGACCTTATCTCCTTTATTGCTGGGCATTAAGATGATGAATGATGTGTTCGATCGACCTCCTGGCGCGGCGGATGTCCTTGAGGGCTTCATCCTTGCGGTCCTTCGCGTTCACAAAATTCAATTCGATGACAGCACTCATCAACCACCATGCGGCAGTCCCGAGTTCACTGTTACGCTCAAAGCGCTTTTGCAGGACGTGGATCAATGTGAGCGTGTCCAGGTTGTCCAGGGCTTCGCTTAGTACTGACACGCGGTCGTTCTGGGCTATGTTAGTCATGATTTGGTTTCCTCGTAGGGTGATACATTCGGAGCCACCCTCGGATGGCTCCTAGGTGTAGCACCTACCGGGACACGCCGATGTAGGTCTCGTTTACGATCTCGGTGACCTTCCCGGCCTCCCAGGACGTTCCTAGGATAGCAGCCGCGAAGAACATACCCGTCAGGACTGCAAAAAACATCGATGCAACAGGAATGTAGCGCATATCAAACCCTTTCCATTTCTGTAGTGAACAGACCAATCACTTGACCACCGTCAAGCTGCACATACTTGAACATCTTGGTGCCATTGCGGGTGCTGCCTTGGCCACCCGGCATGGGCACGATCTTNNTGATACATTCGGAGCCACCCTCGGATGGCTCCTAGGTGTAGCACCTAGACTTGCGTGAGATCGAAGTAACAGCCACCCGTTTCCGGCGCAATCATCACCTCGATTATGCCCACGGCACCGGCAAACCTATGGCCGTGAGTGTCCACAAGGCCAGCCTGACGGTTCTGTTCCAGATGGAAGGCAGCGCACAGGCGACCGTAGGTCTCAGCCGAGACGCGCAGCGTAGCACGCTGATCGTGCTGCGTAAGAGCCGCTTCGATGATATCCTTGGCCTCTTTGAGACCAATGCGCGTGGCATGGCGCAGCGCCTTGATAGCACCGATCTTCGCGCCATGGTCCGGCGCTTCAACGTAGCAGGTTACGGTATAGTTCCGCATGATCATAGCTCCTCGATTTGTTTGAGAATTTTGGTGACGTTCTCCGGCTCGACGCCGCCAATAACGTCATCCGTCACCGGCGTATCATACACCACATCATCACCACGGAGAACCGCGATCTCATAGAGACCATCCGGCCCGCCGTAGCTGTACTGGTTCATTATGATAGATGCAGTATAACCGTTGGCGAAGTCAATGCGAGCATAGACGCCGCCACGGCTATCGTTACGCGGCTTGAACGGAATGTCTGTGAACTGCATATCAAATCTCCAAGTTTAGTTGGGTGTTGCGGCTGCGAAACATGGTCTCGCCAATCAACGTAGACCAGCCAATGAAACGCTCAGTCGCACCACCGCGCGGGCCCCATGTCGTGATCGTAGTTGGATAATCGACGTCAGCATCCAACAATTGGTCGCGCACGTGGTTTGCCGCTTCCACTGCGGTATGGGCTATGACAACCGTCATGCGTGTCTCCTCCCACAGATCACGTCCGAGACCAGACTGTTCAATTTCAACATGGAAACGGTGCACATTCCGACCGTTGATCTTACCAAGCTTCCGCGCCGGGCAGCCTTGGTTCGTAAACTCATAACCATTCCAAGTCATGATTGAAACTCCATTAGGTTGAGGTGAAAAGATGGTCTTAAGGAAGACCACGGTTGCCCATGGTCAACCCAAAGATCACCAAACGAAACCCGAGACGTCCTTGCGGGCTTTGCCCTTGGCCTTGAGGGCACAAATAAGACCCCTACCTTCTACCGCGTCATCGCTTTGGTCAAGAAAGCGTAGATCAGTTTCGTCCGCATCGACTACGCCGGGTTTGCCCAGCGGCTGCTCGAAGTAAACGATCGCCACGTTGCCACCTGCAGCCAGGACGCGCAAAACGTCATCCTTGTTGCTTTCCGTTGCGCTGAACGTTAAGTGGTAGTTCGCGGGCATTTCACCACGTGCGTGCGCAATGGCGCGCTTGGTAATCTTGGTGTAATCGTAGAATTGCACGGCGGGAAACATGGACATGATGTTGGCAAACTCGCCAACGGGCACACGCTCCCACGGGATATCGCTTGTACCGTTGAGACGCACGCACGGCGTGTAACCTTCACGCTTGGCTTTACGGATCAAAGCTTCGATGTCTTTCACCAATTGCGCCATGAACGTGTCACGCTCATTGAAGTACCAGCGTGTTTTGTTGAGGCGCGACTTCTGCACACTGTTCATACCACCGCGACCAGCAGTATTGAGACACGCCGCAGTGCAACCGGGCGACCGCATAGGGCATACCTCATACCCGGACAGGTCAGCCGGTGACAGGTACAAAATACCCGTCATATAGCCCTTGGCCTGCCCTTTGGCCGTCTTGTAATTGGTATCAATGCCAAGCAATTTCTTGGGTTTGGTGTACTCAATACGCTCGCCAAATTGCAGGGTCTTGGTTTCTATGTCGGAAAATACTGTGTGTGTTTGTTTGGTCATGACTAGACCCTTTCCACGTAGTGTTCAATCGTGCCGTCCGCGAGAACCCGCACACCTTTACGAGTGCCAGTTTCATGCTGGCGCATTTCCTTCTCGATATCTTCTTTGAAACGCTCGCGGTCTCGTTGTTGCGGGGTTTCATAGTAGGGATGGCGGTATGACATATCAAGACCTTTCTAGGTTAGTGAACACACGTGAAAGCCCTAAGTGGTAGGGCTTTCCTATCTGTTCACTTGCGCTTCTTTATGTCCCGTACCTCCTGTAAGGCATGCGTGAAAGCCGCAATGCGGTCGCCCCAGTAATTTATCGCCAGGACATCCGATGGGTTCTTAAGATCGTGCTCCAGGTTGCCCATGAGGCAGCGCAGATGATCCACAAGATCGATTTCCGTCATAGGTTTGCCCAAGTTGGTGATGGCAATGGCGGAGTGTTTGGTTTCAATCACTTCAAAATCAGAAGACATTGTTTTCTCCTAGCGGGTTAAGTTATCACCAAGACACCGGACCATCCCGGTGCCCAAGGGATAACTCATTGCCAAGACGCTATCGCCGTCTTGGCGAGTTACCCCCGCCATGCATCCGTTTCAACGTAGGCACCTTGCGGTTCTAGTCCAGCGTGCGGTGGTCCTGAAGGACACTTAATTGAACCGGTCAGCGTAGATTAGCCTACCGTTTAGCGGTCTGCTACACCTAGGAGCCCTTTGGGCAGAGCCTGTCGACGCAGGTTGCGCGGTGTCCCGGTGCCTTTGTTGTCCCATCACCAACCTTGCTATCGGTCCGAGGGAGGGCGGCTGGTCCGCCGTGTTTCGTTGTCCTCATAATAGCGGCTGCGACGGGAAAAGCAACTTAGCTAAGTCCTTGGGTTTACTTGATGTTTTCACAGCGACCCTAATAAAATCAATGGGTTAGGCCAAAAAAGCATAAAATCGAAAAAAAGATTTGTTGTGTTTCAACAGGTTAGCACAAAAAACGAAAAAAAAGTGTCGATAAAACAGGAAAAAACAGAAGCAAAACACCTAAGGGCACACAGGAAATGCCGGGATGTTTGGCGTGATGTGTACATGGTGTGTGCAGGCCTGCTACCGCTCTCGTGCTCATGACGCGCCGGACCATCGCTCACACACAGCGACACACCAAGCCAACACCCCGACACACCAAGCCAACACAGCGCCAACACAGCGCCCACAAATTGCTGGCGGTGCAACCCTAGGTACACACAATGAGGCCTAATGTGTCGTTGTGTTTCCTAGTGAGAAAAACAACCCGGGCCGGGGGGGTTCGGCGTTCGCGCGACTGGGGAACCCCCCCTCGTATATGTGCCCCGATACCCCCCTTATGTGTGAGGGCGCATAAATGCGGTCTATGCGTGTCCTCGCATAAGCTAGGCCCAAGCCTCCAGCCTAATGCTGTACACCAGAAGCTCCGCCTCACAGGGTACCCAGAACTGCACCCCGGCGTTCTCGTGCTCCCAGGGCTTCGTAATGCCCACAGCGGTGTTCTTAGGTCCACCCACTGGGACCTTAATGGGTTCCTCCTTGGGCGGGTGGTACATATTCTCCAACCCATTGGAACTCGGGTAGTTGATCAGCTTCCAAAAACACTCCTTACCGAAGGCCTGTGCACAGACACGCACGCGTGCCTTGCGCGGCTCCGGGCGGTCCTCTTCGCGCACGCCAGCAAACTGCGAGGCTGTCCAGGCAACCCCGACGTTGACCCACTTGGCCTCGGGGTCGTCAGCCCAGAACTTCCAACACGGGGACTCCTTGGGTCCCTTGATGCTGGTCCCATTGGCTTCATAGTGCATCGTGTAGTCAACTCTCATGGCCTATGTCTCCTTAGTGTGTGACCTACTATATGTAGTATGTGCCCCTAGAAGCCATTTCAAGGCCCGTACAGAGGCCCTAGTGTTTCACGGGTAGGGTGACCTCCTGAGCAGGGCTAAGAGCCACCAGCGGCGCTCCTATGGACTCCTAGGGGCCTTCCTAGGGGCCTATCCGAAGGCTCCTTCGACTGGCACCAATATGAACTCGAAAGAACCTAGTACGTCACTATCAGCCGTAGACTTGCCCCGCATGTGGATGTCGGTCAGTGGACCAACTACTATGGGACTGAACATCTTGTGCTCTACGGTAGGTCCACTGGTAGAGATGCTGTACTCCTCCACGCGCCGCCTCGGTGCCCACGACGGATTGTCAACAGTAGCCCCGTCAGCCAGTTCTGAGATCTCGATACCGATCTCCACTGATCGAGCCGACCCGGTAGCTGCTTTCATGAACGCTTGGGTCTCGAAGATCATCCCTACGTAGTTGCGCGGGATAGTGTACATGGCCTTCTGGGTCTGCTGGGCTGCGTCCGTGTAGTCAATCAAGGCGTGAACCTTGGTGGCGTCCTGCGGCACTCCCAGAGCGATGGTAGCGTCCAGTTCGGCTATGTAGACGTCTCCAACAGGATCAGGAGCAGCGGAGGACTGATAGGCTCGGAAGATACGGAAGAAGGTAATGTTGTTACCATCGGCATCCTCAATAGGAACCTGCGTGTACCCATTCAGGATGGCGTGTCCGGTAATGCGATCCCAGTTCTCGTCCAGACCCGTGACGTGTATCTCCTGCCCGACGCCGTTGGTGTTATCAGCGCAGGACACGTAGCAGACGGCTGCGGTGGTCATCAGGGTCTCTTCGCCACCGTACGACCAGATGTCTTCCTCGGTAGCTCCTACGACAGCGTTGCCACCAAACTTGGCTACAGTCGTCATATCGGGCCATTCACCCAGAGCAACACGCGCAATGTACGGTAGACGCTTGCGCTCCATCCCGCTGACGGCAGGGGTCGAACCAGGATGCGGCCAAGTGGTATCTACGCTCATGTCCGCTTCCTCTTAGGTTTGGTCTTACTGACCCAGCGCCAGCCCTTGAACGGGACGTACACGGCCCAACGGTGGGTCTTGTGCTGGATCTTGACACGCTTCAGCATTATACGCTGTCCTTTGGTCCGAGTTTTTTGCGGTGGCGCATACCGGGCTTGCGGGTGCGCCGCTTGATGACCTTGACGGTTCGCTTAGTATTGTCCGCTTTCTTCATCCTCGTCCTCCTCCCACGGGCACCACGGCTCGTGTGTATCGTGCTTCAGGTTTAGTTCACAGGCCACAAGGGCGATTAGCAGGAATATGCAAACGCCCAGCATCTCTAGTCACCGTGTTCGTCGCCAACGGTGGTCAGACCCCCACGGGTGTGAGTACGCCCACTACCGGCGATGTCGACGCCGCCGTGTATCTGACGGTGCGTACCGGCAGAAGCTGCGGCTTTGTCCAGGGGCCCCTGTCCGGTACGCCGTAAGCGCGGGGTGCCGGTGCGGGTCTGTTGCTGCTGCTGTCCAGGGAGTTTGCCCTTACGCTTCAGAAGATCATTACGACCCTTAAAGCCAAACTCTAGTGTTTTGCCCATTTCTCTAGGCCCCCTTTGCCAACTCCATGCCAAACGAGTAGTACTCACCATCGACCTGAATGGGGTAGATGATGTTGCCTTCATAGTCGATGAGGGACGGGTACACCGCTGTGATGGTCACAGGGACGGGACCAGGGGTGATCAAGCAGCGCCCGGTGCCTTGGGCGATCTCGACGTTCTCCATAAGCTGGGGTTCGCTCTTCGCCTGGAAGATCAACTTGATGTCCTCAAGGGACCTACAGATGAACTGGACGCCGACACCTTCGTCGACCTTGGGTTCTTGTGCCTGGGCATAGCCCATCAACAGGAAGAACACCATGCACGCAAGGAAGACCATCCAAGCCCGCTTGGCAATTGTGGCATTTGTGAGTTCTGACATTATTGTTTCCTTTGGTCTCCCCATGGGTCACTAGGTCGCCCCCACCATCGCTCCTAGCCAGCGCCAGTACGGCGCTCACATCCTCCCACCTCTTGTGTCCCTAGTGGGTACCTAGAGACCTGAAGACCGAATGGCCTTTTCGGACCCCTCTGCGATAGCAAGCATGAAGTCCATCATGTGGTTGCTGTTCTTCGGTGGTGTACCGATCTTACGTACCTGAAAGCACTCCACGACGGTCTCGACGATCCACTCAGTCAGGTATTGTCGCTTGATGCTGTCGTTCGCTAGGTCCTCGGGCAACTCTATGCACGCTCCTACCATCTCGTGTAAGAAGGTGGGCTTGCCTGTCTTGGATACGAACATCGACAACTTGGTGCTCCCAGCGCCTCTGAATGAGTGCCCTAGGGAGATCTCAGTACGACCCACTACGGGCTTGATGGTCTGGAACATGTCTTGGTGCATACATATCCCCAGGTACATGCCCGTGGGTGCCTGGGACCATAGCTTACCCTCGATGATGGGGTTGCCCTTGTCGTCCAGGGACTTCTCGTCGTTCTCACTGAGTAACCCCATGTTGACATCGGGTCTACCGATCTTAGCTTCTACCATGATCTCTCCTCACATTGTGTAAACAAGATATATGCACCGGGGGGCGGGGGGTCTCCCTTTCCCTCATTAGGCACCAAACCGATCAATCCTTTGGAATCTTGTAGCTTTTCACGACGCCCGCAACGACGGCATCGAGACCCGCAGGACGCCACCCCATGTCCCAGGCGATCTCAGCGATTCCGCTAAGGGTATCAAAGACTTCAGCGGAGTCACCCTCGATCAGAGTAGAGGGGTGGGACGTACTGGGGCGGTCATCTGTTATCTGGACGGTTGCGGGGGTTCGCATCCGAGTTCGCCATTGCGCCAGCACCTTTGAGTTGTTCCCGGCGCGCTCGACGGCGTGCATCAGCTTCTTCATTGTCTTTTCTCCTCGTTTTGACCCGCATCTTGCGGGCGTGTGCTTTCTGTTCGAGATGGCTCATCACAGTACATTCACCTCCTTGAGTGACTTGATCTGCTCAGATAGTGACTTAACCTTGTCCACCATCCACTGGTCGGGCCGACGCCCGTCACGCAGGTCTTGATTAATAGTCTCCTGAAAGCGGTCTCTACGCTCTTGGAGGGCTACCAGGACCTCGTCCTCTTCCAGTAGGGCCTCACCTAGCGAGGTTGCCCCAAGGCCCCTAGGAGACGCCCAGCGGGACGTCTGGGGGTGTTCCTCGTCGTCGCTGGCACCCAAGCCCCCGTAACGCAGCGGGACACGCGCCCAGCGGTCGATCTGTGCTGTCTTATGGGACGCCATGTTGTCCGCGACGTCAGAGATCAGGCTGTTCTTGGTGTGTGCCACAGCGTGTGCCAGGGCGTCCACGATGTCGTCGTGGTCCTTCTTGGACCCGGTGCGACCGTCGTAGGTGATACGCACAAGCTGGTTGACGAACTCTCCACCGTGGTCGCTCGCCGCGACCGCCTCGAAGATCGCCAAGCGACCGGCACCCATGACAGGAGCCAGGGACTCGATGATCCGGCGACCCTTCTGTTGACCTCCGGTTGTGACCTTCTCGATGGTCATCGGGTAGCCCAGCAGGACCAGTTCGTTCTCCAGGGTCTCGGCAAACAGACCGTCAGCAAGTTGCTCGACGATCATGTGGCTGACCGAGAACTCCTTGGCTATGGTTCCGACCCGTCTGAACGCGTCGTACTTAGACGCAGCACGCACGCCTTCCAGATGACGTATAACCCCGTAGCCAGCATTAGTGATCCCCAGAACAGCAACGCCAATGGCGTCGCGGCCAGCAAGACCACTAGCTGGATCGACAGCCATAACAGTATGAACCCAAGGACTAGACTGACCTGTAGGCTCTCCCAGATACCAGTCATCACCTTTCGGAGCCGACCATCTGGGCAGTTCTGGTAGTCCGACATTGCTCCTCCTTATGCTTATCGGGAACTCCGGTGCCTTCGGGTCTCCCTTGACAACGATGAGATCCTTGATCTTCAGCGGACGCTCGTGCAAGATGCTCGGGTCCGCGATCAGCAGGACGTGCAGTCGCCACGCACGCTGCGTGACCGACCGTCGCCAGTCTATACCTTCCTTGTCCGAGAACATGTCTTTCCACCGGGAGTGGATGACGATCTTACCGTCGATCTCGTCTTCCTCGAACATGAGGGCACGATGTTCTTCCCATACGGGAACCTCGTCGCCGTCGTCGTCTATCGTCCGCAGGTCCGCCAACTTGGCGTACACCGAGAACTCCGACTGGTACGTCCCCAGCATGATCTTCTCACCGCTAGGGTTGATCATGTGGAGTTCGTTCAGGTCTTCTTCGAGTTGGACAACCTTCTCGGGTGTGTCTTCTTGAGGCCCCTCGACGTCGTCTCCGATGGTGAGATCCGACCGAAATCCTGGTAGATTCGACCCCATTCCGAGGCTAGTGAGCGTAATACCGCCTGTTGCCACGGTGAGGGACTGAGGGGTTTGGTACTGCTCTGCATTGTCAAGACAGTCTTCGGTAGGCCGCAGGTGGTGCAGTACAGGGCATTGCTCGACGTAGACCCTCCGCACCGTACGCAACATTCGGGCAGCGAGTTTCGAACCACGGGAGACCACCATTATCTTGATGTATGGGTCTAGGAATATCCTCCACGCCACATAGAGTGACGTGATGGTTGACTTGGCCGAGTACCGGGTGGCGATGATCAGACGGCGCAGATGCGGGGACATAAGGCCCGCGATGATGTCGTCGTGGATCGCGCCCGGTTCCTTCCAGCCAGCGACGAGCGGCTTCAGGATCTGGATGAACGCTCGGAAACTCTCCTCCTGCTTGCCGGTGTCATATAGTTGCTTGATGTTGGCACCGAGTTGCGCGGCGATCTCTTCGACCCGCCCCGGTTCCCGGTTGGACATGTTGAGGAAGTACATCTCCTCGATCAATTCGTCCGTGACGTCGCCCGGTTTAACTTTAATGGATTTAGGCCCACTCTGAGTGGTCTTTTCGACGCCTTGGCAAACCCGGCACGTCGTGTGCCAGCCCCGCAGGCCCTTCTTGTAGAGAGCGAAGGCCTTCTCAGACACTTCCTTGATTTCGTCGCAGGTGTCACACTGTCTGGGGTGACCCAACTCAGCGCGAGCCGTTGCACTCATCTTTCGTGCCATGAGAAGACCTCCTTCGTTTCCTTTACTCAGGCATAGACGGAACGTCTACGACGCCCGCGTACATCAAGATGCCCAGGATAATCACAGCGGCACCTAGCGCGTACCACTTCTTGTTGCCTTCGAGCAACGATTTGATTTTCTCCATGATATCACCTTTCCTTCTTTGAGTTCAGGTTTACGAAACTCCTCATTCTCCCCTGCATAGGCCCAGTGTCTGTGGCCTATGGCCCGCTGCCCGTTATCGGCGGGGAGAGGCGGGAGCTTCTTAGCTCTTCGGGGCATTGAACACGTCCTTGACCTTTCCGGTCCAGTTAGAACGTTTCACTCCTTTAAGTCCTTCGTACATCCTCATGCCGCCAAAGCCAAGCATGGTCATGACGAGAGACATTAGCACCGACGTGTCCAGTAGCGGCAACGCCGGGAACCCCTTAGCTGCTGCCAGCCAAGAGCCGAACGGTTGTACGATGAACGAGTAGGCTNNGGTGGGTCGCCTCGGCCTTGTTGGTCTCGTGGATCGCGAGTTCTGACGCCATGGAGACCTTAAGGGCCTCCAGCTTCATCTTCTCTTCTGCAGTGGCGTCGGGCCATATGCGGGACACAACGGTGTCCACGAGGCTCAAGCCAGCGGTGAACGGGTCAATAGCCATTACGCTCCTCCATGTTTCACTACCCACGCGATGCCACCACTAACAGCGGCGGCGACAAGACCCGCGAGGCCCTGTAGTTTCCACGACGATTTCTCGACGATCCTGATGCGCTTCTCGTGGTCCGCGAAGATAATAGCGTCTCGTTGGTGCTTCTCCCCCAGACGCTCGTTGAGGGCGTCCATCTTACCCTCAAGACGAGCTAGGGCGATCATAAGGTCTACATGATCGACATGTTCTGGGGCTTTATTTAAGGTCATCAGTAGAACTCCCAGACAATGCAAAGACCAGCAGCGCCTGCTGAGCCATTGCCAGCTGACTGGCTGTTCGCTGAACAACCGCCAGAGGCACCGCCGCCGTACAACTGCCCAGCCTCTCCTACGCTAGTGCTAGCCGAGTTCCGGCCTGATCCTGAGAACCTAGAGGCACCGCCTTTACCTCCCATCGGAGAATTGCCCGAGTTAAAGGAAAGTCCTATCTCACCGGCACCCCCTGGGATGTTCAGATCGCCCCCAGAACCAGTTCCGCCAGCACCTCCCTGATAGCCGGTGCGCTCTGAGCCAAGATCCTGTGCTCTTTCCGACCCGCTACCACCGCCGCCAGTGCAGTGGGCACCGAACGTGGTGTCCCCTCCGTCTCCCGCGTCGGTTCCAGCAGAACCCGAAGTTGACCCAGCAGTCCCAGCAGCACCAATGGTGACAGTTTCAGTAGCTCCTAGAGAGGCGGCTTCGATCACCTTCATGGAGTACCCGCCTCCGCCACCGCCACCGGCACCGACAGTGGTAGATGCGGTACTAGCATCGCGCCCACCGGAGCCACCGCCGCCACCAACGACTTCAACAATAACGCGTTTCAGTCCCGTGGGCTTGGTCCAAGTACCACTAGCGGTGAATATTTGAACGGCTTGGAACCCCGGCAAGTAAGCGAACGCAAGGTTTGTTCCATCACTCTGTGGGACTGTTCCGCTGGCACCAACAGCAAGGCGTTCAGCAGCCCCACCTACTCCACCTTGAACAATATCTCCTTGAGTAGTGATGACATCTTCCTGCGCTGAAATTTCAGTACGGACGGCTGCTGCGGTCGTGTCTTGAAAGACGGCCTTACCGACCGTGCCAGCCCCAAGGTTATCTAGCGCTGCTGATGCGGTGGACGCCCCGGTACCACCATCAGCAATAGCTACAGGTGTTCCTGCAGTCCCAGAGATCGCAAGCGTGTCAACATAGGACTTTGTTACCGCATCCGTAGATGCCGTAGGAGTTCCCAAGTTCTTGATGCGGATGCTCTCAGCATCCCAAATTTCATCCGACGCCTTACCAAGCTTGATATTTGCGATGTCGATGCTCTCCTGCGCCATGTAGAACATCTGGATCGCGGAGTTGTCGAGATCGGCTTCGGTCAGAGTACCAGCAGTGAAGTCAACGTCACGAGATGATTGGCTGGTGGACCGCTGAAGGACAACAGTGTCCCCATTGGTCGCACCAGTCACCAGCCGGATAGTCGTGGCGTCTGGGAACGTATAGTCCGTGGTCTGCGTTAGGGTCGAACCATTTTGGCTGACCAGAACGTCTTCCTCGGCCTGATAGGGGAACGTGATCGTGAAATCCGTTTGTCCCCCGGTAGCTGTGTATACGTCTCTTGCGAACGCCATACTTTACTCCATGCTTTCAGTGAGAGCCTGCATAACAGACTGGTAGATGATTGTGTTTATCAGCGGGGTCCGAAGCTCCGCAAGCCTCTGGGCCTTGTCCCAGTCGCCTGCGAGCGCGGCGGACACCCCCGTCTCTATGGTACCCACCATACCGGCGACAGGACCACCAACGGCACCTAGGAACCCCTGGCCGACCTTCAACCTAGCGAACTCTTGGTCAATCAGGTCGAAGTCACTCCCGGTGACCGAGTGTGCCATCGAGTTGATCCGGTCACCAAACATGTGGCCCAGCAGGTCCGCTGCCGTGGACGACATACCAAACGAGTAGTTGGACCGGAGGTACACGCGCTTCATCAGGTTATAGAACCCCTGATCGGTGAACGCCTTGTTCTTCCACTCCTCGTACCCTTCGTCGCCCTTGCGAGCAGCCTCACGCCACCCATCGGCAACCACGCCGAAGACCGTGGACAGGAGGATCGCTGCCGCCATCGGAACGTAGTCCTTGTGCAGCAGGCCCTTCTGGACCATCGGAACCCACATACGGTTGCCCACTGTGTAGGCAAACGACGTGAAGGTGAACATGACGCGACCCAGTGGGTGGTGTGCGAACACCGGGCGGTCGCCCATACTAGGTGCGATCATGCCTTCGTCGCTGGCATTACGCAGAGCGTCCTTGAACTTGGTGTACGCTACCGTCCCCTTCTTGGTCTTCAGCCACTCGTCGCCATCTGGCATGAGCAGCCTGCCGTCATCGAACGAGCGCCACTTCTGCTTGGACATCCACTCGAAGTCAGCCTTACCAAGCCCCACTCTAGCGTAGTGCGCCTTCATGGCATCAGGCATGGCGTCCCAGCCACCCATGATGTCCTTGTGTTGCTGCCTAGCGAGATCGTAGCCAAACATTGCCTTGAACTTCTTGTTCCACTGGTGCATGAACGAAGCATAGCCGTTCAACTGAGCGAGCGTCTGTGCGCCACGCTCGGCTTTGCCCAGAAGACCACCGCCAGGGAGACCGTTGGTCCACCCGTCGTAGTCCATGCGCTGCGCGATGATGCGATGGTCGAACGCCTCAGCGCCCCGCGTAACAAAGGCGAGGTCTTCAGCGCCCACATCGATCATCTCCTTGAAGATCTTCTCGTGGCTGCGAAACACACTCTGGAACCCATTACGCAACTTCGGGCCAGCAACCGCCAGCACCGCCACGTCCTGTAGCATCGAGGCCAGCACGAAGCCCAGCGTCGTAGCGGACGCGAGGGACTGGAGGGCACCGATGGCACGATTGGTGTCGACGCCGTGCTTGGTGTGGTGTCGCCGCAGGACGTCGTCGAGGACGTCGTCATACAGCTTCTCCATCGTGAGCATTTCGTCGCGGTATGTTTCCTTGGTGTAGCCCTCGGGGATCTTTCCTTCAACGTCGTTCAGGTTGTACCTGTAGTCCCTAAGAGCTTCGTCCTTGACCCGCGTCGTGAAGTCGTCGAACTTCTCGCCGGGGACGATCTTGACCAGCGGTGCGAAGTTCTCCTTGAACGCGATCTGGCGTCCCGCCGTGTTGGCGTACGAACGCATGTTCCAGTCTTCGTTGCTGACAAGGAACTTCTTACCACGCGGCAGAAACTCCAGGCCGTTCAGGATGATCTTACGCTCCTTGAAGAACCGGCTGTCTTGGTAGACGTCGTCGGGCACGAAGCCGTAAGCCGTCCGCTCGTTCTTAAGAGCTTTGACCGTGTCGTCCACGCGCTTCATGATGTAGTTGTCAGCGGTCTTCTGGAGTTTACGCTCCATGCGAGCGAGCTTCTTGTCGAGCGCCTTGACGCGCTTGTCGATCTGGCTGACCTTCTTCTTCTGTGCCGCGCGACGTGCGCGGGTAGCCGAAAGGGTCGCCACCTTGTTGGAGATCTCGTCCATCTCCTTGAGGTAGTTATCCTGCACCCGCTCTAGGTGCAGCCTGGACCACTCGTCCGCCAGCCGCATGGCAGTTGCCGGGTTGCTTTCCGCAAACGTGTCCCAGGTCTCGCCAGCGTCGGTGTCGATGGTCGGCTTGCCGAAGCCGTCTTCACCTTCCTTGACTTCGACGTCGTCCTTGTAGCGCCCCAGGTTGACGTCGCTGTCGGCGGCGTCGCTCAGGGAGTTCACCCAGTCTTCCTCGGGCTTCTTCCCGCCGTAGACCTGATAGATCAGGGCACGGAACTCGTCTTCGTTCCGGGTGATCGCCTCGACGTTCCAGACCTGCGAGCGGTAGTGCGGGATGTACTGCTCCTCAGACACTAGGTCAACAGCACGCATCCTCTGCCAGTTGGCTTCGTAGAACGCATCCTGTATACGGCTGATCTCGTCGACAGTCTTGGCCGTCGCGTCGATCTGCTCGGGGGTCCACCCCTCTTCCTCCCAGCCCTTCTTTAGCTTATTGATGTAGTCCCAAGATTGGCTTGCGGAGTTCTTAGGATTGACTTCGGCCAGGACGTCGTAGCTCTTGTTGCGAGCCAAGTCTGCCGCCCAGTCCTTCACTTGGATTTCGTCGGGTGCGCCACCAGCCAATATCTTGCGCTGCGTTGCTTTGCCCAGCTTCTCCGGTAGGGTCTCCAGAAGCTGATTGTTACCAGCGATGCTTTGTGCCCTACCGATGCCCCAATGGTCCTTGAGCAGCTTGTTCCAGGCTCGACGCCCCTTGTCTTCTGTGACGATGGCGTACTCCTGCATCGCCATGATGTTCTGCTCGACGGTCGTCGTGCGGGCCGTGTCAGTAACGTCGCCAGCCGACTGCCGCAGGATGCGGTTTAGCACCGACGTCACCCGCGTCATGGCCGGGTTATTACTCTTGGTTGCCTTGACCGTGTAGTCCAGCACCCGCCTGCGGGGGCTACGGAAGGTCCGCGCGAAGGCTTTGTTCTTACCAAACTCTAACTTCTTCGCCAGGACAGATCCAGCCCAGTCGCCGTGGTCGATCTGCTTGAGGACACCAAGGTCTTCGACGTCTTCCGCCCGGGTAGCCATGGCACCCGCACTCTCGTGAAGTGCCGTGCGACGCTCCAAGTCAACCTCAGCGGCTTCGTGGAGTTCCTTGCGGAGCATCATGTTGGGGCTCTTGTTCCATCGGTTGATCAGTGCGCCCGCACCCGTGCCCAGGAGAGCACCGGCACCGATGCCGATCAGATAGTCCTGTACTCCAATGTCGTAGTCGACCACGTCCTGTAGGCCGACGTCAGCGCCGCCGTAGAACATGCCCACCGAAGCGGCTTTGTGCAACTCGATAGCCTGCGCCTCAGCGACAGCAGTGCCTTCGGCAGCAAGCCGCTCTAGCTGTGCAATACGCGCGACACGCGAGACCATGAACGGGGCCTTTGCCACGTTGAGCACTGTGCCAACACCGAGTGTCGCGATGCCGTCCAGTAGGAGACCAGAGAACCCGCCCACGAGCCAGTTGGACACGCCAGCGTTCAGTAGGTTGTCCCGGTGCTCAAGCTGGTCTTTCATCTGAGCAATCAGGAACTGACTGGTAGCTTCATTCTGTGAGAACGCCAGTGCGCCCATCATGTCCCGGTTGCCGGGGAGGTCCATCGTAGTGATCTCTTTGAACATGTCGGGGTGCGTCTGGCGGAAGTAATCGAGAGGATCGTGCCCTTCGTCTATGGTCGTGTCGATGCCGCTACGCGCGTACATGTCGGTCAGCGCCTCGACCCCCTTGATGCCCAACGAGAAGTCTCTCGTGATGGCAGCAGTCTCGTCCATCCACGAGTTCTCAGGGGGCAGCACCAGACGGGGGTCCAGGCGTTGCTCTAGGGCTTCACTCTGCTTGGTCTTCAGGTCTGCAACCGCAGCGCCCGCTGACAGGGTAGGCTCCGCGAAGGCGTTAGGAGCTTCCGAGAAGTCCCCAACGTCGTCTATAAGATCTACCATGTTGTTGCCCTACGGTTTATAGGTGAAGTCCTTGCTGTCAACGATCTCTTGGACGTCGTACTCGCCAGCAAACAGCGCCGCTTCCTTCTGCCTGCGCTTCAGGATGCCTGCTTTGTACTTCGGGTTGTCCACGCCAGCAGAGCGATACAGGATCTCGTCGTGAGCAGCCTTCATGTCACCACGCTTGATCGCAGCAGTGATATTCGGACCTATCAACTTGGGACCTTTCTCGTTCCNNTCTCGTTCCACTTGCTGTTGTACGCCATGGAGATCAGAGCGATCCACTGGTTTGGCTCAAGGGCTACGCCCTCGAAGTGCTTCCGCAGCCAGATCTTCGTCTTCTCAAGGGCCGCTTCCTTCATATTGCGAGCCATGGTCTCGTCGATCTCAGCCCCCTTGAGGATTTCAGCCTTGCTGGGTGCCCCGGCGTCCTTGAGTAAACTCTCGATATCAGGACGCTCAAGGCTGATGCCGTAGCCAATGGACATAGCTTTGTTGAGCTTGCCGTCCGGTCCTTTGAAACTGTCTTCGTACGCCTTGCGGCTGTACCCAGACTGCCCAGTCTCAACGTGCGTGATGAAGTCAGTAAGGTCTTCGGGGTCGCCAAGAGCTTCCGGCTCGCCCAGCATCGCGGTCATACGTGTCGCCATGTCTCCGACCGCCTCTTGTGGAATGTCGTCATAGTTCGGTAGGTTCTCGATGGCCTTCTTCGCCCTCGGTCCCACTACGCCGTTGTCCATGAGTGCCTTCAAGACCTCCTCCTTCGTCTTCTCGTACTTCGCCCGCTCGTGCCGGATCAGAGATCCGACGAGCGCGGGGTGCATGGTGTTGCCCTCGCCAGCGTCATCAAGGTACTCGATGCCGGGACCAGGGACTTCCGCGCGGGTCTCCTCGAAGAACCGCTTACGCTGCTCTTCGTACTCGTTCAGGATACTTTCCTGCACCTGTTCCGGCGTCATGTCGGGCTTAAGTACGCCCATGTCTTCTAGGATCGCTTCCGCCTGCTCTGGGTAGATGGAGAGTTGGTCGAAGGCGTCCTCGGCTCTGCGCTGCCACTTCCTGGCTTTGCGCTCGGCGTGAGTGATCATCGGGTCGACCTGGATGGTCATGGTCCCGTCCTTGTAGGTACCCTTTGTGGCAGGCCCAAGGTCCACGGTGGTAGCGTTCTCTTGGGACGGTATGATCACCGTCACGAAGCCCCTACGGTCCTCTGGGGACTGCTCTAGGTACGGGAACATCCTGTCGGCCTCGGTCTTAGCGATCACCTGAGGTGTCCCAGGGATGAACTGCATGGGCATTTCGATACCCATCTGCTCTGTGTAAACCGTCAGTAAGCCGTTGCGCTTGGTCAACTCGTCCGCCCGCACCGACGCTCCCTCGACACCTTCAGCGACAAATTTATGCGCTTCCTTGATGACCTCAGGGGTCAACTTGGTGTTCTGGGTGATGCGCCCGTTGATGCTGGTCACGGCTGCGGTCTGGTCTGGGATCATCACGACGTTCCCGTCGCGATCCGTCGCCGGGGCCATGCCCTCGTCCTTCAGGATCTCCAAAGCAGTCGCCTGGATCTTGTCGTTGTCCACGCTGCCGACGCCGCCGCCTTCGCGGAAGTTCAACAGGGTGGCTACGCCGATGGCGTCGCGTATCTTGCTGCGCATCTCCAGGGTCTGTTTGACCTCAGAGCCATAGTGTTCCCCAAGAGCTTCGAACAAACCCGTGGTCATCAGCTTGAGACCACGCTCGCCCTCCTTCTGGGCGCGGTCCCCGGTGCCCTGCGTTTGGTTCCACAGGCCAAGATATGGGTTCGTTCCGTTGGACCCGAGTTGCGCCCGGTCTGCTATGAGTTGCGGCAGTACGGTAGCCAACTGTTGCTCGTCGACGCCCTTGGCGTACATCATCACGCCGCGTGCGAAGTTGACGTCCTTGGCCTCGAAGAAGTCGACTGCGTCCCGCCCCTTCGCGGCCATGAGGCCGGTCACCCGAGTAATGGTCTCCACCGGGTTGGTCGCTAGGGCCTTCGAGTTATCCGTCTTGCCTTTGCTAGTGGCTCCGTAGACGCCCTCCATGTCCCGCAGCTTTGCCGCTGCCTCGCGGTTGCCGTTGTTGGCGGCGTCGCGATAGTCGTCCATGGCCTTACCAACCACGCTCCACGGTAGGTTCTCGCCATCCTTGGTGCGCTTATGTGCGTCGAAGCTGGCACTGTTCGAAGCCGCGTAGTCCATGACCTTTTTCTTAAGGGCGAGGTAGGACGAGCTATTGAGCTTGGCTCCTGCCGCCCGCATCGCCTTCTGGTACTCAGCGAAGTGTCCCAGCACGTCACTGGTCGACGCTTTGCCTTTGATCATCGCGCCCAGGTCGATCCCGACCTCGTCGGTCATCCTACGAGCACGCCCGTTCAGGATGTTGCTGTTGGACGCGGCAGTTTGTGCGGCCTTCTTCCAGGCGTTCTGGTTGCGGGTCGCCATGGACACGCCATTGGCATCAGGTCGCGTAGCGAGGTCCCATGCCTTACCGTGGTGAGGATGCTCGGGGTCGTTGGCGACCTCCATGATCCGCGACTCCCACCGGGTCCGCGCTGCTTCTCGCGCGTCCACCAGGGGGACACCTGCTGACGTCATGGCTTGGATCGTAGAAGCCATCGCACTCTCTAGGTCTTCCGGGCTTGTGACAGCCGGAAGAACCTCGTCGACCAGTAGAGGGATCGCGTCGTGGACGCGCGTGATGGTCGCCTTGTTAATGCTGTTGCGTCTGTCCTCCAGCATCTGGTAGGAGTACTTGGTGACACCTTCGGTGAACGCAGAGGCGAAGTACGGGTCGGGCTTCTCGCCCAGCTTCTCCTGCGTCCACTGCCGCACGAACTCCTTACCGTCCACGAGAGGGTCGGTCTGCTCTAGCTCGCGCTTCAGTTCCTGCTTGGCCTCGACGGCGCTGATCTTACCGATGAACTCGGGGACGCTGCGACCAAGGATCGCATGGTTCTTAACCTCCACGTCGGAGAACGCACTGTAATCGCCAGTGCGGTAGGCTTCGTACGCCCCTTTCGGGTCGGACTGCAACCGGGCGAAGATGTCGGCCTGCGTCTGCTCGAACGCGGCCTTGTCTTCGGCCTGCTCCTTCCTCTGCGCGGCCATCGCTGCGCCGCCGAAGGCGCTACCCAGAGCGCCTACGCCCTTCGCAAAGCTCGCCAGCCCCGTACCAGCGATGCTGCTGGTGTCCAGGGTCGGGCGCTCGATGAGTTGGGAGCGGTACTGCGGCGTTTTGTACTCAGCCATACCTTAACTCCTTATGTCGGTCCCCAGTTCGTGGACCCATAGTACGCGGGGCCTGCGCTGTTCACGGACGGGCCTTGGACCCCCGGTGTCAACGGCGTAGTCTTAGTGGCGTCTGAGGCCCCGCTGTAATAACTGAAGCCGGTGGACGCCATCTTACCTACTCCAGCGAACGCGGTGCCCATGATGCTGTAGTTGGTCTGCTTAGCGTGCGCCGAGAGTTGTCCGTTGATGTTCAACCATTCGGATCTCCGACGCTCCATACCTTCACCTCTGTTGCTCTCGATGCGAGCCAAGTCAGTACCGGAGACACCGCCGATGTCGCCAGCCAGTCGCGTCACTGCCGCTGCGGTGCTTCCGTTGTCGGCTGCACCTGCCAGCATGGTGCCGATTGCTCGGTCGGCCCTGTTTCTGACGTCGGCTTTCTTCTCTTGGGCTATGATATTTTCGCGCCGCTGTTGCCGCTCTAGTTCTTGGCGCTGGCGTGCAGCAGCTTGCTCACGGGCCTTCTGCTGGTCCTTTTGGGCTTTGATCGACATTGCGGTCTGTGCCGCCGTCGCAGCCAACGACACAGCCATTAAGATCACTGCTGGTGCCATTACCCACTCCTTCCGATCTCATTGAAGAACCCGCGCCATACCACCGAAGTGATCACGCACGGCGAGGGTTGATCGTTGATGATCTCGATTTTCACTGTGCCAGCTTCCGCCATAACCTTCTTGTGCCCGTACCACCCACTACTACGGACAGACGCAGCGTCGACCACTAAATCAGCGTCGCCAAGCTCCTTACCCTCGAAGTAGTAGTTCTCCGCACTGCGGCTACCGGGGGTGATCTTAAGCTGGAAGTACGCCGTGTCCTCATAGAGCAACGTCAGGTCTCGGATGCGTAGGTCGCCAGTAACGACCGGCACGTTGTTATCTTCGCGGGCGTAGATCTTGGACAACTCCACGGTCATCGTGTAGTCGCGCCCGACGTACGCGGCAGCAGCCGAGTGGTCCCCGGTCGCTGCCACCATGTCGTTCAGGAGCGTCGCGGTCACCGTAACGCCCACAGCGGTCCCCGTAGGGGCCGTCATGGCGGTGTTACCCACGCCGTCCAGGGGACGCACCGTCACCACGCCCGAAGCGTTCGAGGCGATGTAGTCGGCCCCGATGCCATCGGTAGCGTCGTTCAGACACGTCACAAGCTCGTCGCCATCGGCGCTGTCGGTCCCAGAGATATCAAACTCTCGGTTCGCCGTCGTGGTCGTCGTCGCGTGTGCCGTGAAGGTCTTCCCACCGATGATGATGGTCTCTCCCGCCGCCACGGACGCCAGGGTTAGCGTGTAGCAATCGGGGTAGGAGACAGCCAGTTGGCGTCCAGGGATAGCCCCCGAGGCTCCTAGGAGCACCTGTGCGTCGTCGCTGTGTCCCCAGGTGGTGATCCACCGGGTGACATCATGAGCACTGTTGTAAGTCCCGGTGATCTCTTCCCGCTGGTCGATCAGAGGCATGAAAGGCATCCCGGTCGCGATGGCCTCGCGCTCGATGGGCATCTGCTCAAGGTAGATGTTGCCGTCATCGCGCTCGATCACCATGACCACGTAGTTCGAGAACACCGAAAAGCCGTGGATGAACGCATTGGCCTCAGTGGCTCCGAAGCTGTACTTACCCCACGCCGACTGTACCTTGTCGGTGCCATCGAAGAAGGTCCGGTAGATGAACAACTGGTTTTGCGCCCCGGTGGTCAGAGTGTAGACCGTGGATGAGGTCGAGTCGGCCTCGATCTGGTAGATGTCGTTCAGGAGGTACGTCCGCACATGGCGCGACACGTCCGCCGCCGTGTTTGACAGCGTCGTCTCCTGAAAGAAGTACTCATAGAGCACACCAAATGCTTCCGTCTTTGACGGGAAGTACAACACGTCGCCCATGTTCGCGGGTTTCGCAATGAGGCTTGATGTGTAGCTGGTCGCTTGGTCCATCTCCGCGCTGTCGGGACTTAGTGCCGTCGTGGACGACAGTTCGAACTGTGCTGCTGGAGAGGTCGAGAAGAGGATCTTACGGAAGACTGTAGCGAACTCTAGGATATTGACCTTGGTGGTGCCCGCAGAGCGCCCGATGGGGTCGCTGTCTAGAACCTCGGTTGCCTTCTGAGAGAAGAAGTTGAACACGTCACCGGCTTGGCTAAGGGTCACCGTCTCGTCCGAGAGTATGACCAGCCTGTTCCGGTAGAAAGCGACGTCGTTTATGGTGCGCCCGATGAACTCGGGAGCCGGGTTGACCGTCTCGTTGCCCGAAGGACGCGTAGTCCAAGNNCGAAGACCCGTCAGCGGCACGCACAAGCCGGTGCGGCATGGTCGAGCCGTCCAGGGTGTTATGCGCGGTCGGGTCCACCACTTCAATGAACTCGTTGGTCGCGTTGTCCTTCACGTAATAGGCGCTGAACTTGTCATCGTCGTTACCGGCGATCTTGTAGATGTTCCCGGTGCCGGTAGGGGTCACCGCAGTTTCCAAGGCAGCGAAGTCCTGATACGTCGCGGTGATCGTCCCGGCAGCAGCCTCGGCCAGCCCGCTGATGTAGTTGCGGTTGACGATAAACGTGTAGTCAGCCACCGACGTCATCCGAAGGTCTTCGGGGTCGGCGTTGATCAGGTACGTCATGTCTTGGAACGTCGCCCAGAGCGTGATGGTGTCGTTGGCGCTGCCTGCCGCACCCGTTATGTTGACCCTGATGTAATTATGGTCGCCCGTGGCGACAGCGTCGATGGTCGTGGAGAACGTACCGCTGGCCCCGGTCTTACCGGTCGCGATGTCGTTCCAGACAGACCCGTCAGCAGAGCCTTCGACCTTGAACACGGTCGCGGCGTCGGACAACTGGTAGCCCCAGTCGAACGTCGTCTCACCGCTGTCGAACGCGACTTGCGTCGTCGTAGCCGAAGGGGGCACACCAGTCTGGTCAATGTCGGTTAGCTCGACCTCGAAGTACCGCTTGGTATCCCCTATGGTCACGGTCTTCTGTGCCCCGGTGATGGAGTTGACCGCGAAGATCGCGGGGGTCGTCGGGTCGATCAGGATGATGTCTTGCTCGGTCTCGGATCGGTCGATGCCGTGGACCTTGTATTCGACGGTGTTGTCGAGAAAGGACAGGTTGCCGACAAGCTGCGTAGATGGTCGTTTCTCCACGCCGCCAGTCACAACCGACGACAGCGCGTTGGTACATTCCTCTAGCTGGTTTGGCTGGCGAACCTGTGGGGGCTGGCGAGACACACCACCGTACAGGGTGGGGATGGTGCCTTCGATCAGCTTACCCATAATTACCGTCCGTAGCTAGGATTGTACCGATACGCAATGAAATTGGATGCGGGATCGTGGTGCAGGATATTGTCGTCAGCCTGTTCGAGATCGTCCGCAATAGCGTCAACCATCGCCTGCTGCACGTCCTCGCGAGTGAACTCGGCCAGGACACGCGAAGAGATGATCCCCTTCTGGAAGCGATGCGCCGCTGCGTACATGATGTAGTTCTGGAGGTACGCGGGGAGGTCCTTGAAGTTGAGGAACTGTACGATGTCGACCGTCATCTCGGTGACGTCACTTTCCCACGTCTCGGTGGCGTTGTCGACGTCATAGAGCAGCCACTTGGTGTCGTCGGCGCTGCGTCGCATAGCCACGTTGATGTAGCTTGAGGGAGACGGTGTGTTCGTGGATCGCGCATAGCGCGGGTTCACCGTGTCAACCTTGAGTGTGTCGATGCCGATCACGAACTGGCTAGATGCGTTCGGGGTGAGCACGACGTTGCGTCGGGTGTTACAGTGCCAGCCCTTCATTTGTATACGCCGGGACTCATTGTCCAAGATCGTCTCGGCCAACTCGGCGTCTTGCAGTCCGCTGGCTAGAGACTGCACGGGAGACTCGCCAATCGAGAACAGCATCTCGTTGACGGCCTCAAGTTTCGTCATGTGTGCGGTGTTGACCATGATGCTTCCTTGTGTTGAGAGAACGGGGGACCAGCCCGAAGACCAGCCCCCCATCCCTTTGTAGGCGAGGAGGAACCTACAAAACCTAGGCAGTCACCTGCCACGTAATTTCGTTACGCAGCGGACCGTGACCACAGGCCATCTTCGCAACGATGAAGTCCTCCTGACGGCGGACGTCGCGCGTCTGCTCGATGCCCATGCCGATCAGTTTGACGGTGCCGACGCCTTCGCGTCCCCACGCAACACCCAGCGTCGAGCTATAGTCAGCCCGGTACTTCGCTTTGATGTTGGCATTGGCGGTGTCGTCAGCCTGCGGGATCAGGTTGGACATGTACGCCTTGACGTTCCGCAGCCGCAGGTAGTCGCCATTGACTTCCTGACCACCAAACGACTGACGGTTGCCAGCCATGATGAAGTTCCCGCCCGTGGCCTCCTGCGAGAACGCAAGAGCGTCGAACGACGTCGGGGGGAGAGCCAAGTAGGTCTCGCCATCGTAGTTGGCGTCGTCGGCGTCGATCTGGATCTGACGCATGACTTCCCACCACTGGTCGCCGTCCGTGGCCGAGATGGTGCCAGACACGTCACTCGACGTGATGACGGTACCGTTCGGGAACGGAGAGGTCGACACAGCGCCGCTCATCGCGGTCGACTGAAGGGCAGACGACAGGACCGTCCGGTAGACGTTCGTGTCATACACGCGGGCCAGGGCCTTACCAAGCTCCGCCGTGTACTGCGAGCGGACCTCGAAGTGGCTCATCGCCTCATCGAGATCGTAGATGCCGATGTGCGAAACGAGCAGGCCGTCAATCGAGATGACGCGCTCGGTCTCATCGGTGTCTTGGCCAAGCATTTCCTGGCCAGCGGAATGGTACGCAGCGTCGACCTTCCAGGTCTTCGGGAACTGCGCGGATTTGCCGGATGCGATCTCTTTGACCACATGCTTGTCGGCGGTGTGGACCTTCTCCGAGAACGCCGCGAACACTTCGCCGCCGAAGACCTTAAGGAACAGGCCGGTCGCGTCAGAAGTATCAGCAACGTCCGTACCGAAGCGAGTCGGTGCGGAGGGGTCGCCAACGAAAAGTGCCATTATACTCTCCTATGAGTAGGCAGTTAATAGCTGCTCGATCTTGTCAGCACGGCGCTCGCCCATGAAAGGTAAGATTGCTTCAAGTACAGGCCTGACCAACTCCTTGCGGAGTAACTGCATCTGATAGATGCTTTTGGTTCCACCCTTCTGGTCGTAAGGTCCGTTGACCTTTCCGCCGGTTAGGGTAGCAGCCCTGTCCATGACGTCCTTATCCGTCATCCGTAACTGGATACGGGGAGACCGTCCTTTGAGATCGAAGCAACCTTCACCTTCCAATAGGCCAGCCAGCCATGCGACGTTGGTTGCTTCATGCAACGTCATATGGTAGCTCTCCTTGTTGGTGGTGACATGACACAACATTCTTTGGTTATCTCAGGTTAACACCCAGTGTGTCCCTCGGGAACACTGCCGTGCGCCATCGAAGCCGCCGCGTTGGTGAAGTAAGATACTCGCTAGGTGATCAGCCTGTTGAGCATCAAGGGTCATATGCGGGGATCAGCCGCAAGAGACCTTTGTCGGACGCACCCACCGGATGCGCCCTGCAAAGAACTCTACTGGATAACCAGCGAACCCGGCGCAACGTCCCAAGCGACGCTCTCGCCCTTGCCGCCCGCCTTCAGGGCAACTCGGATAACGTCGTTGGTGTTCAGCGGGCCGACGATCTGGTCGAGGTTGAACTCGATGGCGATCTCGTTCTGGGCCGTGTAGCCCTCTTCGCTGAGAGCAGCCAGTTCGCTGTTCTTGTAAACAGCAAGCGTGACCGTGTCAGTCGCTTCCGGCACCGTGATGATGGCGTGCTCGACAACGTCGTGGTTCGCAATCTTCACGCGAACGTAGTTGCCGTTCGGGCCGGAGTAGACAATACCCGGCTGGCCGTCGAGGGCACCGGCAGTGCCGGCGTCTTCGGCAGTAGCCGAGTAGGCGAAGTCAAGCGCCTCTGCCGGGATCGTCACGGCAGTTGCTTCCGCGCCATTGGCGGTCAGATCAACCTGCCCGTCTTCGTCGGTCTCACCGAGAACCGGCGTAACAACGAACGGGTTGTTCTCTTTCACGTATTCAGTAGCCATTATTTAGTCTCCTTTGGCAGTGGTCTGAATGTTCCATTACAGGCAATCGCTATGCGTTCACCCGGCCCCTTGATGGGGTGTACGAAGTGCGGGAGGTTCGAAGGGAACACCACCATCCGACCCGGCTTACACGAGAAGATCATCGAAGGATTGATGACCATCTCCTTAAGTTGGTAGTCTCGGGTCAGAGGACTGATGAACTCTATGTCCCCCGGCTTCACTGTTACACCCGTTGCCATTGTTATTTCTTTCGTCAGCCGTGGTGTCGTCAACGTAGTAGACGCCGGACACGTGACAGTTTGGGTGGGTGTGGACCGTTGCATACCCACGGTCGCTGTAGATCATCGTCCACGCAATCGTGTGTATGTCGATTGCCTCTTTGAGTCCTATGACGCCAGCCCACTCGGCCATCGCCACAGAGAACATCCGACGCAGCTTGAGGCCAGCTTCTCCATACTTCGGGAGACAATTGTCGGACGAGTGCCATGTACCGGCCACGTTGGATCGGTACAGGCCCTCTGGGTCTAGCGCACGGTCTCGCCATGCTGCTAGCTTTAGCTCCTCATTCATCTCTTCCGTGTGCTGCCAGTCTCGGCTCATCACATGGGAAGAGAACTCTCGTAACTCGAAAGGCTTCTGTGCGTCCATGAAGTCCCACTTGGGGTCTTCACGGTCCAGAACTTCTTTCTCCTTCTTCTTTGACATGATTATAATCCGCTTGTATGCGCTCGCGGGTTAATGTCGTAAGTACTCGCCGCGATGCGCTTCATGACTTCGCCCCGGTACTCAGGATCATTCTTATATCTTGGATCGCGCATAGCTGCCATCTGCTCGTCAAAGCTCTGGTAGCCTTGTGCGCTCTGGGTGGACCCCACGTTTGCATTAGGGGTCGAGAACTCTTTCGGTTGCTCGGCGGGTGCTTCGACTTCTGCGAGCTTCCGCGCCATAGCGATACCGTCAGAGAACGTACGGTCGTCAGCCAACAACTTGTCGATGGCGTCCCGCTGTTCCTCCGTGGCCTTCTCTTGAAGACCGTTGAAGACCTCGGTGAACTGCTCTTCGCCGCCGAAGCCCTGGACGATACGCGACACGACAGCGTCGGTCGAAGCATTGACCATGCTGATGTAGTTGTCGATGATGTCCTCGGGGATGCCGATCTTGGACAGCGCCTCTTTGGCCTCGGGGCTGATGTCCTGGGTCTCCAACAACTGGTTGCCCAGGTCGTCCCAGTCCAGGCCAGCCTTCTCGACAGCCTCGCGTGCCGCCTCTTCGCCCTCGGGTGCGGCCTCGGCTTCGGGTGCCGGAGCCTCTTCTTCAGCCGTAGCTTCCTCGGCAGGAGCCTCTTCGGTCTTCTGCTTGGCCTTGAACGCCTGTTCCTTACCATAGCTGGCCCAGTCGAACTCGCCGTTCCGGTAGTACTTGTCGTAGGACGCCTTGTCCACGCCCAGGCTATCAGCGGTGGCTTCTTCTTTGCTCTCCGCGATCTTCGCCTTGGCTTCTTCGATAGTCTCGGTGTACCGGATGCCCGAAGACTGTTCCGGTTGGACCTCGGGAGCTACGTTTCCAGCCTCCTCGGCTTCTTGTGCCTCTGGTTTAACTTCGCTCATTACTTTCTCCTCTGCTTCATTGCTTCCGCCATGACACGGTCGGTGTCTTCAACTAAGCGGTAATCTTCGGCGGTGCCCTGTCCATGGCGGACACGCTGGATAGCCTCGTACCGCTCCCTCGACTTGTGCAGGTTGTCCCCTTTGATCAGGGTCTCGCCATTCTTAAACCACTCGTCCATTACTCTTCTCCTCCTTCGGTTGCACCACGCAGGACCGCGCCCGCTGCGGGGCCTGCGGCTTGCTTCAGCATCTCTGCTTGCTGGCGCTGCTCTTGGATAGCCGCAACCTCTTCCTCGCTACGGATAGCGTCGGTGAAGCCAAGGCCAACAAAGATCTTGTTCAGCACGACGTCGAGCTTCACGGCGTCGACGCCTTGCTCGCCAAACATCTGCACGATCTGTGCGGCCTGGACGCCCCGCTGGACGTCCCGCTCGCGCGACAGGGCCTCAAGGCCCGTCAGGATCGTAATGTTAAACGCCTCTTTCGTGTCGAGTGGGGGGAACTCCTGCCGTGCGATCATGCGGTCGATCAGTAGTTGAGTACGACGCTCAAGCATTTCGAGCGAGAGTACTGAAAACGTACCACCTAAGGTGGACTCTAGTTCTCGTATGTCCCGCTCGATCTCCGTAGCCGTGACCCGCTCTGCGTTGCGCTGACCGGGTGCCGACAAGAGAAACGCTCGACCGACGCGCTCGGATACACGATTGATCTGGGCGTCGAGTATCTGGTAGCCAGGACCATTAGAGAACTGCTTGAGTTCGACGGTGTCTGGATCGCCCATCACAACGTCGCCGTTGTTAATACGCGTGATGCGGTTCTTTAACCCCGTCGCCGTAGCGGACGGGCGCACCATAATGAAGTTCTTTGCGGCCATAGCGCCAAGCTCGATGCTGGCCTTCTCAAGTCCTTCCAGGGACCGGAGGTCTGCCACGCTTTCTTCGACCTTGCTGCGACCGTAGTCCTCACCCGGCATCTCCGACCAGCGGAGAAACAGGTAGGGGCACTTGTCTTCCTCGTACGCTTCGTCTTCCGTGACCTTTTTGCCCTTGCTGTCTTCGCGGGTGATCATATAGAACGCACCATCTTTACGGACGTCCAGCTTGATGTGCGTGTAGACCTCGATCTGCTTCTCTTTGGAACCCAAGGACGTCTTAGCGTCCGTCATCATGTCGTCGTCGATGCTCATGTCGACTGGGGTCGCTTCCTTGTCGAAGCACTCCTTGATAACGCACTCGATCACGCGCCCACGGTGGTCGCGCCGCCATACGAACTGGTCAAGACGGAACAGGCGTAGCGCTCCATCAGGCAACATGTGCTCGACCACGCTGCCGCAGGTGATCAACTGCGAAACAGACGCCAGGGTCGACGCCCTCCAGTTGACTTCCTCGACCTTCGCCTGGATCAGCCGTTCGGCCTTCGACAAGTTGCGAGTGATCTCGGGGTCGATCTCGCCTTCCATCTGGAAGAGCACTTGGTTGGACACATCGAGCCTCAAGTGGGGACGACCCGCAGGCAGCAGGGCCAGCGCCAAGCGCGAAGTCAGGGAGACCACGCCGGTCGCGCCCAGTCCTTGGTACGGCTCGATCAGATGGGCCTTCCCATCGTGTCCTTCGAGTGGCATCAGCGAAGGGATCGTGAGCATTGCGTTCGCCCGCGCCCGTTGCAAAAACTGCTCACGGTCGGGCGTCATGGCGTCATATCGTTCCTTCGCTGACATACCTATCTCCTAGTCGCCATCGTTTTCGTCACCAAAATCGTAGTATATGAACCGCCCAGTGGTCGGATCATAGTAGCCCGTGGCCCCGGTCGACAGGGTTCCATACTGGATGTCTTCTTCTTCAGCGGTGGGTGTCCATGTCTGCCACAGGTTGCCCACTGGCGTTACGCCCTCTTCCAGCCCTAGGTCCGCGCCACCCGCGCCCGTGTAGGTCGGCCCGGTGTCGCCGCCAGTCACCGGCTGGTTGCGGCGGTTGAATACCTTGCCTTCTTGGCTCCGTCGCCCCTGGAGTTCGCTCTGCGCCCCGCCGAAGATGGCGACACGTTGGCGTCGGGTGGTCGCCTTGCCAACCAAGTCTTCGCTGCGCCCCCGGATCTTGGTCGGTGCGTCCTGGGAACTTAATGGTTGAGAGGTGAATGTAGCCATTAGTACGTCGTCCCGCCTCGCGTCTGACCGCCTTGGGCCTTCTCACGAGTGTCGTCTGTACGTAGCTTGTTGCGCCCGATCCGCTTGAGGATTTCAGCGCGACGCCGCGCAGCCTCAGCCATCTTTTCGTCTTGGCTCGGGTCGATTGTGGTCCGCTTCTTCGTCTCTTCCATCACCGGAGGGGGTGGTGGAGTGGGTGCGCTGCCGCCAAAGCCCATTGTCGTCTCCTATGTTCAATACGCATACCGGGTGAGTTACCTCGAACCCGAAGCGTCCTAGCTGTTTCGTAATGTGTGGATCGGGATGCGAGACGATCAGGTGTTCAGCCCCGCTGTACTCGACCATCTGCCAGATCGCCTCGACGGACGTCCGGTTGACCCATCGCTTCTGCCACTCGGGCGAGATGGCGACGTGTCCTTCCCATATGTTCTCCTGGCGGTACGAGAACCAGACATAGCCTATGTCCTCGTACTCATCATTCATCAGTATCAGTATCCAACACTGAGCCAATATTGGTGCGGGCCACGGATACGGATGCCACTCCTTCGTGTTCTGAGTTAAGACCCAAAACCCGTCCGTAGACATCCTGTTCCTCGACCAGTCCGGTCCCTCGATCAGTGTCTTCATCGGTCTCCCCGTTCGTCTCCCTCTGCCAGTCCAGCAGCATGTCCACCAGGGCGCGTTGCCCTGCGATAAACGCCAGTTGGCGCAGCTTGGCCTCGCTCATAGCGCCCCAGGCTACCTCGGAGCTTGGTAGGGGGAGCCTGGGAAGAGCTTCGTCTAGCTGTTCCAGCAGGTCGTAGGTGAATTTCGGGATGTGTTCGTTGGGGTCCATAGCGTTTTCTCCTCGGTTTCATCTTCATTAGGCACCAAACCGACGACATAAACAAAAAAATAGGGGACCAACGGGCGCTAACCCGTTGATCCCCCTAAGGAAACAGCTATAGGACTTCATCCAGCAGCGTCCTGATCTGCTCAAGTGCTTTTCGGAGCTTAACATTACGCTTAAGTAGCACGCGAACCTCCTTTTCGCGGGCCTTCAAGTCCTCTTTCAACACCAGCATAGGTACGTCACTCACAACTACGTTCTCCTGTATCCGGGTCGATGTAACACGCCAACGGCTCTTCGTCGGCGGGGTCGGACGGGGCCTGGAGGATGCCGAAGCGTTTGCCCCCGGCGTTGAACGTGGTGCAGCCCTTAGCGCCTCCCTCCCATGCTTTCATATAGATGTCCTTGAAGTCGTCCCAAGGCATCTCCGGGGAGACGTTACAGGTCTTACTACACGCACTGTCAACGTACTTCTGGGCGGTCAGAAGTACTCCCAGGTGGTCGTCCGCAGAGCAGTCCGCCGCTGTCTTGCCGTCCACTCCAAGGAACTTTCGCCCATAATCTTCGACGGATACAACACGCTCGCCCCCTTCGATCTGGATCGTCCGGTCGTACCGTAGAGAGAAGACAGGCTCGATCCCACTGCTAATGTTATCAGCAGCAATGCTGATAGTTCCAGTGGGTGCAATGCTAGTGAGATGGCTGTTTCGGATACCATGTTGCTCGATCCCTTTCCTAATGTCTGGCGGCAGTCGCTTGATGAAAGAACCTTCAAGGTACTGGTCCCGGTCGTACAGCGGGAACGGCCCCTTCTCCCTAGCTAGTCCGATGCTGGCGAGGTAGGTCCAGTCTCGGATTTCTTTGAGGACACGCCCGGTGAACGCGAGGAAACCCTCGCTTCCATACGGGTACCCAAGGGCTTCGCCAGCGTTCGCCAGACCAGAGACCCCAAGGCCCATGCGACGCTTGCTGAGCGCTTCATGTTCCTGAGCCTGAAGCGGATACCTAGCGCGATCAACGACGTTGTCCATCGCGCGGACCACAGGAGCAATGTCCGCTCGCATCTGTGACCAATTGAAGACATACCGATCTCCCTTTTCCAGAAGGTATTTAGTGAGGTTAAACGATCCAAGCAGACACGCACCATTCGGCGGGAGCGGCTGCTCACCACACGGATTTGTCGCGGCAATCGTCTCGCAGTAGTGCAGGTTGTTCTGTTCGTTGATCCTGTCGATGAACAGAACACCCGGCTCTGCCCAGTCCCACGTGGAGCGCATGATTTTTTCCCACAGCGCCCGTGCGTCAACGGTGCCTCGGTTTTGCCCTTCGAACATGAGGTCGAAGTCTCTGCCGTCCCGAACAGCTTCCATAAACGCATCTGTAATTGCAATCGAGACATTGAAGGCCGTCAGGTTCGTGGAGTTTTGCTTCGCGAGGATGAAGCTTTCAATGTCCGGGTGGTCCACTCTGAGGACGCCCATTTGAGCGCCGCGCCTATGTCCCGCAGAAGACACAGTTTTGCATCCAGAGTCAAAGATCCCCATGAAACTGATGGGTCCACTTGAGATACTATCGAGGGTCTTAATGCGATCTCCAAATGGCCGTAGGTTGGAGAAGTCATAACCAACACCGCCCCCTCGTCGCATAGTCTCAATGCTCTCGGAGAAGACGGAAAGGATCGATCCGATGTTGTCATCGATTGTCTCCATGACGAAGCAGTTGTATGGGGTTGCCTGCCGGATGCTCCCCATGGCGGACTGAATGCGCCCACCCGGCAGGAACCTCTGGTCCCGCAGTATCTCCCTGAAGTCCCGGAAGTGCTGCGGGCTGTCTTGTAGTGCTTGTGCCACCCGGTTCGAGAACTCTTTGAAGCTCTCCCCTTTCTGGCGGTACTTCCACGAGTGCATCCACTCGCCAATTTCAGTCTGTGGCATTAGGTAGTGTCCCTTCAAATTTTGCTGTGTCTTTCATCCATTGCGGCCAGCTATCGAACTCTTTCTGCGCTTCCTTGATCGCTTTTCCTAGCCAGCCTTTGGGGCGCTTGGGGTCAGTCTGTGGTCCGATCATTTTTTAAGTTGCTCCATCTTTGCCTCGGCCTCCTCGGCGCGAATTTTCATTTCGCCATAGTCTCGTGCGGCTTCAGCTAAAAGCTGTCCGGTTTTTTCGCCAAATCGTGTTAGCCGCTTCACTTCCACTCGTAGCTTCTTGACCTCTTCCTGTAGTTCACTGTGCGACATACCAACGGTATCATCTCGGGCACAGTACGGGTGCCCGCCCATACTCGCGGCCTGTGACCAACACTCTCCAGGCGGGGCACCGCATGATCTGCATTTCGTGACTGTCATCTATCTGTCTCCTCGATATATCTCACTGTGTAGGACTTAGGGTTCTTCTTGACGTAGAATGTATCTTCGCCACCATAGACAACGATAGCATCTCTATTTGGCATCTCGGTGACGGCGTACTGCGCCGCACGTGCCGCGAGGATCATCTTGTCCACCGGGCAATGGATGTTAAACTTTTCCATCCTTCTCATGCTCCTCGATCAGAATGTTCAGGTAGTTCCGGGCCTTCCTCAAGTCCTCTACGCCGTTCTTAAGGTTGTACCGGGTGACGTACTTGACGATGTTGCCCTCGCAATAGCCCAGCTTGTTCGCCATGATAAACTCAATGGGCTGGATGGGGTGCTGTGCGTAGTGCTCGGGGTTCTCCACAGCGTCGTACGGGGCTTTGGTCATGTCGGACCACATAGCACGTCTCGCTTCATCCCACGAGGGGGCTTCGGCGTTTTGCTCAGCCAACTGCTCCTTGTAGGACTTCCAGGATGCGTATGCTTCTTTCTTCGCCCATTCTACGGGGTCCATAGCTTTACCTTTCCGTTGTCGTCAAGGTCGCCGCCCCGCAGGATGCGAGCGCAGCGAGCGTTCATTAGAGCTTCGTCGTAGGCAGTGCGCTGGGTGAACTTCTCGCCCCACCGCTTGTGGTCGAACTGGTCGGCGTAGACCTCCAGCACCCGGTCCCACATACGGGGCAAGGTACGGACGTCCTTGAGCACAGCCTCGGCCCGCTTGGGACCAGCGCCGGGGGCACCCTTGTAGTTGTCCACGGGGTCGCCCATGATCGTCTGGGACATCCAGTACCGATCAGCGTCTTCCTCGTGGTTGAGCCAAGGTTCATCGTGTTGCCCAAGGCGCATGACCCACCCCGGCAAGGTCAAGATGTCCTTGTCGGTGCTGACCGCCACGTAGGTGTCAGGCTTGCCGGTCAGCAGTAGGCCGACCACGTCGTCCCCTTCGAGGCCGGGGTACTCACTGTACTCCCACTTATCCTTGATGTACTGGACAGCCAGTCCGTAGTCGGAGGGCTTGTCTTGGGAGCGGTTGGCCTTGTAGTGCGGGCAGAAGTCCTTGCGAAAGTTCCGTCCCTTCTGGTCGGAGAACGCCATCAGAACACCCTCGCAGCCCGTCGCCTTAAGGATGTCTTCAACCTGCCGGTCGATCTCTCGCAGGGTCAGTTCCGTCCAGCCCTTGGACACCGTGAGTTCGTCGCTCCACGAGATGTCCAAGTGCCCGTCTCCTATGCTTGCCGCTTGGAAGCACAGGACGTCAGCGTCGATCAGCGCCTTCATACTCCTTTCCCCATCGGTACTTGGCGGCAGAACGCGTCGACGTAGGTGATGACGTACTTACCACCACCGCCAACCCAGTCCTGCTCTTCCATCGACTGTAGCATCTGTGCCTTGACGCCATCGACGGTCTGGACGCACGTCGTGCCATCGGTAAACATGCCCAGACCCTTAATCTTCGACACCGGCTGTCCGCTCGTGGACGTACCGATGATCATCGCTATCAGGATGTACTTCATCAGTGGGTCTCCTTCCAGTTGTTGCCGATCTGGTACGTGCCAGTCATCGGCGTGCGTATGCCCAGCTTACGGGCAGCTTCTTCGATAACGCCAGCCGCGATGCGACCGATGTCTTCCGCGATCTCGGGACGACACTCGATTTGTATTTCGTCGTGTACCCAGAGCACCATCGCCCAGTCCCTATCGTACTCGTAGCCAGCGGCCTCAAGTGCGGGTCGGAGGTCGGCTATGGCTCGCTTCATATGAATGATGCCGCAGGATTGCAGCAGCAAGTTTAGCGCGGAATGAGCGGATCGAACCCATAGAGTTCTTCCGTCGACACCACGGAGCTTTGGCGGCTTACCGTCTTCCGTGCGGGACGCCTTCTCTTTGACGCCCGACAGGAGGTCGGAGAAGCCTTTGATGCCGCTGAGGATGGCCTGTCGGATCTCCTTACCGCGCTTCTTAAGATTTCTCGGAGGTTCTTCGCCAGCAGAGAGCGCATCCTTGACAGCAATGAGGCCCAGCTTCTCGTTACCGGCCCCGTAGATGAGACCGTATTCGACGGGTTTGGTGCCATTGCGAGTGAAGAACCCGATGAGGTTCTGTATGGTTGAGTGGATGTCCCCTTGCACGACTTCACGAGCGTAGGCTCCACCGTCGTACGGGAAGAGGTAGTGTCCAAGGCATCGAAGCTCTTGGCCGTCAGCGTCAACTCCCACCAGCTTCCACCCTGGTCTTGGAAGAAACAACTCTCGTGCTCGCCCATCAGTTGATACCTGCTGCAAATTAGGCGCAGTACAGGCAGGACGTCCAGTAACAGCGCGGAGTGGTATGAAGTTGGCATGGAGTTTGCCTTCCTCGGTTACGTGATGAAGCCAGCCACCCCCGTTGCCCGCCTTGTTGACCTCAGCGTTCAACTGACCGATCAGCTTTTCGGTCTTGAAGTAGTTGGCAAAGACGTGCGCCTCTTCCCAAGGGAGACCCATTAGGATTTCTTCAGTCACCTTGGGCAACCCGGTCTCAGTCTTCTGGGTTGGACGCCACCCGTATGTGTCGATCAGATACGTGGCGATGTCCTGGCGCGACCCCGGCTGGAGCTTACGCAACTCGACCTCGGTGAACGGGGAGCCAGGGTCTAGCTGACCGTACCCCCAGTGTCGCCGGTTGACGTTCTTAAGCTTCCTCGCCTTACCCTTGGCCTTGTACTTGCTAGGCAGGATGCTTTCCGCCATGGCGCGATCCGCTTCGAGTTCGATCAGCAGGCTGTCAAGCAGCCGGTAGGCCCCGTCGACGTCGAAGTGGATGCCTGTGGCGCACATGTCCCGACACGCCACCGCCACCTTGTGCTCGATCTCGACCGCCACCGGCATGACGTCAAACATGGCCTTGAGGCGATCCCAGACCATCTTGTTGATGCGCACGTCGACGTTGCACCGCTTCTCCATGGCCGGGGACCACTTGTCCCACTCGTTGTGTTCAACCTTGGGAGCACCAAGGGTGCGGCCCCATGCTTCCAGGGAGTGTCCATTGCGTCGCTCAGGGTTACCCAAGCGGCTGAGGACTAGCGTGTCGACGATGTCCTTCTGACTGAGGTCGACGCCGAGTACCTTTTCGAGCACGACGAGGTCGTACCCGATCTGATTATGAGCCACCAAACGATCAGCAGCTTCAAGGCGACGCACGCCGTCGCTGAGAGTATCGTTGTGATAACTCTCGACTTCCGCATCGGGCGTGTCCTCAATGATCGAGATCTGCCAGACCGTGTCCACGGCAGGGAGCAGTGCGTTGGCTTCGATGTCGTAGATCAGTGTCAGCATTGTCAATCTCCTTCTGACGTTCGCGCTGGACTTTGTAGATAAGGTTCTCGGCGTGCCACCGGTTGATGTAGAACCACTCGCCCACTTCCTCGCGGTCGCGGACCTTGAGTGCTTCATGCACCAACTTCTCAAGCTCGATTGCGTCCTCGCTGTAGACCGCAGCGTGTAGCTCGAACTTGTTATAGGGGCACCATGTGTTCGCAGACGCCAACCGTCGGTTGGGATCGCGCGTGCGTCCGATCTTGCACACGCCCTCGAAGTCGGGGTGTACGATCACGTATACAAACCCGTCCCGCTTGGCCTTCTCACGGGCGTCGCCAACGGCGTAGTTTGCCAATCGCTCAGTACGAATGCGAGCAAGTTCCGGGTGTTCGAACTTGGGAGTGGTGGGGACGACGTTGGTCTCGTTGTCTGACACCGTCTCATACTCTGCCTTAGCATCCCGTCGTATACGTGCCCGCTCTTCCTTGGGGAGATCGTAGAACTTAGCCGACGACCCCGCCATCCTGTACGCGATCCTAGACACCCCGTTGATGGTGGGGTTCAGCTTGTTTACACGCTCGCGGTCGCAGGACACGTGTCTGTGTATCTTGTTGTCAGCGTAGTCTTGGGTGTAGTCGTCCCCAATGGTGAGTGTCTTTCCACAATCAATACATTTCCTCATCAGTAGTCCTCCATCCCGAAGTCGACACCGTCCACCTTGATGTCGGTGACGGTCAGTCGCCCGGTCTTCTGGTTGTAGATCAGCGCGTCAGCGGGACCAGTGATCCCGGCGTACCTGTTCTTAAGTACGCGGAG
>JABAOG010003672.1_pt2 | contig 37312 bp, 28 predicted proteins | sample 7062131 | NCBI WGS metagenome assembly JABAOG01 (sample SAMN14538629, study PRJNA623070) | marine sediment metagenome | biome: marine biome [ENVO:00000428]; feature: marine pelagic biome [ENVO:01000023]; material: deep marine sediment [ENVO:00002113] | place: India: Arabian Sea | collected... | reverse complement strand
CCGTAGATTGACGTAGACAGGTCGGAAGCACCCGCGACCCGACCCGCGCCCCGGGTGGGGGCCGCGGGGCAGCGCTGCCCTCGTCCCGGGAGCAACCATGGTTCGGGCCGCCTCGAAGACCTGCTCGACCGGCGCGTGCCCCAGTACGTGGCGGTGTACCTCGGCGCATCCTGGGCGCTGATCGAGTTCTTCGCGTTCCTCGAGGACCGGTTCCTCCTCTCGCCCCACCTCACGAACCTCGTCCTCTCGCTGCTCGTGCTCCTCCTGCCGAGCGTGCTCGTCTTCACGTACAACCACGGACGGCCCGGCGCCGACCGGTGGCGCAGGGGGGAGAAGATCTTCATCCCGGCGAACCTGCTGGGCGCGGCCGTCGTCCTGTTCGCCGGGTTCTCCGGCAAGGACCTGGGCGCGGTCACGACCACGGTCAACGCCCGGGACGAGGAGGGCAACACCATCGAGCGGGCCGCCGACGCCCGGGCCCGACTGGACGAGGCCCGGCTCCGGCTGCGGGCGGTCAGGCCCCGGGGCTGACGCGGTCGCCTCGACCGCCGCGCTTCAGCTCCCGGCGCAGACGCTCCAGCCCGCTCACCGGCGTCAGCTCACCGTCGACGATGGCCGCGATCTCCTCCTCCTCGCGCCACCGGTCTTCCAACTCCGCCAGCTCGAGCTCGAGCAGCCTGCGCTCGTTCTCGTCGTTCAACGCGATCTCGAGGGCAACGGCCTCCGTGCGTCGGTGCTTGTCGAGCAGCGCGTCGAGGCGGAGTCCGCGGCCGGCGATCTCACTCGTGACGGCCCCCGGCGAGCCCAGCCGGTCGATGTAGTCGGTGGCGGACCGGACCCGGTTCTCCGACGCGCCCATGAAATGGTGCCGCGTCACGACCCGGCGCAGCACGTGCTGGGCGACCAGCCCCTCGAGTCGATGCCCGCCGTCCCGACCCCGCAGCCGGCAGCTGCGGCAGGCCAGGCGCAGCGCCGGGCCGGCATCGTCGGTGACCAGGTACAGGTAGCGCGACTTCTTGAAGCTCACCTCCGTGAGCGGCGCGCCACACAGCACGCAGCGGGATTCCCCCCTCCACGCGGTGCTCCCGAACCTGTGCCAGCGGAGGAGGCCGTTCGCCAGGTTCCCGCCGAAGAGCCAGAAATTGAGCCCGCCGGTCGCCACGGACATGGCGATGAGAGCGCCGCGCTCCGCCCACGTCACGAGCTGGGCCCGGGTGCGGCGGCGGATCATCTCGGCGCCGTACCGCCACCACGCCTCCTCCGCGAGACGGGCCACCCGGACCAGCTCGACGCCGGGCGCCTCGATCAGGGCGATGTTGTCGGTGGCGGCCAGCAGTCGGCCTTGATCCCGGTGGGTCTTCTCCAGCTCCTCCAGGGCTTCCCAGCGAGTCTCGATGGGCGCCAGGTTCCAGCGCCGGCAGGACGGGCAGACCGCCCACAGGCGACCGCGACCCGGGTCGAACGCGATCCGGCGACCCAGCGGAAAATGCTCCACGGCGTCGTTCGCCGGCAGCGCGCCGTGGCAGAAGATGCAGCGACGATCCGAGACCGTCATTCGCCCGCCTCCTCCTCCGTGTGCCGGACTCGCCGTGACGACCCCTCCCGTTGTTATAACGTACGCCGGGCCCGCGGGGTTCACCCCCCGTCCGCCTCATGGCACCCGCGTTGCACCGCTGTCCCGTCGACAATGACGCGTACCATCCGCTGTCGGGGGAGTCATCATGAACCGAATCCATCGTGGCGCCGGCGCCGTGCCCGCCCTCCTTCTCGCCGTGCTCACGGGCTGCGGCGGTGGCGGCCTCGGCGGCCTGGGCGAGATCCTGACCGGCGGTGGCCAGCCCCAGGGGGGCACGGCCACGGTCGAGATCCAGGAGGTCCGGACGCAGCAGCAGCAGATCCTCGTACGGACCCAGGACGGCCAGCAGGCCGGCGTGCTCTTCGACCAGAACACACAGGTCATCTACCAGGACGAGCAGTACCCCGTGACGGCGCTGGAGCGCGGCGACATCGTCGACATGCGGGTCCAGGAGGTCCAGCAGGGCTACTACACGGACCTGATCCAGGTCCGGACGCCCGTCCAGGAGCGCCAGGGCGAGACCGGCACGGAGTCCGGCGTGTACCGGCTGGAAGGGACCATCGGCCAGATCGATCTCCAGCGCTCGATGTTCACCCTCGACATGACCCAGGGCGGAACGCTGGCCGTATTCCTGCCCGGCACCGCCCCGGCCTCGGACCGGGACCGGCTGCGGGAGTACCGGGTCGGTGACTACGTCCGGGTGGAGGTCCGCCCCATCGACCAGGAGCAGGCGGAGCTGGTCCGCTGGGGCTGGTCCGACCGCTAGTCCGAGCGCCCGGGGCGGGATCCGGGCGCCCCCGGGGGGTACCCCCGGCGGCATCGTTTTCCCGCCGGCCCGCAGCGCCTATCTTTGCACGCCATGGCCGACGACCGGAAGCCCGACTCCCAGCTGAGCCCCTCGGACACCGCGCGCGCGACCCTCAGGACCGCGACGGCGGTCCCGCGGGGCGTCGCCTGGACGGCGCTCTGGAGCATCCGGAAGATCCAGCGGAGCCTGAGGCGGGCGGGCGTGCCCCTGCCCCGGCACCACACGTTCCGGCGCCGGTCCCCTGTCGGGTCGGCCCCCGGGACCCTGATCTCGCATCCGGACGCGGCGCCTCCCGTGATCCGGGTGATGGGTTACGGCGAGGACCGATTCGAGGAGCTGACGGCGGAGGCCGCCGCGGACGTCGCCGGGCTCGCGGGCCGGTGGCCGGTCCTCTGGATCGACGTGGAGGGGGTGGGCGATGCGGAGGCCGTCGAGGCCATCGGGGAGGCCTTCGGCCTGCACCGTCTCGCCATGGAGGACGTGGTCAACGTGCACCAGCGGCCCAAGGTGGAGGAGTATCGGGAGCACCTGTTCGCCGTGGCCCGCATGGCCACGCTCGATGACCGGGTCGACACCGAGCAGGTCAGCCTGTTCCTGGGCCCCGGGTGGGTCCTGACCTTCCAGGAGCGGCCCGGCGACGCCTGGGAGCCCGTCCGGGAGCGGCTCCGCGCCGGCCGCGGCCGCATCCGCGGCGCCGGGGCGGACTACCTGTTCTACGCCCTGCTCGACGCGCTGGTGGACAACTTCTACCCGCTGCTCGAGGAGTTCGGCATCCGCCTCGAGCACCTCGAGGAGGCGGTGGTCGACGACCCCCGGGAGGAGCTGGTCGGCGTCATCCACGCCGCCCGACGGGACGCACTGGCACTCCGCCACGCCCTCTGGCCCATGCGGGAGGCCGTGGGCCAGCTGTATCGCGAGGAGTTCGGCCTGGTGTCCGATGAGACCCGCATCTACCTGCGGGACGCCTACGACCACACGATCCAGGTCATCGACCTGCTGGAGAACTACCGGGAGATGGCCAGCGCGCTGCTCGACGTCTACCTCTCGAGCGTGAGCCACCGGATGAACGAGGTGATGAAGGTGCTGACGATCATCGCCACCATCTTCATCCCGCTCACGTTCATCGCCGGGATCTACGGGATGAACTTCGACCCCGACGCCAGCCCCCTCAACATGCCGGAGCTCGCCTGGTACTGGGGCTACCCGGCTGTCTGGGCCCTCATGATCGTGGTGACCATCGGACTCATCTTCTACTTCAGACGGCGGCGGTGGCTGTGACCTTGCTGGCCCCGCCCTGCACCGCGGGCATCCGGGCGCGGAGGGGGCCGTGACCCGGTCCGTCCTCGTCCTCGCGGGGCTTCTCGCGGCGTGCTTCGGAGTGGCGGGAATCGGCGGGTGGTTCACCTCCATGGGCATGCCCGAATGGTATGCGTCGCTGGAGAAGCCGGGCTTCAACCCGCCTTCGTGGATCTTCGGTCCGGTATGGACGACGCTCTACGTCTTCATGGCCGTGGCCGCCTGGCTGGTGTGGCGCGAGGCGGGGCTCGATGGCGCCTTCTCCGCCCTGGCGCTCTTCGCCGTCCAGCTGCTCCTGAACCTGGCGTGGTCCGGGATCTTCTTCGCGCTCCGGTCGCCCGGGTGGGCCCTCGTCGACATCATCGCCCTGTGGTCCGCGATCCTGGTCACCATGCTCCTCTTCTTCCGACACTCCGCCGCGGCCGGGTGGCTCCTGGTGCCCTACCTGCTCTGGGTCTCCTTCGCCACCGTGCTGAACGCCGCGATCGTGCGACTGAACTAGCCCGCGACGCCCCTCGTACCCGTGGACACGGCCGGGGCCCGACCGCGCCGGCGGGATCGGCTCCCCTCGGCGCCTCCGCGTCGGCCGCGCCCTCCCGCGCTCCCGTTGGCCGCCCCGGGCACGCCGGATCGGGTCCGTGCCTGCCACCGCAGTCCCGTTGGCACTTCGGACCGCCGACCTCCATCTTCGGTACGGACGCACCTTCCCCGGGGGCATCCCCGTCGAGCCGATCGGGACTTCGATGGACTTCTCCTGGAGCGACTTCCGGGAACGGAAGATCGTGCAGTGGACGCTGGCCTACCTGGCCGGGGCCTGGATCGTGTACGAGGTGCTCAGTCAGGTGGGCGAGAACTTCGCGTGGCCCTCCGTGGTCCTGCGCGTGCTGACGGTCGTGCTGGCTACGGGGCTCCCCGTCGCGGTGGTGATCGCGTGGTTCCACGGGGAGAAGGGCGGCCAGAGGGTCGGCGTCGTCGAAGGGCTGGTGCTCGCGGGGCTGGCGGCGGTCGGTGCGGTGGGGGTGCGCGCGGTGATGGCCGGCGGCGGGTCCCCGGCGCCGGCGGCGGGCGCGTTCGGTGGGGTCCTGGAGAACTCCATCGCGGTGCTGCCCCTCGTGAACCTGAGCGGGGACCCCGACCAGGAGTACTTCTCGGACGGCCTCACCGAGGAGCTCATGGGCGCCCTCGCCCGGGTCCCCGGCCTGCGACTGGCGGCCCGCACCTCGTCGTTCGCGTTCAAGGGCCGCGACGTCGGAGTGGACTCGGTCTCGCGGGCCCTCCGGGTCCGGCACGTGCTGGACGGGAGCGTCGCCCGACAGGGTGACAGCCTGCGGGTCTCCATCGCCCTGATCGACGCCCGGGATCGCTACGAGCTGTGGTCGGCGACGTACCGACGGCCGGCAGAGGACGTGTTCGCCATCGAGGAGGAGATCGCCCGCGCGGTGGTCGAGGCCCTGCCCCTGGACCCCGTCCTGCTCGAGGCGGACTGGCGGCAGCCCGAGGACGTCACCAGCCTCGAGGCCTTCGACCTCTTCCTCCTGGGGAAGGAGGCGTGGAACCGGCGGACGGGAGCCGAGCTGCTGCGCGCCGTCGACCTCTTCGACCAGGCCGTCGCGCTGGACTCCAGCTACGCCCCCGGCTGGGCCGCGCTGGCCGAAACGTACGTCGTGCTCCCCGGCTACACCGCGATCTCGGCCCGGACCGCCTACAACCGGCTCCGGGAGACCGCCGGCCGGGCGCTGGCTCTCGACAGCCTGAACGTACAGGCCCACACCGCTCTCGGGTACGGCACCGTCTGGCACGGCCGGGACTTCCCGGCCGGGATCCGGCGCCTCGAGCGGGCGCTGGCCATCGACCCGGACTACGCGACCGCGCTCCACTGGCTCGGGGAGGTCCTGGCCCACTCCGGCCGCTTCGAGGAGTCCCTGGCGCGGTTCGAGCTGGCGCTCGAGGTGGACCCCTTCTCCCGGGTCACCGCCGCCGACTACGGGCAGGCGCTCCAGCTCGCGGGGAGACACGACGAGGCGGTCGAGTGGCTCGAGGCGCTCCTCGAGGCGGAGCCGGGCTACCTGATCGGCGAGTACTGGCTCTTCTATGCCGCGCTCCTCACCGGCCGCGTCGACCGTGCGGAGCAGCTGGCCCGGAGCGTAGCCCGTGGAGTGGGGCTGGACCCGGAAGGCCTGGCCCTGGCCGTCCGCGGCGTTGCGGGCAAGGTGCCGCGGGAGACCGCCGTGGCGGCGCTGGACGCCCAGCCCCGCTCCATCTCCGGGGTGGGCCTGGTCATTCTCACCGCGATGTACGGTCAGCTCGGCGCGCTGGACGAGGGATTCGCGGCGCTGGAGGAGGCGGCGGGCACGCCGACCCAGGCTGAGGTCTACATGGTCACGCACCCGGTGTTCGCCCCGTACCGAACCGACCCGCGGTACGAGAGGATCGCGGGCCGGACCGGGACGCCCTAGCGGCGTCGCGTCCCGCGCGCGGGCCTGCTAGCTTGCGGACGTGGTCCACGCCTTTACGACAGCCGATCCAGAGGAGACGCACCGGATGAGACTGATCGCCCTCGCCACGGCGGTCGTTGCCGTCCTCCTGCAATCCGCCCCCGCGCCCGCCCAGGTCGACCTGTCCCGGTTCGAGGCCATGGCGGCCCGGAACATCGGGCCCGGCGGGATGAGCGGGCGGGTGGCCGACGTCGACGTCCAGGCCAGCGACCCGGACGTGATCTGGGTGGGGTCCGCCACGGGCGGGTTGTGGCGCTCGGATGACGGCGGGCTGGTCTTCGAGCCCATGACCGACGACCTGCCTACCTCCTCCATCGGCCAGGTGGCCGTGTTCCAGGCGAACCCGGACGTCGTCTGGGTGGGAACGGGCGAGGCCAACCCCCGCAACAGCATGGGGGTGGGCCGGGGCGTATGGCGGAGCGTGGACGGTGGCCGGAGCTGGGAGCCGCTGGGGCTCGAGGGCAGCGAACGGATCAGCCGGATCCTGCTGCATCCCACGGACCCGGACGTGGCCTGGGTCGCCGCGCTCGGGCCCGCCTGGAGCGACGGCGAGGAGCGGGGCGTGTTCCGGACCCGGGACGGCGGGGCGACGTGGGAGCGGGTCCTCTACGTGGGCCCGTCCACGGGCGCCGCCGACCTGGTGGCGGACCCGACCAACCCGGACCGCATGATCGCCGCGATGTGGGACTACCGCCGCTGGCCGTGGTATTTCCGCTCCGGCGGCCCCGGCAGCGGGCTGCACGTCACCTGGGACGGCGGGGACAGCTGGGAACGGCTGGGCGTGGAGAACGGGCTGCCGGCGGGCGACCTCGGGCGGGTCGGGCTGGCCATTGCGCCCGGCAGCCCGAACGTCGTCTACGCCCTGGTGGAAGCGGAGCGGAGCGCCCTGCTGCGCTCCGATGACGGGGGACACAGCTGGCGGACGGTGAGCCGGGAGCGGGACATCAACCCCCGGCCGTTCTACTACGCGGACCTCCGGGTCGACCCCACGAACGAGAACCGGCTGTACCGGGTGGCCGGGCGACTGGATGTCAGCGAGGACGGCGGCGAGAGCTTCGAGACGGTGGTGCCCAGCAGCATCATCCACGGCGACGTCCACGAGCTCTGGATCTCCCCGGATGGGCAGACCCTGATCCAGGGCAACGACGGGGGCATCGGGATCTCGTACAACCGGGGCGAGACCTGGAGGTTCGTGTCGAACCTCGTCCTGGCCCAGTACTACCACATCAACGTGGACTCCATGCTGCCGTACAACGTCCTGGGCGGGATGCAGGACAACGGCTCGTGGGTCGGGCCCGCCTACGTCTGGCACGAGCGGGGCATCGCCAACTTCGACTTCCAGCGGATCGGCGGCGGCGACGGCTTCGACGTGGTGCCGGACCCGACGGATGGCCGCTTCGTCTACGGCATGTCCCAACAGGGGTCCCTCTACCGCTTCGACCGGGTCACCGGCGGCCGGCGCTACATCCAGCCCAATCACCCCGACCCGGACGTGCGGCTCCGCTTCCACTGGAACGCCGGGATCGCTCTCGACCCCCACGACCCGGGCGCGCTCTACATCGGCAGCCAGTTCCTGCACCGGACGGGCGACCAGGGGCGGTCGTGGGAGATCCTCTCCCCGGACCTGACCACCGACGACCCGGACAAGCAGCGCAGCGACACCGGCGGGCTCACGTACGACGTGACCGGTGCCGAGAACCACACGACCATCCTGTCCATCGCGCCGAGCCCCCTCGAGCGGGGACTGCTGTGGGTGGGCACGGACGACGGGAACGTGCAGATCACCCGGGACGGCGGCGGCGCCTGGAGCAACGTCGTGGACCGGATCCCGGGCGCCCCCGAGGGCGGCTTCGTGCCGCACATCGAGGCGTCCCGGCACGACCCGGCCACGGCCTACGTGGTGATGCACGACTACCAGCGGGGCGACTGGACGCCCTACGTCTGGCGTACCGCGGACTACGGCCGCTCCTGGGACCGGATCGTCGGCGGGGGCGACGTGGACGGGTTCGTCCGCGTGATCGAGGAGGACCCCGTCAACCCCGACCTGCTCTGGGTCGGCACCGAGTTCGGCCTCTGGCTGAGCCTGGACGGCGGCGACGACTGGCGCCGCTGGACCCACGGCCTCCCCACCGTCCCCGTCCGTGACCTCGTCACGCACCCCACGGAGCACGACCTCGTCATCGGCACCCACGGGCGTGGCGCGTTCGTCATCGACGACGTGCGACCGCTCCGGGCCCTCGCGGACGAGCCCGGCCTCGCCGCCCGGCCGCTGCACCTCTTCGAGCCGCCCGTCGCGTACCTCCACGAGGTGGCCGAGCCCATGGGGTTCCGGTCCACGGGACACGCGATGTGGTGGGGCGAGAACCGGCCGTTCGGCGCCCGGCTCAGCCTCTGGATCGGCGGGCCGCCCGGGGGCGCCGACGAGGACTCGCCCGACACCGCCACCGTCGAGATCCTGGACGCGGACGGCTCGGTCGTCCGGACCTTCGAGGAGGGCGTGACGCCCGGGCTCAACCGCATCGTCTGGCGACTCGAGCAGGACGGGCTCCGGGGACCGGAGGACGATCCCGACGGGCCGCCGCCCGCCGGACCGCCGGCCCCACCGGGCGACTACACGGTCCGGGTGTCGCTGGGCGGCGGCGCTTCGGAGGCCCCCGTGTCGGTCCGCCTCGATCCGCGGGAGACGGAGACGGACGCCGCCGACGTCGTGGCCGCGGCGGAGGCGTACCACCGGGTGAACCGCCTCCGCGTCCGGCTGGACGGGGCGGAATCGCGCATGGAGGCGATCCGGGACGGCATCGCGCTCCTGCGAGACCGGCTCGAGGAGGACGAGGTCACGAGCGGCGACGTCCTCCGCGAACGGGCGGCCGTCGCGGACTCCGCGCTCGAATCCCTGCTCGTGCGCCTGCGAGGCGACCGGGACGCGCAGGGCATCACCGACCGGTCCGCCACGGTCCGGAGCGCGCTCTTCGACGCCTTCGTACGGCCGGGCCCCGATGTCCCGACCCCGAACCAACAGGCCGCCATCGACCGGGCGGAACGGATCGCCACGGCGTTCCTGACCGACGTCGACCGGGTCTTCGCCGGCGAGGTCGAGCCCCTGCGCGGGGCCGTGCGGGACGCCGGTCTCACCCTCATCCCGAATCCCTGATGCCCATGACTCCGAGACCCACCATCACCGCTCGTATCCTCGTGGCCGCGGGCTTCGTCGCTCTCGCCGCCTGCGGGGCCGATGGAGACGGCGCAGGGGACGCGGCCCGGAGCGGGGCGGCGGACCCCGGCCCGGCCCTGGCTCGCCTCGACCCGCTGCCGACCCCGGCCGGACCGGGCAGCGGGGAGCCGAACCTCACCGCCGACGGGGAAAGCGTCTATCTGAGCTGGCTCGAGCCATCGGGCGACGGATACGCCCTGCGCCTCGCCCGCTGGGACGGCACGGCCTGGGGCGCGACCCGGACGGTTCTGGAGCGCGACGGCCTGTTCGTCAACTGGGCCGACTTCCCGGCCGTGGCCGTCCTGGATGACGGGACGCTGGCCGTTCACTGGCTGGAGAAGAGCGGGCCGGGCACGTACGCGTACGACGTGCGGATGGCACTCTCACGGGACGACGGCAGGAGCTGGGGCGAGGACATCATCCCCCACCGGGACGGGGTCCAGGCGGAGCACGGGTTCGTGTCGCTCCTGCCGCTGACCGGCGACCTGGGCATGGTGTGGCTGGACGGCCGCGAGACCGTCGAGGGCCGGCCCATGACGCTCCGATTCACCACCGTCTCTCCCACGGGGGAGCTGGGACCCGAGACCGTCCTGGACACCAGCACCTGCGACTGCTGCCAGACCGCCATGGCCAGGACGGCCGACGGCCTGGTGGTGGCCTACCGGGACCGCTCGGCGGACGAGGTCCGTGACATCTACGTGACCCGGAGGGTCGCCGGCGACTGGACGGAGCCGCGCCCCGTCCACCGGGACGGCTGGATCATCCCGGCCTGCCCCGTGAACGGTCCCGCGTTGGCCGCCCGGGCGAGGCGAGTCGCGCTGGCCTGGTTCACCGGCGCGCCGGCCCCCGACGGAGCGCCGGACGCGGGGGCGGCCGGGAGCGGACAGACCGACGGTCGGGTCCTCGTCGCGTTCTCGGACGACGCCGGCGCCACTTTCGGCCCGCCGGTCCGGGTCGACGACGGGGGCGGGATGGGTCGGGTGGCCGTGGAGCTCCTGGACGACGGGGACGCGCTGGTCACCTGGCTCGAGCGAACGGCCGAGGCGGGCGAGGTGCGGACCCGACGGGTCGGCCCGGACGGAGCGGGCCCGGCCCGGACGATCGCGGGCACGGCGGCCGAGCGGGCCAGCGGGTTCCCCCGCACCGCGCGCCTCGGCGATCGGGTGGTCTTCGCGTGGACGGAGCCCGGGGCCGAGGGCCGGATCCGGGCCGCGGTGGCCGCGCTGCCGTCCGGGGATGCGGCGAGCCGGGAGGGTCGGTGAGGCGGAGATCACGGGCGATCGCGTTGGTGGTGGCGGCCGGGGCTGCGACGGCGTGCGGTGACCCCGATCCCGCGCCCGGGACGGTGGAGTCCGAGCGGGCGCCGGCGCTGTCGGCCGTCACGCTGGAGGGCGACTCGGTGCGTCTGGCCGACCTGCAGGGCGAGGTCGTGCTGCTGAACGTCTGGGCCACGTGGTGCGTGCCGTGCCGGAAGGAGGTCCCCGAGCTCCAGGCACTGCACGAGGCCCACGGCGCCCGCGGACTGCACGTGATCGGCATCACGGTGGACAACCGGGGGGCCGAGGACCAGGTGCGCCGGTTCACCGAGGAGTTCGGGATGACGTACGACATCTGGTGGGACCCCGATCAGTCGGTCATCCAGAAGCTCGGCGCCATCGGCGTCCCGCTCACCGTGCTGATCGACCGGGAGGGGCGGATCGCCTGGCGCCACCTGGGCGCGTTCGAGCAGGGCGACCCCGAGCTCCTGGAGGCGGTGGAAGAGGCGCTGGGCCCGGATCCCGCGGGCGCCTGACCGCGTCGGACTTAACGTGCGCCCGCCGGGCGACGTCTGAACACACGACATCGCGACGGCCGGCCGCGGCACGCCGTCCCGGTCGCGCGGAGCTACCCGAGTGCAGGAGGCATCATGAAGAAGCGAGCCGTGCTCCCTCTGGCCATCGCCGCGGCGCTGGCGGCCTGCGACGACCCGATGACGACGGGCGATACGCTCTCGGCCGCCGAAGCCGCGGAGCTGTCCGAGGCCATGATCCAGAGCAGCTTCGACGCCACGGGCGAAGTCGCCACGACGGACGCGGCCGCAGCGAGCGTCGATGGCACGCTCCAGGCCACGTCGATCCCGCTCACATCGACCTTCGAGTTCACGCTGACCCGGAGCTGCCTGGTCGGCGGCCAGGTCGTGATCGCGGGGACCATCGAGCGGGAGTGGGACCGGGAGAGCCACAGCGGCTCGAGTGACCTCTCCGTGACCAAGACCCACGAGCAGTGCGCGCGGCCGCTGCGGAACAGCGATGTGGTCATCACGCTCCAGGGCGCGCCGAACATCGCCGTCGAGGCGCACCACGCCTGGGACTCGGGCCATAGGAGCGGGCTCCAGACCATGGACATGGAAGGGGCAGTGGACTGGGCCACCGACGATGACCGGGAGGGCACGTGCGAGATCGACATCGCCGTGACGTTCGATCCGGAGACCCGTACCCGGACGGTCTCGGGAACCTTCTGCGACCGCACCATCGACCACACGACCACCTGGCACCACGACGGCATGGCCGGGTAGCCCGATCGCCCCGCCAAAGGGGATTCGCTTCCCCGCCGATCCGCCGAACGTCCCCGGCGGGACGCCACCCGGTCGGCTTCGCCGGCCGGGTGGCCCGCTTTCAGAGGGGCCAGTGGCGGGCCAGGACCCCGGCCTCGATCCGGTGGCCGCCGGCGTACCGGACCCGCTCCGACCGCACCCCCAGCTCCGCCAACCGACGGGCGCTCTCGTCCGCCCTCTCCCCGGCCCAACGGTCGTCGGTTCCGGCTACCAGGGTGACCGGGACGCGGCCGAGCGCTTCCCGCGCCGGGGCCTCGTCGAGGTCCATCGCGAGCCCGCCACCCCACAGGACCAGACCGCCTGGCCGGATCCGGCCGTACGTCGCCCAGCGCGAGGCCGTCGCGGTGCCCTGGGAGAAGCCGAGGACCACCACCCTGCGGTCTCCCCCGTCGATGGGCGTCGCGGCACCGGGCCGGGCGTCCGGATCCAGCACCGCCGCCGCGACCCGGTCCAGGTACTCCACGTAGTCCCGGATCTCGTGCTCCCGATCGGCACGGGTCATCCACGTCGCGCCGACCCGTGACTCCGGGCCGTGGGGACCGGTGACCTCCTCCTCGACGTAGAAGCGCGACAGCGCCTCGGGGGCCACGACCGCGCGCATCCCGTCCCGCACGCCCGGCAACGCATCGAACCGGCGGACGAATCGCTCCGCGAGCTGGCCGTAGCCGTGGAGGACGAACCAGACCTCCCGTGCCGCGCCGGGGTCCCCGGCCACCCGGTACCGGGCCGTCCGAGGGACCCGGATGTGATGCTCGACGGAGCCCGGGGACCGGCCGCCGCCGGACCCCCGCGCTCCCGCCTCGTTCATCGCCATCGGGTCCTCCCGTCGGCCGCCGGGCGCCTCGATCGCCGCCACGCGGTCGGCGCTCGCGGATGCGAACTTACGACCCGGCCGGTGCAGCCGGCGGCGCCGTTCGTCGTGTAGGGAGCGGTCGGGGTCACGGGATGGCGGGCTCCGGGAGGTCGCGCGGGCCCGATGACCATAGCCCGCCGGCCCCGGCGGCACCAGCGCGCCCGCGGCCCGGCCCGCGGGACGCGTCGCCCACCCGCTGGCGGTGGCCGCGCCTCCCCCGTAGCCTTTCGGGAACGTACCTCGACCGGAGTGAGCCCATGCGACGTCGGCACCTCCCCCTCCACCGCGGCCCCGCCCTGCTGGCCCTCGCGCTCGTCGGGCCGCCCGCGTGCGCCCGAACCGGCGCCCCGGCCCCGGAGCCGGCGTCCAGCCTGATCGTGGGAGCGCGCCTCATCGACGGCACCGGCGCGCCCGCCCGGCCCGCCGCCGTCCGCATCGCTGGCGACCGGATCGCCGCGGTCGGGGACCTCGCCCCCCGGGCCGGGGAGCGCGTGGTGGACGCCGCCGGGCTCGTCCTGGCCCCGGGGTTCATCGACACCCACAGCCATCACGGGGGCGGGCTCCGTGAGCACCCGGACGCCCTGGGCGCCGTCAGCCAGGGCATCACGACGGTCGTGTCGGGCGCCGATGGTGGGTCCCGCCACCCGCTCGGCGAGTGGCTCCGGGAGCTGGAGTACGCTCCCGTCGCGGTGAACGTCGCTTCCTTCGCCGGTCACGGCACGCTCCGCAGACGCGTCATGGGGGACGACTACCGCCGGGCCGCGACGCCGGACGAGGTGGACGCCATGGCCCGGCTGCTCCGCCTCGACCTCGACGCGGGGGCCCTGGGGCTGTCCACGGGCCTCGAGTACGATCCGGGGATCTACGCCACCACCGAGGAGGTCATCGCCCTGGCCCGGGTCGCGGCCGAGGCGGGCGGCCGCTACAGCAGTCACATCCGGAGCGAGGACCGGCGGCTGTTCGACGCCGTCGACGAGGCGATCCGCATCGGCAGGGAAGCGGGCATCCCCGTCCAGATCTCCCACCTGAAGCTGGCCATGCGGTCGCTCTGGGGCCGGGCGGACGAGCTGCTCGCCCGCCTGGACTCCGCCCGGGCCGCCGGCGTCGACGTCACGGCCGACGTCTACCCCTACACCTTCTGGCAGTCCACCATGACGGTGCTCTTCCCGGACCGGGACTTCGATGACCGGGATGCCGCAGCCTTCGCCCTGGACGAGCTCGCGCCGCCCGGCGGGATGCGCATCGCCCGCTACGAGCCCGACCCGTCCTACGAGGGCCGGACGCTGGCGGAGGTGGCCGCGATCCGGGGCGAGGACCCCGTCACGTCCTACATGGCTCTGATCGCCAGGGCACGCGCCGAGAACGCCGAGGAGAGCATCATCGCCACCAGCATGGACGAGAACGACATCGTCACGCTGCTCCGGTGGCCCCACACCAACGTCGGCTCCGACGGGGGCCTCGATGGCGCCCATCCCCGGGGGTTCGGCGCCTTCACACGGGTGCTGGGACCCTACGTCCGGTCCGGCCACCTCCGCCTGGAGCAGGCGGTCTACAAGATGACCGGCCTCGCCGCACGGCACCTGGGGATCGCCGAGCGTGGGGTCGTCCGGGAGGGCGCGTTTGCCGACCTCGTCCTGTTCGACCCCGCCGCCGTCGCCGACCGGGCCACCCCGGAAGAGCCCCACGCCCCGTCGGTCGGGATCCGCAGCGTATGGGTCAACGGGCGGGTCGTGTACGAGGACCGCGGCGTCACGGGCGCCCGCCCCGGCCGCGTCGTCCGGCGAGCCGATCGGACCGGAGCCGACCGGAGGGCCGATCAGAACGAAGCCGTCCGGCGAACCGATCGGGCGGAGGAGGCTCGACGGTCCGATCGGGCCGGAAACGTCCGCCGGGCCAGGCGGCCCGAAAGCTCCCTGCCGGTTCCGGCCGCGGCCGTCGACAGCGTCTTCTCCGCCTACAACCGGAGCGACGCCCCCGGCTGCGCCGTGGGCGTGATCCGGGACGGGCGCCTGGCCTTCGCGAAGGGCTACGGGATGGCCGACCTGGAGCACGGGATCGCGCTGTCGCCTCGCTCGGTCTTCCGGATCGGCTCCGTTTCGAAGCAGTTCACCGCCGCCGCCATGGTACTGCTGGAGCAGGACGGTGTCCTGTCGCTGGACGACCCCGTACGGAAGCACGTCCCCGAGATCCCCGACTACGGACCCGGGTTCACGATCCGGCGGCTGCTCCACCACACCAGCGGCGTGCGAGACTACCTGGTGCTGATGGACCTCGCCGGGCTCCGGGCCGACGACTACTACACCGACGACCAGGTCGTCGCCATGCTCGCCCGGCAGCCGGTCACCAATTTCGAGCCCGGCGCCGAGTTCCTCTACAGCAACTCGGGCTACTTCCTCCTGTCCCGGATCGTCCGCCGGGCCTCCGGCCGGACCCTGGCCGAGTTGGCACGGGATCGCCTGTTCGAGCCGCTGGGTATGCACCACACGCACTTCCACGACGACCACACCCGGATCGTCCCGGATCGCGCCACGGGGTACGCCCCGGCCGCGGACGATGACGGGGACCCGGACACGGGCGGCACGGCTGTCGGCGCCCCGTTGCCTCGCTGGAGGATCAGCGTCACCACGCTCCCCATGATCGGGGACGGCGGCGTGTTCACCACCATCGAGGACCTGGCCCGCTGGGACCGCAACTTCGACGACCCCGCCGTCGGCGGCCCGTCGTTCGTCGCCACCATGCTCCGCCGCGGCACGCTCACCGGCGGTGATACCCTCGCCTACGCCCTCGGCCTCGGCCACGGAACCCACCGCGGCCTCCCCGTCGTGGCCCACGGCGGGGCCTTCGTCGGCTATCGCGCCGCCTCGCTTCGCTACCCGGAGCAGCACCTCTCCGTCTACACCCTCTGCAACCGCGCCGACGCCAACCCCTCGGACCTGGCCCGCCGCGTGGGCGCCGCGCTGCTGGGAGACCGGATGGACCCGCCGCCCGGGACCGACGAGCCGGCCCGCAGGGGCGGGCCGGAGCCCGTCGACACCCTGACCGCGACACCGGATGAGCTCCGGCAGTACACCGGCGAGTACCATTCCACCGTCCTCGACGCCACCTACCGGCTCCGCCTCCACGAAGGCGCACTCGTCCTGGAGGTCGGCAACTGGCTGGATGGGACCATGGCCAAGGTGGACCGCGACGAGTTCCGCAGAGGCCCCCTCGTGATCCGCTTCCGACGGGACCCGACCGGCTCCGTCGACGGGTTCACCGTCGACGCGGGCCGGGTGCGGGGGATGGCGTTCGAAAGACGGGCGGATAGCCCGGACGGGACCCGTCGTGCACCATCGACCTCGATCCCGAACACGCAAGAAGGGGCGCGACGACCCTCCTCGCCGCGCCCCCTCCGATTCCCGCCGGTCCGGACGCCGCCGGACCCGGCGCTCCCTCAATGGCCGTGGGCCGCCGTCGACCGCTTGCCGAACTCCGCGTCCAGGAACATCAGCGCGGCGTTGTTGTCACCCGCCATCTCCAGCCGCTCCACCGCCGTCCCCGTCGTGTCCTCCTCCTCCACCTGCTCCTCGATGAACCACTGGAGCATGATCTGCGTCGGGTAGTCGTTCGCCTGCGTCGCCGCCTCGTAGATCTTGTTGATCAGGCCCGTCACCTTCTGCTCGTGCTTCAACGCCGCACGGAACGACTCCAGCGGCGTGCCGAAATCCACCGGCGGCTTGTCGATCTGCTTCAGCTCGATCTGCGCCCCCCGCTCCGCCATGTAGTCGAACAGCTTCATGGCGTGAGCCTCCTCCTCCTTCGCCTGCATCCGCATCCACTGGCCGAACCCGTCGTAGTTGTTCGCCTCGAAGTGCGCCGCCATCGCCAGGTAGAGGTAGGCCGCGTAGAACTCGTGCGCGATCTGGTCGTTGATGAGCTCCTTCACCTGCTGATCCATGGCGAACCCGCCTCCTTTTCTAATCAATAATAATTATTGATCGCTAGTGTACCCGCCCCGCCGCACCGTGTCAACCGCGGCCGGTGGGTCGGTCCGGAGTCGGCCGCGAGCGTTTGACGGGGCTGGCGCGTCTGGTAAGATACACGCCCCCAAGGGACGCGCGAACGGAGTGGAGCGCCGGTGATCTTCCTGATGTTGACGTTGGGCCTGACCCTGCCGGGGGACACGGTGGTGTACCGGGGTGGTCAGGGGGAGCTGGAGGTGCGGCCGCCGCGCCTCGAGGCGCCGGACATCCGGGTGGACGGGCGTCTGGAGGAGTCGGCGTGGTCCGGGGCGGCGGTGCTGACGGGGTTCACGCAGTACCAGCCGGTGGAGGGGATCCCCGCGAGCGAGGAGACGGAGGTCCGGGTGGTGTACGGTCCGGACGCGATCTACTTCGGGGTGCTGGCGTACGACAGCGACCCCGGGGCGATCCGGGCGTCGCTGACGGAGCGGGACGAGGGGGTGACGGACGACGACTGGGTCCGGATCAGCCTGGACACGTTCGACGACAACAGCCAGGCGTACGTGTTCTACGTGAATCCGCGGGGGATCCAGGCGGACGGGCTGTGGGTGGAGGGGGCGGAGCGGCGATTCGGGCCGCCGATCGATTTCAACCCGGACTTCCTGTGGGAATCGGACGCGCGTGTGACGGCGGAGGGCTGGGTTGCGGAGCTACGGATCCCGTACGTGAGCTTGCGGTTCCGGGAGGCGGCGCGTCAGCGGTGGGGCCTGAACATCGTGCGGGAGATCCGGCGGACGGCGTACCAGTCGTCGTGGGCGCCGTTGACGGCGGACGCGGCGAACCAGCTGGAGCTGAGCGGAGCGCTGGAGGGGCTGGAGGGTCTGGAGCCCCGTCGTCTGGTGGAGGTCAACCCGGTGGCCACGGGGAAGCGGACGGGGGAGCTGAACGACGAGGACGTGTTCGTGCGGGAGGACTTCGAGCCGTCGCTCGGGGTGAACGCGCGCCTGGGTCTGACGAGGAACCTGGTGCTGGACGCGACGTTCAACCCGGACTTCTCGCAGGTGGAGGCGGACGCGGACCAGGTGGTGGTGAACGAGCGGTTCGCGCTCTTCTTCCCGGAGAAGCGGCCGTTCTTCCTGGAGGGGACGGAGGTCTTCAACACGCCGCAGCGGCTGGTGTACACGCGCGCGATCGTGGATCCCATCGGGGGCACGAAGCTGACGGGGAAGGTGGGGAGCTTCAACGTCGGCTACCTGGGGGCGGTGGACGAGAGTCCGATCACGTTCGACGAGGGGACGGACGAGGCGGCGTTCAACCTGGTCCGGCTCCGGCGGGATGTCGGGAGCGGATCGAACGTGGGGGTGCTGTACACGGATCGGACGCTGCTGGACGGCTCGGAGCACAACCGGGTGGGCTCGCTGGATACGCGGCTGGTGTTCGGCGGTCGCTACTCGCTGACGGCCCAGCTGGCGGGGGCGTGGAGCCGGGAGATCGAGGACGACGAGGACGAGGCCACGCCTCCGCCGTCCGCCGAGGACCTGTTCGGCCCGTTGTTCTCGGCGCAGCTGCAGCGAAGTGGCCGGGTGTTCTCGTGGGAGGCCGGGCTCGAGGACGTCCACCCGGACTTCCGGGCCCGCAGCGGGTTCATCCGGCGGGTCGGCGACACGCAGGTGAACGGGGAGGTCCGCTACACGTTCCTGAACGAGGCCGGGGCGTGGCTGGAGGACTGGGGGCCGCAGCTGGAGCTCCGGGCCTTCTACGACCACGACGATTTCTGGGCGGGCCGCCAGTACGAGGAAGCGGAGCTGGAGGCAGGACTGGACGTGAGCCTGCGGGGCCCGAACGGCTTCAACCTGGGGGTCACCAACGGCTACTTCTCGTTCGATCCCGAGGACTACGAGGACTACCGTGTGGCGGGGGACGCCGGGACGGGGATCGGGCCGTTCACGACCCCGGACCACCTGGCGAATCTGCTGGGAGTCCGGCTCTTCGGTCGCACGCGTCCGCTGCCCTGGCTGTCCCTCCGGGGCCGGATGTCCTACGGCGAGATCCCGATCTACGCGGAGGCCAGCCGGGGCGTCGAGCTCTCGCTAGGGCCGACGGCGGAGATCCGGTTCCCCGTGGGGCTGCTGGCGGACCTGTCGTACACGTACTCGCGGATCCGCCGGGGCGAGAACGGCCGGTTCAGCACGGCCCAGATCCCGAGGGCGAAGGTCCAGTACCAGGTCACGAAGGCGCTGCTCCTGCGGGCCATCGTGCAGTACAACCTCCAGACGCGGGACGCCCTCCGCACGCCGGAGGGGGTGCCGCTGCTGATCGACGGCGAGCTGAGCGAGGAGCTGCGGGAGGGCGAGCTCCAGTACGACCTGCTGGTGTCCTACGAGCCCTCGCCCGGGACCATCGTGTACGCGGGCTGGAGCCGCGTGCGCGAAGGGCCGGACACCTACCGGTTCGGAGACATGGAGCCGGTCGCGGAGGGGCTCTTCGTCAAGGTCAGCTACCTGTTCCGGATGTGATACGGGTGGGGCACGGTTCCGACCGGGCGGGCCGCACTCCGGACCGGGCGAGGTGCGGCGCCGGTCCCGGGGAGCCCCGGTGACGGGCTCCGGCGCGGGGGACGACGCGGCGCGACTGGAGCGCTGGCGGCGGGACACGCCGGCCACGCTCCGGGGCCGCATCCACCTGAACAACGCGGGGGCGGCCCTCATGCCGGCGCCCGTCGTGGCCGCCATCCGGGAGCACCTCGACCGGGAGACCCGGCTGGGCGGGTACGAGGCGGCGGACGCGGCCCGTGCCGGGATCGATGCCGCGTACCACGACACCGGCGCGCTGATCGGGGCGGCCGCCCGGAACATGGCCGTGGTCGAGAACGCCACGGTGGCGTTCGCCCAGGCCCTCTCGGCGTACGACTTCGAGCCCGGCGACGTGATCCTGACGACGCGCAACGACTACGCGTCCAACCAGCTCATGTATCTGTCCCTCGCCGAGCGAAGGGGGGTGACCGTCGTGCGCGCCGACGACCGGCCCGAGGGGGGCGTCGATCCGGAGAGCGTACGTGCCCTGGCGGAGGCGCGACGGCCCGCCGTGGTCGCCGTCACCTGGGTGCCCACCAGCTCCGGGCTGGTCCAGCCGGCGGAGGCGGTAGGCGAGATCTGCGCGGAGCTCGAGCTCCCCTACCTGGTGGACGCCTGCCAGGCGGTGGGCCAGCTGCCGGTCGACGTGGCGGCGCTCCACTGCGACTTCCTGGCGGCCACGGCCCGGAAGTTCCTGCGCGGGCCGCGGGGCATCGGCTTCCTGTACGTGTCCGACCGGGCCCTGGACGCCGGCCTGCGGCCGCTCTACATCGACATGCGCGGCGCCGACTGGGTGGGCGCCGACCGCTACGCGCTCCGGGACGATGCCCGGCGGTTCGAGAACTGGGAGTTTCCCTACGCCCTCGTCCTGGGTCTGGGCGCTGCGGTCCGGTACGCCAGGGACGTGGGCTCGGCGGCGGGCGCCCGCTCCCGGGCCCTGGCGGCGGCCCTCCGGACCCAGCTGGACCGCCTGGACGGGGTCCGGGTCCTGGACCGGGGTCCGGATCTCTGTGCCATCGTCAGCGCGGAGATCGCAGGCCGCGAGGCGGCGGACGTGGTCGCGGCGCTGCGGGACCAGGGCATCAACACGAGCGCGCTGGACCGCGTCTCGGCGGTCATCGACCTGGACGAGAAGCGGGTGGAGAGCGCCCTCCGACTCTCGCCGCACTACTTCAACACGGAGGCGGAGATCCGCTCCGCGGTAGCGGCGATCGCCGCGCTCTGACGCCTCCGCCCCGCCTCCACCGCGTCGCGGTCGTCGGGGGGCGGGGCGCGATCTCGACGGCCGCGCGTCACCCCTCCCTGGATCGCACCTTGCGATCTGCCTGCCACCATGTCTGATCTTCCGAAACGGGCACCGCGCGAGCTGGATCGGGCCCGGAGGGTGGCCCGACTTCTGGATCGCAGCTTCCGCCTCCCCGGGACGTCGCTGCGGTTCGGCCTCGACCCGCTCCTCGGTCTGCTCCCGGTGGGCGGCGACGTCCTGGCCGCGCTCGCCTCCGGATACATCCTCTACGTCGCCTGGAGGAACGGCGCGCCCGGCGGGCTCATTGGCCGGATGCTGGGAAACGTCCTCGTGGATACCCTGGTCGGCTCCATCCCGGTGGTCGGCGACCTGTTCGACGCGGGCTGGCAGGCGAACTCCAGGAACGTGGCCATGCTGGAGGACTGGGTCGGGGAGGAGGGCTCGCAGCATCACCACAGTCCGGCCATCCTGCTCGCCGTCCTGGGCGCCCTGCTGCTGCTCACCGCCGGGGTGGTCGGCCTCATCTGGCTGCTGGTGAAGGTGCTCGGGCAGGGCGTGGCCTGATCGGCCGACCCGGTGCGGGAAACCCGGGCCGGGACCCGCTCCGGCGCCGGGCCCGTCCGGGCCTGCGGGTCGGGGGACCCGCAACTTGCGCGAGCGTTGCCGGGGCCGGCATCTTCGGTCAGCCGGTTCCCCCGCTTCCACGACCGGGGTCGGCTCGGTTTTCGTTGTGTTACCGGAGAACGGCGTGATGCTGCCCATCGTAGTGGCCGTCGCCATGGTCCTCGGCTTGGTCGCCCTCATCCTGCTGCTCGGTGGGGGGCAGTGGCGGGCGGGCAAGCTGCGGCTCGTGCGGCGGGTGCGGACGGTGCGTCGGCAGCGGCTACGGCCCCTCCTGGCCCGCCTGGCCGGAACCGTCGGCCACGCCTGGAGCCAGCCGGATCGGCGTTCGGTGGCCAGCCAGCTCCGGCGACTCGCGGACCGCGTGGAGCGGGCGGGGCTCGCCGCCGCCGGGTTCGCCCAGGCCCAGCAGCAGCTGACGCGGAGCCTGGAGCGGCTCCGGGGCGTGACCCCGCAGGAATGGGCGGATCCCCGGGCCCAGGCGACGCGGCGGACCCCGGCGCTCGTCGTAGGCCGAGGGTGGCTGGTGGCGTTCATCCTCGGTCTCACGGCCGTGGCCTTCGGGGCGGCGAACGTCTGGATCCTCACGGAGTTCGTCTTACCCCCGTTGCCCGGCTCCCCGTGGTTCCCGCTGACCATCCCGGGCACCATGACCGTGCCGGTGACCCTGTCCACCGCTGCGGTGCTCCTGGGGATCGCCTACTACGCCACGGCCAACGTGGATGGCCCCGCCGGTCCCCTGTTCCGGGTGGTCTCGGCGGTACTCGTGGCGGGAATCGCACTGGGGGAAGGGGCGGCGGTCGTGGCCGTCCTCCAGGTCCGGGGACTCGCCGAGCTGACCTGGTGGGGCGGGATCGCCGTCGCGGCGCTGCTCGGAGGCTCCGCCGCGCTGGTCCCGGCCGTGCTGGCCGCCCTCGGCTACGCGGCCATCGAGCGGCTCGAGGCCTGGATGGTGGCCCGGGAGCGGCAGGCGGCCCGGCGGGCCGTGTCCGAGCAGCGGGAGACGGCGGTCCGGTTGCGGGACGCGCTGGACCGGATGGAGGACCGGGTACTGACCATACGCGCCGAGCTCCGGGCCCTGTCCTCCGAAGGTGCCGGGGCCCTGCTCCTCCAGCCGGCGGACCAGTCCTCCGTGGACCGCGCGACCAACATCCTCCGACGGCTGGCGCTGGCGGTGGAGGTGGATCCGGACAGCCCGGGCGAGGGGCGCCTGGGCCGGGGCGCCACGGCGTTCCGCCTGCTCCGTGACACGGCGGCCCTCCTCCTCTGGCTGGTGGCCGCGACGGGCGCCCTCTCGCTGGTCCTGCCGGCGCTGGTCGGCGGGAGCGGAGGCGACGTCCCGGGCCTCATGGCCGGCGCCGTCCTGGCCGCCCTCGGCGCCCTGATGGTCGGGGGGGGCGTCCTCCGCTGGATCCTGCTGCAGCCGGCGCTGGGCAGCCGATCGGGCCTGCGCGCGGCCCTGGTCCTGCTCCTGGGCCTGCTGGCCGTTTCCCTGGCCGTGGCCCTCGGTCCCCTCATCGCCCGCTCGGATATCCTGGACACGGGCGCTCTCGGGGCCGCGGCATGGCTGAACCTCGTCGTGCTCGTGGCCGCCATCGCGTCCATCCGTCTCCCCGAAGGCGTCGGCGCGGTGGCGGCCTTCGTCACCGCTGCGGGCGCCGCCGCGGGCTGGCTGATCGTGAAATCGGCGGACCTGGTTCTCGCGACGCTGGACGGGCTCCTGACGTCGATCGGGGACCGGGGCGGACCGCCGCCGCCTCCCGCCGAGCGTGAGGAGCTGCCGGCGGCGCCCCAGGGTAGCCCGTACAGCCCGAGACCCGCCGGCAGCGGGGAACGGAGCCGTTGAGCGTGAGCCCCGCGCCACGCCGTAGACCCGAATCCAGGAGACCGTGGTGACACAACCCAACCTGACGAGGGTGCTCGAGGTTCTCCGATCGGAGAGGGCCAGGCCGCTGATCCGCGAGACGCTCTGGGCTGCCGGGGTGTCGGTCGCCCTGATCCTCTTGGCCGCCCTCCTGCTCCCCAGGATCGCCTACGCCGTCTATCTCGCCGTCGCCCTGTTCTTCGCTTCGGCCCTCACGGGCGTGTTCGTCTCCCTGCTGGAGGCGGAGACCGGGGAGCGGCTCCTCGAGTCCCCGCTCCTGCGCCGCTGGCTGGCGGGCTTCGCCGCGGCCGTCGCGTTCCTGGCCGCCGTCATCCTGGTCTAGGGCTCCGCCGCCTCATGACCCCCGCGCTGCTCCTCGAGGACGTCTCCAAGCACTTCGCGGGACACACGGCGGTCGATCGCCTGAGCCTGGAGATCCGGCCCGGCACGATCCACGGTCTGCTGGGACCGAACGGCGCCGGGAAGTCCACCACCCTTCGGATGATCATGAACATCCTGCTCCGGGACGGCGGTCGGCTCGAGGTCCTGGGGGCCGACCCCGAGCGGGACCGCGGCGTGCTCCGACGCGTGGGCTACCTCCCGGAGGAACGGGGCCTCTACAAGCGCATGAAGGTACTGGACCTCATCGTGTTCTTCGGCCGGCTCAAGGGACTGGGTCGGGGCGAGGCGACCCATGCGGGTCGGGAGTGGCTCGGTCGCCTCGGGCTGGATGAGTGGACCGACGAGCGGGTCGAGGCGCTCTCGAAGGGGATGCAGCAGAAGGTCCAGTTCATCGCCACCGTGCTGCACGAGCCCGAGCTGCTGATCCTGGACGAGCCCCAGTCGGGACTGGACCCGGTGAACCAGGAGGTCCTGGCGGAGACCATCCGGTCGGCGCAGGCGGCCGGACGGACGGTGGTCCTGAGCACCCACAACATGGCCCAGGCCGAGGACCTTTGCGACGAGGTGACGCTGATCGCCCGTGGGCGGGTCGTCCTGGAAGGGGCGGTGACGGCCCTGAGGCGCAAGCACCGGAGCAACCGGTTCCATCTCGCCTTCGAGGACCGGGACGTCGACGTGACCGACTTCCTGGACCGGTCCCCGGTCGTCGGTGAGGCCACGACGGCCCGATCCGGGTGGGAAGTGGAGCTGGCCCGGGGCCGGGAAGGGCGGGATCTCCTGGCCGCCGTGCTCGACGCGGGGCTGCCCCTCGCCCGCTTCGAGCACGTGGAGCCGACCCTCCACGAGATCTTCCTCGACCACGTGGGCGGCCAGGCCGCACGGGCCGAGCGCAGGGAGGCCGCGGATGAATGAGCTTCCGATCATCGTCGAGCGGGAGCTCCTCGAGCGGGTCCGGACCCGGGGCTTCGTCATCGGCACGCTGGCCTTCCCCCTGTTCGTGGTCGCCATCCTCCTGCTGCCCACGGTGGGGGAGAGCTCCGACCGGCAGCGCCGACTGGCGGTGGTGGATCGCGCGCCCGCTGGCGTGGCCGACATCTTCGCCGAGGCCCTCGCCCAGGAGGCCGGCGCTCCGGGCGAAGCGCCCGCGGTGGCCGGCACGGGCTACGCCGTGGAGCGGGTCGCCCCGGACACGCCTCTGGACTCCCTGAACGCCCGGGTGCTCACGGAGGCGCTCGACGCCTACGTCATCCTCGAGGCCGACATCCTCACCAGCGGACAGGTCGCGCTCCGGGCGCGCAACATCACCAATCGCACGGTGCTCCGGGACGTGAGAGTCGCCGCCACCGCGGCGGTGCAGGCCCATCGGCTGGGCGCGGCGGGCCTGGACCCGGCCAGCATCAGCCGGCTCATGGATCCGGTGGCCGTGAGTACGGCGCGGATCACCGAGACGGGCGAGGAGGGCGGGGACGCCCGGTCGACCTTCTTCGCCGCCTACGTCCTGGCGTTCCTCATGTACTTCGTCATCGCCATGTACGGCCACTCGGTCATGCGGAGCGTGATCCAGGAGAAGGTCACCCGCATCTCGGAGATCCTCGTCAGCACGGTGCGCGCGGTCCGGTTGATGGCCGGGAAGATCATCGGTGTGAGCGCGGCGGCGCTCCTCCAGATCGGGATCTGGGCCGCCCTCGTGGTGGGCGTGGCCAGCCAGTCCGGGACGCTGCACGAGCGATTCGGCGTCCCGCAGTCGACCCTGGAGGCGTTCCGGCTCGACCCCGGGATCGGCGCCATCCTCCTCGCCCTCTTCGTGGTCGGGTTCCTGCTCTACGCGGCCCTGTTCGCGGCCCTGGGCGCGGCCATGAGCAGCGAGCAGGAGGCGCAGCCCTTCCAGATGGTGCTGCTGCTCCCGCTGATCGTCCCCCTCCTCTTCCTCGGCGCCATCACCAACGAGCCCGACGGCTCCATCGCGACCTTCCTCGGCCAGTTCCCTCTGACCGCGCCCGTGGCGCTCCCCATGCGCCTCGCCGCCGCGCCCGTGCCCTGGACCCAGATCGCCCTCTCCCTCGCCGGCATGCTCCTGGCCGGCTCCGTCATCGCCTGGATCGCAGGCAAGATCTACCGCGCCGGGATCCTGGCCACGGGCAAGAAGGCATCGCTCTCGGAGATCGTGCGCTGGATCCGGGCGGCCTGAGCCGGGGTATGGTTCGTGCACCCCACCCGGGGCGGGGGAGAATCACAGGAGGAGAAGTCCGTTGCTCGTCACCATCATCGCCACCATCGCCGTCCTGGGCCTTCTCATCCTCGTCCACGAGGTCGGCCACTACCTGGCGGCGCGGGCCTTCGACATCCGGGTGCCCCGGTTCTCCATCGGCCTGGGGCCGAAGCTCATCGGGATCCGCCGGGGCGAGACCGAGTTCCGGATCGGCCTGCTGCCCCTCGGCGGCTACGTGAAGCTGGCCGGGATGGAGGACATGTCCGCCCTCGAGGGGGGGGCCGACACGGAGCCGGCCGATCCGGACCGGGACTTCGCAGCGAAGCCGCCGGCGGCCCGGGCCGTGGTGCTGGCCGCCGGGGTCTTCATGAACGCGGTGCTGGCGGTCGCGCTGTTCGCCACGGTCGCCATGGTGTGGGGCACGCCGGAGCCCGGGGAAGCCGTGGTCGGCGACGTCGTCGAGGAGTGGGTTCCGTCCGGCGCGGCGGCCCTCACGAGCATCGAGGCCGGCACCCGGATCGTCCGGGTCGGCGGCCACGACGTCGCCAACATGGACGATGTTGCGGAGCGGATCATGCGCGCTCCTCCGGGTCCGCTGACGCTGGAGCTGGCCGGCCGCCCTCCCGTGACCATCGAGGTCCCGGACGATGCNNGCGGGGCTCCGGCCCGGCGACCGGATCGTCGCGGTGGAGGGACGGGCCGTCTCCGGTTGGCAGGAGCTCGCCCGCAATGTTGAGGAGAGCCCGGGCCGCCCGCTGACTCTCCGGGTCCGACGGGGCGAGGAGGTCCTGGCCCTGGTGGTGACGCCCCAAGAGACGGCCACGCCCGTAGGGGTGGTGGGCCGCCTCGGGGCCGGCCTCAATGACCGGATGGCGGCCCGGGTGCCCCGCGAGCGTCAGGGCGCCGTCGACGCCGCCCGCTGGGGACTGGACCAGAGCTGGCGCGTCGTGTCGCTCATGGGCGACTTCGTCCTGGGACTGGCGGACGGACGGTACTCGCCCCGGGACCTGGGCGGTCCGCTCATGATCGCGGAGGTCAGTGGCGCGGCCACGCGCGCGGGGCCGCCCATCCTCCTGTTCTTCGTGGCGCTGCTCTCCATCAACCTCGCCGTGATCAACCTGCTGCCGATTCCGGCCCTGGACGGCGGGCACCTGTTCCTGCTGGCCATGGAGACGATCCGGGGGCGGCCGCTGCCCGACCGGGCCCGGGCCGTGCTCGGGCGCGTGGGCGTGACCCTCGTCGCCGCCTTGATGCTCTGGGCCGTCGCGGCCGACATCCTGCGCCTCGTGGCCCGCTAGCCCTCAGTACCGCCGGCGGTTCGGAACGAAGAAGAAGAGCGCGACCAGGGCGACCACCACGAGCACCGCCACCAGGGTGAGATCCTCGCCGTGGATCCACCCGACCACCGTGCGCTGCACCGCGGCGAAGAACGCCCCGATGGCGTGGAGCCCCTTCCCGACGATGGTGCTGGCGTACTCGTACATCGGAATCGGCTCCTCCCTGCTGTTCTGCGTCGACGCGCGTGCGTGTCCCGGCCTGGAACATAATGCCCCCTCGGGGTCCGCTCGCACCACCCCCGCGTTCCGGCGAAAATCCAGTCAGCGCAACACATAATGCGGGCAGCGGGTGTCGGGCACAGGCGTTGCCCCTCCACTGGGTCGCACGCGACCGTTCCCTAGCCGGATGGATCAAGAGGAAGCGCCGCCGGTGGCAGACCGCGGAGCCGACAGGGCTTCGGCCGCAGAGAGCAACGCACGGACGACTGGACGCCATGATGATGGTCTCAATCGATAGATCCGGGCCCGCCTACCTGGCGGTTCGCCCGAGCGGTACCCGCCGAGGGGAGGGGTGAGCCGTGAGCGGCGCTCAAGCCTTCTGGGACGCTCTCCAGCCCGATTGGCCGATGCTGCTCATGGTCGTGACCATCGGCCTCCTCCTGCTCACCCTGGTGGCGTTCCTGGCCGCCGCCATGCTCCTGCGGCGCAAGAACCAGCGGAAAGCCGACCGGTGGGCGGGCTACGAGCGGGACTGGGGCGAGCTCCTCGCGTCGGCGTATGAGGGGGATGTGGCGAGCCGGGAGGTGAAATCCGCGGTCGATCCGGGCGACCGGCTGTTCTTCGTGGACTTCCTCTACAAGCAGGCGCTCAGGACCCCCGACCCGGAGAAACGGGCGGTCCTGCATCGGCTGGCGATGCCGTACCTGCCGATGATCACCTCCCGAACCCGGGGGGGCGACCCGGAGCGGCGGGCCCGGGCGGTCAAGACCCTCGCCGAGCTGGGGGGGAGCCACCATACCCAGATCCTGATCGCCGCCCTGGACGATCCGTCTCCGCTGGTCTCCATGAGCGCCGCCCGCGGACTGGCCCGGTCGGCCGGGATGGGCAGCGTCCGGGAGATCGTCGGGCGCCTCGATCGCTTCAGTGACTGGAACAGCCGGTTCCTGCGGGCCACCCTCTCCCAGCTCGGCCCCGGGGCGGTCCCCGCTCTGCGAGAGAGCGTCACCAGCTCGCAACGGTCGGCGGGAGTGAGGGCGGTGTGCCTGGAAGCGCTGGGCGACCTGGGCGATGCGCAGGCCGCCGACATCGCCGTGAGCATCCTGCGCACGGAAGAGGATGTCGATCTGAGGGCCGCCGCCCTGCGGCTGCTCCGACGGAGCGGCGGGCCGGAGCACGCGGCCATGGTGCGGGCGCTCTGCGGCCACGAGGACGCGGTGATCCGGGCGCAGGCCGTCGGGACCCTGGCCCGGATCGGCGAGGAGGCGGACCTGGACCGGTTGGAGGAAGCGTTGAGCGACGCGTCGGCCTGGGTCGCCCTCCACGCGGCCCGGGGACTGAAGTTCCGGGGCCGCCATGCCGTCCTCGAGCGGACTTCGGAGGCGGAGAGCGGAGGCGCCGGGGTCGCGCTCCAGGTGCTCCGGGAGGAGGCGTAGCCGTGTCCGCGGAGATCCTCCTGCTGATCCTGGTCCTCCTCAACATCGTCGTCTTCATCTATTTCCTGACCCTCAACGGGTACTACCTGGTCACGAGCATCACGTCGTTCAAGGCACTTCGCCGCTACGCCCGCCGACTCAACTCGCTGGATACCGAGGACCTCATGCGGGCGGGAGGTGCGCCTCCCGTCTCCCTGATGGTCCCGGCGTACAACGAGGAGGTGGGGATCGAGGATGCGATCCGCTCGCTGCTCGACCTGCGGTATCCGGAGTACGAGATCCTCGTCATCAACGATGGATCGACGGACCGGACGTTCGACATCCTCCAGGAAGCCTTCGACCTCCGGCCGTCGATCCGGGTCCCCACGGCGGCCCTCGGCGAGGAGCGGGTCCGCGGCCTCTACCGCAGCCGTGCCCACCCGATGCTCTGGGTGATCGACAAGGAGAACGGCGGCAAGGCGGACGCCCTGAACGTGGGCCTGGACTACTGCCAGGCCCCGTTCTTCTGCTCGCTGGACGCCGACAGCGCCCTGGAGCGCGACGCCCTGCTCCGCCTGATCCGTCCTTTCCTGGAGAGCGGGACGACCGTCGCGGCCGGCGGCATCGTCCGGGTCGCCAACGGCTCCCGGTTCGAGAAGGGGCGCGTCACGGACATCCGACTCCCCCGCCGCCTGCTGCCCCAGCTCCAGGTCGTCGAGTACCTGCGGGCGTTCCTCGCGGGCCGCATGGGATGGTCGACCCTGAACGTCATGCTCATCGTCTCCGGCGCCTTCGGGATGTTCCGGCGCTCGGCGGTGGTCGACGTGGGCGGCTACGCCCGGGACACCGTGGGCGAGGACATGGAGCTGACGCTGCGGCTGCACCGCCATTTCCGGGAGATCGAGGAGCCGTACGACGTCGCGTTCGTCCCGGACCCGGTGGCGTGGACGGAGGTCCCGGAGCGCCTGGGCGACCTCGGGCGGCAGCGGGACCGCTGGCAGCGAGGGCTGCTCCAGAGCCTGTCCAAGCATCGCACGATGCTGCTGAACCGGCGGTACGGACGGATCGGGATGGTCGCCTTCCCCTACTTCTGGTTCATGGAGGGATTCGGCCCGGTGGTGGAGCTCGTGGGCTACGTCGCGTTCATCATCGCCATCCTCATCGGCTGGGCCTCCACCACGTACGTCCTGGCGTTCCTGGTCCTGGCGGTGGTGTTCGGGATCCTGCTGTCCGTCGCGGCCGTCGCGCTGGAGGAGCTCGTGTTCCGGCGCTACAAGCACCCGTCGGACTTCACGCGCATGCTCTTCCTCTCCGTCATCGAGAGCTTCGGGTACCGGCAATTCCTGACCTGGTACCGGTTCCGGGGGGTCGTTTCGGCACTGCTCGGGCGCAAGGAATGGGGGCGGAAGGAGCGCCATGGAGCCATCCGCGAGAAGGAGGACGAGGCCGCGAGCGAGACGGCCGTCGCGCTGGCGCCCTCGGGGACGGACGAATCCGTGCCGGGAGCGACGAAGAACGGCGTGAAGCAGCTGATCCTGGTGGCGGGGCTGCTCTGCGCCGCCGCGCCGGCCACGGCCCAGGTCGCGGACTCGGCGGCGGCGGCCTGGACCGCCGGCGACGTGGATCGGGCCGTCCGGCTCTACGAGGAGCGGCTGGTTCGGGACTCAACGGACATCGTCGCGCTGCACCGGGTCGCCCTGGCCAGGGCCTGGGCCCGCGACTTCGACGCGAGCCTGCCGCTCTTCGCCCGGCTCCTCGAGCTCGACCCGGACAACCTGGAGGGGCGCCTCCACCAGGCCAGCGCCCTGGCCTGGGCCGGCCGTCACGGCGAGGCCATCGCGGCAGTCAGCGAGGTCCGGGACCGGGATCCGGCCAACAGGGAAGCGCTCCTGGCCCTCGCTCGGTTCAACTCGTGGGCGGGCCGGTACGACGAGTCCCTCCGGTACTACGACGCGCTCCTCGCGGACGCGCCGGACGACCCCGAGCTCCGCCGGGCCCGCGCCGCCGTTCTGGGGTGGGCCGGCCGCCACGACGAGGCGGCCGACGCCCTCCGCGAGCTGGCGGCCCGGGACCCGTCCGATGTCGAGACACGGCTGGCTCTGGCCCGCGTCCTCGCGTGGGAGGGTCGGTACCGCCAGGCGGAGACGGCCTTCCGCGCCGCCCTGGAGCTCGACCCGGACAACCTCGAGGCCCGGAGAGGGTTGGCGCGGGTGGCCGGCTGGAGCGGCCAGCTCCGGGAAGGCGAGCGTCGATGGCGGGACGTCCTGACGGCGTACCCGGACGACGTGGACGCGCTGGTCGGACTCGCCGCCAACCTCCGCTGGCAGGGCCGCCCCCGCGCCGCCGTGGGCGTCCTGGATCGGGCCGAGGCGCTGGCCCCGGACCACGCGGACGTCGAGACGCAGCGGCTCTGGCTCGACGCGGCGGTCGGACCCCGGCTGGCCCCCAGCTTCCTGTACGAGAGCGATTCCGACGGCAATCGGGCGGAGACCGTCCGCCTGGAGGGCGCCTGGCTCGTCGGCGGCGTCGGGCTCCAGCTCACGGCGGACGCCCGCTGGTTCGACGAGGAGACGGTGGTGGGGCGCGAGAGCTCGACCCGGAGCGCCGATCTCGCCCTCGGCCTGGGTCTGGGTCGCGGCTGGACGCTCACCGGGGGTGGCGGCGTCCGGACGGGCGACGGGGACACCCAGGAGACCCTCGGACTCTGGCGGCTGGGCCTGGCCTCGCCGGCCTACCTGCCCGTGAGCGGGTCGCTGGTAGCCCGGCGCTCGGCCTTCGACTACACGGCCCTGCTGGCGCAGCGCAACGTCGCGGTCGAGGAGCTGGCCCTCTCCCTCGCCGTGCGCCCGGAAGGCAGCCGCGTGACCGCCGGGGTCCGGGGCGGAGCCGCCCGGTTCGAAGCGGCGGAGGACAACCGCCGCTGGCTGCTGGATGCCCACGTCACCTATCGACCGCTGCCTCCGCTATCCGTCGGCGTGCGGGCTCGCGCGTTCGGCTTCTCCGAGGACGTGGATGAGGGCTACTGGGATCCGTCGCTGTACCGCGTCATCGAGGCGCCCGTGGCGCTCTCGCTGGACGGCAGCCCGCTGTTCGCCCGGCTGGAGGTCGCCCCCGGATACCAGGCCATAGAGCACGCGGCGGTCGACGTGGACAACGCGGCTCTCCGGGCCGCCGCCAGGGTCGGGATCCGACTGGCGCCCGGCCGGCAGGTCGGTCTCTCGGCCTCACTGGCCAACTCAGGACTGCAGCGGGTCTCCCCGGTGCCCGACTCCGATTACGAGTATCGGGCCATCAGCGTGTTCATCGACTGGTCGCTGCGCTGAATCGAACGTGAAAGGCTGAATCACATGGCTGAACACTTTCGCACCGCGCGGCGGACCCTGTCCCTGACCGCGTCGATCCTCGTCCTCGGCTCCATGATGCTGGTGAACACCGGGGCGGGCGCCCAGTACGTGTGCCCCCGGGCCGCGGACCCCGACGTGCAGCAGGGCTGGGCGGACTACCGTGCCGACGACATCCCGGCCGCCCGTCGCCATTTCGAGACGGCCCTGGGCCGCTGCCCCCGGCACCTGGGCGCCCGGATCGGGCTCGGATACGTGGAGCTGCGAGAGGGCAGGACCGGGGCGGCGAAAGCGCTGTTCGACGAGGTCCTGGCCGGGGACCCGGACGTCATCGATGCCCTGGTGGGAAGAGGGATCGTCGCCTGGCGGGAGGCCGACCTCCCCCGGGTCGAAGAGCTGTTCGAGCGGGTCCTGCTCCTCGACCCCGGCAACGGGGAGGCGCGCCGCTACCTGGACCGGCTCCAGCCGGACGAGCCGGAGGAGGTCGCGGGCCCGCCACCGCAGCGCCCCGCCCTCGTGGTGCCGGACACCCTGGAGTACCGGGTGAGGGCCCACGCCCGCCGGTTCGAGGTCCGGACCGACAGCGGCTGGGCCCCGTTCTACGTGAAGGGCGTGAACCTCGGCGCCGCCCTGCCGGGCCGTTACGCCACCCAGTTCCCCGACTCGGCCGTCTACGCCCGCTGGCTCGCCGAGATGCGCGCCGCCGGGGCCAACACGGTCCGGGTGTACACGCGCCACCCGCCGGCGTTCTACGACGCCCTGAGCCAGCTCAACGCGGCCCATCCGGAGGCCCCCCTCTGGTTGATCCAGGGCGTCTGGGCGGAGCTGCCGCCGGGGGAAGCCCGGTACGACGACCCGGGCTGGGAGGGCGCGTTCCTCGAGGACATCCGCGTCACGATCGACCTCATCCACGGCCGCGCCGACATCGAGCCCGAGCCGGGTATGGCGTCCGGCTTCTACACGGCGGACGTCTCGCGGTGGACCCTGGCCTTCGTGCTGGGCCGGGAATGGGAGGGCACCTCGGTGATCGGCTTCAACGAGCTGCGCCCGGAGCTGACGGCCTGGGGTGGCGCGTTCGCGAGGTCGGAGAACGTCTCGCCCATGGAGGCCTGGCTGACGAAGATCGTGGACGCGACGGCCGCCTACGAGACCCGGACGTACCGGACGCAGCGGCCGGTCTCGTACACGAGCTGGCCCACCACGGACCCGCTCNNCTCCACCACCCGACGGAGACGACCAGCCTCGAGGAGATGGCGATCCGGCGCGGCCTGGGCGAGGCCGTGCCCCGGATGACGCTGGCCGGGGAGGACGCGGTCACCCTCGACCCGGAGACCGTCCGCACCACCGACCGCTTCCCGGCCGGTTTCTTCGCGACGTATCACGTCTATCCGTACTACCCGGATTTCATGAACCTGGACCCGGGCTACGGCGAGGCGGTCTCGCCGTTCGGCCCCTCGAACTACTGGGGCTACCTCGTCGACCTCGGGAGCCACCACACCCGGCTTCCCGTCCTGGTAGCGGAATACGGCCTGCCCACGAGCATCGGCGTCTCCCACGTCAACCCGCAGGGGTGGCACCACGGGGGGCTGGCGGAGGTCGCAGCCGCGGCCGGGACGGCACGCATGACCCGGGAGATCGCGGCCGCCGGCATGGCCGGCGGACTCGTGTTCGAGTGGATCGACGAATGGTTCAAGCGGACCTGGGTGACCTACCAGTTCGAGTCGCCGCGAGACCGGGATCGCCTCTGGTACAACCGGATGGACTCGGAGGAGCACTACGGGCTGATCGCCGTGGAGCCCGAGCCCCGACTCCCGGGCCGGACGATCGGGGAGCGGATCAGGGCCGGCTGGCAGGCCGTGCCGGCCGCCTACGACGATCCGCGACGGGGCACCCTGAGACTGCTCGCCGACGAGGCCTACCTCCGCGTCCTCTTCCAGGCCCGTGATCCGCTGGACGAAGTCATGATCGGGTTCGATGTCATCGACCCCACTCGCGGCGACTTCCGGTGGCCGGGGCGGGTCGGTCCGCGCCTCCCCACCGGCCTCGAGGTGGTCCTCGCGGTCCGGGGAGACACCGCCCGGATCGTCCACGACACCCACTCGCAGCCGTACAGGATCAGGGAGCTGCCGGCGGCGGAGACCCCCATCGACTCGGGCCCCCCCATCCTGTCCCCGCCGGCCGGATTCTTCCGCGGGCGAATGGCCACCGTAGGCGAGCTCAGCATCCACTCACGGCCGAACGACGACGGCGTCTACCGGCCGCCCCGGCTCATCTTCTCGCGCCGGGTCTTCGGAAGGGACTCCACCGAGTTCGCGGCCATGGGCTACGACGCCGGCCTGCTGCCCCGGGGTGCCGAGCCCGACGGACTGTGGGAGCGGAGCGGCTCCACATACGAGCTCCGCGTGCCCTGGCAGCTCCTCAACGTGGGGGACCCCAGCCAGCGACTCGTGCTCCAGGACACCGTCCAGGCCTGGCGCGAGAACCCACTCGATGTCACCGCCATCGAAGGGATCCGCGCCGTCGTCCTCGCCCGGTCCGGACGGCGCTGGATCCCGCTGCCCGCTTCCGGAAGGCTGGAGGACGTGGCCTCGTTCTCATGGCCCACCTGGGAGACCCCCCGCTGGCGGGAGCGACCCCGACCCGTTCTGGACTCCCTGAAAGCCGCCTGGGGCGAGTTGTAGCCCCACCGGACCGGAAGCCTCCCCGAACCCGGACCGTCGCCCGCCCGCCCCGGGCCCGGGATCCCCGGCCCTCTCCCCGCCGGTAAAGAATGTTCCATCACGGAACAAACTTCTCTTGACCGGGGCCCCGTTTCATCTAGATTTCGATGCTCCGGTTCCGGCCGCCTCGGGCCCTGGCCGGATATCTTCAACGGGTTCAACATGTTGCAGCGTCGCAGCACCCGCACCTCGCCCGCTGCCGCGCGGACTGCTGCTTCTGGTCATCTTCGTGCACCCGTAGGCCGCCGCTCGACACCCCTCGCACCGGTACGGCTGACGTGTCACTACGCACACGGGTCCTGATCCTCTTCGTCGGCTTCGCCGTGCTCCCGATCCTGCTTCTGGGGATCGGGGACTACCTCCAGTCGATCCAGGCGCTGCGGGCGGTGATCGAGGCCCGGAGCGAGGCGCTGGCCAGCCAGACGGCGAGGGACGTGGAGCGGGAGTACATGGAAGCCCGCGCCGCGCTCCGTGCGGTCGGCGAGGTCCTGGCGCTGGGCGGCGCCGCGGACTCCGCGCTGGAGGCGGGCCTGCCCGATGGCGTGACGTTCGATTCCGTCCGTGTGCGGGCGGCGGACGGAGCGACGCGGACGGTCCGGGCCGACGGCACGCCGGAGTACCCGGCGTGCGGGACCCCGGAGCCCGTGGTGATCCGGGTGGCGCTGCCGGACCCGGCGGTCGAGACGGTGGAGGGGTACACGACCGTGGTCGCGGTGGCGGCCCGGGCGCCGGCCATGACCGCGCGTCTCGGCCGTGAGGGCTTCACCCGCATCGTCGACGGCGCGACGGAGCGCGTGCTGCTGGACTCCAACTGCCTTCACGCGGCCCTGACCGAGGCGGACTCGGGCGGCGGCGACGGAGTCGACGGCGGTCCGTCGGCCCCTCCGGACGAGACGTTCACGACTTCGACGGCCGAGGTCGCGGGGCCCGGCTGGCAGATCGCCGTGCATTCGAGCGACGCGGAGTTCTTCGCCCCGTTCCGGACCAGCCGCCTGCTGTACGTCGGCCTGGTCCTGCTGGTGCTCGTCCTCGCCGCCGCCGTCTTCCTCGCTCTGACTCAGAGCTCGTTCCGCTCGCTCCGCGCCCTGACGGCCGCGGCGGACGAGGTGGAGCTGGGGAACATGCGCCCCTGGATCCCACCCCCGGGCGACGACGATGTCGGCCGGCTCGCCCTGGCGTTCCGCAAGATGACGGACCGTCTCGAGGACAGCTTGCGCAGGAGCGAGGTAAACCAGAAGCTGGCGGCCGTCGGGGAGCTCGCGTCGTATCTGTCGCACGAGATCCGCAACCCGCTGAGCTCGATCCGGCTCGGTCTCCAGACCCTGCATCGGGATCTCAGCGCGGGGTTCATCCCTCCGGACGCCTCCCGGATCATCGAGATCGCCCTCAACGAGGTGAAGCGCCTGGACGGCGTGGTCCGGACCGTCCTCGAGGTCGGCCGCGATCCCCACCAGCGGAACGGAGACGCGACCTGCGACGCCCACGCCACCATCACCGAGGCGGTGGACGTCATCCTCCCCCGGGCACGGGCCCGGGAGATCGCCATCGAGTTCGAGCCCCGGGCCGAGCATTCGATCGTGGTCGGCGAGCCCGAAGGGCTGCGCAGTGTCTGGATCAACCTGATCGTCAACGCTCTCGATGCGGTCCAGGACCAGGAGGATGGCCGCATCCGCATCACGACCTCGGCGGGCGGGGACGGCCGGGAGCTCCACGTCCGCGTCGCCGACAACGGGCCCGGCGTCCCGGCGTACGCCGTCGATTCCATCTTCGAGCCGTTCTTCACCACCAAGGAGAAGGGGAACGGGATCGGGCTGGCCACGGCGTCCCGGACGCTGGAGGCCGCGGGCGGCTCCATCACGTACGAGCCTCTGGCCGCGGGAGCCGGAGCGGTGTTCATGGTCCGGTTGAGGCGCGCTGACGTGGCGCAGCCCACCGACAGGCATCCGAACCAGCATGAGGAGCCGGCTCTTCCTTCCAGGGGAGCGGCGTAGGGAAAGGGCGTATGCAGACACGTATCCTGATCGCAGAAGACGACCCGTCTCACCTCGAGATCCTCGAGCGTCACCTCCGGCGCTCCGGCTACGAGGTGCGGGCCTTCGAGTCGGCGGAGCAGGCCCTCTCCGCGTTCAGCTCGTTCGAGCCGCAGCTCGTGCTGAGCGACCTCCGGATGCCGGGCATGAGCGGGTTCGACCTGCTCCGGAAGCTCCGGTCGGATGCGCCGGATACGGCCGTGATCCTGATGACGGCCTATGACGACATGCAGACGGCCATCGACGCCATGAAGGAGGGGGCGTACGACTACCTGGTGAAGCCGCTGGACCTGGACAACGTGGATGAGGTCGTGCGCGCCGCCCTGGACGAGCACGACCGAAGCGAGCGAAAGAACGGGGCGACCGCCGAGACGGCGGACCCGGCCGCCATGGAGTCCAGCGGCCTGGTGGGCCGGCATCCCTCCATGATCGAGGTCTTCAAGACCATCGGCCGCGTGGCGCCCACCTCGGCCCCGGTCCTGATCCGCGGGGAGACGGGCACGGGTAAGGAGCTCATCGCCCGGACCATCCACGACAACTCCAGGCGGGCCTCGGCGCCCTTCATCTCCGTCAATTGCGCTTCCCTCCCCGAGACCCTGCTGGAGTCCGAGCTCTTCGGGCACGT
>JABAOG010001897.1_pt1 | contig 37806 bp, 30 predicted proteins | sample 7062131 | NCBI WGS metagenome assembly JABAOG01 (sample SAMN14538629, study PRJNA623070) | marine sediment metagenome | biome: marine biome [ENVO:00000428]; feature: marine pelagic biome [ENVO:01000023]; material: deep marine sediment [ENVO:00002113] | place: India: Arabian Sea | collected... | reverse complement strand
CAGCTTCGGCTACGACGTCACCTCGTACATGACGATGACGCTCGGCTACAGCACCCTCGCGTTCCACCCGGACAGCGAGGGCGGCGCCGAGAGCATGTTCTTCAACGAGCTGACCCAGATCAACCTGGGCCTCCAGTTCCGTGTCGACGGCATGGTCGTCGCGCTCCAGAACATGGCCGAAGAGGCCGAGGAGGCCGCGGGCGACGAGGAGGCCACCAACGAGGGCCTTCGCCGGACCGCTTTCTGAGGGCAGCGCTCTTCGAGCATCGGAGCCCGCGCGAGAGCGCGGGCTTCGACGCGTCTGGACCCGGCTGCGTTATGCTCGCGCAGCCAAATGAGGACGAGTGGATGAGTGAGAGCATCGAATATCGAGCCGTGGGCCGGACCGGACTGAAGGTCTCGCCTCTGGCGCTGGGCACGATGAGCTTCGGGCGCGAGGCCGACGAGAGCACCTCGAAGGCGCTCTACAACCGATGCCGTGACGCGGGCATCAACCTCTTCGACTGCGCCGACGTCTACGCCAAGGGGCGCTCCGAGCTGATCCTCGGCAAGCTCATCGCCTCCGAGCGCGAGGAGGTGGTCCTGGCCACCAAGGCGCACTTCCCGACCGGCCCGGGACCGAACGCGCGAGGCAGCTCCCGCTACCACCTGGTCAACGCGGTGGAAGCGAGCCTCACTCGGCTGGGCACCGATCGGATCGATCTCTTCTTCCTCCATCGCTTCGACGAGCAGACGGACCTGGAGGAGACCCTTCGCGCGGTCGAGGACCTGGTGCGCGCCGGCAAGGTCCTCTATCCGGCGGTCAGCAACTTCGCCGCCTGGCAGACGATGAAGGGGCTCGGCATCCAGCGTGCTCACGGCTACAGCCCCTTCGTGGCGATGCAGCCGATGTACAACCTGGTGAAGCGGCAGGCGGAGGTGGAGCTCTTCCCGATGGCTCGCTCGGAGGGGCTCGCGGCCTTCCCTTACTCACCGCTCGGCGCGGGCCTGCTCACCGGCAAGTATGGCGAGGAGGAGCGACCCGAGACGGGCCGCATCGTCGACAACCCGATGTACGCGACGCGCTACGGACGTCCGAGTGACTTCGTGGTCGCCGCGCGCTTCTCGGAGCTGGCGAAGAGCCGGGGCCTCCACCCGGTGAGCCTGGCCGTCGCTTGGGTCGCGGCTCACCCGGCGGTCACCGCGCCGCTGCTCGGCGCACGGAACCTCGAGCAGCTCGAGCCGGCGTTGAAGGCGACCGAGGTCCCGATGGACGACGAGCTCTACCAGGCCGTCAGCGCCCTCTCGCCCGAGCCCCCGCCGGCGACCGACCGCAACGAAGAGCGGACCGGCGCCAACTACTCCGCTCAGCTGCAGAAGTGAGCGACGATCATTCGGGGGCGACGAAGCGGACGGCGTCCGCGACGTCGGCCTTGCTGCCGATGTAGAGCGGCGTGCGCTGGTGCAGCTCGGTGGGCTGGATGTCGAGGATGCGACCACCCTCCTTCGAGCTTCCGTCGACCGCCGCGCCGCCGGCCTGCTCGACCAGGAAAGCGAAGGGCGAGGCTTCGTAGAGGAGGCGGAGCTTGCCGGAGGTGTTCTTCCGATCCGCCGGGTAGGCGAAGATCCCCCCGCGCAGGAGCGTGCGGTGCAGGTCGGCGACCATCGCGCCGATGTAGCGGAGCCGGTAGGCCTTTCGCTCGTCACTCGGCTTCTTCACCCAGTCGACCCACTGCTGAACGCCCTCGTCCCACTTGTGGTAGTTGCCCTCGTTCACCGAGTAGGTGTCGCCGCGCTCGGGGATCTTCATGTTCTCGTGCGAGAGGAAGAACTCGCCGATGGCCGGGTCGAAGGTGAAGCCGTGGACTCCGTCGCCGCTGGAGTAGACGAACATGTTCGACGAGCCGTAGATGACGTAGCCGGAAGCCACGATTCGGCTGCCCGCTTGCAGACAGTCGGCCAGCGTGCCCGCACCGGGCCCGGTCGAGACCCGGCGGTGGATCGAGAAGATGGTCCCGATGGAGGCGTTGATGTCGATGTTGCCGGAGCCGTCGAGCGGGTCGAACTGCAGCACGTACTTGCCGCGCGGGTACTCGGGCGACACGGCGATCGGATCGGCGACCTCCTCGCTGCCCATCACGCAGACGTAGCCGCCCTGCTGCACGCAGCGGACGAGCACCTCGTTGGCGAAGACGTCGAGCTTCTTCACCTCTTCCCCCTGCACGTTGGTCTCGCCGGTGAGGCCGAGGACGTTGGCGAGGCCTGCCTTGCTGACCTGGCTCGAGATGATCTTCGCGGCCAGCGAGATCTGCGCGAAGAGGCCGGTGAGGTCGCCGGTGGCCTCGGGGTGCTGGCGCTGCGAGAGCTGGATGTGCTGCTCGAGCGTCGTGCCGTGGTAGCTCGGGCCTCCGGGCCCAACCGAGAGATGCTGTTCCGCCATCACCAGGCAGCTAGCCCGGATCGGCGGGCCGGGCCAGCCCCGAACGCGGACGATCCCCCTGCTGGGCACGAGAAAGCCCCCGCCGCCAGGTGGCAACGGGGGCCGCTCGGGCTCCATGGCCGGCTCGCCGTCAGGAGGCGGGCTCGACCACCATCGAGATGACGCGCCCCTGCTGGGACGGCTTGCTGGCGATTCGTCCGAAGTTCGCCAGCGCATCGTGAAAATGGTCCTTCATCAGCTCGATCCACCGCTCGGGGTAGGCGCGCTCGCGGCCGCGCATGCGCATGACCAGCTTCACCTTGTCGCCGCGCTCCAGGAAGCGCCGCGCACGGCCGAGCTTGGTCTCGAGATCGTGGTCATCCGTCTTCGGGCGCATCTGCACCGTCTTGACGGTCGGCTGTGAGCTCTTGGCGGCCTGCTTCTGCTTCTTCTTGTCGTACTTGAACTTGCCGTAGTCCATGATGCGGCAGACCGGCGGTCTCGCGTGAGGTGACACCTCGACCAGATCCAAGCCGTGCTTCCTCGCCTCGGCGCGGCCCTCGTCGGGGCTCATGATGCCCACGAACTCACCGTCTGGTGAGATCACGCGGATCTGGGGGAATCGAATGCGTCCGTTGACGCGGTGCTCAGGCCTCTCTGGGCGGACCTTTCCTCGGAATCGTCGTCCCAATGGTTCTCCTTTCGAATGTCGACGCGCGAGGACATCCCGCGCGCTCGAGCACTCGCCATGCAATGCGGGGTCGTCCCGCTCTGCCCGCCGGGGTCACGCCGCGTTTTGGATCGCGACGCGCGAAATCCCGAAGCGCGGGTCACGGGAGTCGCCCCTCCGTGCAGCCGCGCGCGCGTGCTCTGTTTTCACCCTAAGGATCCGATCGATTCTCCGCAAGAGTCGGCGGAGAATCGCTCAGTGCCGGACGTCTTGATCGGTGAAGACGGCCAGCCCCTGCAGGCGCGTCGCCGGCAGCTGGGGATCGCCGGCGGCGAGCCGCGCGAGCGCTTCTCGTTTGCCCTCGCCGGTCGCCAGGAGGATCGCGCGACGCGCGGTGGAGAGGAGCCGCACCGTGAGCGTGATTCGGTCCGCCGGTGGCTTCGGGCTGTCCGGCACGTGGGCGACCAACCCCGGCGGTGGCGGCCGGTTGGGGAAGAGCGAGGCGATGTGCCCGTCCCCACCCATGCCGAGCAAGAGCACGTCGAGGCCGGCGTCGAAGTCGCGCCCGAGAGCCTCGCTCACCCGCCGCACGGCGTCGTCGGGCTCCTCGCCGTCCTCGAAGAGCGGCAGCTCGAGCGCGGCGGGCATTCGTTCGCTCAGCGAGCCGTCTCGGTGGGCGTTGCCGCGGTTCGAATCCTGCGCGGCGAAGGGCACGCAGCGCTCGTCGGTCCATGTCAGGCGCACGCGGCGCCAGACCGAGTCGAGCGCCTCTCGCGCCGGTCGGATGGCCGTCGCCGCGCTGCCGCCGGGGACGGCGAGGCGCGGCGATCCATGGCGCTCGTCCGCTTCGTGGATCGCCGCCACCAGCGCCGCGGTGGCGGCGGCGAGCGGGTCCGCGCTGACGTGGAGCGCCAGGTCCGCCACTACCGGGCGACGCTCGCTCACGCCGGCCCCTTCGACCAGCTGCCCTCGCAGCCACGGAAGAGCTCGTGGCTCTCGCCGGGGCCCCAGCTCCCCGCTTCGTAGTGCTTCATCGGGCTCGCGCCCTCGGCCCAACCGGCGCGAATGGCGTCGGTCCACTCCCAGGCGGCTTCCGCCTCGTCGGAGCGCAGGAAGAGGGTCGGGTCGCCCCGCATGGCGTCGAGGATGAGCCGCTCGTAGGCCGGCGAGGGGTCCTTGCCGAACTCCTCTTCGTAGTCGAAGCCGAGATGGGCCTCCTGCATCAGCATCGCCGGCCCGGGCCGCTTCACGCCGAAGCTGAGCTCGATGCCTTCCTTCGGATGGATGCCCAGGGTGAGCACGTTCGGCCGTCGCGCGCAGAGCTCGCCGGCCTCGAGCTTCCGGCGCAGCTCGGCTTGGCTCATGCCCTCCGGGCGGTTGAAGAGCTGCAGCGCCGGCGTGCGGAACTGGATCTGCACCTCGGTGAGCTTCCGCGGGAGCTGCTTGCCGTGGCGCAGGAGGAAGGGCACGCCGCTCCAGCGCCAGGAGTCGATCTGCGCGCGGACGGCGACGTAGGTCTCGGTGTCCGAATCGGGGGCGACGCCCTCCTCCTCGCGATAGCCGGCGCCGGCGGCCGACCGGATGTACTGGCCACGGATCGTGTCCCGCCCCACCTCCTCGGGCGTCATGATCCTCAGCGCTCGGAGCACGTCGACCTTGTGGCCCCGGATCGCCTCCGGCTCGAGGGACACCGGTGGCTCCATCGCCACCAGCGCGAGCACCTGCAGCATGTGGTTCTGCACCACGTCGCGGAGCGCGCCGACCTCTTCGTAGAAGGCGCCGCGGCCCTCCATCCCGAGCGGCTCGGCCGCGGTGATCTGCACCAGCTCCACGTGGTGGCGATTCCAGAGCGGCTCGAAGATCGCGTTGTGGAAGCGGAAGCCGAGCAGGTTCTGGACCGTCTCCTTCCCGAGGTAGTGATCGATCCGGTAGATCTGCTCCTCGCGCAGATGCTCGTGGAGCTCGGCGTTGAGCGCCCGGGCGCTCGGCAGGTCGTGGCCGAAGGGCTTCTCCACCACGACCCGGCGCCAGGCCTGGTGCTCTCCCTCGTGCTGGTGGACGAGCCCCACCGAGCTGAGGCCCTCCACCGTCGGGGCGAAGAGGCTCGGCGCGAGGGAGAGGTAGAAGAGCCGACCGGCCTTCGCGCCCCCCGGGAGCGAGTCGAGCCGATCGCAGAGGGCGGCCATCGACGCCTCGTCGGTGACGTCCGCCGAGACGTAGCCGATGGGCAGATCCCCGAAGTGCTTCGCCAGCCCACCGGCCGACTCGTGCACCGTCCGGGCGAACTCCTCGTCGGTGCGCGGCCGGCGGGACACGCCGATCAGTGAGGCGTGGTCCAGATGCCCGTCCTCGGCGAGATGGGCGAGGGCGGGATAGAGCTTGCGGCGCGCGAGGTCGCCGGTCGCCCCGAAGACGATGATCTGTACGGGCTCGGCCATGGCTCCCCGATCTCGCACAGGTTCGGGCCTGCTGGGAAGCGTGACGCGCCCGGCGCTGGCGTGAGGGCCCCTCGGGAGGTCATGCTCCGCGGCCATGGAGAGCAAGTGGTCCGACGAGGATGCCCGCGCCGCCGTCGAGCGCTGGGCGGACGGTGAGCGAGTCAACGAGGACGTGGCGCTGCGCGTCTACACCTCACGGTTGATCGGGCGGGAGCCGACGTTGGTGCTCCACGGGGGTGGCAACACCTCGGTGAAGACCCGCCTGAAGGACGACACCGGCGATGAGGTCGACGTGCTCTGCGTGAAGGGCTCGGGCTGGGATCTGGGCGACATCGAGCCCCCCGGTCTGCCCGCGGTGCGCCTCGGTAGCCTGGCGAAGCTCCGCGCGCGGGCCTCGCTCAGCGACGAGGACATGGTCAACGCCCAGCGCACTCGCCTGCTCGACGCCTCGTCGCCGAACCCTTCGGTGGAGACGCTCCTGCATGCCTTCCTCCCGGCGAGGTACATCGACCACTCGCACGCGGACGCGGTCCTCGCGCTCGTCGACCAGCCGGAGCGGGAGGCGATCTGCAAAGAGGTCTTCGGTGAGAAGCTCGCGCTGGTCCCCTACGTGATGCCCGGCTTCGCCCTCGCCAAGCTCGCCGCCGAGGTCGCCGAGGCGAACCCCGACGCGGAGGGGCTGGTGCTCCTCAAGCACGGCCTCTTCACCTTCGGCGAGACCGCGAAGGAGAGCTACGAGCGCCACGTGCGCGCGGTGGATGCGGCCGAGCGCTACATCGCCGAGAAGAAGGCGCAGGTGAGCGTTCCCCGCAAGGCGCGGCCCGGCCTCGACTGGCCGCGGATCGCGCCGCGGCTCCGCGGGGCCCTCGGCCGTGAGGGGGAACGGCAGGTGCACTACCTGCTCCACCGCCGCACCAGCGACGCCATCGACGGATACCTCGGCCGAGAGGATCTCGCCGAGGTCTCGCAGCGGGGCACCCCGACCCCCGACCACGTGATCCGGACCAAGCGCGTGCCGCTGCTACTCGAGCTCGAGCCCGAGATGGACGACGCGGCGATCGACGCCGCCATCGAGGAGGCGCTGAAGCGCTATCGGAAGAGCTACCGCGCCTACGTGAAGGCAGAGGCGGCGGCGAAGGGCCGGGAGGTGCAGGCCCTCGATCCGGATCCGCGCGTGATCCTGATTCCGGGCGTCGGTCTGGTCACCGCCGGGACCACGCCGAAGGCCGCGCGCGTCGCCGCCGATCTGCACGAGCACTGCATCGACGTGATCGAGTCCGCGGAAGCCGTCGGCACCTACGAGGTGCTGCCGCTCGGTGACGTCTTCGACATGGAGTATTGGAGCCTCGAGCAGGCGAAGCTCGGCAAGAAGCAGCCGAAGCCCTTCGATGGGCGGGTGGTGGTCGTCACCGGCGCCGCGGGCGGCATCGGCGAGGCGACCGCGCGCCGCTTCGCCGCCGAGGGCGCGACCCTCTTCCTCATCGACCGGGAGCCGAAGGCCCTCGAGAAGGTGGCGCGGGAGCTCGCGGCGGCGCACGTCGCCCTCGACGTCGCCGACGCGGACGCCTTGCGGGCGGCGCTCGCTCAGTGCGTGAAGGTCTTCGGCGGCGTCGATGGAGTCGTCTCCAACGCCGGCTTCGCGCCCCAGGGCGCGCTGCACACCCTCGCCGACGACGTGCTGCAGCAGAGCTTCGCGGTGAACTTCTTCGCCCACCACGTGATCGCCCAGGAGGCAGTGAAGGTGATGCGCGCGCAGGGGCTCGGCGGCTTCATCCTCTTCAACGCGTCGAAGGCGGCCTTCAACCCGGGCAAGGACTTCGGCCCCTACGCGATCCCGAAGGCCGCGGTGATCGCGCTGATGAAGCAGCTCGCCCTCGAGAACGGGGAGGTCGGCGTCCGGGTGAACGCGGTCAACGCCGACCGCATCCGCACCGGCCTCTTGCCGCCGGACTTCGTCGAGCAGCGGGCCAAGGCTCGGGGTCTCGATGCCGACGCCTACTTCCGCTCGAACCTCCTGAAGCGAGAGGTCACCGCCGACGACGTCGCCGGCGCCTTCCTCTCGCTCGCGTCGGCGCCGAGCACCACCGGAAGCGTCTTCACCGTCGACGGCGGCAACATCGCCGCCTCGCCCCGGTAGCTAGGCGGAGGCACGGTCGCCAGTGGCGATCGCGCCTTCGTTGCGTTCGGCCGCGGCGACGTGCTCGCGGATCGCCCGGTTGATCTCGCCGGCCTTCTGGAAGACGGCGCCGTGGCCCGCGTCCTCGAGCTCGAGCAGGCGAGCGTGGGCGAGGCGCCGACGAAGGCGGTCGCTGTTCCGCGGCGGCACCAGGATGTCCTGGCCGGGCTTGACGATCAGCGTGGGCTTGCGGAACGCGGTCAGGCGCTTGCCGGTCGAGTGCCGCAGGATCGCGTGGAGCTGGGCGAGGACGGTGGAGCGCTTCGCGGGTCGTCCGAGCTGCTCGCTCATTCGTTGGTTCATCACCTCCTCATCGACGGAAGCGAGGAACTCGCTCGGGTAGAGCAGCTCCCGGAGCGCGTGCAGTCGCCGCTCGCGCGGGCCGGTGTTCGCTCGAAGGAAGACGTTGAGCGCGTGGACCGAGGGCAGCCAGCTCAGCCCTCGTCCGCCCTCGTGGGTAGCGATGAGGGTCAGGCTCTTCACTCGGTCGGGCCACTCGCAGGCGAGCTCCTGGACGACCATCCCACCCATCGACACGCCGCAGAGGTGGAACTCGTCCCAGCCGAGCGCGTCGGCGACACGCAGCGTGTCCTCGGCCATCTCGCGCATGGTCCAGACGGCGCCCTCCTTCTCGCTCTGGCCGATGCCACGATTGTCGAAGTAGCCGACCTGGTGGTCCTCCATCAGGTCCTCCACCTGGGGACGCCAGATGTCCCCTTGCATGGAGAAACCCATCACCATCAGCAGTGGGGGGCCCTCCGCGCCCGATTGCCAGTAGCGGAGCCGCGGGGAATCGGAGGTGAAGCCTTCGCGAACCGTCTTCATGGTCTGAGCTAAGCACCGGCGCAGGGATGCTTCAACACGGCGATCGGTTCTGGCCCGAAGGTCTTGAACGGCGCGCCCGCCGGTGCCACGATTTGAAGCGTGACACCCGATGACCAGAAGCGGTTCGTTCAGATCGTGGGGCAGGTCCTGATCAGCGATGGGATCCTCGGCGACGCCGAGCGTGAGCATCTCGATCGCGTGATGGACGAGCTCGGCCTCCAGGGCGACGCCCGCAAGGAAGCGCTCCGCGGCATCGACGTGGACAGCCCGGTGGAGGAGCGCGTCCAGGCGCTCTCCGGCGAAGCGCGGGACCAGCTCCTCGCCGCCGTCGAGCGCGCCGCCGCGGTCGACGGAGAGGCCCAGAAGGCCGAGACCCAGCTGGTCGAGCAGCTCCGCACGCTCTTGAACGCGTAGCGCGTGGCGCGCCGTCGCAAGCCGGTCGACCGCAAGTCGCTCCAAGCGGCGGCGCTCCGCTACCTCGGTCAGCGTGGCGCGAGCCGCGCCCAGCTCGCTCGGGTGCTCCGGCGCCGGGTCGACCGCGACGCCCGCCGGCGCGAGGAAGCGCCACCTCCGGAAGCGGACGAGTGGATCGACGAGATCCTCACCAAGATGGAAGGGTGGGGATACCTCGACGACGCCAAGTACGCCGCCGACAAGGCCAAGGCGATGCGTCGCCGCGGCGCCTCCCGGCGGAAGATCCAAGCGAAGCTCGCCGAGAAGGGCATCGACCGCCAGCTCGCCGACGAGGCGCTCGAAGAGGAAGAGGGGGACGCGGAGCGAGCCGCGGCCGACAAGCTGGTCAAGCGACGGAAGTTCGGCCGGGACCCGGAGCGCCGCCAGAAGGAGCTCGCCGCGCTCGCGCGTGCCGGCTTCTCCTACGACGTGGCCAAGGCCGCCCTCGACGCGCCGCCGGAGTAGTTGGTTGCCGCGGCGGCGCCCTTTGGGCAGGGTTCGGCCCATGCGTCGCTCGCTCACCTCGGTGCTCGTCTCGTGGCTGGCCTTCCTGCTCCTGCTCGGGGGCTGCAAGGACCGCGACCTCCGCTCGCCCTCATACGAGCAGGACGAGGGTGCAGAGGCACCGGTGGAGGAGGCCGAGGCGGAGGCACCGGCCCCACCACGGATCACCGAGGAGCCCTTCGTCTGGACCGTCGAGAAGGACGGCAAGACGAGTCACATCATGGGCACGATCCACGTCGGCGTGACGCTCGACGAAGCGCTCCCGCCGGCGTTGCAGGAGGAGGCGGCGAACGCGCGAGTGCTGATGCTCGAGATCGACCCCGCCGAGTTCGATCCGGCGACGCTGCTCGCGGCGGCTCGGCTGCCGGAAGGCGAACGGCAGGACCGGCTCTACCCACCGGGGGTGTGGCACGAGATCGCCAATCAGCTGAACGCGACCATGAACGAGCAGCAGCTCCGATCGCTGCGGCCGTGGTTCACGATGCTCATCCTGCTGCAGACGATGGTCGGGCGGATGCACGAGGGCGACCCGCCGGAGGGCATGGACATGACCCTCTACCGGATGGCCAGCGAGACCCAGGTTCCCTTCCGCCCGCTCGAGTCGGTTCAGGACCAGGTGAACGCCTTGGCCTCACCGCCCGATGCGGAGGTCGCTCGGATGATCACCGACATGATCCAGGGCATCCAGGCGGGGGAGAACGAGCTCGAGGTGTTGCTCGAGGCCTATCGCTCGGCGGACCTGACGCGGATCGGGATGATCCTCCTCGACCCGGACGAGCGTGAGATGGCGCCCGCGTTCCACGCGGCGCTCATCGATGCCCGCAACGAGGCGTGGATGGCGCCGCTGCAGGAGGAATTCGCCCGGGGCGAGGCCTTCGTCGCCGTCGGCCTCGGCCACCTGGTCGGGCCGGAGGGAGTCCTCGCTCGGCTCCGCGACGCCGGCTACGCGGTCGAGCGAGCCCGCTGAGCGGATCCCTCGGCTCCGCGCCGTCGTCGGTCGGCCGGGCGCCAGTCACGCACCGGGGCGATGGGGTGGACCGCCTCGCGGAAGTCGACGGAGCGGAAGGCGTCGAAGTCGGTGGTCCCGCCGCAGCGCACGCCCACGTACTTACGGGCGATGTGCGCATGGTAGATGCGGAAGTGGAAGAGGCTCTTGACCACGATCACGTCCGCCTTCCACGGCGAGAGGCCGGCGTCGGTCCAGAAGCTCGGCTTGAGCGTGTAGGGCGCCTGCTCGGTCACGATGACCTGCGCGGGACCGGCGTCGATGGTCACGTGGCGACCGAAGTAGTCCGACTCGCCGCGGTGGATCAGTCGGCCTTCGAGCTCGAGCGGCGCGTGGACCTCGGGGGCGAGCTTGCCGCCCACCCGCACCTTCACCGCGTCACCGACCGAGCGCTCCCATAGGTCGCCCACGACCTCCCGGTCCCGGATGGGCACGTAGGTGGTCAGCCGCGGGTGGCGCAGCGCCTCCGCGAGGACGTGGGTGCTCTCGCCGAGGGCTCCGGCGCCGACGACGTCGCCGGTATCGGAGAAGAAGACGGCGCCGGTCTTCCGAGCCAGCCGCGAGCGCTCCGCCAGGGCGAAGGCCTCGGCCGGCTCGTGCAGGTCCGGGCCGGGGACGTCGCGGACCGACCAGAGCGCGTCGGCGATCTCCTCGGCGAGGCGCTCGGCGAGGGCCTGGTCCCCGTCGGTGAGCACGACGGCGCTCCAGCCCAGATCCTTCGAGTCGCTCCAGACGTGCACCGTGAAGGCGCTCGCGTAGAGTACCCGTGGGTCCTTCTCCATCTGCTTCAGCAGGCGGAAGACCTTCCGCATCGGCATCAGGAAGTCGAGGGTCGAGCCGCCGCCGAAGACCAGCGGCAGCGTTCGCCAAGCCACCGTCGGCCGGGCCTCGCCGCGGAGGGTGCGGACCAGCAGATCGGCGCTGCGAGCGCCGACCCGTCGCAGGTCCCGGTGCGGGTTGGTGCGGTAGGCGGTCACCACGTCGGGCAGCTCCACCTTCGGGGCGGTCATCTGCCCGTGCAGGTCGTAGCTCACCGCGATCTTCAGCCCCGGGTGCGCCTTCTTCACCGCCTCGAGGATGCGCTCCTCGGGCTCGCCACCGGCCTCGCTCCGCATCGCGCCGTGGAGCGCCAGGTAGATCCCGTCGAGCGGGCCGGCGCCGTCGATGGCGTCGAGCAAGCGATGGACGAGCGCCCGCTCGGTCGCCTCGGTGAGCGGACCGGAGGGCAGGGCCCACGCGCTCATCAGCGGCACCGCCTCCGCGCCGGCCTTCGATATGGCTCGCCGGGCTCCGGAGAGCTCGGCGTTCAGCGCGAGCCCCGGGAGCTCGGCGCGGAAACGACCGGTCGCCTTCGCGACCCCGGCCGCGTCGAGCAGATGGAAGCGTTCGAAGTCGTCGAGCCGGGTCGCCTCCGGAGAGAAGGCGTTCGTCTCGCTGTTGATGCGCGCGATGCCGATCCGCATGGGCTTCCTCAGGGAGTATAGATCTGTCCGAGGAAGGCCTTGAGCAGCTCCTGCCGGGTCTCGGCCGGGAGGGCGTCCATGACCTCGTTGACCAGCGCGCGCTCCTTGGGTAGCTCGCCGGGGCCCGTCGAGCCGGCCATCGCCATCAGCTCGCCGAAGCGCAGGCGCACCTGCTCCGGCTGCAGCTGGGCGGCCATCTGCACCAGCGGCGCCGGCGCCGAGTCGCTCTCGCCGGTGAGGGCTTCGACCTCCTCGGCGAGGACCGCGAGCATCGGCTCCACGTTGGCGGCGTTGGACGGCTCGATCTGGAAGTGCAGGTTCCGCGGGCTGTTGCCGTAGCCGAGCTGCGGCTGCACGTACCAGCCGCGCTCCTGCATCCGGTCGGCCAGTCGGAAGATCGGCAGCGCCACTCCGTCGGCGGCGGTCACCGCGACCAGTCCCATCTGCGGCTCGCCGAGCACCTTCAGCCCCTCGATCGCCCGCAGCCCGTCGACCAGCGCCGTGGTCCCCTTTCGGAGCTCGGCGGCGAGCTTCAGGTAGCCCTCGTCGCCGAGGAAGCGCATCACCGCCCAGGCGCCGGCGAGCGGCGCGGCGCTCTTGGTGCTCTGGATGGTCGAGTTCACCACCGAGTAGCCGCTCCAGGCGGCGCAGGCGAAGTACTGGTGCCGGCGCAGCTCGGCGTCCCGGTAGAGCACCACCGACGCGCCCTTGGGCGCGTAGGCGAACTTGTGCAGGTCCATGGAGATCGAGCTGACCCCCGGCACCCGGAAGTCGAAGGGCGGGATCTCGTCGCCGAGCCGCTCGAGGTAGGGCAGCAGGAAGGCGCCGATGCAGCCGTCCACGTGGAAGAGCAGATCGTGATCCAGGGCCAGCCGACCGATGTCCTCGATGGGGTCGATGACCCCGTGGGCGTAGCCCGGCGCCGAAGCCGCCAGCAGGATCGTCCGCTCGTCGATCTTCGCGCGCATGTCGCCCACGTCGGCGGCGAAGGTCTCCGGGTCGACCGCGACCTCGATGGCCTCGACGTCGAAGTAGGCGGCGGCCTTGTGGAAGCTCGAGTGGGCCGTCTCCGGCAGGAGCATCGTCGGCCGGGTGAGCTCCGGGCGCGTCGCTCGGGCGTGGTCGCGGGCGGTCTTCACCGCGAGGAGCAGGCTCTCGGTGCCCCCGCTGGTGAAGGAGCCGACCACGTTCTCGTCGCCGTGCAGGTGCTCGCGGGCGATGTCGAGGACCTCGTTCTCGAGCTGCCGAAGGCTGGGGAACATCGTCGGGTCGAGGCCATTGGCGCCGAGGGCCATCGTCACCGCCGCCTTCTTGATCTCGTCCACCGCCTCGCCGGCCGCGTAGATGAAACCGAAGGCCTTCCCGTCCCCGATCGGCAGGTCGCCCTGCTGCATCTCGCGCAGTCCCGCGATCACGTCCTCTCGGTTCATTCCCTTGGTCGGCATACCCATTTCACACACCTCGCTGCTGCTGGTCGCTCCCGTGCGACGAGGGCTGATCTAACAAACTGGCACCGGGTGTCAAGTCGGGGATCGTCATCGTTTCGTCATCCGTCGAGCAGACGAGCGCTATGCTCTGCCGGGGATGGCGGACGCATCACCAGAGCGCTCGTGGGCGCGGCTGGGGCCCTGGGCCCTGGCCTTCGTCTGCGCGGGTTGGGCGCTGGTCGTCTCGCTCTGGGAGCCGGCCTCGATCGCGCTGCCCTTCGACGACGCCTGGTACTACCAGACCATCGCTCGGCATCTGGCCGCCGGCGACGGCTTCACCCACGACGGACTGCAGCCGACCAACGGCTTCCACCCGCTCTGGCAGCTCACGCTGGTGCCGCTGGCCGGGCTCTTCGGAGCGGTCGGTCCGGATGGGCTGATGCGCCTCACGCTCTGTGTGCAGATCGCGCTGGTCTTCGGCGGGCTGCTGCTCCTCGACCGGCGCTTCGCCGGCGTCGCCCTGGCCGCCGCCCTCGGTCTGACCAACCCCTACGCCTTCAAGGCCGTCGTCGGCGGGATGGAGTCGGCGTTGCAGCTGCTGCTCCTGGCGGTCGTGCTCGCTCGCGCCGAGCGCTGGCGCGCCGGCGGCGCGGCGATTCGCACCGGGCTGCTCCTCGGGCTGCTCGCGCTGGCGCGGATCGAAGCCCTCGCCTTCGGCGCCGCCTACCTGGCGCTGGTCGGCCGCGGGGACCGCCCCTTCGCGATCCGCGCGCTCGCCGCCTTCCTGGTCCCGGTCGGTCTCTGGACGGCCTTCGCCTTCGCGACCTTCGGGACTCCGATCCCGGTGAGCGGGGTGCACCTCTCGGGGGCGCCGCGCCTCGGCCTCCGCACCACCGTCGGCATCCTCTGGCTGGCCTTCGCGTTCGGCCTGGGCCGGCGCCTGCATCGCTATCCCGCGGTGGCCGCGCTCGCCTTCTACGTCGGGGCGCAGATGGCCTTCGTGGTGCTCTTCCAGGGGCGGGTGATCCCCATGCTCTGGTACCTGGCGCCGGCGCTGCTCTTGGTCGCGCTCGCCGCCGCCGGCCTCGCTCGCCGCCTGCCGTTGCGGCGGCTGATGGTCCCCGCCTTCGTGCTCCTCTGGGGTGCTGGCGCCGCCTTCGCTTGGGTCCACCGCGTCGAGCCCGCGTCCTACAGCAGCTACGCCGCCGCGCGCCGAGACGGTCGGTGGCTCGCCACTCGCCTGGGCGACGACCAGCACGCCGCCGGTTGGGACGTCGGCATCGTCGCCGCCCACGCCGGCGGCCGAGTGGCCAATCTCGAAGGGCTGGTCGCCGCCCCCGACTTCGATCCCAACGAGGCGCCCGCCTTCCTCAACGCCCACCCCGACGTTCGCTACCTGGTGCAGTTCATCCGCCAGCACCACCTCTGCGGCCAAGTGCCGCTGCGCTACGCCGGGGTGATGCTCGAGACGCTCCCGGTGGCCCGCCACGAGGCGGTCGACTTCAGCGCGGCCGACCCGCGCATGTCGACGACCATCCATCGGATGATCTTCGACCTGCGCGGCGACGCCGCGACCGACGTCCCCCGCATCCGCGCCCGCGCCTGCGGGGACTAGTATTGGTCGCGGAGCACGGCGCGCAGACCGTAGTGGTCCGAGAGGTGGACCGTCTGGTCGCCCACGAGCTGGGGTTCGTCGAAGACGACCTCGAGCTCGCTGGCGGCGAGGGAGGCGTCCAGATAGACGTGGTCGACGCGCACCTCGCGCTCGGTGGGCGAGAGCGCGTTGGTGGAGCAGAGGGTGCAGCCGGGCTCGCCCGCGTCCTCCGCGCCGTCCTGCAGACCAGACCCCTCGACGGGCGCGAGCTCGTCCGACCCCACCGGGACGTTGAGGTCGCCGAGGAGCACGACCGGCGTCCCGTCGGCGCTTCGCTCGGCGATGAAGTCCAGGGTCTGCTGGATCTGGAAGGTGCGCTCCCCGCGCCAGGTCTCGTGCTCGCCGAGGTACTCGAGGTCGCCGATGGGCGAGGCCCAGTGGGCGCAGTAGACGTCCACCGGGCCGAGCTCGCTGTCGACCCGGGCGTAGCTCACCGCGGTGCGGACCTTGTAGGAGTCGAGCGCAAAGGCTTCGGACTCGAGCACCGGCAGTCGGCTCAAGAGCGCGGTGTCGTGGCCGGTGTAGATGTAGGAGCTCGGCGTGCCGTTTTCGCACTCGGGGCGGNNGCACTCGGGGCGGACGTCCTCGATGCAGGCGCCGCCCGAGACCTCCGCGATCACGCAGCTGGAGCAGCCTCCGGGCTCATTCACGAGCGCCTCCAACTCGGCGCCGCAATGCGCCATCGCGCAGCCCACGAGCTCGGCGCCGCAGACGCCCGCGCACGGTTCCGAGACGCAGGCTTCGAGGGCGTCGAGGACTCCCTCGAGACAGACTCCCTCCGGCCCGTCCGGGTGGCGCACGGTGGCGGCGTAGGAGCCCGCCTCCACGAGCGCCTCGTAGTCGTCGGGCGTCCACACTTCCTGCAGGCAGATCACGTCCGCGTCGGCCTCGGCCAGCGCCTCGGCGAGGGGCTCCACGCGCTCGACCGCGAGCCGCGCGTCCCCGGGCGCCAAGGCCACGTTGTAGGTCAGCGTACGGAGCTCGCCCCCACCGTTGCTGCACCCCGCCATGTTCACCGCCGCCATCGCCACCATCGTTCGCATCCACCCACTCATCTCGGTTCCTCTCCTCTCCAACCGCCCACCGGTTCCCCCGCTTTGCTCAGCAACCGCCGTACCAGTCGCGAGAGCCCGGTCCAGGCTGGGGTTTCCGAGCCATCGGCGCCGAACGTGTGCAGCGTGATGCACACCGTGCACGGCCGTCACTCGTCCTCGAACGCGGCCAGCTTGTTGTAGAGCGAGCGGCGGCTGATCCCGAGCCGCCGCGCCGCCTCGGTCTTGTTGCCCCCCGCGGCGGCGATCGCCTCCTCGATGGCCCGGCGCTCCGCCTCCCGCACGTGGGAGTCGAGCGCCCGGGTGTCGGGCTCGGGCGCGCCGCGCAGGAGCGCCGCGACATCCGAGGGCTCCGGCGCCCTCTCCAGCAGCACCATCCGCTCGGCCACCGCGCCCAGCTCGCGGACGTTGCCCGGCCAGCGATGGGAGCGCAGCGGCGGCAGGATGTCGTCGATGGGTGGTGGCTCGCGACCCACCCGTGCGGCGGCCTTCGCGAGCATCGCCCGCAGCAGGATGGGCAGGTCTTCCGGTCGCTCCCGCAGTGGCGGCATGCGCACCTCGACCACCCGCAGCCGGTGCAAGAGATCCCGGCGGAAGGCGCCGCTCTGGGCCCACTCCTCGAGCGGTCGGTGGGTGGCGCTGACGAGCCGCGCGTCCGAGCGCCGCTCGTCCACGTCGCCCACCGGTCGATAGGTGCCGGTCTCGCAGAAGCGCAGCAGCTTCGCCTGCGCGCCGGCGCTCGCGTCGCCGATCTCGTCGAGGAAGAGGGTCCCCCCGTGGGCCCGAGTGGCCGCGCCGGCCTTCGCGCGCTCCGCGCCGCTGAAGGCGCCACGGACGTGACCGAAGAGGGTCGACTCGAGCAGGGCCTCGGGGATCGCCGCCACGTTCACGCTCACCAGCCGGCTCCGGGCCCGCGCGCTCTTGTCGTGGATCCGGCGCGCGAGGAGCTCCTTGCCGGTGCCGGTCTCGCCGAGGATCAGCACCGGCACCTCCGAGCCGGCGACCCGGTCGGCGGTCCGCAGGCAGTCGAGGAAGGCGGGGCTCTCGCCCAGGAGCTCGGGCGTCGCGTCTTCCTTCTCACATTCACGTCGCAGCGTCGCCACGAGCGCGCTCCGGTCCGGCGGCTTGAGCACGAAGTCGGTCGCGCCCCGCTTCACCGCTTCCACCGCGAGCGGCACGTCACCGTGGCCGGTGAGCACAACGATCGGCAGGGAGGGCGCGAGCGAGCGCGCCTCGTCGAGGAGCTGCATCCCGTCCATCAGCGGCATGCGCACGTCGGTGACCACCGCGTCCACGGCCCGGCTCTCCAGCACCCGCAGCGCCTCGCGACCGTTCGTCGCGCTCACCGGGTGGAAGCCCTCTTGTTTGAGCATGGCCCGGAGCACGGTCCGCAGGGCCGCGTCGTCGTCGACGATGAGCACCGTCGGCTTCCCGTCAGCCATGGGGCACCCTCAGCGTCACCCGGGTGCCGATCCCTTCGGAGCTCTCGAGCAGGAGCGCGCCGCCGTGGGCCTCGGCGACCCGGCGCGCGAAGATGAGCCCCATCCCCGAGCCCTCGGCCTTGGTGGTGAAGAAGCCGTCGAGGGCGAGAGCCTGTCGTCGCGGGTCCATGCCGTCGCCATCGTCGATGACCTCGAAGACGGCGTGGTCGCCATCGATCCGCGCCTCGAGGCGGACCGGCCTCTTCCCGCCGGCGTCCTGCGCGTTGCGCAAGAGGTTCTGCAGCGCCGGCACCAGCAGGCTCGCGTCCACCGTCGCCGGCGCGGTCACCACGTCGAGCTCGACCGCGTCGAGCGGCGCGCTCGCCTGCTCGGCCAGCGCATCGAGGGTGGTGTCCGTCGGGCTCACCTCCAGCTTGGCCAGCCGCATGTAGCGCTCGACGGTGTCGGTGATCCGGCCCTCCTGATCGAGGGCGAGCGCCAGCAGGTCGTCGTCCAGCTCCTCGCCGCGCTCCTTGGCGACCTCGAGCACCTCGAGGGCTCCGCGCAGGGCGGCGAGGGGCGTCCGGAGATCGTGCGCCAGCTGCGTCGCCATCCGGCCGGCGAAGAGCAGCCGCTCCTTGCGGTCCCGTTCGCTGCGGCCCGCGCGGTTGACCGCCATCACCATCAGCGCGGCGAAGAGGACACCGCTGACGAGGGCGCCGACCGCCAGGGTCGATCGCTGGCCGATCCACGAGCCGAGGACCAGCTGGAGCATCACGACGAGGCAGGCGCCAGCGAAGCCGATGGCCAGCGCGCGAGTTCCCCGCGGCCGCTCGAAGAGGCCCTCGCGGAAGCCGAGCCAGATCAGGATCAGCATGGTCGTGAGGCTGGCGACGTTGCCGAGCCGCGGCACCGCGAAGCCGAGGTCCGCGAAGAGCTCGGTCAGCGCCAGCGCCGCGGCCACCACGAGCCCGACCAGGATTCCCGACGCGCGCCGTCCCTCGCGGCGAGAGACCCGTCGGCGGTGCTGGATCAGGAGCACGATCGACGCGCCCACGGTCGGGACGAAGAGCACCAGATAGGTGATCGGCCAGCCGGGGCTCATGATCCAACGGGCCATCGACTCCGAGACCGCGGCCGAGGCCGACGCGAGCGACAGCCCCGCGAAGCCGAGGGCCACCGCCCAGAGCATCGGCCTCAGGGCACGGAGCCGGCCGGTGAAGGCGGCCACCAGGGCGAGCCCCAGCGGCGGGACGTAGGGCGAGAGCGAGAGATCGACGATGTGCCAGAGCGGATCCCCGGTCTCCTCGTAGAGCGAGGCCGCCCAGGTCCAGCCGGCGAAATCGGCGCAGAGGAAGCCGAGGATGAAGGGAAAGCGGTGCCGCGATCCGTGGCTCCACGCGAAGCCCGCCAGCGCCAGCTGCCCGGCGCCGCCGGCGATTGCGATCCAGGTCGACAGCAGCATGTTCCCCCGCTTGGTGAGCCGGCGAGCCGGATCACGCCCGCGGATTATCATGGTGAGGCTGGACCGTTGTCGAGGGTGCGCGTAGGGCCCGCGCGAGCGCTCGGCCGCGGGTGCGCTCCCACCGTCGTTGGTTCGTCACCGCTTCCTGCACGTAGCGCGAGCGCAGCAGGAGCGTGCGCATGCCCTCGAGGAGCGCCCGCGCGCCGGGGCGCATCGGACGCCGGACGTCGAGGAGGAGCACGACCCGTTCCTCGTCGGTGTCGTTCCACACCTCGTGCGGTCGGGTGTCGTCGAAGAGGATCGTCTCCCCTTCCCGCCAATGGAGCTCGACCCCGTCGACCTCCATCCGGCACCGCTCGCGAGCGCTCGGTACGCGGAGCCCGAGGTGGCAGCGGACGAACGCACGGCTCACCCCCCGGTGACGAGGCACGTGCTTTCCCGGCGACAGGACGCTGAAGAAGGCCGTCTCCAGATCCGGGATCCGATCGAGCACCGCCGCCGTCTCCGGGCAGAGGGCGCAGCCGAGCTCGGAGCGCATGCCGAAGCCGTAGAGAAAGAGCACGCGCCACCGATCGTCGGGGGAGATGCGCCCCTGGTCGCGCGAGATCTCCTGGAAGGTCGGCAGCAGCGTTCGGTGGTCGAGCAGATCGTCGGCCTCCCGTTGGATCCGCCGCCAGTCCCGCTCGAGCCGGCTCGTCCACGCGAAGGTGTCGGAGTCCGGTACGGCGTCGGTCTCGATCGTCGACGCCCGTTCGAAGAGCTCATCCGTTCCGCGGAAGATCCGCTCTCCCAGCTTCCCCACTGCCCGTCGTTTCAGCTCGTCCCAACCCATGCGCATCTGTCGCTCCCTTCGCGTCGTTCTGCCGGTTGGAGACTCCAGCAAGGGGCACGCCAGCGCGTCGAAGGCTCGATTTCGCGCGCTACGCTGCCGATCGGGGCCGTCGAGCGTGCAAGCCGCTGCACGGTGGGCGCTCGTGCACGGCCGCTCTATCGCGCGACGCCGGCGATCTGCTCGAGGAAGGTCGCGGCGTTCGCCATCCGGCCCGCCTGCCGTACGACCATCGCCTGCCGACCGACGACCGCGGCGGCGGTGTCCTCGTCGGCGTCCTCCAGCGCCCGTCGCCAGCTCGCGCCCCGAAGGCGGATCGGCGCGGAGCGATCGCCCACCTCGATGACCAGGTGGTCGACCACCGGGCCGGCGTGCGGCTGCCGCTCGCCCTCCACGTCGTGGCCGGCCCCCTCGAGCGCGTCCGCGAGACCGCCGAGGGTCACGGTGGGGTCGAGCTCGGCGAGCAGGCGCGCCGATCCCAGACCTCGGGCGCAGACCACGTGCTCGTCGAAGAGCCGGCAGTCGTCCGGCGGCGGCTCGCCGGTGGAGGGCAAGTGGTCGAGGTCGAAGAAGTGGACCCGAAAGCGACGCGGCACGGCGGTGGACGACTGGCGGTGCTCGGCGGTGGCGTAGTGCGAGAGCCCATCGCTCCCCGCGCTCAGGTCGAGCTCCTCGTAGTCGGCCGCGCGTGCTCGGCGCTGGATGGCCTCGAGGGTGAGCTCACCGAGGCTCGGTGGCGGCACGTGGACCGGCTCGGGCCGGACCGGCCGCGGGGAGAGGCTGCGCGGTGGCTCCCGGCGGCCTCGCGCGCGGCGGTCGTCGCCACCGTGCTCGCTCACCGCGACGCCGGTGATGGGGAGCGCGAGGAGCACGAAGGCGACCAGCGCGGCGACAGGGAAGGCGTAGGAGGGTTTGGGCGCCGCGACCGTCGCGCGGAGCTTCTCGAGCCGGCTCTCCGGCACGCGGTTTCGCTTGGCCGCCTTCGTGATCTCGGCGTAGCGGGTCAGCTCGCGCGTGTGGGTCATCGTGTCGGTGGTGACGCGCAGGTCGGGACCACGAGCGAAGCGGAAGCGGGTGATGATCACGACCCGCCGGTCGGCGACGCTCCCGCTGCGATTGAGGGTGGTGACCTCCCGGCGTTTCACGTCGATGGACTCGAAGTCGTCCCAGGAGCGACGCCAGCCGAGCCGGCCGATGCCCCGCCGGTCGGCGATGACGACGGTCCAGCGTGCGTAGAGGGCCTGGACGGTGACCGCGATCAGGAAGGCGGGAATGGCGAGCGTACCGACGTCGCTCGCGTAGATCGCCACGAAGGCGAGCCCGATGAGCAGGAGCACGCCGACCACGACCAGCCCCATCTTCGGGCCGAGGGTCGGTCCGGTGCGGACCCCATGATCCAGGAAGGCCACCACGTCCGGATGGCTCGCGGGCACTCGGGTGGAGCGGGTGGGTGGCGCGGACTCCTCGCCGGCTTCGTCGCCGGCTTCGTCTTCGGCGGCGCTGGCCGGCGCGCGCTCGATGGGCGGGGCCATCCCGCCGGCGCGCCTCGGACCCTCCACATCGAGCGGCACGCTGCCACTTCCTCCCTCGATCAAGGTCGTCGCGGCGCTGCGCTGTTCCACGGAGGCCGCCGGGCCCCGCGGGCCCGCGGTCTCCAGGGCGGTCTCGGCGCCACGGCGCCCGGCGGCCTCCACCGCGGCTGCGAAGTCGGGGTGGCGATCGATCGACGTCCACTGGGCGTCTCCGTCGAGGGCGATGCTCGCCACCCGAAGGCCCCCCTCGATGAGCTCGAGGATCGTCTGCCGGTCGTAGGGCCCCTCCGGACCCCGACCCCGCTGGAGCCAGTAGCGCTGCCCCGTTCCCCGACTCACCCGCCGCTTGTAGCAGNNCCCGACTCACCCGCCGCTTGTAGCAGCGTCGGGGAGCGGTGCGAAAGGCGCCGGTCGCTCAGCGGCTCGCGTAGGGGATCATCTGGCAGGGCGCCTCGTGATATGAGGTCTCGCCGTCGTTCGAGACCTCTTCGCCGACGCCTCGCTCGAGGACGCCGCCACCCCAAGTGAGCCGGCTGTCGGTGAAGGCGAGCATGACGCACATCTCCTGATCGCCGACGCCGTAGCGGACCGTCTGGTCGGTGGGATTGTCGTAGGCGCAGGTCACCCGGATGCCGTCGGCGCCGCTCACGTCCAGGGGCGGATTGAAGGTCTCGCCGAGGGAATCACCGATGCCGCCCGAGGTCTCCCAGACGATCTCGCCGTCGCGTGGGCCGCCGAGGAGCTCGAGACGCATCCCGCTTCCGAGGGCGTGGTAGTGCGGCAGCGCGTAGTAGAGGCTGAAGTCGAGGGGGCCGTCGTTGGGCGCGGTGAAGTCGCAGTCCATCGAGAATTCGCTCTTCATCCGCGGCGGGATCTGCAGGTCCAGATAGTCGAAGGCCAGCGGCCGCAGCCGCGTCTCGACCGCGTCGGCCGGGATCGTGTCCACGTGGATCGCGGACTGGACGTTCACGTCCTCGCCGTAGGTGTTGAGCAGGTGCAGGTCCGCGACGATCCGCGCACCGGGCGGGATGCGCATCGCGGTCCCCTCGGGGAAGGCCTGCACCTCACCGGCGGCCTGCGTCGACTGCGCGAAGAGCACGCCGCCGGCCGTGGCTGCAGCGACGGTGTCGAAGTCGCGATCGCGGCAGTCCCAGAGCCCCTCCTCACCGTCGAAGAGGTTGCCGATGATGAAGAACCAGTTCGAGTGGTGCATCCCTCGCGTGGTCTCGAACCGGACCCGGTTCACCCAGATCTCGGTCTCGTTGTTCATCTCCCAGGAGAAGCAGCGGCCGACGATCTCCTGACCGGCGAGCAGCTCCTGGTCCGGCAGGGTGGTGCTGAAGGTCTGCGCGCCAGGCACCGGCGGACCGAGGTCCGGTCCTGGACCGCCGTCCGGGATCGCGTCCGTCGCCGGATCGTCCCCGCACGAAAGGCTCAGTGCCACCAGCACGAACAGTGCCCTCGTCCACCACATGCGCGGCAAGCTAGCACGGGGGCGAAGGGGATTCATGCGCTTTCGTGACCGGTTGGTCACACTTTTGAGCGAACGCACGGGCCCTTTTCAGCCCCGCCGCCGACCCCAGACATACGCTCATGCCCGTGCTCGATCGTTCCTTCGAGGTCGCCGCGCCCTTCGACGTGGTGCGCCGCTTCCACGGCTCCACCGACGCGCTCCCCTGGCTGACGCCACCTCCGATGGTGGCGCGGCTGCACCGGGGCGGCCCGGTCGAAGAGGGCATGGTCGCCGATTTCACCCTCTGGCTCGGTCCGTTGCCGATCCGTTGGCGGGCCCGTCATCGGGACGTGGATGCGCGCTCCTTCGTCGACGAGCAGGCCGATGGTCCCTTCGCCGAGTGGGCCCACCGACACGAGCTCGAGCCGATCGACGAGGGGCGCACGCGCGTGCGCGATCGGGTCGAGTATGCCCACCGGCCGGGGGTGCGCGGGCTGCTCACGCGCACGCTGATGGCCAAGCCGGCGCTGCACCTGCTCTTCGCCTACCGGGCGCTCATGACCAAGCTCTGCTGTCGACGCGGCTGGGGACCGGCCGCCGGCTGAATCATCCTCCCCGCGGAGGGGGTCAACGGGGTCAACACGGCCACGGGCCAGCCGGCCCGTGCGGTGGAAACCGTCATGGGGGCTTCCGATCCGGCCGCCCGGGTCTCTACCATGGCGCCTCCCGTGGCGGAGCTCTCCACACTCTGGATCCAGTGGCGCGGCCAAGACACGACTTGGTCGGAGGTCGAGGTCCGGACCGTCAGCGTGCGCGCGGCGTTCGCCTTTCTCGCCGATCCGCCGCCGCCCGGGACGCAGGGGCTCTTCGAGGTCCGGTCGCCGAGTGGTGAGGTGCGCCGCCGGGGCGTGTGCCGGGTGGTCTTCGTTCGGGACGGGGTCGGAGCCGGCCTCGAGCTCCGGCGGAGCGTCTCGCCCAGCAGCTATTCGTCGGTGCCGCCGGGCCGGGAGCCGCCGCCGCCCAGCTCGCAGTTCGGTCGACCGCAGAGCGACGAGGCGGCGCGCCGTTCGCCGAAGTCGGACCGCAGCAGCTTCCGTCCGCCCGCGAGGGGGCCGGCGCGCGTCGATTCGGTCGGGCGAGTGCCCGAGGCCGCGCGAGAGGCCCCGAAGACGCCGCCGGCCGCGGAGCCGGTGAAGGAGCCGGAGCTACCGGGCCTCGACGTCGGCGACATCGACCTCGACATCGGTCCGGCCTCCGGGTTCAGCTCGGCACCGCCCCCGGGCCTCGAGCTCGACCTCGAGAGCGGCGAGCCCGACTCGGTGCCCATCGATCTCGACGGCGCGCCGTGGGAGGCCGCCCCGGAGATCGTCGGTCGACCGGGACCGGCTCCCGCCACGCCCCCGCCGACCGCCGACCACGGCATCGATCTGGACGCCGACCTCGACCGGCCGACCCCGATCCCCTCGCTCTCCAAAACGCCGCTCGACTTCGACGAGCCCGACGCGGCGCCCGAGCGCGGCACGAGCTCGTCGCCGGGGCTGGCGTTCCCGGAGAGTGAGGAGCTCGATCTCGAGCCCCCGCGACGCTCGAGCCCGGTGCCCCGAAGCCCGAGCCTCGAGGACCTCCCGCCGGACGCGGCGCTCCCCGCCATCGACGACTATCCGCTCCCCGACGATCTCCCTCCGCTCGATGCGCCCGGCGGGTCGAGCGAGCCCGCGCCGCTCTTCGAGAACTACGAGCGCGCGGTGAGCGAGAGCCAGCGGCCACCGCTCGTCGCGGAAGGCGAGCACGCGGCCCATCCGCCGGAGGATTCGCCGGACGAGCCGATCGAGGAGCGGTCGGTGCGCATCGAGACCCGCACCCGGGGTCGGGGCGCGACCGAGGGCTTCGCGATCGGCATCGACCTCGGCACGAGCAATACCTGCGCATCGATCGTCCAGAACGGCTCCGCGCGGGTGATCCCCACGCGCTATGGCACCCACACGGTGCCCAGCGTCTACGCCCGGGTCGGCCATCGGGTGCTCGTCGGGGAGCCGGCGGTGAAGCGGATGATCCTCGACCCGGGACAGACGATCTACGGGAGCAAGCGCCTCATCGGCCGTGCCTTCACCGCGAGCGTCGCCTTCGACTACCAGCCCTACTTCGCCTACCAGCTGGCGGAGACCCGCGACCATCGCTTCGGCGCGGCGATCGACGACGACGTGGTCTCCTTCGAGGAGGTCGCGACGGCGCTCCTCGAAGAGGTCAGGGACGTCGCCAGCCGCTACCTCGGCGGGCCGATCGACCGCGCGGTGATCACCGTCCCCGCCTACTTCACCGAGGTCCAACGGGAAGCGGTGAAGCGAGCCGCGCGAGCGGCGCGGATCATGGTCGACCAGCTCGTGCCCGAGCCGACGGCGGCGGCCGTCGCCCTCGGTCACCGCAGCGCGCGGAAGGGGAACTTCGTCGTCTTCGATCTCGGCGGCGGCACCTTCGACGTCTCCGTGATGCGAGCGAAGGACGGGGACTTCGAGGTGCTCGCGATCGGCGGCGACCCTTTCCTCGGCGGCATCGACGTCGACGACATGATCGCGAACTACCTCCTCGAGGAGCTCCACCGAGAGATCCGCGTGCGGGTCGATCCCACGCCGCAGCAGCTGGCCCGACTCCGGGAGGTCGCCGAGGAGTGCAAGCGCGGGCTCTCGGTCCAGGAGAGCTTCGCCATTCACCTCAAGCACTTCACCGTCGTCGACGGCACGCCGGTCGACCTGAGGGCGACCGTGTCGCGGAGCGTGCTCGAGGAGATCGCCCAACCCTTCGTGCGGCGCTTGCTCGAGATCACCGAGGAGACCGTGGAGGCGGCCGGTCTCGTGCCCGACGACGTGCACGAGCTGCTGCTCGTCGGTGGCATGAGCCGTATGCCGATGGTCCATCAACACGTGGAGGCGCTCTTCCACCGTCGCTCGGACCGGAAGATCAACCCGGACGAGGCGGTGGCGCTCGGCGCGGCGCTCCTCGCCTCGCGCATTCGAGAGGTGAACCTCATCGACGTGCTGCCCCTCAGCATCGGCATCGCGGGGGAGGGCCGCCGCTTCCTGCGCCTCGTGCCGCGGAACACGTCGCTGCCCACCACCAAGAGCTTCGTGGTGCGCACCGAGCGCGACCTGCAGACCCGCTACGAGCTGCCGCTCTATCAGGGCGAGCGGCGCGACGCGACGCGCAACGAGTACCTGGGCACCCTGGTCATCGAGGGGCTCGCGCCTCGGGACGCCGGCCGCTCGATCGACGTGGAGCTGCAGCTCGACGACCAGGCCGTGCTCTCGGTGGTCGCNNATGTCTCCGCCACGGAGGCCAAGGATAGCCACGGCGAGTACAGCGGCGCGGACGAGAGCGACGACGAGCGGCTCGCGTCACCGCTCGGGCGCTTCTTTCAGAAGGTCCGCGGCCTCTTCGGCTGAAGGGGCGCTCGCTTCAGCGGAAGTTCTGGACCGACCAGAGTCCGCCACCGCCCTCGGCGAAGCCGCAGGCGACCATGGTGAAGCGGTCGTTGGTCATGTTCAGGTAGTGACCGTGCGTGGCGAAGTCCGCGCCGGGGCCCTCGTCCCACATCTGCTGCAGGCAGCTCGAGATGACCTGATCGACGCTCCCCCAGCCCGGGCATTCGTTCTGTCCGAAGCCGCCGTCGCAGATCTCGTCCCGGAACCCGGCGTGCGGCTCGCGGGTCATGTCGTACTCGGCCTGCTCGTCGGCGCAGGCCTCGCCCTCGGTCCAGCGCGCCAGCGGTGGCAGGCACTGACACTCGGCGCGAAGCTGGTTGATCCGGTTCACGCAGTCCTGCGCCGGGTCGCCGGTGGACGGCATCGGCGCGGGAGCGCAGCCTTCGATCGGCGTGTCGAGCGGACCGTCGGTGCAGTGGTCGGGTAGATCGGAGGGACCGGCGTCCGCCATCGGGGCGTCACCGCCGCCGCCGTCGTCACCGCAACCGGTGAGGGCGAGGGCGAGAGCCAGAGTCCAGGGGCGAAGGTCGCTCATCGCCCGGGAGCATAGCAGCGAGACGCGTCAGCCGTCGGCGCCCGAGCTCTTCACCGAGAGCGCGGCGGCGCCGGAGCTCTTGTCCACGATGACCTCGATGAATCGATGCAGGCGAGGTCGCCGGAGCTGCACCACCCAGTTCCCGTCGTCCGCGTGGTCGACGACGATGTCGCTGTAGGACTGGACGTCGTGTCCCTCTTGCTCGGCGAGGTTCATGGCGATCTCCACCGCCTCCGCCTCGTCGATGCCCGGAGTGTCCTCCTGCTCGTTGCCGCTCGTCGGCTCGATCCCCGTTTGATACGTGTGCTCCGGCTCGTCCTCGCCGCAGGCGGCGCCTCCGAGCGCGAGCACCCCGATCAAAGCCCAACGCATGGTCCGGGCCCGTGTAGTGAAATCACCCATCATCGCTTACCCCCTAGCCTTCGCACGCTAACCAATCGGAGGCGCTGGTGACAACAAGGGCGACCACGGGATCGTTGACAGCCAACGAGGAGCCGGCCAAGTTCGGCGCCGCAGATGGGCAAATCGGAGACGTACCCGCTGGACGCGATCGACGCTCGCCTCCTCCAGGAGTTGCAGGCCGACGCGAAGATCTCGCTCAAGGCCGTCGGTGAGCGCGTCGGCCTCAGCGCGCCGGCGGTGATGGAGCGGCTGCGCAAGATGGAGCAGGCGGGGGTGATCCTCGGCTACCACGCCCAGGTCGACGCGCGGAAGGTCGGCCTCGACGTGGCCGCCTTCATCGGTGTGTCCATCGGCGATCCGAGCCACCTGCGGGCCTTCGAGGAGTACGTCGACAACGAGGCGCGCATCCTCGAATGCCATCACGTCACCGGCGGCCACACGCTCCTGCTCAAGGTGCGCGCGATGAACACCGCCGCCCTCGAGGCCCTGATCAGCACCATCCGTGCCCTCGACGGAGTCGACGGCACCGAGACCATGGTGATCCTCTCCACGCGGACCGAGCGCATCCCCCTGCCGCTCGAGGTCCCCGATGAAGAGCCGCGCCGCCGCCGTCGCAAGAAGGGCTGACGCGTGAGCGCCCGCGACGCGGCGGCTGGGCACGAACTGGCGAGCTGCTAGGGCCCACACATGCTCAGACGCCGTGTGGCTCTCATGCTGGCCCTCGCTTCCACGCACTGCCTGTCTTCCGGTCGAACGGACTGGGACGGTCTTCGGGGGGACTTCCTCTCGTTCGACGCCACGCGCCCCGAGGTGTCGTTCAAAGACTGGCGTGAGCGGGTCGTTGCCGTTTTCGGCGGCTCCGCCTTCGAGGCCGCGCAGACGGACGCCGAGCGACTGGAGATTTTTGCAGCGCCGTTGGACGAGGGGTCCCTCGAAAATCTCGACTTTGTCCGCCGACTCCCGAGGCTCGGGAGGGCGGTGCATGTGCACGTGCGCGTGGGAACCCTCTTGACCATCGACCGGGCCTTACTCGAGCTGGAGCCCGCCCTCGCCGGAGAGGAGCTCTCCGAGTCACTCGATTCGCTGCGCGGCGAGGCCGACTTCGTTGCTGAACAGCTCGCCGCGGGAGTTTCTCGGGCGGAGAGCTACGCTGCGCTGGCGGACGTGGATCCACGGGATGATTCGATCGACGCGCTCCTGGACCGGTCGCTTCGGCTCATCGATGAGGCGTCGTCACTCGGTGTCGACGTGCCCCTCGAGGAGCAGAGCGCTCTCGAGTGCGTTCGAATGACTCGCCTCGACACGGAGTCGACCGAGCTGGAGGGGCTCATCGATGATCTGCAGGACCAGGCGGGTGATGTGTCCTCTGGGAGTGATGAGTGGTTCGAAGCGATGCAGGCTGCCCCCTCGTGACCCGCGCCGACATGCTCGAGTTGGCCGCCCGGCTGATCGAGTCCATGGAGGCGGCAACCGAAAAGATCGCACGAAACGTCCGCTGAGCTGGTTAGGGGAGGGCGAAGGCGTTGGCCAATGAAGGGGCCAACGTCACGGTTGCGAACGGGAGGCTCGCGGCCGTTCCGATGGCTAGGCCGAGATCGCTACCAGGCCCGGCGAGCAACGTGGTCCACACGAGGTCGGGCTCGACCATGAAGCTGCTGCCGTCCTGGTCGACGATGGTGAGCGTATCGGCCGCCGCCGAAGCGCGTAGGCAGTTTGGGCGAACGATTCCGGTGGCGCCGGGGCCGGACGCCATGAACACGGCGCACTGGGCGGTACAGGTTCGGCTGACGGTGAGATCGAAGTTGTTCTGCTCCACGATCACCTCGCGTACGTCGCTCGGTCCTTCGAGCAGGATCTCGTCCGCGCGGCCGTCCGCGCCGGGGGTCGTTCCGGCGAAGGTCGAGGCTCGCACGGTGCCCGACGCATCCCGATACGCCACGGCTGCGCCGGTGTTGGAGTCGAGCGTCGCATTTTCGAGGGTGAGGGAGGCGCCCTCTTGGGCTTCGATGCCCGCGGCCCCGCTACCGCTGACCGACACCCCATCGGCGGTCAGGTCTGCGCTCGTCAGGATGCCGACGCCAGCCGAGCCGGTCACCGATCCGCCCCGAAGGGTCGAGGGGGCGCCTCGCAGCAGGAGCCCGGCCGTTCGCGGGGCGGTCACCTGGATTCCCTCGGCGACCAGACTCGCCGAGTCTTGGAGGTCGACACCAACATCGACGTCGTCGATGGTGGCCGCACCAGTGGTGATGGTCGCGTTGCCTAAACCGGCGATCCCGATGGGCGCGCCACTGATGTCGGCCGCTCCGAGGTCGAGCGTTCCCTCGTAGGCTACCGCTGATACGAGGGCGTGATCTCTGGAGCGAAGGATTCCCGTGACGGTTAGGCTAGCTGCGGCGGTGAACATCGCGACGGCGGCTGAGCCTCCCTCGGCATCGAATGAGCCGGCCACCTCCACCGTCGACGGACCGGAGCCTCCCACGTCGAGGTGGACCGTCGGTGACCCGCGGGATTCGACCGACCCTTCGATCGTGAGGGCGCCCATCATCCGGTCGGTGCCGCGCGCAACGAGCCCGTACTCGTTCGTGATCAGCCGGTTCGTGCCGAGCAGGCGCACGGAACCCCCTTCGAAGAGGAGCCCCTGATCTGCTTCCAACGTGAGATCTCGGAGGGTGGCGGAAACATTCCCGAGCGCGAGCCCGATCCCGTCCGAGTCGAGCACCGACAGCCCGTCGATGTCCGAGCTCATGTCGAGGATCGTATTCCGAGCAGTGGCGATCGCCTCGCTACTGGTCCTGAGGCGACGAACTTCCGTGCCGGCACCGATTCGCGCCGTCGTGGCGCCGTCTCCAACCAAGAAGAACCCGACGATTCCACCGAGCATGGAGGTCTCCTCGATGTCGACCGACGTTCGGAAGCCGAGCACGCTACCGACGGCGCCCGTGGCTTCCAGCTCACCGGACCGCAGGGCTAGAGTGGATTCCCAGAGGAAGAAGCCGAGAGACCCCGGCCCATCGCTGGGCAGCGGACGGAAGGAGCCCACCCGGAGCACGGGAGCGCGAGCGGTGACCGAGCCCCCTTCGGCGTGCACTCCAGTGACCACGTCGAGGACGCGCACGTCGTCGAGCACCAGGTCGGCGTCGACGGACGCGATGCCCACCGGGCATCCAGTGATCACCATCGACTCCAGCGTCACTGGTGCGCCTCGGACCACCACCGCCGCCTCGGTGGGCACGCGATCGGTCGTAGGCGAACGTTGCTCGCTCACCAGGTCTTCCGACAGGCAAGCGCCGAGGCCACCCGCGATCACCGAAGACCCGATCCGCTCGGCGCTGCCGGCGCCGCGCAGAGTCATCGCACGGTCGAGGGGTCGGGTCGGCGGTGCGTGCTCCCCCGGTCCGAGGCAGATGATGGATCCGTCGGATGCGGTCGCGAGCGCATCGTCCAACGTGAGCGCGCCGCCTGCGCTCACCATCGACGTGCATTCGTCCAGCGCCGAGTCGGGCGGAGCAGCGTCCAGGAGCGGGCCATCGTCGTCACCGCAGGCGACGAGAGAGAGGAAGGCAAGGGCCATGGCTCGCTCAGCCGTCCGCGACACAGATCCCCCCGAAGCAGCTCGTACCGGTCGCGCAGACCGCTGGGTCGCTGCTGCAGTCCCGGCGGCAGATTCCCAGCTCGCTGAGGTTGTCGTACCAGCGCCCGAAAGTTCCGGTCGGGTTCGACCGTGTGTGGCAGACCGCGCCTGTCTCGCATCCGGCCAGGTCGGAGGGAAGAGACGCCGCCTCGCAATAGTAGGATGCGCAGATGCCGGCCTCACAGGTCTCCAGGCCACCTCTGGGCGGGCAGTCGGCGTTCGTCGTGCATGGATCACCGATCTGCGCCTCGGGCGAAAGGCCACCGCCCAGCGCGCTGTTGATCGCACAGTGATCGCCACTGACCAGGCCGCCCACATCCGCCTCCTCCGGGAGACAGACCAACAGGTCCTCCGGGCACTCCCCGGCGCCGGCAGTGCAGGGTTCGGCGCACAGGTAGAAGAGCACGTCGAAGGGTCGGTCGAGCGCCGCACAGGTCCAGCCGTTCGTACAGGCGCGCTCGCCTCCGAGATCGCACTCCAGCGTCACGCAGCGACCGAGCAAACAGCCCTGGGTGGGGCCGCAGTCGTCGTTCACCGCACACGGATCGCCGTCGAGGGCGTCTGGATTGCTGCCCAGTCGGCAGCGGCTCGTCTCGAGCTCGCATTCTCCCCCGCTGCTCAGGTCGCCGCGGCAGTGGTCATCGGTGGTGCAGCCCAAGGTGCAGATGCCGTCATAGTCGCATTGGTAGCCCGCGCGGCAGCCGCCCCGGTCCTCGAGGTCGCGCTCACATGATGCGGCGCACAGGCGAACCGAGTCGCCAACAGCAGTGTCGTAGAGCTCCGCGCAGCGACTGCCGAAAGGGCAGTCGCCGTCGTCTACGCATTCTCGCGTGCAGTATCCACCGGGCCATTCGCGCCCTCGGTCGTCGTCCGCACCGGTCTCGCATCGGAGGCCCGTTGCGCAGTCGTCATCCACGTCGCAGTCGCCACCGACCATCGAGAGGACGGCGAGGTCCGCGACCCCGGCGTCGCCTTCCATCGAGTCGTCGTCGCCGCACGCCACCAGCGCCAATGCCACGAGCCAAACGACACGGCCTCGGGCCCTTCCCTTCGTGCGTCGGCCGGGTTTCTCCATCCCGGCTAGCTTGATCCACGGGGCGGGTCGGCGCCATTCGCAGAATGTCTCACCTGATTCGGTGATGCCGGCGCGGCCGAGTCAGCGGTCGACGACCAGGCGGAAGCCGAGGTCTCCGCTCACGTGGGTCTCGAGCATCATCCCGCGGAAGGTCGCGGCGCAGCGGTGGGCGCGGGTGCTCCAGGCGCCGCCCTTCACGCAGCGCTGCGTCGGATCGTCGCGGTAGGGGCTCGCTGTCCACTCGGCGATCGTGCCGCCCAGGTCGCGAACGCCGAAGGGTGAGACGTCGGTGGCGAAGGCACCGACGGGCTCCGGGTCGAAGCCGCCGGGCCGGCTCAGGCGCATCTTGCAGAGGGCGGGGTCGAAGCGATTGCCCCACGGGTGGGTGCGACCGTCGGCTCCGCGGGCGGCGCGCTCCCACTCGCGGTCGGTGGGTAGCCGATAGCGCACCCCATCGGCCTCGCTTCGCCAGCGCGCGTAGGCCTCCGCGTCGTGGGCGCTGATGCCGAAGACCGGGAAGCGGGGATCCCAGTCGTCGCCATCGGCGTCCTCCGTCGGGATCTGCAGGACGCCATCCACGAGCCCCCAATAGGACTCGCCATCGGCGGTGGGTCGCGGCGCGTGCTGGCAGGCCTCTTCCGGTCGCTCGAAGGCGGCTTCGAGGAAGGACAGATACTCGGCGCAGGTGATCGGATAGATGGCGATCCCGAAGCCCGGCATGAGGACTTGCTCCTCGGATTCGCTGTGGGCTGCGTCGGCGTCGCCGCCGAGGATCGCCGGACCTTCCGGGACCCAGACGAAGCCATTGGGCAGATCGCGGACCGGCGTCGGGTCGAAGGGCAGCTCGAGCGACTCCCCGGCGCCCAACCGGAAAGGTAGGTAGACCAGACGCTCGTCCACGGACGTCTGCACCCGATAGCTGCCGGGGTCGAGCTCGATCGTCTCCCCTGCGGGGACGTCCCGGCGGTCGACGAGCTCGAGGCGGCCGAGGCGCTCGCGGTAGCGTCCGAGCAGCAGTGGCGTGGGGCCGTCGATGCGCACGCTCCCGCTGGCGTGCAATCGTTCGCGCACCGCATCCCCCCCGAGTCGGATCGCCTTCTTCTCCTCCACCGCCGCCATGTGTGGGAGCCCGGCCTCCAGGTGGCGAGCCCTCCGCGCAAGGTGGAGCTCGATCAGCATCGACTTCGCGATCGGATGGTCGGGCGTGGCGACGAGGGCGGACTCGAGCGCCGCCGTGGCTTCGTCCTCCAGCCCATCGCGCCGACCCCGCAGCTCGGCGAGGTCCTCCTCCAGCGCCCAAAGCGGCTCCTTCTCCGTCAGCGGGGCGTGCTCCGCTGTCTTCCGCCGATCGCTCGCGAGCTCGCGGGCGAGGCGACCGACCTGTTCATTCAGGGTGTCGGCGGCCTCGCGCTGCGAGCGCGCGAACACGATCCGTTCTTCTGCCTCGCGGGCTCGCCGCTCCTGCTCGAAGCGACCGTCGAGCCAGCCTTCGATGACCTCTACCATCGACCCGGCGGTGGGTGGCCGGTTTCCCGGTTCCTTGGCCAGGGCGCGGAGGGCGAGCTCCGCGAGGTCGAGGGGGACCTCGGCCAGCTCCCGTGGGTCTCGGGGGCGGTTCGTCAGAATCGCGGCGAGCTGCGCCGCGAACGTGGCCNNCTCGTAGAGGATCGCCCCGAGGGCGTAGATGTCCGACCGCGGACCCACACTCTCCAGCTCGCCGCGCGCCTGTTCGGGGGGCATGTAGAGCGGTGTGCCGAGTGGGGAGCCCGCCGTAGTCCGCGCCAGCCGCTCCTCCGTATCGACCGGTCCACGCGCGTCCATCACCCGGGCCAGCCCGAAGTCGGCCACCAGCAGCTCGTCCGTTCGCCCGAGGAGGAGGTTCTGCGGCTTGAGATCCCGATGGATCACACCGGCTTCGTGGGCGGCGTGCATCGCCATGCAGGCGCCGCTGAAGAGGCGCATTCGGCGCACGAGCGAGGGCTCCTCCGCGCCGCTTCGGAGCCGGTCGAGCACGTCCGCGAGGGTTCGGTGCTCGAGGAGTGGCATCGTGTAGAAGGGGCGACCGTCGCCGAGCTGGCCCGCGTCGTGGATGGGGATGATGTGCGGGTGCTCGAGCTGGGCCGTGAGCTGGGCCTCGGCCACGAAGCGTCCGGTCGCGTCGACATCGAGGCCGCCGGCGACCCGCAGCACTTTCATGGCCACCTGACGCCGAAGGGTCCGATCCCGAGCTCGTAGCACCTCACCCTGTTGTCCGCGGCCCAGCTCCCCGAGGATCTCGTAGCGACTCTCCGCGGCGCCCGGGGCGATGGAGAAGCCGGTCTTTGCCGGAGGGGGGAGCTCCGAGCCCATCGTGGCTTCCAGCTCGGCGACCGTGTCGCTGAGATCCTCCGGCGCGCTCGTCACCCCGTGGATGCTAGCGAATTTTCGAGGCGAGCGATGCGCGCGTCGGTCTCCGGACCGTCGAGCCAATGGGCGTCGCGTCGCAGTGCGCGAAGTGTCTCCAGGTCGAGGGAGCCGGTCGGTGGCAGGCCGTGTCGGCGCTGCAGATCAAGCAGCCACTCGGCATCCGAAAGGGGGCGCTCTCCGTTCATGGCGGCCTCTTCGGCACCAGCACGCGTCGGTTGCTCCCCGAACGCGTGAGCGGCGCGCCCCGGCGGAGCGGGAAGGCCGGCGTGGTCGAGGCGGCGAACGATGCGATCGAGTGAACCGCCCTTGCGGCACGCGGCTACGAGTCCTACTTGTTGGACGCTCGGGCGACCGTCCGGGAGCCATTCCCCGGACCGGTTGGCGCGCACGTTCTGATTGACACGGCGCGTCAAAGCTACTACGCATTAGCCCCCCGAGGTGCGCAGCCTAACGTTTCGTCGGTAAGCGGCCTCTACACCCACGTTTCGTCGCGTGAGCGACGGGATCGCCCCCGGGTCGGTCTTCCCCACGCGCCACCGAGCACGCGCCGGGGTGGACGCGACCCCCACCGGAGGTTTCTCTCGATGACATGGACGCCCGCCGGCCCGAACGCGTACGGGCTCTACGACCCCCGCTTCGAGCACGACTCGTGCGGCGTCGGCTTCGTCGCCCACGTCCGCGGTCGTGCCTCCCATCAGATCGTCCTCGATGCCGACCAGGTGCTCCGCAACATGGCGCACCGCGGCGCGAGCGGTTGTGAGGCGAATACCGGGGACGGCGCTGGCATCCTGACCGCCCTCCCGCACGTCTTCCTCGAGCGGGTCGCCGCCGAGGCGTTCGACGAAGAGCTGCCCGAGCCCGGGCGCTACGCGGTGGGCAACGTCTTCCTCCCCACCGATCCGAGCGAGCGCGCCCACTGCAAGCGGACCTTCGAGCGCATCGCCCTCGAGCAGGGGCAGCGGGTCCTCGGCTGGCGGGTGGTCCCCACCGATCCGGAGAACGCCGATCTCGGTCCGACGGCGCTCGCGTCGCTGCCGGCCATCGAGCAGCTCTTCGTCGAGGCGGGCGAGGACACGGACGAGGCGACCTTCGAGCGGCAGCTCTACGTGATCCGCAAGCGGGCCGGCACCGCGCTCCGCAGCGACGCGCGGTTGCGGCAGGCGGACCAGGTCTACGTCTGCACCCTCTCGCCGCGGCTCATCGTCTACAAGGGCATGCTCACGCCCTCGCAGCTGCTGCCCTTCTACCCGGACCTCGAGCAGTGGGACTACAAGAGCCACCTGGCGATGGTGCATTCGCGCTTCTCGACGAACACCTTCCCGACCTGGGGCCGCGCCCAGCCGTTCCGGCTGATGAGCCACAACGGCGAGATCAACACCCTGCGTGGCAACGTCGGCTCCATGGACGACCGTGAGGGCATCCTCGAGTCGGAGATCTTCGGCGACGACCTGAAGAAGTGCTTCCCCATCGCCGAGCCCTTCCAGAGCGACAGCGGCAACTTCGACAACGTCCTCGAGCTGCTGCAGATGGGCGGCCGCTCGCTCCCCGAAGCGATCATGATGATGGTCCCGGAGGCCTGGGAGAAGGACAAGCGGATGAGCCCGGAGAAGCGGGCCTTCTACGAGTACAGCTCGACGATGATGGAGCCCTGGGACGGCCCGGCCTCCATCGCCTTCACCGACGGTCGGTACATCGGCGCCATCCTCGACCGGAACGGTCTGCGTCCGAGCCGCTACTGGCTGACCCACGACGACCAGGTCGTGATGGCCAGCGAGACCGGCGTGCTCCCCATCGATCCCGCTCGGGTGAAGGCCAAGGGCCGGCTGCAGCCGGGCAAGATGTTCCTCGTCGACTTCGAGGCGGGCCGGCTGATCCCCGACGAAGAGGTCAAGCACCTGATCGCCACGCGCCGTCCCTACGCGAAGTGGCTCAAGGAAAAGCGCATCACCCTGGAGAACATCGTCGACGCCCACGCGACGGGCAAGCCGGATCAGGCCTTCGATCCGGAGACGCTCCTGCCGCGCATGCAGGCCTTCGGCTACACGACCGAGACGCTGCAGTTCTTCCTGCAGCCGATGGTCGAGCAGAAGCGCGACCCGGTCGGCTCGATGGGCAACGACGCGGCGCTCGCGTGCCTGAGCGACGAGCCGCGGCTGCTCTACGACTACTTCAAGCAGCTCTTCGCCCAGGTCACCAACCCGCCGATCGACTCGATCCGCGAAGAGGTGATCATGAGCCTCGCCGCCTACTGCGGACCGGAGCAGAACCTGCTCTCGGCGACGCCCGAGCACGCGAGCCGGCTGCGCTTGCCGCACCCGATCCTCACCAACGAGGAGATGAACGCGCTCATCGAGACCGAGCACCGTGGCTGGCGCACTCGGGTGATCGACATCACCTGGCCGCGCGTCCGCGGCGCCGCCGGTCTCGACTCGTCGCTGCGGCGCATCGCCGAGGAGGCGGAGCAGGCGGTCGACGATGGCTACGCCTTGATCGTGCTGAGCGACAAGGGCACGGGTCCCGACCGGGTGCCCATCAGCAGCCTGCTCGCCGTCGGCGCGGTGCACCAGCACCTCTGCCGCCGCAGCAAGCGAACCCGGGTCGGCCTGCTCGTGGAGAGCGGCGAGGCCCGTGAGGTGCACCACCACTGCTGCCTCATCGGCTTCGGCGCCGACGCCATCAACCCCTATCTCGCCTTCGAGGCGCTCTGGCAGATGCGCCGCGACGGCGCCTTCGCCGGGACCTGGCTCGACGCCGACAAGCAGCTCGTGAAGGGCTACCGCAAGGCGGTGGGCAAGGGGATGCTGAAGGTGATGGGCAAGATGGGCATCAGCACCCTCCACTCCTACAAGGGTGCGCAGATCTTCGAGGCGGTCGGCCTCAAGCAGGCCGTCGTGGACCAGTGCTTCGCCGGCACCACCTGCCGCATCGAGGGCGTCGGCTTCGACGTGCTCGCCGAGGAGGCGGTCCGCCGCCACGAGCTCGGCTACCCGACCGGTGGCGCCTCCGGCCACGGCGTGCGGCGCTTGCGGACGCTGCCGAACGACGGCCAGATGCACTGGCGCGCCGGCGGCGAGAAGCACACCTGGGATCCGCAGGCGATCGCCGAGGTCCAGCAGGCGGCGCGGGCCGGTGATCAGGACGCCTACCGGCGCTTCGCCAACCACATCAACAACGACAGCCGCACCCGCTGCACACTGCGCGGGCTGCTGCGCTTCCGTCCCACGACGCCGATCCCCATCGAGGAGGTCGAGCCGGCCAAGGAGATCGTGAAGCGCTTCGTCACCGGCGCGATGAGCTTCGGCTCGATCTCCATCGAGGCGCACAGCAGCCTGGCGATCGCCATGAACCGCATCGGCGGCAAGTCGAACACCGGCGAGGGCGGCGAGGACCGCGCGCGCTATGCGCCGGTCAAGGCGGGCGAGACGATGCTGAGCCGCCTCGGCAAGAAGCGCGTCGAGGTGGACATCCCCCTGCGCGAGGGCGATTCGCTCAAGTCCAAGATCAAGCAGGTGGCC
>JABAOG010000555.1_pt1 | contig 37938 bp, 38 predicted proteins | sample 7062131 | NCBI WGS metagenome assembly JABAOG01 (sample SAMN14538629, study PRJNA623070) | marine sediment metagenome | biome: marine biome [ENVO:00000428]; feature: marine pelagic biome [ENVO:01000023]; material: deep marine sediment [ENVO:00002113] | place: India: Arabian Sea | collected... | reverse complement strand
CCGCGGACCGGCCGTGAGCGCCCCCCCGCGGTAGCACCGACCTGGCTCAGCCGAAGAGGGACCAGCCGAAGAGCTGGGCGACCAGCTGGACGAGGATGGCGACGATGGCCAGGGGCGCCACGTAGCGGATGAGGAAGCTCCAGAGGCGACCCAACGGGAACCGGCCATCGTTGGCCCGGACCTCCTCGCCGGCGGGACGGACGCCCCAGACCCAGGCGATGAAGATGCTGATCAGCAGGGCGCCCACGACGAGGGCGTACTGGCCGAAGATGGTGAACAGGAAGGACAGGAAGTCGAGGCCCACGCCCGGCAGGGCGGAGAGCCAGTCGACGGCGCCGTTGGCGAGGGCGCTGGGGATGCCGAGGATGAAGGCCAGGGCGCCGATGGTGATGGCGGCCTTCTTCCGTGGGACCTTGCGCTCGTCGATGAGCCAGGCCGAGGCCACCTCCAGCAGCGACATGCTGGAGGTGAGGGCGGCGATGGCGAGGAGCAGGAAGAAGAGGGTGCCGAAGATGACTCCCCCGATCGGCTCGGGCGGGATGGTGCTGAGCAGCGAGGTCAGGACGACGAAGACCATCCCGGGTCCCCCGGTCCCGGGCTCGAGCCCCGCGGAGAACAGGGTGGGGAAGATGATGAGCCCGGCCATGATGGCGATGACGGTGTCGAAGCCGGTGACCCAGGCGGCGGAGCTGACCAGGTCGTCCTTTCTGGAGATGTAGGAGCCGTAGGTGATCATGGCCCCCATCCCGAGGCTCAGGCTGAAGAAGGCCTGGCCGATGGCGGCCAGGACGACGTTCACGTCGAGCTTGCTGAAGTCGGGCTTGAAGTAGAAGTCGAGGCCCACACCGGCGCCCGGCAGGGTGACGGCCCGGGCCACGAGAAGGAGCAGGATGATGAAGAGCGCCGGCATGAGCACCTTGGTCCAGCGCTCGATGCCCTTCCGTACGCCGCCGATCACGACGGTCACGGTGATGACCATGAAGACGAGATGCCAGCCGATGGCGGGCAGCGCGTCGCCGGCGACGTGGCCGAAGATCGCCTCGGTGTCCGCCCCGGCGACGAAGGTGCCGGTGACCGCCTTCCAGACGTAGGCGAGCGTCCAGCCCGCGATGACGGAATAGAAGCTGAGGATCACGACGCCCGTGAGCACGCCGAGCGCCCCCACGACGACCCACGCCGAGTCGGGGGCCAGGGCCTTGAAGGCGCCCACGGGGTTGCGCTGCGTGCGCCGCCCGATGATGAGCTCCGCCAGCATGACCGGTGCGCCGATGAACGCGACCGCCAGGAGATAGACCACGAGGAACGCGGCGCCGCCGTTCTGCCCGGCCACGGTGGGGAAGCCCCAGATGTTGCCGAGCCCGATGGCGCTCCCCGCCGCGGCGAGGATGAAGGCGAGCTTCGAGCCCCAGGTGTCACGAACGGCGAGGTCGCCGCCCGTCATCGCGGAATTGGTTTCCATGAAATCTCCTTGGAGGGTCGGGCGAAACTTTCACGGGCCTCGCGGCTCACGCAAGGTCGGTAATCGACAGTCGACCATCGACAATCGACGATCGGCAAGCGACAATCGACAATCGACGATCCTGAGCGCACTTCGCCGCCGCGTCCCGGGGGGTGGTGTCGAAATTCCGGCGACCCGTTCGACGGGAAGTGAGAAGGCCGTTCACTGTTTCCGCGGCGGCTCGCTGCGCCGCTCGCCCCAGTATCGGCTCATCCGCCGAGATACGGAGCGACTGATGCGACGACTGATCTTCTGGAACCTGATGACGCTCGACGGCTGCTTCGAGGGTCCTGAGCAGTGGGATCTGGCGTTCCATACCATCGTCTGGGGCGAGGAGATGCAGCGCTTCTCCCTCGATCAGGCCTCGACCGCGGACCTGCTGCTCTTTGGTCGCGTGACGTACCAGGGGATGGCGGGGTTCTGGGCGACGGAGCAGGCGGAGTCGGAGCACCCGGCGATCACGAAATTCATGAACCGTGTGCAGAAGATGGTGTTCTCCCGGACCCTGGCGAGCGTCGAATGGGACAACACGATGGTGGAGTCCGGTGACGCAGTGGAAGCCGTGGCGGCGCTGAAGCGGGAGGAAGGGGGCGACATCCTCCTGTTCGGCAGCGCGACGCTGGCGGACGCTCTTTCCCGGGCGGGGCTGATCGACGAGTACCGGATCGGCCTGGTCCCGGTGGTCCTGCGCGGGGGAGCGCCCCTGTTCAAGCCGGGCGGCCCGGAGCTTCGTCTCGAGCTGGTGGACACGCAGGTCCTCTCCACCGGTGGCGTAATCCTGAGCTACCGCCCGACCGCGCCCGCCCCCGACGTGGATCAGCCGTAGGGGGGCCGGCGCGAGCCTGCGGGACGGCAGCCTGGTGACCCTCATGAGCGAGCTTGTCAACTACCCCCGGAGGACGGCGGGTACGTCCTCAACCGGGGGGATGCCGGGCTCCTGCGATCGCTGGACCGTCCGGGATGTCAGAAGTCCAGGGCGATGGGAGTCGGCTTGTCGCCCGAATAGTCGTAGAAGCCCCGCCCGGTCTTCCGGCCGTAGTAGCCCAGGGTCACCATCCGGCGGAGGAGCGGTGGGGGCGCGAAGCGGGGCTCGGCGTACTCCTCGTGCATGATGTGGGCGATCCGCAGCAGCGTGTCCATGCCGACGAAGTCGCTGAGAGTGAACGGCCCCATGGGGTAGCCGGTCCCCAGGACCATGGCCGTGTCGATGTCCTCGATGCTCNNGGGAAGTCGTTCGCCTCGACCGGCGTCTTGTCGAGCGCGCGAGCCAGCTCGACGACCGTCGCCGTCGTCTCGTCCGACGTCTGGAGCCCGCGCACCACCTCGACCAGCTTCATGACCGGCACGGGGTTGAAGAAGTGGAGCCCCACGAAGCGGTCGGGCCGCCCGGTCGCCGCCGCCATCTCGGTGATGGTCAGCGAGCTGGTGTTGCTGGCCAGCACGGTGTGTTCGGGGCAGACCTCGTCCAGCGTGGAGAACAGCTCCTTCTTCGCGTCCAGGTCCTCGACGATGGCCTCGATGACCAGATCCGCCCCGGCCAGGTCCTCCAGCGCCGTCACGCCCCGCAGGCGGTCCAGGGCGGCGTCCCGCTGCCCCGCCTCGAGCTTCCCCTTCTCGACCGCCCGGTCCATGCTCTTCCGGATCCGGCCGAGACCCTGCTCGAGGAGCTCGGCGTCCACCTCCCGGACCAGTGTGGTGTACCCGCTCTTCGCCGCGATCTCCGCGATGCCGCTCCCCATCAGGCCGCACCCCACCACGGCCACCGTATTGATCTCCATGCTCTTCTCCGGTCCTCGCGGCCCGGGGCCGCGTCGTGAGTCGGGCGGCTGGTGGTCCCGCGCGTCGGCTGACGTCAGGCCGCGTCCCGGGGCCACGGCCCTGCCGCCTCGATGCTGCCAATGAACGGTCTGCCCGCGCGGTGGCGGGCCGGGGCGAATATGCGGAAGGACGGTGCGGGCTTCAAGCGCCGCCGGTGTCGCGGCCGGACGGCTGCCCGGGCCGGAGCGTATCGGCGATGCGGGAGCGGAGGCTGCGGAGCCACGGCGCGGGAGGGGGGTCGAGCTTCCGGCCGCTCTCGAGGCGGTCCAGCAGGCCCGCGATCTCCAGCCGGGCACCGTCCATCCGTGACCGGAAGCGGGAGCGCGCGACGGCGAGGCCCGCGCTGACGCTGGCTCCGAAGGCGCCGGCGCCGGCGACCAGGCCCGCGGCGTAACCGGCGGCGTCGCCGGCGATGTCGAAGACGAGGTGGCCGACGGGGAAGAACGCGCCAGCCGCGAGGGGGATCCCGATGAGGGCGCCGCCGATGACGCCGCCGGTCACGGCGCGACTCCGCTGGCCGCCGATGTCCAGCTCGACGCGCACGTGGCTCTCACCCTCGGCGACGGGACGGGCCTCGACGAGGACCCGTCGGGACCGGGCGATCTGCCACTGGCGCTGGGGCCGGCGCACGGCCCGCGCGACGTTGGAGATGGCGTCCTCGGCGGGGGAGAAGGCGGCCCGGGAGCCCTGCCGCCGGAGGACCTGGAGGAACTCGCGGGTGACGAGGTAGTCCTCGAGCTGGTCCGTGATCCGGCCGGGCTCGCCGGGTACCACGCGGGTCCCGATCACGGCCGCCGGCCCGTACCAGCGGTCGATCCAGCTGGAGGCATCCCGGTGGAGCGGAAGCTCGTAGAGGGCCTGCCGGACGTGCCGGCCCGGCAGCCCGAGCTCGTCGGCGATACGGAGCACCTCTGCCTCGGAGAGGCGCTCGTCGGCGTCGGCCTCGGCCGTGTACAGCTCCGCGGCGCGACGAATGACCAGCTGGAGGTCCTCGCGGGTGATCCCCCGCCCGGGCTCGACGGCCGACGTCTCGTCCTGCATGGCTCGGATCAGCGCTCCCGCGACCGGTCCGCGACCGTCCCTTCCGGATCGCCACCGGCCGGCTCGAGCTCGGCGCGGGAGCCCGGCAACGCGGCCGGCCCCTGCGCGCCGGCGGACTCGTCCTCCCGCGGCTCCTCCTCGGGCTCACGGGCCGCGAACGGATCCACCAGGGCCGCCCCCCGCTCGATCATGGGTCGGAACAGGTCGATGGGGATGGGGAACAGCGTCGTCGAGTTGTTCTCCGCCGCGATCTCGGTGACCGTCTGCAGGAACCGGAGCGAGATGGACGCGGGCTCCCGTGACATGACGCCCGCCGCCTGCGAGAGCTTCTTCGAAGCCTGCAGCTCGCCCTCGGCGTTGATGACCTTCGCCCGGCGCTCCCGCTCCGCCTCGGCCTGGCGCGCCATGGCGCGCTTCATCTCCTGGGGCAGGTCGATGTCCTTCACCTCGACGGCCGATACGTCGATGCCCCAGGCGTCGGTGCCCTCGTCGATATGATCGCGCAGGATCGTGTTGACCCGCTCCCGCTCCGCCAGCAGCTCGTCCAGCTCGGCCTGCCCGACCACGCTCCGCAGCGTCGTCTGCGCCAGCTGGCTGGTGGCGAACAGGTAGTCCTCGATCTCCACCACCGCCTTCACCGGGTCGCTGACCCGGAAGTAGACGACGGCGTTGACCTTCACCGAGACGTTGTCCCGGGTGATCACGTCCTGGGGCGGGATGTCCATGGCGACGATGCGCAGCGGGACCTTCACCATCCGCTCCAGGCCGAACGGCCACAGCACCACGAGCCCCGGCCCCCGGGGCGGCTTCAGCCGACCCAGGCGGAAGACGACGGCTCGCTCGTATTCCCGCAGGACGCGCAGCATCATGGCGGCGAACGTCGCCACCGCTGCGACCGCGCCCAGGATGATCGTGACCATGAGGTGCCTCCTCCCTCAATCCATTGCCTCCACCACGACGGCCATCCCCTGCCCTCCCCCGATGCACGCGGAGCCGAGCCCGTAGCGGGCGCCCCGTCGGCGCAGCTCGTGGATCAGGTGCACGGTGATCCGGGCCCCGGACGCCGCCAGCGGGTGCGTCAGGGCGATGGCCCCGCCGTCCACGTTGGTCTTCTCCATGTCCAGCCCCAGCTCCTTCTGGACCGCGGCGACCTGCGGCGCGAACGCCTCGTTCACCTCGATCAGGTCCATGTCCTCGAAGGTCATCCCGGCGGCGTCCAGCGCCTTCCGGCTCGCCGGCGCCGGCCCGATCCCCATGATCTCCGGGTCGACCCCCGCCACGCCCCAGGAGACCAGCCGCGCCAGCGGCTTCAGCCCGCGGCGCTCCGCCCACTCCGCGCTGGCGATCACCGCCGCGGCCGCGCCATCGCCGATCCCGCTGGCGTTGCCCGCCGTCACCAGCCCGTCCTCCTTGAAGTACGGCCGGAGCCCGCCCAGCGCTTCCATGGTCGTGTCCGGGCGCATGTGCTCGTCCTCCCGGAACTCCCGCTCCCCCTTCCGCGTCCGGATCGTCATGGGGACGACCTCGGCGTCGAACCGGCCCTCGTCCCACGCCCGCTTCGCCCGCTGCTGCGACTCGTAGGCGATGCGGTCCGCCTCCTCCCGGTCCACCTCGTAGCGGCCGGCCAGCTCCTCGGCCGTCTGGGCCATGGACAGCCCGCACTGCGTGTCCGTGAGGGCCTGCCACAGCAGGTCCTCGAAGTAGTCGCCGGCCTCGCCCAGCCGCAGCGAGCCCCAGCGCGCCCCACGCACCACGTGGGGCGCCTGGCTCATGGACTCGGTCCCGCCCGCCAGGCAGACTTCCGCCTGGCCCAGCATGATCTCCTGCGCGGCGCTGACAATGGCCTGGAACCCCGAGCCGCACAGCCGGTTGACCGTCAGCGCGGGCACCTCGTGGGGCACGCCCGCCTGCAGCCCCACGTGCCGCGCCAGGTAGATCGCGTCCGCGGACGTCTGGAGGGCGTTGCCGAAGATCACGTGACCGATGTCGCCGGGGTCGACCCCGGCCTCCTCGAGGGCGGACCGGCCCGCCACCGCTCCCAGCTGGGTGGCCGAATGGTCCTTCAGCGAGCCGCCGAACGTGCCGAACGGGGTGCGGCGGCCGGAAAGGAATACGACGTCGGTAGAATGACCCTGCGTTCCCATGTAGCTCCTCGTAGCGACGGAATGGGTGTGCGTTCAGTGCCTGGCTAAACTTACCGGACCCGTGGACGTGAGACTACGGTAGGGTAGACGGTAGACGGTAGACGGTGGACGGAACGCCGTGAACCGTGTACGGGGCGGGGCCGGGACGGGCTAGAGTCGGTCGAGGATCGCGTCGGTCGCGGACGCGGTGTCGAGGCGCCCACCCAGCTCCGGCGTCGTGGCGCCGTCGCGGAGGGCTGCGAGGACGGCGGCCTCGATCCGGCGGGCCGCAGGCTCGTGCCCCAGGTGGTCGAGCATCAGGGCCGCCGTGAGGATGGCGGCGATGGGGTTGGCGATGCCCTTGCCGGCGATGTCGGGGGCGGAGCCGTGCACGGGCTCGAACATCCCGATTCCGCCGGGCCGCAGGTTGGCCGACGGGGCGAGGCCGAGGCCGCCGACGAGGCCGGCGGCGAGGTCGCTCAGGATGTCACCGAAGAGGTTGCTGGCCACGATCACCTGGTAGCGGTCGGGCCGGAGGACCAGGTCCATGGCGAGGGCGTCGACGTACATGGCCTCGCGCTCGACATCGGGGAACTCGGCCGCCACCTCGTCGAAGGTCCGACGCCACAGCTGGCCGGCGTGGCGCATGGCGTTGGACTTGTCGGCCAGGGTCAGGCGCCGGCCGTGATCGGCGGCGTGGCGAAACGCTGCCCGCAGAATGCGCTCGACCCCTTTGCGCGTGTTCACGTCCTCCTCGATGGCCACCTCCTCGGGCGTGCCACGCTTGAAGACGCCCCCCATGCCCGTGTAGGCTCCCTCGGTGTTCTCGCGGAACACGACCAGGTCCAGCGCCTCGGGGGTGGCGTGCCGGAGCGGGGAGTGGTCCGGCACCAGCAATCGGACGGGCCGGAGGTTCACGTACAGGTCGAGGCGGAAGCGCAGGCCGAGGAGGATGTCGCGGGCGTGCTCGTTGCCGGGGACCCGCGGATCGCCGAGGGCGCCCAGGAGGATGGCATCGTAGTCGGAGGCGAGGACCGCGAACTCGTCCTCGGTGATGGCGACCCCGGTCTCGAGGTAGCGATCCGCCCCGAGGTCCCAATCGACCAGCTCCAGGCCGAGGCCCCGGGCGGCGTCCAGCGCTTCCAGGACCCGTACGGCCTGTGGTACGACCTCGAGACCGATCCCGTCCCCCGGGACGACGGCGATGCGCGCCATCTCATTCCTCCCGTCCCACGATCACCACCCCCGTGGCATCGTGGGACCGGCAGTAGAACGGGTAGCGGCCGGGCGGCGCCTCATCGAGGACCACCATCCAGACGGCTCCCTCGTTCACCAGGGGAGGTCCACGCAGCTGGCCGGTCCGATCCAGGTACGCGCGGACCTGCGCCGTCAGGGAATCGGCGATGAAGGCGGGGGCATGGGGGCGACGATCCCGGGCCACGAAACGCACGGCGTCCCCCGGCCGGACCCGGACCACCGCCGGACTCACGGTGTCCCGGGCGCCGGCACCGCCCAGGGCCACGTCGTGGACGGCCCCGTCCAGCCGTACCTCCGTGCTGTCCAGTACGACCGTCTCGCCCCCGCCCCCTCCCACACGGTCGCAGCCGGGGACCGCCGCGGCCATGGCCACAAGCAGGACGCCGGAGCGCCACCACGGGCGCCCCGGCGTCGGCAGGTTGTCCAACGGCGATCAGCCCTGGCTGAGCGTGACCACGTACGCCGCCAGCGCCTGGACCTGCTCCTCGGACAGGCTCGCGCCGCCCATGGGCGGCATCGGTCCCGGGTGCTGCCGCGGCTGCGACACGCCGGTCTTGATCAGCTCCACGACCTCGGTCATCTCGGGGCCGGACACGTTGATCCACTCGTCGTCGGTCAGGTCCGGCGCGAGCTGCGTTCCCGTGGCGTCGGGGCCGTGGCACGCATGACAGCCACCCTGGCCGGTGAACAGCTGACGGCCCTGGTCGACCTGCTCCTGCGTGACGCCCTCGGGCAGCGCCATCGCCTGCTCCGCGCCCTGCGGCTCGGCCGTCTCCCCACCCATGTCCATCTCGGACTCGGCCGGCATCTCCTGCGTCGTTTCCTCGGCCGGCTCCTCCGCGGCCTCATCACCGGCGCACGCCGTGAGGGTCAGCACCGCGACCGTCGCGAGCGCAAGCATCTTCCAGTGACCACGCATTGTGGACTTCCTCCTGTGGATTATTGAATGACGGGGACGCCCCCCGATCGTTCTGCCACCCCGGTGAGATCGCCGGCGAAAATAGATTCGGCCCGGGGCACCGTCAAGCCGGCGCGGGGCGCATCCACGCAAGGTGCGAGCCGCGCCGGACCGGGTCAGGAGCCTCCGAGCTCCGTGCCGCAGCCGACGCAGTAACGCCAGCCGGACTCCGCCACGGCGCCGCACCGGGGGCAGGGGCGGAGCCGCTGGTCCGAACCGCAGAACGGACAGAAACGGACGGGCCGATCCGTCGGCAGCTCCCGGCCGCAGAACCGGCAGCCATCGTCGGCCGCGGAATCGGTCGGCTCGGCGTCGGACCCGGTGTGGAGATGGAGCGCCGGCCGGTATCCCGTGTCCGCCTCCCTGGCGCCGTCCCGCTCCGGCCCCTCCACACCCGGTCCATCTCCGACCGGCGTCGCCGGGGCTCCGGCCGCGCCGGCCTCGCCGGCGTCGTCGGCCGCGCCGGCCGCACCGGCCGGGTCGACCCTGTCGGCCGTGTCTGCCCCGTCGGAGAGCCCGGGCACGTCGGCCGGCGAGGCGCCGCCTCCGCCGCCCTCTTCCTCCCCGGCGGGCGGCCGATCTTCCGCAGCCCCGGCGGGCCCCACCGATGGAGACGCGGCGTCGACGTCCACGATCACGACGGACGCGGCGTGCTTGCGGAGGATCCCCACCGTGGGATGGTCGGACTCCGCCTCCCGGCGGATCTCCGAGCGGGCGTGGGCGGACTCGAGTCGCAGAAGCCCTCCCTCGCCCGCGAGCAGGGTGAGGAGGGCGTGCTCGTAGTCGCCCAGCAGCTCGACGCCGATCCGGGACCGCACCGCCGCGTACGGCACGACCCGCTCGGACAGCTCCGCCACCGTGAGGGTCTGCCCGACCGGGCGATCACGAAGGGCCTCGACCAGCGCGTCGTGGAGCCGGGCGACGACCTGCTCGGTCACGGCCCGGACCCGAGGGCGGCCTGGACTTCGGGGGGCGCGTCCCGCAGGAGCTCTTCCGCCCGGGGGTCGCCGGCGGCCCGGAGCGCCCGGATCAGCGAGGCCCAGTTGAGCGGCTCCTCCGGCTCCTGCTCCAGCGCAAGCTCGTACTGGCGTACCGCCGCCCGGGGCTGATCGAGGTCCATGAGGAGGTGGCCGAACTCCCGACGGACATCCGGATCGTCGGGGTCGACGTCCCGCGCGGCGCGCAGCACTTCCGCGGCCTCGGCCGGCCGCCCGAGACGGCGGTGGATCCGGCCCAGGTAGAGGAGGGTCGACACGTCGTCCGGCCGGTCCGCGCGCACGCGCTCGAAGGCCGCGGCGGCGGAGTCGAGCCGACCCGACCGGAAGGCGATGATCCCGGCCTCGTAGTCCGCGTTTCCGCCTCGCAGGATCACCCAGGCCAGGAGGAGGACGAACGCGGCCGCGACGGCGGAAGCCAGCCAGGCCATCCGGCGCGGCCGACCCGGTGGCCTCACCCGAACGGGCCCCGCTTCCGGGGCCGGATCGGCGGCGGCCTCCTCGTCCGGCTCCATCTCCGGCAGCGGCGCGGGCTCCACGGCCCGGAACTCGGAGCGGAGCCGGCCGACGGCGGTCCGGGCCACGTCGGCATCGGCGGGTCGCGCGGTCCCGGACGCCGCCCCGTCGGCGGCGGTCCGCAGCTCGTGGACGGAGCCCGCCAGGTCGATGGAGATCAGCTCCCTGGAGCGGAGCGCGCGCACGAGCTCGTCCGGCGGCAGGGCCTCCGGGGACATCGCCGTGAGCCGCATCTCGTCCGGCGCGTGAGGATCGGCCCGGAGGCGGAGTCGGAGCGAGCGCTCGACGGCGGCGGCCACGGCGGTGATGGCGGCGGCCAGGTCCCCGGGGCTCTCGTACTCGTCCAGGCGACGGATCGCGTCCGCCGCGTCATCGAGGGGCCGGAGTGGGGCCGGGGTTCCCTGCATGCGACGTCAGCGCTCGATCTGCAGGAGCCCCGCGCGCGCGTGCGCTAACAGAAAGCCCTCCGCGTCATCGACGGGGACGCCCACCCCGATGCGCACGCGCGTATCCTCGGCCCAGCGGCGCATGAACTGAGCAATGCTCTCGTCCGCCCGCCCCGCCTGGTCCCGGAGCTGGCGAACGATGTCCATCCAGGAGCCCTCGAACACCCGGCCGTCCGGCAACCGGATCCGGTGCAGGCCCCGCTGCGGGACCGACCCTGGGGCGCGCGGCGCCGGGCCCCAGGCGTCGGGCTCCTTCGCCATCGCCGCCATCTCGATCTCCGCCAGGATCTCGTCGATGGGATCGGTGTCGTTCTCCAGCTCGTCGAGCCGGGTCTCCCAGATCAAGAGCTCCGGGTCCGACGCGTCCAGCCCGCCCACCGACTTCTTCAGCTCCACCAGACGCCACACGGCGAGCGGATCCCAGTGCTCGGCGGGCGTCAGTGCCGCGAACTCGGTGAGCGCACCCTCCCAGTCCGCCCGGTCGTACAGCAGGTGGGCCAGGTACACCCGCGCCTCCAGGTGGTCCGGGTTCAGCCCGATGGCGCTCCGCAGCCGGCCGATGGCCTCGTCCTCCTCCGCCAGTCGATGCAGCGTGAACCCGAGCGCCGCGGTGGCCTCCGGGTCGTCCGGCTCCGCCTCCACCGCCCGCGTGAAGCAGTCCCTCGCATCCTCGAACCGCCCCTCCCGATAGAACGCCCGCCCCATGGACAGCAGCAGCTCCGGATCCTGACCCGACGGCCCGATCCGCACGCGCTCGAACAGCCGCGCCGCCTCGTCGTGACGGCCGAAACGCAGCAGCGCCTCCCCGTACCCGACCATCCCGTCGTCGTGCTCGGGGTCCAGCACCAGCGCCTTCTCGAACGCCTGCAGCGCCCAGGCGAACTCCTCCCGGGCGAGACGCGTATAGCCGAGCCCGACATACAGCTCCACGGAGTGGGGGTACAGCTTCAGACCTTCCTTCAGCGTGGCCAGTGCTGCGTCGTAGTCACCGCGGTCGTACTGCTTGTGCGCACGTTCATCATACTCCTCGGAGCTGAGGAACGGGGTGGGCATAAGCGGCGCCTCCGTGTCCGGGTTGGTACGGATCGGGATTGTCAGGAAGGACCGCCACGGCGGTCATGTCAATGTAATCGATCGGAGATGCGGGAGCCACCCCCGCACCCGCGTCTCGGATCCGTTCTCAGGGCCCTTCCAACCGACGGCCCCGGACCCTCTCCACCACGTTGTCCGGCAGCGACCAGCGGACTTTGGATCGGTCCCGAACGTCCACCTCGTCCGACTCGTGGAGCACTTCCCGCCGATCCTGCAGACGCGCCCGGAACCGGATCCGCTCCGGCGCCGCGGCCGCCGCGAAGTACAGCGTGTTCGAGAACTCGGGCGGCGCCTGGCCGATGACGTGCTCGCCGCCGTCCGTGCCGACCACCGCGATGGCGAGCGTCGAGAACGTGTCGTTCTGAACCACGACCTCCGCTCGCCCCGCCGGATGGGGCACTGCTGCGGCCAGCAGGATCGCCGCGGGTGCCGTCAACCGGGATCGTCGCATCACTGGCCTCCGTAGTCACGGACGGGAAATTCCTCGACGGGACCGGCGACACTCCGCCAGTCCACCGGCAGACCCTGGACCTGGCGCTCCCGGGGAGTTGGGTAGCGCTCGAATGGCCGCCCGTGCTTCCGATCCAGGTAGAAGTTGATCAGGTTCGCCACCGGACCGGACGCCGTGCTGCCGTGCTCGCCGTGGTAGATGAGCATCGCGGCCACGATCTCGGGCTCCTCGCCCTTGGGCGCGCCCACTCCCACGAACCAGGCGTGGTCGTCGCCTCGCGAATTCTGCGCGGTGCCCGTCTTCCCGAAGATGTCCCATTCCGTGACGCGACTCAAGTATGCCGTTCCGCCGGGGGCGAGGACCTGACGCATTCCGGACCGTATCGAGCCGATCACCTCCTTCGGCAACGCGTAATCCTCTATGAATTCCGGTGGCTCGGTGCTCTGGACGAGGCGCGGGACGGGCATGCGGCCGTCGGGGCGGGCGAATCCGCTGACGACCTGGGCGAGCTTGATGGGGGTGAGGGTGACGGCGCCCTGGCCGATGGAGAGGGACATGATCTCGGGCGGCTGGGGCCGGTAGCCGTAGCGCTGCTCGAACCAGTCGAAGTCCAGGGGGAAGATGGGGGAGATCTCGCTGGACAGGTCGATGCCGGTGCGTTGCTGGAAGGCGTGGGCGACGCCGGCCTCCATGAACTGGCGGAGGCCGAGGCGGATTCCGACCTGGTAGAAATAGACATCGCAGGAGTGCTTGATGCCTCCGGCGAGGTCGAAGCGCTGGCCGTGGTTGGTCCAGCAGCGGGCGTAGCGACGCTGGTAGGTCATTCCCCCTGTGCAGGGGATGGGCATGACCCAGTCGGGGGTGATCACGCCGGCCTCGAGGGCCAGTGCGGCGACGGACATCTTGAACGTGGACCCCGGGGGCTGGGCGTCGCCGGTGGCGCGATCGAGGAGGGGTTTCGTCGAGTCCTGGGTCAGGGCCCTCCAAATGTCGCTGCGAATGCCGCCGGTGAAGAGGTTCGGGTCGTAGCTGGGATTGCTGTAGAGGGCGAGGACGCCGCCGGTGCGGGGGTCGATGGCGACGAACGCGCCCTGGGCGCGCTCCATCCCGAGGCTCTGGGCGGTCTCCTGGAGCAGGTAGGCGCCGTAGCGCTGGAGGTCCAGGTCGAGGTTGAGGTGGAGATCCTCGCCGGGGATGGCGGGGATCCCCATGCTCTCGGGGAGCCAGCGCTTGATGCCGCCGCGGGCGTCGACCTCCATGTAGCGGAGGCCGGGCTCGCCGCCGAGGATACGCTCGTAGCGCTGCTCGAGGCCGGCCTTGCCGATCCATCGGCCCTGGCGATAGTCGGCGTAGCGGGGCATCTCGAGCTCCTGTCGGCTGATCTCGGCGACGTACCCGATGAGATGGGCGACGGCGGGCCCGGCCGGGTAGTAGCGCTTGGGGTACTGGTGGATGAGGACGTCGGGGAACTCGCGGCGACGCTCCTCGAGGCGGGCGACTTGCTCGAGGGAGGCGTCGTCGAGGACGGTCATGGGCCGGTTCGGGGAGACCCGGTAGCGGCGGAACGCGGCGGCGGTGTCGGCGTCGGTCAGTCGGAGGACGGGGCGCAGCGAATCGACTTTGACCCGGAGCGAGTCGATGGGCGCGGGCATCAGCTGGACCTGGTAGGCCACGCGGTTCTCGGCCACCACGCGCCCGTGTCGGTCGTAGATCGTGCCGCGGGGGGCACGGACGGTGACGGGCCGGAGCATGTTGTCCCGGGCCTGGGTGGCGAACTCCTCGGCGCGCACCACCTGGATCCGGACCAGGGAATAGACCAGTCCGAGGACGGCGACCCCGATGACGACGCGCGCCCACACCGCTCTCCGCTCCCGCGCCCAGCGAGGCGTCTCGGTCCGTCCGTAGTTGCGTACCATCCAGAGACTCGTCCGCGGTCCGCGTTCTCCTCCGCCCCCCGAGGTGGCAAGTGCCGGACCAGCGGGGGTCGGCGGTCGGCGGCTACCGCTCGAAGAGGTGCGCGCTGTCGCGGATCTCGGCCGTGTCGCCGAAGGCGACGGCGTACCGGCCGGGCCAGATGGCGGCGGCCCCGAAGTCGCCGGTCCGGTCGACCGCGTAGTAGTTCACGTTGAAGGCCGGGCGCCCGTCCTCGCGCTGGAGCCGGGGCTGCGCCTCGGTGAAGCGGACGATGCGCCGGAGGGCCTCGAGGGCCGCGTCGGTGGGGCTGGCGCCCTGCCGCATGAGCTCGACGACGGTGTGGCTGCCGAGGGTCTTGATGACGGCTTCGCCCCGACCGGTGGAGCCGGCGGCGCCGACGTCGTTGTCGACGTAGAGCCCGGCGCCGATGATGGGCGAGTCGCCGACCCGGCCGGGGATCTTCCACGCGAGCCCGCTGGTCGTGGTGACGCCCGAGAGGTTGCCGTCCCGGTCCACGGCGTTGCAGTTGATGGTCCCCCAGGGACGCCGGCCGTCGTAGGACTCGAGCATGGCGGTCTCCGGCTCCTGCCCACCCGTCCCGTTCCCCGTCCGGTTCCCGCTGGCGGACCCGCCGGCCGGAGTGGTCAGGGTATGGAGGAACTCCGAGTCCCCGAGGCCGGTCTCCGCGGGATCCAGCCAGTCATCGCGGTCCGAGACGGCGGCCTTCCAGCGCAGCCAGCGGTCGCGGGCCTGAGGGGTCAGGAGCGTGTCGTGGATCTCGAATCCCATCCGGCGGGCGAACTCCCGGGCGCCCTCGCCGACGAGCAGGACGTGGTCCGTGTGGCGCATGACGGCCACGGCGACGCGGGACGGCGTCTTCACGCCCTCCAGCGCCGCCACGGCTCCGGCGCCCCGGGAGGGCCCGTGCATGACCGAGGAATCGAGCTGCACGACGCCGTCCTCGTTGGGCAATCCGCCGTATCCGACGCTGGTATCGTCGGGGTCGAGCTCCACGAGATTGACGCCCTCAATCACGGCCTGGAGCGTATCGCCGCCGGCGTGGATCGTCTCCAGAGCGTGGCGTACGGCGCCGAGGCCGTTGGCGCTGGCGATGGCCACGGGCTCGACGGCGGACGGCCGGAGGTAGGGCGCGCCGTCGAGGCGGGCGGGCCGTGCGGCGGGGCCGAGAGCCGCGGCGCCGAGGCCGGCGCCGGCGGTGCGGAGGAAATCGCGTCGGGATGGCATGGCGGTGGTCCTCGAAGCAGGTACCCGGAACTCTGGCCCCGGAAAGGTACGATGCGGGCGGGCGGCGATGCCACTCCGGCGGGGGGATGAACGAAGCGCCGACACGAGGAATGCCGGCGCCGGGTCGTGCTCGGGAGGGGGGCCGACTCAGGCGGTCGCCGACTCTCCCTTCCACTCGGAGCTCGCCGTGTTGCCCTTGCCGTGCCGGATGACGGGCCGGCAGTAGCGCAGCCCCAGCTGCTCCAGCTGCTTCATTTCCGGGGGCCCGAGCTCGGGGTAGCGCTCCTCCAGGAACTTCAGCGTGTCGTCCATCCACTCCTTCTGCTGGTCGTCGGTCGCTTCGAGGACGCCACAGCGGTTGATGTGACTGAACAACTCATCGCGGGCCTTGTCCAGCGGTGTACGATCGTGCTTACCCAAACGTGCCTCCCTATCTTCAAATCGAACGAATCGTCGGCTCAGTGCACCCTACACTGGACGCAAGGAATCGTGCCAGTCGTGCAATCTAGAGGTCGCCCCCCGTGATGCCAAGCCCGCCCCCGCTGCAGGACCCGATCCGCCTGGAGGTGTACCGCCACCTGTTCACGGCCCTGGCCGAGGAGATGGGGGCGACGCTGCGCCGATCGGCCTACTCGCCGAACATCAAGGAGCGGCGGGACTACTCGTGCGCGCTGTTCGACGCCGCCGGCGAGGCGGTGGCCATGGGCGACCACATGCCGGTGCATCTCGGGGCGATGCCCATGAGCGTGCGAGCGGCGCTGGCCGAGCTGGGGCCCCTCGGGCCCGGCGACGTGGCGGCGTTGAACGACCCGTTCCGGGGCGGGACCCACCTACCGGACATCACGCTGGTGGCGCCGGTGCATCTGGACGGAGATGCGGAGCCGGTAGCCTATGTCGCGTCGCGGGCCCACCACGCGGATGTCGGCGGCATGGCGGCCGGGTCGATGCCGCTGGCCCGGGAGATCTACCAGGAGGGGCTGCGGATCCCGCCGGTCCGGCTGGTGGCCGGCGGCCAGCGGATCGAGGACGTGTGGCGGCTGGTCCTGGCCAACGTCCGGACGCCGGCGGAGCGGGCCGGCGACCTGGACGCGCAGCTGGCGGCGCTGGTGGCCGGGGAGCGGCGGCTGCGGGAGCTGGTGGCCCGCCGGGGGGGCGCCGAGGTCCGGTCCGCGATGGCCGGTCTCCTGGCGTACGCGGACCGTCTCCTGCGGGCCGGGATCGCCCGTATTCCCGACGGCGTCTACGAGGCGGAGGACGCGATGGAGGACGACGGCGTGGATGAAGGTCCGCTCCCCGTCCGGCTGCGGCTCACCGTGGCCGGCGACGAGGTCGAAGCCGACTTCTCCGGCAGCGCTCCGCAGGCCCGGGGCGGCATCAACGCCGTGGAGGCCATCACCGTGTCCGCCACCCGCTACGCGCTGCGGGTCGTGGTAGAGCGGCTGTTGGGTCAGCCGCTGCCGGCCGGCGGCGGGGCCATGGCCGCCCTCCGGCTCACGGTGCCGCCCGGCACCATCCTGTCGGCCCGGCCGCCGGCGAGCGTGGCCGGAGGGAACGTGGAGACCTCGCAGCGGATCACGGACGTGCTGCTGCTCGCGCTGGGTGAGGCGGTCCCGGAAGTCGCGGCGGCCCAGTCGCAGGGGACCATGAACAACCTGACCGTCGGGGGCGTCGACCCCCGGACGGGGGAGCCGTTCGCCTATTACGAGACCATGGCAGGGGGTATGGGCGGCGGGGCCGACGGCCCCGGCCTCTCGGGTGTCCACGTCCACATGACCAACTCACTGAACACACCGGTGGAGGCGCTGGAGCACGCCTACCCGTTCCGGGTGCGGCGCTACGCCCTGCGGCGGGGCACCGGCGGCGGGGGCCGCCATCCCGGCGGCGACGGCGTCCGGCGCGACGTCGAGCTGCTGGTGGACGGGGACGTGAGCCTCCTCACGGAGCGCCGGCGGCGGGCACCGCGGGGGTTGGCCGGGGGCGGGGACGGAGCCCTGGGCCGCAACCTCCTGATCCGCGATGGAGCGGAGCGCGAGCTTCCCTCGAAGACCACGCTCTCCGCCCGGGCGGGGGACGTCCTGAGCCTCCGCAGCCCTGGCGGCGGAGGCTGGGGCGAGTAAACGCCACCACCCCGACCGCCGTCCCATCACCGAAGCGAGCCGGACCGGAGCCCAACGGCGAGTCCCGGATTGAGCAGACCCACTGCCGACACGATGACGCTGGTCCGCCGGGCGGCGGACGGGGATGACGACGCGTTCCGCGAGCTCGTGCGCCGGGTCCATCCGGATCTGCGTCGGTGGGCGCTGGCCCGGACCGGGGACCCGGACGAGGTGGACGAGGTCGTCCAGCGTACGCTGATCGCGATGCACCGGGCTCTCCCCGGGTTCGCGGGGAAGGCGCGGCTCTCGACCTGGCTCTACCGGATCCTGGCCAACGCGGCGAGCGACGTCCACCGCGCCCGGACGGCCGGACCGGGGCGGGACCGGGAGCCGGAGCTGCTGGCCGCCGCCGTCTCGGATCCGCCGGATCCGATTCGGACCGTGCACGCGGAACGCGTCGCCGGGACCGTATGGGCGCTGATCGGCGGGCTACCCCGACGACAGCGGGAAGTCATGGTGCTGGTGGATCACGAGGGGAGGCGACCGGTGGACGTGGCGGAGATGCTCGGTCTGAAGCCGGTCACGGTGCGGGCCAGCCTGTTCAAGGCGCGGCGGGCCATCCGGGAGGCGGTGCTGGCCCGCCACCCCGAGCTCATGGAGGGGTACGAGGCATGACGTGCGACCACGCGCTGGAGCGGATGCTCGAAGCGGATCCGGTCGAGCTCCGACCCGATGGCGAGACCGAGCTCGCCCGTCACATCGCCGCCTGCGAGCACTGCGGTGCCATCGCCGCGACGCTGTGGGCGGAGCTGGCCGGGCTGGACCGGGCGCTGACGGAGTACGGGGAGTCCGCCGACCCGGACGCCGCGGCGGTCGCGGCGCTGGCGGGCGTCCCGCGGTCCGGGAGCACCCCGGCCCCGAAGCGGAGCGGTCCGCGACGTCGGGGTGCCGGCAGGCGCCCGCGGGCCCTGCCCCCGGTCGGCTCGCCCCGCACATGGATCCCGCTCGCGGCGGCCGCGGCGTTGGCTGCGGTCCTGCTCATCGGCCGGAGCGGCCCCCCACCGCCGGCTCCCGACGCGGTCATCGATGCGGGGCCGGCGACGCGGGTCTCCGTGACTCCGCCCCCGGACCGGGGTGCCGCCGTGCTGGAGACGGCCAACCCGTCCATCACCATCGTCTGGCTCTACGAGAGGGAGGGATCATGACGCGACGATTCTGGCTGCCCCTGCTGGTGCTGACTGCGGGGATGGCGGCGTGCGAGAGGCCGGAGCTGGACACGCGGACCTTCCAGGTTCAGTACCTGGCGCCTTACGAGGTCGAGCACCTGATCGGGCCCTACGTCTACCGGGACCGGGAGTCCGGGCAGGGGACGATGTCCACCGCGCAGGGGGCGGTGACGGTGCGGGAGACGCCGGACAACCTCGACAAGATCGGCCGCGTGCTGGAGGAGTTCGACCGGCCACGGCCCAGCGTGATGCTGCACTTCCAGATCATCGAGGCGAACGGCTCCGCCCCCGCGGATCCCGCCATCGCTGAGGTGGAGGCGGAGCTCCGTCGCCTGTTCCGTTTCGACGGCTACGAGCTCGTGGCGGAGACCCAGGTCGGCGGGATCCAGGGGACGGGCATCCGCCAGGCGGTGGGAGGGACCTCGTCGGGCGAAGGGTTCATCATCGAGGCGGGCGTCACCGAGGTGCGCCCGTCCGAGCGGGCCACCACGGTGACGCTGGACGTCCAGCTGGGCGCCGAGAGCATGGGCGAGATCTTGCGCACGACGGTGACCATCCCCGCCGGCCACTCCGTCGTGCTGGGCACGGCGCGCTCGCCGGTCCACGAAGGAGCCCTGATCCTGGTGGTGCGGGCGGAGGTCATGGACACCCCCGGTGCGGAGGAGCCGGCGCCGGCCGGGTGAGGACCGGGAGGAGCCGGACGGCGCCGGAGCCGACTACCGACTACCGCCGAGGATCTCTTCGAACAGCGCCGTGACGCGGGGATCGTCGAAGCCCGCCAGCCAGAACAGCGCGCGGCTGCGGACACGGGCGTGGTCCACGGTACGCGCCACGTGGAGGAGCAAGGGCACGGCCCGCTCCGGGGGCATGCGGGAGAGCCCGAACACCGCCGCTTCCCGGATCTCGTCGGACTCGGTCCGATCGGCCACGATGCCACCCAGCCCCCGCACGGCCTTCTGTGCGGCCTCCCGTCCGAGCCATCGCAGCGCCGACCGCCGCGTCCGTTCCGGGACGCTCCGGTCCCGGGCCAGCTCCAGGAGCCCGGGCCAGACCACGGCGTCCCGGGCCAGCGCCGCGGCGAGGATCAGGTCCCGGGCGACCGGGCCCTCCTCCCGGCGGGCCTCTTCCAGCAGGAAGTCGACGGCGGCCTGCCCGGGGACGACCCCCAGGTCCCGGACCCCCGGCTCCCGGAGGGGCCCGCCGTCCCGACGCGCCGCGACAGCCACGCTCGCTGTGCTCCACCGGTCGCCGTCCCGCTCCAGCACGACCACGACGTTCCCGGTCTCGCACGGAGGCCCCCCGCGGAGGCGTCCGTGGCGGCTCGTGGTGCGACGGCCCATCAGGAGCGTGGAGCCGTCGGGCTCGCGAATCAGGATCCCGTCTCCCGTACCGCAGACGTCCGGTCGGGCCGGAAAGACCAGGCGAACGGAACGGGCGTCGGCCTCCCGGGCGCGGCGGGCCAGGTCCTGGCCCGCCGCCGGCGGTGCCGTCAGCACCGCCGCGAGGACCAGAGCCGGCGCCCGGACACGGACGGCGTGGGCGGACACCCGTCCCTCTACCGCCCGCCGCCCTGCGGGTCGGCCAGCAGCTCGAGCAGGACGTCCGCCGCCCTCGGGTCGTTGGAGTTGCCCAGCCAGAAGACCGCCTTCCTGCGGAGCTCCGGATCCCGCTCGGAGCGGGCGATCTGGATCAGCTTGTCGATGGCCTCCGGTTGCGCGCTCTCGGACAGGCCGAACAGGATCCGCTCCTTGAGCTTCCGGTCCTGGACGCGGTCGTAGAGCCGTCCCAGGTCGGCGGCGGGGGCCCCCGCCTCGGCGGCCCAGAAGACGGCCGATCGCCGCAGCTCCGGGTCCACATCCGCATCGCCGGCGATGGACAGCAGCCAGCGGGCATCGCCGTCCCGCTCCGCCTGTCCGACGGTGAGCAGGATGCGCTCGTCGAGCTCGCGGCCGCCACGGCCGAACATCCCCTTGAGGAACTCGACGTCCTCCGGGCGGCCCTCCGTGCCCAGCCAGAACACGGCCTTGCTGCGCAGGCGGAAGGGCACGCTCTCGTCCCGGGCGACCCTGCGCAGGATCTGGCGGGCCCTCGGGCTGTCGTGCTGGGACAGGGCGAAGATCGCCCGCTCCCGGATCTTGTCGTCATCGGAGGTGGTCAGGAACGTCTCCAGCGCCTCCACGGCCCGGGGATCGTCCACCTCGGACAGCCAGAACACGGCCTGGCGGCGCACCTCCACGTCGGGGTCGTCGCGGGCCGCGGCCAGCAGGATGTCCACGGACTCCGGCGACTGCTTGTCGGCGATGAGGAACACGGCGCGACGACGGAGCGGGGCCGAGCAGGCGTCGCGTCGCTCCATCACCTTCTTGAGAACGGGCATGGCCCGCTCGGAGTTCATGTGCAGCAGGGCGTTGAGCGCCGCGAGCTGGGTCTCGGCCTGCTCCCGGCATTCCTGGGGCAGGTCCTCGGTCCCCAGGCTTCCCCCCATGGCGGCGCCGATGGCGACCCCGTGCTCGGCCATGGCGGCGAGCTCCTCGGCCATGATCTCGCCGCGCGCCGCCATCTCCTCCGCCACGATCTCCATGCGGGCGGCGACCTCGGCCCCGATGCGGGCGCCCAGGCCGGCCAACTCGTTGGCGGCGGCGACGATGGTCCGGGCGGACGTCTCATCGCCCCGCCGCGCCAGCATTCCCCGGATCCGGGTCCGGAGCGACAGGGCGTCCCCGTTCTCCCGGGTGGAGGCCCCCTCGTACCGGTCCTCCTGGAGGTCCAGCAGCTCCAGGGCCCGGCGGAGCTCGGAGGTGTCGCCGAGCCGGTAGCGGTTGAACGCCTCCCAGTACGGCGCGTCCGGAGCGTAGGCGGAGCGGGGATAGCGGTCCCAGATCCGGTGGAACAGGTCGGCCGCCCGCTCGTGGCTGCCCTGGTTCATCGCGCTCCGGGCCGCCCGGTAGAGGGAATCCGCCGGATCCTGCTGGCTCCACGCCGCCGGCGCTTCGTCGAGAGGCTCGGGACCGCCGGCGACGTACCGCGCCTGATCGGCCTGCAGGCCGGAGGCCAGCAGCAGCGCCAGGGTGGCGATGGTGATCGTACGCATTCGATTCTCCTTTGTGCTCTTCATCATCAGATCGCGCCTTCCAGCGGCGTCGCCGCCGTCCGCAACTTGGCCAGCAGCTGGAGCTCCTCGATGCCTTCCTCGATCAGCTCCTGCTCCCCTCCTCCGGAGGCGCCGGCACTGGCGATCTGGACCAGCACCAGCTCCAGGTCCGACAGCAGCTGCGCCATCTCCGGGTCCTCGGCGACCCGGGAGTCGATGAGCATACGGGTCGTGGCCAGGAGATCGCGGGCCCATGCCGCCGTGGCCATCCGGTCGTCGCTCCGGTCCGAGGTCCGGAAGAGCGTCAGCATGGCCTCCGCTTCGCCCATGTGGTCCGCGGCGGCCAGTCGGACGGGCAGGGAGATCGTGGCCTCGGCCTCAGCGGCGGGGGCGGCCTCCGGGCCGACCGGGAACCGATCGCGGGTCGCCCGTCCCAGGCCGAAGCCGACGGCCAGCGTGGCCGCGGCGGCCAGCCCCAGCGCCCAGGGGGTCCAGTGACGCAGCCGCTCCCGCCACGCCCGCTCGGCGCGGGCCGAGTCCAGGTCCAGCGGATCCCGGTGAGCCGGGAGTGCGGCCCGGATGGCCGCCCACATGGCGTCCCGGGGCGTCTCCGGGGGCTCGTTGTAGTCCCGGGCGGCTCTCAGCAGCCGCTCCAGCTCGTCGTGCTTCATACCGCGTACTCCTCTGCGAAATCCGAAAGCTTCTCGCGAAGCATCCGTCGGGCGCGGAACAGCCGGGCCTTGGATGTGCCCGTCGCCACGTCCAGTGAGTCGCCGATCTCCTCGTGCGTGTAGCCCTCCATGTCGTGCATGACGAACACGAGCCGGTAGATGTCCGGCAGCCCGTCGATGGCCTCGTGCAGCTTCCTTTCGAGCCCCGGCTCCGGCGCCCTCGCGCCATGGAGACGGGGAAGCTCGCTGTCCATCGCCACCTCCCGCGAGCGGATCCGCTTCACCTTGCGCAGCCCGTTCAGGACGACCGACGTTGTGATGGCGTGGAGCCACGTCGACAGCGCCGCGTCACCGCGGAACTGGTGCAGCCGCTCGAAGGCCCGGATGAACGTCTCCTGGGTGTACTCCCGGGCCAGGTCGTCGTCGCCGGTCATCCGGTAGCACAGCCGGAAGACCCGGTCGACATGCGTGTCGTAGAGCTCCCGGGCGGCCCGCTCATCCCCGCCGAGGGCGCGCTCTGTCAGTCGTTTCTCGCTCAATCGCGGCCGTACCGAACGGTTTCGTTCCCGCTTCACCCCGTAGGACACGGGGTCGGGCAGAAGGGTTGCGCACCGGAGACAGGGTAGTATCCGGAAAGCAGGCGGGGGAAGGGTGGACGGGCCGTCCCGCGAGGAGCGGGGTGCCTCGCTACGACGCGGCGGGTTCCCCGCTCGAGGTGGGAAGCACCAGCGTGAAGGTCGAGCCGACTCCGACCTCGCTCTCGACCCCCAGGCTCCCGCCGAGCAACTCGGCGAGGCGGCGCGAGATGGCCAGGCCCAGCCCCGTCCCCGCCGGCGCGTCGGGGCCCGCCGTCTGCTCGAACTCCTCGAAGATCCGCTCCTGATCGCCCGGCTCGATCCCGGGTCCGGTGTCCTCGACCTGAACGCGGATCCGGTCTTCGCCGTCCCGCCGGAGGCGGAGCGCCACCCGGCCCTCGGCAGTGAACTTGACGGCGTTCGAGAGGAGGTTCAGGACGATCTGGCGGACGCGGGCCGGGTCCGTGGTGGCCTCGAGCCGGCGGGGCGTCTCGATCTCCAGGTCGATCCCCTTGTCCACCGCCTGTAGCTGGAGCGATGTGGCCGTGTCCCGGAGCAGGGCGGCCAGGTCGACGGTCTCCGGCAGGATCTCCATCTTGCCGGCCTCGATCTTGGAGATGTCCAGGATGTCGTCCACCAGCTCCAGCAGGTGCTGGGCGCTCCGGTTGGCCTTGTCCAGCGCCTCTTGCTGCGCCCCGGAGAGCTCGCCGAAGATGTTCTCCTGGAGCAGGTTGTTGTATCCGATGACCGCGTTGATCGGCGTGCGCAGCTCGTGGCTGAGGGACGCGAAGAACCGGGATCGCTCGGTCATGGCACGCTCGAGCTCCCGGGCCTGGCGCCGGGCCCGCCGGTTGAGCAACGCGTGCTCGATGGCGATGGCCGCCTGGCTGCTCAGGTTCTTGAGCAGGGGGCGGTCCATCTCGTCCATGAAGTCACCGGCATCCCGGGCGGTGACGACGACCAGCGCCGTGCTGGGGCCGCTGTTCACGCAGGCCACTCCGACGGACGCGACCTGGTCCCGCAGGGGTGCGGGCACGACGCGGCGGAGGGCCTCGGGTCCGAGGATCATCGCGCTGGCCGCCTCGTGGTCGGGAAACTCGTCCCCGACCGCGGCCAGCATCTCGACCACGACCTCCTCGTCGGCGTCGAAGCCGTCGTGGACCAGGACGGTCGATTGCCCCTGACGCTCGACGGCCAGCGCGGCGCCATCGGCCCGGAACACCGCGCGGGCCTCGGGCACGAACTCCCGTGCGAGGGCCTCCGGCTCCACGGACCGGAGCAGGGCGTCGGAGATGCGGGCGATGGCCGAGAGCTCGTCGTGGCCCCGCTTGATCCGGATCATGACCCCCACCCGGGCGAGCAGCTCGGCCTTGCTGCAGCCTTTGCTGAGGAAGTCGAACGCCCCCAGGTCGAGCCCCCGGACGATCAGCTCATCGGTCGGGGGATCGCCCGTGAGGAAGACGACCGGGATAGACTCCGTGACGGGGTCCTGCTTGAGTCGCTCGACGACCTCGAAGCCATCCATCTCGGGCATGTGGACGTCCAGGATGACCACGTCCGGGAGCCAGCGCCGGGCGGCGTCGATACCCTCGGCGCCCGTCGCTTCGGCGCGGACCTCGTGGTCGGCGTCTCCCAGGATCCCGGTCAGCGTGAGCCGCGAGATCTTCTGATCGTCCACCACGAGGATACGCGCCATCAGGAAACCCCCTCGGCCAGGAAGATCTCCAGGAGTCGGCCGGCGAGCCGCTCCAGGGGGAGGACCTCATCGGCGGCGGCGCTGGCGGCCCGGGGCATCCCGTAGATCACCGCCGTCTCCTCCGACTCGGCGAACGTGGGCCCGCCGGCCTCGTGGAGCGCCGCGAGACCGGCCGCGCCGTCCTCCCCCATCCCGGTGAGCACCGCGCCGACGGCTCTCGGGCCCACCGCCTCCGCCGCAGACTCGAAAAGGACGTCCACGGAAGGGCGATGCAGGAGCCGATCCGACTCCATCGGCACCCTCGCCACCATCCCGTCGTTCACCCGCTCGACCCGGATCTGCCGGCCGCCCACGCCGATCAGGACCACCCCGGGTTCCACCCGGTCGCCGTCGACGGCCTCCCGGATGGTGAGCTTCGATCGGCGGTCGAGCCGCTCGGCCAGCGTGCGGGTGAAGCCGGGCGGCATGTGCTGGGCCACCACGATCCCGGCCGGGAACGTGCTCGGGAGGCGGGACAGGATCGCGGCGAGGGCACGGGGTCCCCCCGTGGACGCGCCGAGGACCAGGAGATCGTACGACGACGTCGGGACCCGGAGGGTGGCGGCGCCGGCCTGCTCCGGCACCGGAGCCACGGCCTCGTCCACGCGGGACGGCGCGCGGGCGCCGGCCAGGGCCAGCACCTTCTCCTGGAGCACCGGAGCCAACTCGTAGATGTCCATCCGGGTGCCCGCGTCGGCCTTGCTCACGAAGTCCACGGCGCCCAGCTCGAGCGCCTTCAGGGTGGTCTCGGCCCCGGGCTGTGCATGAGAGCTGAACACCAGGATGGGTGTGGGCCGGGTCCGCATGATCTCCTGGATCGCTTCCAACCCGTCCACTTCCGGCATGACGATGTCGAGGATGATCAGATCGGGACGGAGCCTGCGCGCGGATGCGATCGCCTCCTCCCCGTTGGTCGCTGTGCCGACCACCTCCACGCGATCCAGCGGCGCGAGCATGCGCTCCACCGCGCGCCGGATGAACGGTGAATCGTCGACGATCAGCACTCCGACCCGTTTCTCCACCACTACTCCTTCGCCCGTCGATAGAACACGGCTCCCGGCCGGCGCTCTGGCACGAACCGGGTCGGGATCCGGCTCAGGCTCTCGGCGTGCCCCAGAAACAGGTATCCGCCGGGCCGCACGCTGCGATACAGGTTCTCGGCCGCCTTCCGGACGGCGGCCTCACCGAAGTAGATCAGCACGTTGCGACAGAACACCACGTCCTGGGCCGCCACCGTCGAAGGCCAGCCTGGATCCGTGAGGTTGCCATGCTGGAACCGTGCCGTGCCGCGGATTGCCTCCGTCAGGCGCCAGAGGCCGTCCTCGGGCTCGAAGTAGCGGTCCACGACCGCCTCGGGGACGCCCCGGAGGGCATGGGAACGGTAGACGGCGGCCCGGGCCCGCTCCAGCGCCGCGGCGTCCACATCGACGCCGGTCACCTGGAAGGGGACGCCCCGGGGACCCAGCGTCTCCCGCGCCATGATGGCCAGCGTGTACGGCTCCTCTCCGGACGCGGCCCCGACGCTCAGGATCCGAACCGGGCGCTGCCCGGTGCGCCGGGCGCCCTCGGCGAGAGCCGGGAGCACTTCCTCTCGCAGCACCTCCAGTTTCCGGGACTCGCGGAAGAAATAGCTTTCGTTGTTGGTCAACAGCGAGACCAGGCGGGCCCGCTCCTCCCTGCCATCGGGGTGGAACCGGACGTGGAACAGCAGTCGCTCGAAGGAGTCCAGGCCGAGCTCGGCCCGGCGGGGCTCCAGGCGCGCCCTGAGGATCTCCCGCTTCTCGGGGCCGAAGCGCAGGCCGTACTCGGCGGCGATCCAGTCGGCGAAGAGACGGAACTCGTCGTCCGTCAGCGGAACGATCATCCCCGGGCCTGCCGAAGCGCCCGCCGGGCCTCCTCCCGCACCCTCGCGCTGGGGTCCGACCCGGCGATCCTCTCGAGGACCGCCGCCGCGGATGGACCGCGCCGGGCCGCGATCCGGGTCCCGAACACGCGAACCCAGGGATCCGGGTCGCGGACGAGGGCCTCGACGAGCCCGGCGTCGAGGCTGGAGGCGATCCCGATCGCGGCGCGGGCCGCGGCTCGTCGCACGTCGGGGTCGGGATCGTCGAAGCATCCCCGCAAGACCGGTTCGGCGGCCGGATCGGCGACGTCGCCCAGCGCCCGGATCGCCGCGTGCTTCTCGGCGAGCTCGCCGTCGAGAGCCCGGCGGAGGTGAGGCACCGCCCGTGGCGACTCCGTGAGGCCCAGGGCCTCCACCGCGGCGACGCGTCGCTCGAGCTCGGCGGAGTCCAGCGCCGCGGCCAGCGTGTCCAGGACCCGGTCCCCTCCCGCCCGTCCGAGCGCCCGCAGCAGCGCCGCCGCCACCCGTGCCTCCCGCTCCGTGGCCAGGGCCTCGCGCAAGGGATCCACCAGGGCCTCATCGGCGCAGCGGGCCAGCGCCTCGGCCGCGGCGACGCGGACCGCCGCTTCGCCGTCCGCCAGCAACGGGGTCAGTGACTGGCAGGCGATCTCTCCGAGTCCGCCCAGCGCCCGGACCACCTCGGGAGCGACCCCCTCCCGATCCAGCTCGCCCGCCAGCACGGGCAGCGTCTCCGCACCGGGCGCCCGGGCCAGCGCCTCGGCCGCGGCTGCCCGCACGGTGGCATCCTCATCCTCCAGGAATGGGACGAGCGACGCGATCCCGGGGGCATCGGTCACGGGCGGGAGCACCGAGAGGAGCGTCACGACCTCCTGCCGATCGGCATGGGGCAGGCGTTCCAGGATGGGCGACGTCCGGCGGGANNACGGCCAGCAGTCCCGTGACCGCGGCATCGCTCCTGCGCGGGGGTCCGGCCAGGTCCAGCAGGACCTCCACCGCCTCGGCGCTGGCGCTCAGGCCCACCAGGCGTCCAACGGCCGGGTCGTCCTCCTCCACCAGCTCGTAGCGCAGCGCCGCGTCATTTCTCCGGGCCCCCGCCACGACCCAGGCCGGGGCCTCGACCTCGGGGTGCGAACAGAGGATCCGGCCCGCCGCGCGGAGCGCGTGGTTCGGCGCCGTCTCCCGGATCCGCTCGAGCCCCTCGAGCGCCTCCGGATGGTTGATCCGCTCCAGCGCCTCGGCGAGGATCTTTTCCAGGCCGGGCGTCTCGGCCGCCGCCGCCAGGGCCGGCACGGCGGCCGGGTCCTCCAGCCGGCCGAGGGCCACCGCGCCCGCCGCCCGGGCCCAGAAGGCGTTGCTGTCCAGCAGCTCCGCGAGAGGACGGAGGGCCCGCACGTCTCCCAGCTCGCCGAGGGCGTCGGCGGCCGCGGCCACCACGTTCGGCACGTCATCCCGCAGCGCGACGATGAGGGGCTCGACCGCCCCGGGGTCCCCGGTCTCCCCCAGCGCCGACGCGGCCAGGACACGGAGGTCCGGATCCCCGGATCCGAGGGCCTCCCGGAGGACCCGCTGGCCCTCCCCGTGGGAGGGGGAGCGGGGATCGCCCAGGGCCGCCAGGGCCCTCCGGGCCGCGGCCCGCCGACCGGCCTCGTCGGACGCCAGGGCCGACTCCAGCTCCCGGACGCGACCGGCGGGGAGCCCCTGCGCTCGCAGCCGTTCCAGCGCCTCGTGCCGCTCCCAGTCGCTGCCGTCGGACAGCGGGGTCAGGAGATCGCCCGTCTCAGACACGGAATCGGCTGACCAGCCCGGTCAATCGGCTCGCCTGCGACGACAGGTCCTGCGCGGCCTTGACCAGCTCCTGCACGCCCGACTGCGCCTCCCGGGCCCCACTGCTGATTTCCTCGGTGCTCTGGAGGACGAGCTCGCCCCCCCGCTTCTGCTCGGCCGTGGCTTCGAACACCTCGTGCGTACGCCGGTTCATGCTCTCCACGGCATTCACGATCTGCTCGCTGCTCTGCGCCTGCTCCCGCGTGGCGATCCGGGACTCCTCGACGATCTGCTGGATCGACCGCATCGACTCCTGGGTCTGCGTCGCCGCCTGGTTCTGCTCCTGCGTCGCCAGCGCGACCTCGTCCATCAGGTCACGGGTGCGGGTGGAGGATTCCAGGATCCGCTCGAGCGTCTTCGCCGCGTTCTCCACCACCTCCAGCCCCTCCTCGGTCCGTTCCGCGACGACGGCCGTCGAGCTCACGGCGTCATCGACCCGGTCGCGGACCTCCTCGATGGTGGTGCGGATCTCCCGGGCCGACTCCACCGACCGCTCGGCCAGGCGGCGGACCTCCTGCGCCACCACCGCGAAGCCGCGCCCCTGCTCGCCCGCCCGGGCGGCCTCGATGGAGGCGTTCAGCGCCAGGAGGTTGGTCTGGTCCGCGATGTCCTCCATGAGCTCCGATATACGACCGACCGCCTCACCCGCGCGGCCCAGCGCCTGGATCGTGCCGACCAGGGACTCCATCTCCCGGTGGATCCGCTCCATGCCGCCGTTCACCTGGGTCACCGCGGCGCCACCGGCCNNCCGCGGCGCCGCCGGCCGCGGCATTCTCCGCCGCGGTGTCGGCGATCTCCCGGGTCTCCTCCGCGTGCCGCTGCGCCTGCGTGATGGAGGTCACCATCTCCTCCATGGTCGTGGACGTCTCCTCCACCGCCGCGCCCAGGGACTCCGCGTTGTCCGCCGTGGACTGGATCGCCTGGCCCATCTCGGCGATGGAGGTCGAGGTCTGGTCCACCGAGGCCGCCAGCCCCTCGGCGTTCTGCGCCACCCGCGCGATCTGGGCGGCGATCTCCTCCATGGACGAGGACATGGAGTCGGTGGAGGCGACCTGGTCGTCCACCGTGGAGGAGATGTGCTCGGACGTGGCGGCGATCTGCTCCGCGGCGGAGGCGACCTGGGTGGTGGCGTTGTTCACCTCGCCCACCAGGTTTCTGAGCTGGGCGGCCATGGCGTTCAAGGCCCCGGCCAGCTGCCCGATCTCGTCCTCGCCCTCCGTCTCGAGCCGGCCCGTCAGGTCGCCGGCCGCGACGGCCTCCGCGAACCCCACGGCGTGGGTCAGGGGGCGGGCGATGCGCTCGGCGATCCAGACGGCCACGGCGATCCCCACGGCCACGGCCAGGAGGGCCAGGAGGACGCTGGCCATCTGCATCTGGTCGACGGCCGCGGTCATGACCTCGTGGTCGAGCGACGCCACCTCCCTGCCCCGGTCGTCGAGCCGTCGCAGGACGTCGCGGGCCCGGTCCGCTTCCCTTCGGCCCGTGCCCTGGAAGAAGGACACGACCGTATCGGGATCCAGCTCCCCGACCTGGACCGCGCTCTGGATCTGCATCCCGGGCTCGGCGACCTCCTGGGCCCAGATCCGGGCCAGGACGACCGCCGTGTCCAGCCGAGCGACCTGGGCCGGGTCCTCCACGAGGTCCCGGGCATCCTGGACCAGCTGGGCGAAGCGGTTCTCCGCCTCCTGGAAGCCCTCGAGCGAAACGTCGTCCCCCGTGATGACGTATTCGCGGAGCGCGGCGACCCGGTCCGCGAGGGCGACCCGCATCTCGGCGGCCATCGTCTGCACCCGCTCCCCCCGCTCCAGATCCTGCCGAGCGGCATCCACCTGGGCGCCCTGAACGAAGACCACCACGCCCACGAGCAGGATGAACAGGACCACGATGCCGTAGCCGAACAGGATCTTGTTCCTGACCCGCGTGTTCCTGAACCAGTCCGTCATGTCGTCTCGCTCTCCTCCGTGTCGTTTCCTGGCGGCGCCGCGGCGCGCTCCAGATCGAGGATCGTCACGACTCCGTCGTCGTGCAGGGCCACTCCCACCGTCAGCTCCGCGGGCAAGCGTCCCTCGGCGGCCTCGGGCGCCGGCTGGATCTCCGCCTCGGTGACGGAGAGCAGGGCCGCCAGGTCGTCGACCAGCAGGCCGACGATGGTGTCACTGCCGGCGTGGCGGACGAGGACCAGGCGGCCCGGTCGGGCCGCCGGCGCGCCGAGCAGGCGGATCCCCAGGTCGAGGACCGGGACCACATCGCCCCGCAACGCGCTGACGCCGGCCACCTCGGGGACCGGGAGCGGGAGGCGGCTGATGGGCGGCGTGCGGGCCACCTCCAGGACCTCGTCGATCCAGAGCCCGAAGCGGGCGTCGCCGAGGCGCAGCGTGAGCAGGCCCCGTCCCTCCGTTCCCGTGTCGTCGGCTTCGTCCCCGGCCTCGGGGCCCGCGAGAGGCTCGATGTCGCCCGCTTCCCGAGGGCCGCCGCTCACGGCGTTTCCTCCCGGCGGCTCAGGGTGGCGATGGCGTCGGCCAGCTCATCCGGCTCCCAGGGCTTGCACAGGTAGCCATCCGCCCCTGCGGCGTAGGCGGCGTCCTGATCGACCGGGTCGCACTCGGTGGAGACCACGAGGATCGGCGGCTCGCTCCGTCCGAGCTCGCTCCGGATGCGCCGGATGTACTCGATCCCGTCCATGCGCGGCAGATTCACATCCACGATGAAGAGGTCGATGCCGGGCTCGACAGCCGCCACGTCCAGCCCCTCCAGCCCGTCCGTGGCGAAATGGAGTCGTACGCCGGGACGCTCCAGCACCATGCGGTAGACGCTCCGCATCATGGCGCTGTCCTCCAGGATCAGGATCTCGCTCGGGTCATCCACGCCGGCCTCCCCGCTCGGGGTCGTCGATCAGCTCGATCAGCTCGCCGGGATCCAGCACAAGGATCACCCGCCCACCGGGCAGCACGCTGCCGCCGGTGATCGCCGGCGGCCGGCGGCCGTAGAGGGACATCCGCTTCACCACCAGCTCCCGCTGATCGATCAGACGGTCGGCGGTCAGAACTGCGCCCCGGTCCGCGTAACGGACCAGGACGCCGAAGTCGCCCCGGGGCGCCGGCTCCCAGTGGAAAAGCCGGTCGGGGTCGGCGACGGGAAGCAGTCGCTCCCCGTCGCGAACGACCTCCGTGGCTCCGACCCGTTCGACTTCCCGGACCCGGAAAGTCCGGTCCACGGACGAGGCCGGCAGAGCCATCATCTCGCCGGCCGCCTCGAACACGAGGCTGGGGACGATCACCACGGTGAGGGGCAGCATCAGCACGAACCGGGTCCCCCGGGACAGGCGCTCCACCCGCAGGTCGCCACGAAGCTCCCGTACGCTGCGTCGGACCACGTCGAGACCGACGCCGCGACCGGATACGGTGCTGACGGCGGTCCGGGTCGAGAATCCTGGCCGGAAGATCAGCGCCAACGTCTCGCTCTCCGAAAGGCCCCCGGCGTCCTCCACCACGCCGAGCTCCTCCGCTCGGTCACGGACCCCGTCCAACGACACTCCGACCCCGTCGTCCTCGACGGCGATCCGTACCCGGTCACCGTCGTGGCTGGCCACGATCCGGATCGTGCCGTGGGCACTCCTGCCCGCCGCTTCCCGCTCGTCAGGTGGGCTCAACCCGTGATCGATGGCATTGCGGACCAGGTGCAGCAGCGGCTCGGAGAGGGCGTCGGCCGTGGCCTTGTCGATCTCCGTTGACTCGCCCTCGAGCACCAGCCGCGCCTCCTTCCCCTGCTCCCGGGCCAGTCGTCGGACCAGCCCGTGGAACCGACCGAGGATCCGGCCGATGGGCACGAGGCGCAGCGACAGCACGGACTCCCGCAGGACATCCGCCCGCTTCGTGAGGGAGTCGGCGAGATCCCGCAGGTTGGTGTCCCCGGAGTCCCCGGCCAGGTGGCGCAGCGACTCGGCATCGCCGATCAGCTCGCCCACCTCCCCCAGCAGCGCGTCCAGCTTCCGGAACGGCACCCGGATCCGGTCGTCGGTCGCCTGGACCCCCCCGGGCTCCGCGGAGACCGCAAGCCGCTCTTCGGCTCCGGGGGCGTCGGCCCGCTCGAGCTGGTGCCGCGCTGCCGCCAGCTCGCGGAACGCCGCCTCCTGGCCCTCGTCCCCGGCCGACTCCACCGCCGTCCTGAGGGCCGCCACGCCCTCGAACAGCCGCTCCACGACGGGCTCCGCCCAGGAGGAAGGATCGACCTTGAACACGGTCTCCAGGGTGTGGACGAAGTCGCGGATCGCCGACAGACCCAGCATACCGGCGTTGCCCTTCAGCGTATGGAGCGTGCGCAGCAGCTCCGTACGCGGCTCGTCCCCCAGCCCGCCCTCGCGCTCGAGCTCCAGCAGACGGCCGTCCAGCCGGTCGATCTGATCCCGCGCCTCCTCGCGGAACTCGTCGACCAGCTTCTCCATGTCGAGTGATTTCTCCACGCCCCCTCACAGGACCGGTTCGTCGACTCCCGATCATCGACCGCGATGCGGGATCCGTTCCACAGCGGGTGGGGTTGCCGGCAATGGTATGGATGAGACAGACTCATCGAGGGGCGAGCCCACGGGGCCGCCCGACGCCGAGACGGCACGAACAGGAGAAAACGAGATGACCGAGTCAACCGCGACCTATGCTCTTTCCCGCACGCTCGACCTCTCTTTCGAGGAGGCCGACCGCCAGGTGCGCGACGCCCTCCAGGAGGAGGGCTTCGGCGTGCTCACCGAGATCGACGTGAAGGCGACGCTCAAGAAGAAGCTCGACGTCGACTTCCCGCAGTACGAGATCCTCGGCGCGTGCAACCCGCCGCTCGCCCACCAGGCGCTCCAGGCGGAAGCCGACATCGGGCTGCTGCTGCCGTGCAACGTGGTCGTCCGGGCCCTCGACGATGGCCGTACCATGGTGGAAGCCATCGATCCCGTGAAGCAGCTCAGCGTCGCCGACAACCCCGAGCTGCCGGCCCTTGCCGAGGAGGTGCGGCAGCGGATGGAACGGGTCATCGCCGCCGTCGGTTAGAGGCGCGCCCGACACGCCGCGGATCGGCGGGGCGGCGGGCGGTCGAGCCCGGCCCCGGGCCGCCCATGCCGACCACACAAAGAAAAACGCCGCCGGGTCGAACCCGGCGGCGTTTCCGTCTGCCGCGATCCTGACGCGATGCCGCGATCGGCACACGTCAGCCGGACAGCTGTTGCTGGATACCTACTCGGCTATGCGCCGATCAGGCGATCGCTTGCCCGTGTCAGGTCGCGGACAGTACTAGGACTAACAGACAAGGATCACCTCCTTTTTGCGGGAACACTTGGGGCGTTGGCACCAGCGGGGTTCGCCCCCGCGGTCCATCGGCGACCCACCTCGGGCGCCGCCTCCGGCCCAGTCGCCGTCCCGGCGACGCGACAAAGCTAACGGCGAACATCCTAGGGCACAAGGAGATCCGAAGAATTCATCAGCCGCAGGGGATCAAATCTCCAGCTCCACCCGCTCGAAGCGATCCCAGGGGATCAACACGAGCTCGCCATCGAGTCGCTCGACGTAGATGCCCCGATTCCCCTCGCCCACGTCGTTGGACTCGCCCAGCTCGAACGTGCGACCGTCCCGGAGCGTGACCCGCGAAATGCCCTCGCCCACCCGCTCGACGCTTGCGATGGATCCGAACTCGATGTCCAGATCCACGCCGCCGGGCAGCCGCCCGTCCAGCATCTCCCACGTGAATTCCTCGTCGTTGTCCCACCGGATCGCGCCCGCGTGGCTCTCCCCTCCCCGCGCGTACACGGTTCCGCGGATCCGCCGACCCCCGTCGAACGCGCCGAACTCCGGCCGAATCGGCGCCGTCGAGAACTCCACCCGCTCCAGCTCGTCCCACTCCACCCGCACCTCCCCGAACGTCGGGTCCGCGACCAGGATGTCGCGGTTCTCGTCGTTCACGTCGTTCGAGCCCCGCAGGACCGTCGCGGAGCCGTCGTCCAACCGCACCCTGGCGGCGCTGGAGCTGTACCGCTCGATCCCACTGATCCGGTCGAACGGGATCTCCCGGTCCCGACCCCGCTCCTCCCCGTCCAGCACGTCCGTGGAGAACAGCTCGTCCATGTCCCAGACGATGTACCCCGTGAACTCCGCCCCGTCCCGCGTCTCCAGCGTTCCCCAGAGCCGCCGGCCCCAGCGCGAGGCCACCGCCGGACCCCCGATGAAGTCGATGCTCCGGACGTCCCGCCAGTCCAGCTCCACCTGGCCGCCCCGGGGCTCCTCCACCACGATCCCGTCCACCGACGAGCCGATGTCCCCCCCTCCATCGAACTCCAGCTCCTCGCCCGACTTCAGGACCACCCGCGCCCGGCCCGAGCCCACGGGCTCCAGCGAGCTGATGTGACCGAACCGGATCCCGGACCGGGCGCTGCCGCCGATCCCCTCCCCTTCCTCATCCCAGCTGATCCCGATCCCGAAGATCTCGATCCGCCGCTCCCGCGCCACAGGCTCCCACCCCAGCCGCTCCGCGTCCCGCCGGTTCCGGGCCGGAATCGGCTTGTCCGCGTGCAGGATGTCGAACCAGCCCGCCTCGTTTCCGTCCCAGCGGATGAACCCCTCGTAGACCGTCCCGTCCGTCGTCACGATCCGGCCGTACAGGCGACTCGGATCCACATCGTCCTGCGCCGCCCCGCCCACCGGCAGGAGTAGCAGACCCACCACGGCCAGGATGCTCGGCTTCATTGGAAATCCCTCCGGGGACACGTTCGGTGATCGTCGTGCCACCCCATACGCACACGTGAGGGACAGGGTTTCATGCGGCCCGCGCCCCGTCGGTTGGGCCGCACCCCGCGGTTCGGCCGAACCCCACCGGTTCGGCCCACGGCTCACGGGCGCCCGTCCCGCTTTTCGTCGCCCTTGACGGGACGGTCGGGCGATTTTACCGTACGGTTAAATCGTTTGGTTAAAGCGAGGGCGAGGTGGAACGAGACACGGAGGATCGGATCCTGGATGCGGCGCACGCGGTGTTCGTGCGGCGGGGCACGGCGGGGGCGCGGATGCAGGAGGTGGCGGACGAGGCGGGGGTGAACAAGGCGCTGCTGCACTACTACTTCCGGAGCAAGGAGGGGCTGGCGCGGGCGGTGTTCCGACGGGCGGCCAGCGCGCTGCTGCCGCGGGTGCTGGAGACGCTCCGATCGGAGCGTCCGCTGGAGGAGAAGGTCCGGCGGGTGGTGGAGATCGAGATCGACGTGCTGCGGGAGAGCCCGTATCTGCCGGGCTACATCCTGGGGGAGCTGACGCATCATCCGGAGCGGATCCACGAGCTGTTCGAATCGGTCGCCGGGGGCCGTCTGGACCGGTTGGGCGGCGAGGTGCTGGAGATCCTGGGCCGGCAGCTCGAGGAGGCGGAGGGGGCGGGCCGCGCGCGGAGGATCCCGCCGGAGGAGTTCATCATGAACCTGATCTCGCTGGTGATCTTCCCGCTGGCGGCGCGTCCGCTGCTGCGGGCGGTCTTCGATCTCGACGCCGCCGGATTCGACGACCTGATGGAGCGGCGCAAGAGCGCGCTGCCGGAGTTCTTCCTGAACGCGTTACGCCCATGATGATCGAGTGGCTGTTGGTGGCGGGGGCGCTGGTCGCCCCGACGGAGGTGGGGGACACGGTGCCGGGCGATCGCCTGTCGTTGCGGGCGGTGGTGGAGTCGGCGCTGGTGACGCATCCGCTGGTCGCGGGGGCGGGGGCGCGGCTGGACGCGGCGGCGGCGGGTGCGGGTGAGGCCCGGGCGACGCGGCTGCCGACGGTGTCGGCGACGGCGACGGCCTCGCGGTACGAGGAGCCCATGGTGGTCGCGCCGCTCCACGGCTTCGACCTCCAGAGCCCCCCGGAGTTCGACGAGACGCTGTACCAGGGACACGCCGCGGCGGAGTACACCCTGTTCGACGGCGGAGCCCGGGCGGCGAGGATCCGCGGGAGTGAGGCGCTGGCGGACGCGGCGTCATCGGGGCTGGCGTTGGCCCGGGACGCGGTGATCGCGGACGCGACGTCGGCGTACATGGCTGCGCTGACGGCGGGGGACGTACGGGCGGCGTACCGCCAGCAGGTGCGGGCGCTGGAAGCGGAGCGGGATCGTGCCCGACTGATGCTGCGGGAGGGCAAGGCGCCCCGGGTCGCGGTGCTCCGTACGGAGGCGGCGTTGAGTCGGTCGCGGGCGGACCTGGAGGCGGCGGAGGAGAGCGTCCGGCTCGCGCTCCGGCGGCTGGTCCGGGCCTCGGGGCTCCCGGAGGCCCGGGTCCTGGAGGCCGAGCTGGTGGCGGTTCGGCCGGCGGCCGAGCCGTTGCCGGACCGGGCGTCGCTCGTGGCCGCGGCCCTCGCCTCCAGTCCCCGGCTGGAGCAGGCGGAGCGGCGGGCGCTGGCGGCGGAGAGCGGGGTGGCGGGCGCGAGGTCGTCGTACGTTCCGCGACTGACGCTCTCGGGTCGCTACAGCGCGTTCGGCAGCCCGGACACCGATCCGGCGCCCGAGTGGCAGGCGGGGATCCGGGTGAGCTGGCCGGTCTTCACGGGCGGCGCCCGGGCGCGGGCGGTGGAGCGGGCCGAGGCGGAGGCGTCGGCGGCGAGGGCGGATGCGCTGCTGGCGGCGAGGGAGGTGGCGGACGCGGTGGACCGGGCGCTCGTGGCGTACCGGTCGGCGAGGGCGAGGGCGGAGGCGCTGGAGGCGGCGGTCTCCCAGTCCGAGGAGGTGGTCCGGATCGAGGCGCTGGCGCTGGAGCAGGGCGCGGGGGTGCAGACGGACTACCTGAGGGCGGAGGCGGAGCTGCTGCAGGCCCGGGCGGGGCTGGCCGAGGCCAGGCACGGCGTGGTGGAGGCGCGGGTCCGGCTGGCGCAGGCGACGGGCGAGCTGACCCCGGAATGGCTGCTACGGATGACGGAAGGGGTGGAGCGATGAAGCGACGGATCGCGATCGCGGGGGTGGCGGTGGCGGCCATCGCCGTGGCGGCGTGGCTGGCGCTGGGCGACGGGAGCGGCCCGGGCGTGCTGGAGNNCGGGAACGGCCCGGGCGTGCTGGAGGCCTCCGGGACGGTGGAGGCGACGGAAGCGGACCTGGGGTTCAACCTGCCCGGTCGGATCGCATCGGTGGAGGTGGACGAGGGGGACGCGGTGCGGGAGGGCGACGTGTTGGCTCGGCTGGACGCGGCGGAGCTGGAGGCGCGCCGTGCCGCGGCGCAGGCGCAGGCGGAGGCGGCGCGGGCGGTGCTGGCCGAGCTGGAGGCGGGGTCCCGGAGCGAGGAGGTTGCGCAGGCCCGGGCCGGGCTGCGGGCGGCGGAGCAGCGGCTGGAGAGCGCCCGCCGGGACCTGGAGCGGGCCCGGGCGCTGCACGAGGGCGGGGCCATCAGCCGGGAGGCGCTGGACCGGGCCGAGACCCAGCACGAGGTGTCGGCCGCGTCCGTGGAGCAGGCCCGCGAGCAGCTGCGCGCCCTGGAGACGGGTCCCCGGCGCGAGCGGATCGCCGCGCAGCGGGCGGCCGTGGCGTC
>JABAOG010003773.1_pt1 | contig 38608 bp, 27 predicted proteins | sample 7062131 | NCBI WGS metagenome assembly JABAOG01 (sample SAMN14538629, study PRJNA623070) | marine sediment metagenome | biome: marine biome [ENVO:00000428]; feature: marine pelagic biome [ENVO:01000023]; material: deep marine sediment [ENVO:00002113] | place: India: Arabian Sea | collected... | reverse complement strand
AGCAGCTCCTCGAGGTGCTCGACGATCACGCGGTAATAGAGAGTGGCGTTGCGCGACTCCAGGTCGGCCAGAGCGACGTACCTCTCGAGCGGCTCGTCGTTCACGGTGACGTGGGCGTAGCCCTGCTTCACCTGGTCCTCGAGCTTCCGTACCCGGGCGGGCAAGAGCCCTTCGAGCCCGAGCGCCCGGCGCTCCTCCGGCGTGAAGGCCGTCCCATGGTTGTGCATGTTGTGCTCGACGACGGAGTGACCCCGGAGGGGAACCTTCAGCTCCTCCTCGCCANNACAGGGCCTGCACCGGTGCGTGTACCCGAGGCTCGCCGGAGCGCAGGTCCGCCCTCGCCCTCGAGCAGCCAACCTCGAAAGAGAGGGATCCGCACTCGGTGGAAAGCTCCCTGTGCCGTGGGTGAATTGCGGCCTATACTCACCCGCTCTTCGCGTTTGCCTTGGAGGACCTCATGACTCCCGAGCTCTACCCGCCCGCCCCGGCCGGCATCCCCGATGATCTCGCCGCGCCCACGGCGCGATACAAGCGTCAGACCGCAGCGGCCGTGCTCGGCGTCGTCTTCTTCTTCCTGCTCTACTTCGGCCTGACCTACTGGTTTGCGCTCGTGTCGTATCGCGCCTTCGGCGATTGGGACGATCACCCGCAGCGCGCCCTCTTCATCGGCATCCCTTCGGCCTTTCTCTTCCTGGTGATGGTCAAGGGGCTCTTCGCGCGGCAGAAGCTCTCGCGCGACCCCCTGCTGCAGGTCACTCCGGACGAGGAACCGGAGCTCTTCGCCTTCATCCACCGGATCGCCGACGACACCGGCGCGCCGAGGCCGCACAAGGTCTTCCTCTCCCCGGACGTGAACGCGGCGGTCTTCCTCGACGTGGGCCTGATCAATCTCCTGATCCCCAGCCGCAAGAACCTCATCGTCGGCATCGGCTTGGTCAACAGCCTGAGCCTCGACGAGCTCAAAGCGGTGATCGCCCACGAATTCGGCCACTTCGCTCAACGCTCGATGGGGGTCGGTCAATGGGTCTACATCGCGCAGGGCTTCGTCCGCGATCTCCTGGCGCGCCGTGACATGCTCGACAAGCTCATCCACGGCATCTCGCGCGTGGACTTCCGCATCGCGTGGATCGGGTGGGGACTTCGGCTCCTCGTCTGGGCGCTCCGGTCCATGGTCGACCAACTCTTCCGTTTCGTCGTTCTGTTGAGCCGTGCGCTCACCCGGCAGATGGAGTTCCAGGCGGATCTGGTCTCGGTGAGCGTCGCCGGCAGCGACAGCCTGGTTCACGCCCTGCATCGGCTGCAGGCCGCCGATCGGGGGTGGGGAGAGGCGGCGAGCTTCGTCGTCCAGCAGGCGCACAAGGGCCGCCGGACCGAGGACCTCTTCGCGGTCCAGACGCGCTTCATCGAGCGCTACCGCGAGGTCCACGCGCTGCCGGAGCACGGCCAGACCCCCGAGCGCCCCGAGCTCGGCGGCGGGGCCCATCGGGTCTTCGCCCACGGCATCGCCGACGCGCCCCAGATGTGGTCGACCCATCCGTCGAACAAGGATCGCGAGGAGAGCTGCAAGAAGCAGTACTTCCAGTCGCACCTCGACCCGCGACCGGCGTGGCTGGTCTTTCGCGATCCGGAGCTGGTCCGAAAGCGGATGACCGCCCACTTCCTCGACCTCGCGACTCGACCTCACCCGGACGAGCCGGCGCCGCCCGCGCTCCCCGAGATGGTGCCCGTTCCGGTCGAGGAGAGCCTGCGGACCGTCGACGAGATCTTCGGTCGCGCCGCGCTCGATCGCCGCTACCAGGGCCTCTACACCACGATGACCATGACCCGGGCGATCGCACCCGGGGAGGCCCACTACGAGGAGCCGGCGACGAGCGACCCGGGCGCACTCGTCGCCGCGTTCGACGAGGTCTTCGAAGACGCGCTCGCCGATCGGGTCGAGGAGTTCTTCCAGCTCGACGAAGAGCTCGCCCAGCTCGAGGGGTTGAAGCGTGGCTTCCTCGAGGCGCCCGGTGGTGTGATCATGCACCGCGGTCGGCAGCTGCGACGCCAAGAGCTGAAGGACGTCTGCGCCGAGACCAAGGCCGAGCTCGAGGAGCAGCGCCGCTCGCTGGCCGAGCGCTTCCGGCGGGCGCGCGGCATCGGTCTGCGCATCGCCCGGTTGCTCGACGAGCGGCGCGGGCCGGGGGAGGGCGGCACCCGCTGGGAGCTCCACCTGAAGGGCCTCGGCGAGCTGCTCCACTACGCCGAGCACACCGCTGCGGACCTGGTCGACAACGTCACCTTCTTCGAGCACGTGCTGGCGATCGTCTTCGCCGACGGGAACGTCTCGCAGTCGGAGATGCGCCGGCTGGTCGCCGAGGGCTCCGAGCTCGCCTACACGATCCGGCGGATCTTCGACGAGCGCCAGGCGGTGCTCTTGCCGGAGCCGGTGCGCCAGCGACTCACCAAGGATGGGCTCGGTTGGGAGCAGCTGATCGGCGAGCAGCTGCACCTGCACGCGCCGACCGAGCAGGACTTCGCCAACGACTGGATCGGCGCCGCGGCGAGCTGGTGGTCGCCCTACATCCAGTCACTGCAGGCGCTCTCGACCTGCACCTTGGACATCTTGCTGGAGGCGGAGGAGTACCTCGGCACCTGTCTGAAGAACGGCAGCGACCCCGGCGAGGCTCCGGCCGCCGCGAGCGTGCCGGCCGATTACCGGCACTTCCCCTTCGGCAACGAGCGTGAGCGGCAGGAGCGGCTCGGCTGGTGGGACCGCTTCCAGGTCGCGGAGGGCTTCGCCGGTGGAGCCATGCGTTTCGTGGTCGCCGCGGCCCTGCTGGCTCCGGCCTTCGCGGCGGGTCTGATGGTCTCGGAGCGGGAGCTCCACGTCTACAATGGTCTCGATCGCCCGGTGGTCGTCTCGGTGGACGGCGAGAGCCACGAGCTCCGCGCCGGTGGTCACCAACCGGTCTCGGTGGACGGCGACTCCGCGCAGATCGAGACCCTCACGGCGGAGGGCGAGCTCATCGAGTCGTTCGCGATCGACGACCTCTCCGATCTCGAAGAGCCGGTCTACAACGTCGCCAACGCCGGCGTCTTCGCCCGCTGGTGGGCGGTCTACGGACCGGGCGTGGAGCCCGAGCCGGTCTTCGAGACCGGGCGGGTCGTGGAGGCCGACGCCCGCTACCTCTTCCGGGAGCCGCCGGGCTCGATCTCGTCGAGCTCGGCCGAGACCCGCGTGGTCTTCGAGGAGGTCACCGATCCGCTGGTGCTCCCCACGGTGCTGCACGGCGCGGAGGCGCNNGGTGCTCCCCACGGTGCTGCACGGCGGGGAAGCGCGAGTGGCCAGGGCGCACCTGCAGTGGGACGCGCCGGGCTCGCTCGGTCTCGGGACCTGGGTGGCGCTCCTGCCCGACGACGCGCAGGCGGCCGCCGCCCGGGAGCGATTCGAGCGCTTTCCGAGCGCTCGCAGCTGGGTGCTCGCGCGGACGTTCACCAACGAGACGGCGATGGACGAGCTGTGCGCCGCCGGCCGCTCGTGGCCCGAGGAGGTCGCGGTGCTCTGCGCCGGGGACGAGCGGATCGAGCAGCTCGCCCAGAGCGGCACGGACCCCTGGCTGGACCTGCTCGCCGGCGACCACGCCTTCCGCACGCGGGACTACGAGACGGCGCTCATGTTCTACCGGCGGGCCCGGCTGCGGGGCGTGCTCGAGGCGGCGATCCTCGCGCGCCGGGCACGGGTGTTCCGGGCGATGGGCCGCTACGACGATGCTCGCCGGGTGCCCACCGAAGGCGATCCCTACTTCGGCTACCTCATGGCGGTCGAGACGGGCAGCGAGCCGGGCATCGGCGACCTCGCGCAGGCGCGCTCGGTCGGTGACTTCGGTCCGTCCACCCTCCAGGCGATCGCCAAGGAGACGGTGGTGGACGAGCTCGCCTTCGCCGCGGCGTCGGAGGGCGCGCCCCCGACGCTCGTCGAGCAGCTCGCACAGGACCCTCGCGCCTTCCGCAGCGCCACCGCGGCGATCAGCGCGTGGGCGCTCGGCTGGCGGATGAACGACTCGGCCCTCCGCGAGCGAGCCGCAGCCGCCTACGCTCGCGTCGACGGGGCGCTGGACCTGGCGGCGATCGATCTCTCGGCGCTTCGCGAGACGCCGGAAGCGCTCGTCGCGGAGGAGCAGACGCAGGCGTACTCGATCCGGAGTCAGGCCCACCTGAGGCTCGCGGCGTTGATCGCTTGGGGCGACGTCCCGCTCGCGTGGCGCCAGCTGGCCCACGCGGTCCTCTTCCTCGCGGAGCGGCCCGCGTTCCCGCGTGAGGTGACTCCGCCGCCCGAGGAGCCGACCGAGCCGGAGTGAGCCGGGCTGAGCGCCTCCCTCACGCGGCGCTCGACGTCGTTCGCTGAACATGCGCCCACGGACGACCGTATCCTCAGCCGCTGATGGATCGCGCTCGCCAGATGGGGACTGGTTGACACGGCTTGGACGCGTCCGAGAGTTCGTCGCGAGACGTAGCCAGCTCTTCAGGGAAGGAGGACCGATGGGGGAAGTCGAGTTTCGAAAGGCTCGCGACGAGGCGCTCGAACGGCACGGGATCGAGGCGAAGGAGCGCATGGTGAACGCGCCGAGCGTCGACGGTCGGGCCTGCGTGCTCGTCGCCGGCGATGGGCCGCCGGTGGTGCTGTTGAACGGCATCGGGACCCCGGCCGCCATGTGGGCTCCGCTGATGGGACATCTCGAAGGGTTCACCCTCTACGCCGTCGACCTGCCGGGCTATGGGCTGACCGACACGAACGCCGACATCGTCTCGGACCTCCGCGCCACCGCGGTGCAGTTCCTGGTAGAGGTGCTCGACGGCCTTCGCCTCGAGACCCCCCATGTCATCGGCAACTCGCTCGGCTCGTCGTGGTCCTTCTGGCTGGCCCTGGCGCACCCGGGTCGGATCCGCTCGATGGTCCACGTGGGGTGTCCCGCGCTCGTCCCGGGCATGTCGGCGCCGCCGCCCATGCGCTTGCTCTCGGTGCCGTGGCTCGGCCCGTTGATGATGCGGCTCGAGCCGCCCTCTCGGGCGCAGGTGGAGCGGCTGGCGAAGATGGTGCATGAGCACCCGCTTTCGCCGGAGATCGCCGATCTCCTGCTGGAGACGGAGCGCATGCCGGGGTTCGAGGCGACGTTCCTGGGCACGCTCCGAACGCTGCTCCGGCTCCGCGGCGTGCGGCCGGAGATGGTGCTCGACGAGACTCGGCTCGGCCGCGTCCCCCACCCCTCGCTGCTGCTCTTCGGCTCCCGTGATCCGATGGGCGCCGGTCGGGTGGGTGAGCGACTCGAGCGGGCGCTGCCCAACGCTCGCCTGCACATCGTCGACGCCGGGCACGCCCCATATCTCCGCCACTCGGGCGAGCTCGCGCCGCTGATCACCACGTTCCTGAACGAAGCCGAGACCACGGCGGCCACCCAGATGTCGAGTGTGTCCACGCCGGGAGGGCTCGTCGAGGGACAGCCGCCTTCGTGACGTGAGGACCCAGAACGACACCATGACCACCGCACCATGAGCATCCCCGTATGGACGCTTCTCGGCTTTGCCGGCTGGACGATCGCGATGCTCATCGCGACGGTCGGGGTCTACCGCTGGAGCCGCATCCTCTCTGGCCGCGCCGCCATCGACGAGTACCGCACGCCGAGCGTCGAGGGCCAGACGCGCTTCTACGCACGCGCGATGCGTGCGCACGCCAACTGTGTGGAGAACCTCCCGGTGTACGCGGCGGTGGTCCTGGCTCTCGAGGCCGCTGGCGTCCGCGATCCGGTCGTCGACGTGCTGGCTCTGGTCGTGATCGGGGCGCGAGTCATCCACACCGCCATCCACGTCTCGGTCACGCAGACGTCGCCCGTGGTCTCGGTCCGCTTCACCTTCTTCGCCATTCAGATCGTCTGCATGATCGCGATGGGCGCGTACGCGGTCGCGGAAGCCATCTGAGAGCGGGCGGCGTCATGGGCACGTGGTCAGCGCGCGGATCCATTGGTCGAGCAAGCTGACGGCGACCGTGTCCACCCGCCGCGTGGCCAGCGGAGGCATCTGCGCCACACCGCGGGTGGCCATCCGGGCATGAAGCACGCTCGAGCCCACGGCCCCCGGCGCGATGATCCGCGCGCCCGTCAGCCCGAGGTCGCCCTGTTGGGGAAGCGCTCCGCACGTTCCCGTATCGGCGAAGGGAGTCGCGAAGCGCAAATCGATCCGTGCGTTCCCCGGCCCGGTCGGCTGGTGACACATCGCGCAGTTCGTCGCCAGGTACGACCGAGCGCGGCTCTCGACCGTCGCGCTGGTGTCGTCGAGGCGCCGGTAGGGACGCTGGCTGGTGGGCCCGACCAAGAAGCCGGCGTCGGTCAAGGCGTGGAGCTGCGGATAGGGGCCGCCGCCATGGTCCATGGTCCGGTTCAGCTGCTGCGTGCGGAAGCCGAGCACCTGCCCCGAAGCACTGGTGTGGCAGGCGATGCACTGCGCTCGCGACGGGTAGCTCCAATCGAGCGGGCCGGACGGCGTCGCGATGGTCTCCGTGATGCCCTCGTCGAGGAGGAACGCGTTCGTCTGCGCCGCGTTCCAGCGGTAGGTGAAGCCACGGAAGCCGTCGCTGCTCTTCACCAAGAATCGCGTCTCCAGCCGTCGTGGCTCGACGCGACCCACCTCGGCGATCTCGAAGTGCTTGATGAGGATCGATCCACGAGGCAGCTGAACACGGCCGTCCGCTCCGGCGGTCGCCACCTCACCGGCAGGGAGCGCGAGCCAGCGACGCTTGTCGGCACCATCGCTCCAGAGCGCGACGTTGATGTCGTAGGGGATCACGCCCGGCGCCGCTCGCATGGTGATCGGGTCGCCGAAGCAGCCGGTCGCGCTCAAGGTCGGCGGAGGCGGCGTGGGTGCCTCGCTCGCTCGTTCCATTCGACGGACCCGCCCGTCGAAGGTGGTCAACAAGACCTCTCCCGCGGCGTCTTCGCCAAAGCTCGAGACGTTGGAGTAGGTGGCGCCCAACAGGGAGACGCGTGGGGCGCCGGTGGAGCGCCGCAGCGACCGGACCTCCCCATTCACGAAGTCGGAGAAGAGGTACTCGCCCCAGAGCTCGGTGAAGGTGGGACCCCGATAGACCACACCGCCGACCACGGATAGCCCTTCGGAGTGCGGGTATTCGTGGATCGGATCGACGAAGGTGGAGGGACAGCTGACGGTTCCAATCGGAAAGCAGTGGGTTCCCTCGCGGACGCGCCAGCCGAAGTTCCCGGGCTCGACGAGGTCGATCTCCTCCCAGTCGGCCTCGCCGACATCCCCGGCCCAGAGCTCCCCGGTCGCTCGATCGAAGCTCATGCGCCAGGGGTTTCGAAAGCCCCACGCCCACACCTCCGGCCGTCCACTCACGCCCGTGGCGAAGGGGTTGTCGGGCGGGATTCCGTAGGATTGACCCGCCGGTACCTGGTCGACGTCGATGCGCAGGATCGACCCGAGCAGGGTCGTGGGTCGTTGGCCGTGGTTCAGGGAATCACCGGCGCTCCCCCCATCTCCCAACGCGATGTAGAGCCTTCCATCCGGCCCGAACGCCAACGCCCCGCCGTTGTGGTTGCCATGGGGCTGGGGGACGACCAGCACCTCTCGCTCGAAGGTCGGATCGGCCACGCGCGGTGATTGGCGACGCCGCTCGGCGATCACCCCGCAACGGTCGGCACCGCCGGGGCAGCCGGTGCTCCTCGAGTAGTGGATGAAGAAGCGACCGTTCACCGCATAGTCCGGGTGGAAGGCGAGGCCGAGGAAGCCCTCTTCGTTGCTGACGGTGGAGACCGGTCGGCGGAGGAACTCGGTTCGAGTCGCGACGTTCCGGCGGTGGTCGAAGACGTGGACGACACCGCCCTGCTCGGCGACGTAGATCGCCGCCGGCTCGCCCGGAGCGTGTCCCACCCACAGCGGCCTCGCGAAGTCCGGCAGCACCGGGAAGGCATCCGGGAAGCTGTAGGTCCCGACGGTGCCGTCGATGGGGAAGGTGCAGCTCGTGTTGTCGACCCGGGGACTCAGTGGGTTGGGGCCCGCGTCGAGGGAGCCCCCATCCGGCGAGCTCCCGTCGAAGGGACCGGCATCGAGGTGCCCGGAGTCGAAGGAGCCCGCCTCGATGGGGCCGGCGTCGAAGGGGCCGGCGTCGCCGATGGCACCGTCCGAGAATCGTGACGCGTCCGACGGCCCACCGTCCGAGCGGCCGCCCGAGTCCATCACCGTGAGCCCATCCCCCCCACCCCCGCAGGCGAACGCCGCCGTGGCGCCCATGGCGACCAAGAGCGTGCGTCTCACGATTGTCGGAACCCTCATCCGCTTCGCCTGGCCTCGAGATGGGTGCCGAGGCCCCCCTCGGAGGCGTCGAGTCCCGGGCCGAAGCGGTTACAGCGATTTCGACGGACCGTGGTAGATCGACCGGATGCGTTCGCTCGTCTTCATCCTCTTGCTCCTCTCGGTCCCGGCGCTCGCGCAGCCGGTGAGCCTCACCGATGACACCGCGGCCACCGAGCCCGTTTCCGCGCAGCTGAGCCCGCAGAGCCTCGGCGTCGGTGACGGCTTCGGTGGGATGATCGGCCAGCGACCCGGCGGCGACCCGGTGGAGCTCGCGGTGGACTCGGACGTGCTCGGCGGGCTGCAGCTCGACCTGCGCAACGGCGTCTGCATGGGCGGCAGCGACTACGCCGTGGTCTACCTCGACACCCGCGCGGGCGGTGTCGCCAGCACCGCTGGCCTCACCGACAACGCCGATCCGGGGCGCGCGGCCATCTCCGGCATGGGGACGGACGGGTCGACGGCCGACCTCACCTTCCCGACGGCGCCGGCCGCCTTCGGCGCGGACTACGCGATCGCGATCAACAACGTGTCCGGCGCGCCCGCCGCCTACCTCTTCGAGATCGTCAGTGGCGGCTCGCACACCTTCGTCGCCAACCTGGACACCACCGAGGTCATCGCCTGCAGTCACGTGCGCTTCCGGCTCACCCTCGCCGATCTCGGCCTCGCGGCCGGCGACACCTTCGACTGGGTCGCGACCCTGCTGAACACGAGCAACGGTTTCCGCTCCAACGAATTCCAGGGGCAGAGCGCTGCTCCGGCGGGCAACATCGGCGCCGCCGCCCACACGATGGGCGCCGGCTTCGACCGCTTCACGGCCGTCACGCCGCTGAAGATCAACGAGCTCGACGCCGACCAGCCGTCCACGGACACGGTGGAGTTCGTCGAGCTCACCGGTGGTCCCGGCACGAACCTCGATGGGACCGCCCTCGTCCTCTTCAACGGCGCCGACGACGGGAGCTATCTGGCGGTCGACCTCGACGGCCTCGCCCTGGACGGCAGCGGCTATGTCGTGGTGGGCAACGCCGGCGTGAGCGGGGTCGCTCGCACCTTCCCGAACGACTCGCTCCAGAACGGCGCCGATGGGGTGGGGCTCTACCTCGCGGACGCCAGCGCCTTCCCGAACGACACGCCGGTGACCGGCACGGACCTCGTCGACGGCCTGGTCTACGGCACCGGGGATGGTGACGATCCCGCGCTCTCCGCGGCGCTCCTGGCCACCGGCGAGGTGGCCGTCGACGAGGCTGCCGGCGGCGACTCGACGATCGTGTCGGTCGGCCGCTGCCCCGACGGGAGCGGCGGCGCCGGCGAGGCGAGCGTCTACCAGGTCACACCGCCGACGCCGGGAGCGGCGAACGACTGCGATCCCTGTGGCAATGGTGCGATCGACAGCGGCGAGTCCTGCGACGACGGCGCCGCCAACGGCACCAGCAGCTCCTGCTGCACCATCAGCTGCACCTTCCAGCCGATGGGCACCGCCTGTGGTGATCCGACCGCCACCGACTGCGATGCGCCGGACACCTGCAGCATGACCGGGACCTGCGAGGACCGCCTGGATCCGCCGGACACCGAGTGCCGAGCGGACACCGGCCCCTGCGACGTGGCCGAAGTCTGTGACGGAACGAGCAAGAGCTGTCCCCCCGACAGCTCCGAGCCGGACGGGACCGCCTGCGGCGACGGCACGGTCTGCAACGGCGACGAGGTCTGCATGAGCGGCAGCTGCATGGCGGGCACCGCCCCCGACTGCGATGACTCCGACCCCTGCACCGCCGACAGCTGCGCCGAGCCCGGCGGTTGCATGAACACGCCCATCGCCGGCTGCGGCGACATGGGCCCGCCGGAGTCGGACATGGGCCCGCCGGAGTCGGACATGGGTCCGCCGGCGGAGGACATGGGTCCGGCCGAGATGGATCTCGGCACGCCCGACGAGGACATGGGCCCGGCGCCGATGGACCTCGGTATCCCCGCCGAGGACATGGGCCCGGCGGACGACATGGGGAGCGACGAGGACATGGGCGCGGCCGACGAAGACGGGAGCGTCTCCCGCGATGCCGGCGCCCTCGACGCCGGCTTCGAGCCGCCCTTCGACGACGACGACGGCTGCAGCTGCCGCACCCCCGGCGGCTCGTCTTCCGCGCCGTGGGCTCCGGCGTTGCTCCTCCTTGGTCTGGCCCTCGCTCTCCGCCGCCGTCGCTAGGGAACTTCTCCCGTGCGCCAGGGTCCGAGCGGCATGCGATGGCTGCTTCTCATCTGCCTGACCGGTTGTGGGCCGACCCTCGCCGCCGAGTCGAGCTCGACGGCGCCGGGTGAGCCCCCCACGGAGTCCCGTGCTGTCACCGAAGAGCCTCCGCCGGCGGCCGTGCCAGGACCGGTCGTCGTGCCGGGGCGGAGCGCCGCCGAGCTGATCGCCGAGGCGGGCGTGGACACCTTCGTCGAGGAACGGGACTTCGAGGTGGCGGCCATCGACGCCGACGCCATGGAGCGCTGGTTCGCTACGAAGCCGGCGAGCGTGTTCCTCTACAGCGAGCGGCCGCTCGAGGTCGCGGAGCCCGACGAGACCGTGCGCGGCCAGTGCCAGCGGGTGGGGCGCTGGGACAGCATCGTGCTCAACGAGCTGGCGGTGCTGCTCTGGCGCCGAGGGAACCTACGGACGGTGCTGCGCCTCGGTCAGGGCAGCGTGTCGATCACCGACCAGGAGCGAGAGCGGGGGGAATGGGAGACCATGGCGGCGCGCACCCTCCCGGTCGGCGCCGTCGCCTGGGACGACGCGCACGTTCGCTACGCCGAGGGCGCGGCTCTCTACGAGGTCGCCTGCGTCCCCGCCCTCCGCACGGTCTCCTGCGGCGGGGAGACGCTCCTCGGTCCGCGAGCCCATTGCGTCGATCACGAGCTGGTGGTGCGCCCCTGGCGAGCCCCGGAGGTTCCCCACGTCGGCCCGGTCGTCCCCGCATACGCGGACCCCATCCCCGAGGTCCCGGAGGGCGACTGTGACGTGGAGTGCGAGCCGAGCGCCTGCGCGGAGGCGATCCGCACGGTGCGTTTTCCCCGAGTTCCGCTCTACGCCGAAGAGGCATCGGTCGTGGCCGCGTTCCGCACCCAGGCCGCGTGCCGCGCCTTCGCATCAGCCCGCGAGGGCCTCGCGCACCCTCTTCGCTGACCGGCTGAGCGCCCCGCGTTCACGTCCGCTTCTGCAGCAACCTGCAACGGGGGGTTGCAACGGCTGCAACGACGAACACCCATGAAAACACGGGTTTTCGTCCATCTCGGCTCCGAACGGGCTCGTGGCACGCCCGATGCAACGTGAGAGGGCATGGAACAGTTCACACCCCTCGCCTCTGCCGCCGGCGGGCTCCTGATCGGGCTCGCCTCGGCGGCGATGCTCGTCCTCCACGGACGCATCGCCGGCATCAGCGGCATCACCGGCGGCGTCCTCAAGCTGCAGTCCGGCGAGACGGCCTGGCGGGCCTTCTTCGTCGGCGGCCTCCTCCTCGGAGGATTCGCCATCCACCTCTTCGCGCCGGCCGCCTTCGCCGTGACCGTCACTCGTACGGTCCCTGCGCTCCTGGTCGCTGGCTTCCTCGTCGGCTTCGGCACCCAGATGGGCAACGGCTGCACCAGCGGCCACGGCATCTGCGGGCTCAGCCGAGGCTCCGGCCGCTCCATCGTGGCCGTCACCACCTTCATGGCGACCGCGGCCGCGACCGTCTTCGCCGTGAACCACTTCTTCGGAGGTTCGCTGTGAATACCAACGACCAGTCCAAGAGCGCCCTCTGGCGCAACCTGGCCGCGCTCGGAGTCGGACTCCTCTTCGCGGGTGGGCTCGCCCTCGCGGGCATGACCCAACCGGCGAAGGTGATCGCCTTCTTCGACTTCTCCCAGGGCCTGCAGAGCTGGGACCCCAGCCTGGCCTTCGTGATGGCCGGCGGAATGGCGGTCTACATCCCCTTCTTCCGCTTCTTCAGCCGTCGCGAGCGCCCGCTCCTCGACACCCGTTTCCGCCTCCCGACGCGCCGTGACATCGACGCTCGCCTCATCGGGGGTGCGGCCCTCTTCGGCATCGGCTGGGGCCTCGCCGGCTTCTGCCCGGGCCCGGCGCTGACCAGCGTCGGCGCGCTCTCCGGCTCCGCCGTCATCCTCGTGCTCGCGATGCTCGGAGGCATGCTCGCCTTCCAGTCCCTCGAGCGCGCTCGCAACCAAGCTCGGCGGAGCGCCGGCCGCGCCGCCGCCGGGGAAGGAGCACAGTCATGAGCTCGCCCACTCCCCTCGCGCCCAAGCCCACGGGCGTCCGCAAGTACCTGCCCTTTCTGGGCTGGATGAAGGGCTACGACCGGAAGAATCTCTCCGGTGACCTCTCCGCCGGTCTCACCACCGCGGTGATGCTCATCCCCCAGGGCATGGCCTACGCCATGCTCGCGGGCCTCCCGCCCATCGTCGGTCTCTACGCCTCGCTGGTGCCGCTGGCGCTCTACTCGCTCCTCGGCACCTCGCGGCAGCTCGCCGTCGGTCCGGTGGCGATGGTCTCGCTCCTGGTCGCCCAGGGCGTGGCCCCGCTCGCCGAGACCGGCACCGAGGCCTTCGTCATGTACGCCGTCCTCCTCGCCGGGATGGTCGGTGTCATCCAGCTGCTGATGGGCGTCTTCCGCCTCGGCTTCCTGGTGAACTTCCTGAGCCACCCGGTGGTCAGCGGCTTCACCAGCGCGGCGGCGCTCATCATCGGCTTCAGCCAGCTGAAGCACCTGCTCGGNNCCCCCGGGCTCTCGCGGTGGTCGTCCTCGGCTCGCTGGCGGTCTTCCTCTTCGGCCTCCACGACGCCGGCGTCGCCATCGTCCGCAACGTGCCGGCCGGGCTCCCCAGCCCGAGCCTGCCCTCGCTCGACGTGAGCGCGATGCAGCAGCTGTTGCCCATCGCGGTGACCATCTCGCTGGTCTCCTTCATGGAGTCGATCAGCGTCGCCAAGGCCTTCGCGCGGAAGAACCGCTACGAGGTCGACCCCAGCCAGGAGCTCATCGCTCTGGGCGCGGCGAACGTCGGCGGCACCTTCTTCGGTGCCTACCCGGTCACCGGCGGCTTCTCCCGTACCGCGGTCAACGCGCAGGCGGGCGCCAAGACGCCGCTGGCCGGCCTGGTCACCGCGGCCGTCATCGGCCTGACCCTCCTCTTCCTCACCCCGCTCTTCTACTACCTGCCCAAGGCCGTCTTGGCCGCGATCATCATGACCGCCGTCTTCGGCCTCGTGGACATCAAGGAGGTCAAGCACCTCTGGAAGGTGAAGCGCGCGGACCTGACCCTGCTGGCGATCACCTTCGTCGGCACCCTCGGTCTGGGCATCGAGGAAGGCATCCTCATCGGTGTCGCGGCTTCCCTCGCCGCGTTCGTCTTCCGCACCAGCCGGCCCCACGTGGCCGTGCTCGGTCGGCTGCCGAACACCGACGAGTACCGCAACGTGAAGAACTACCCGGAGGCCGAACCGACCCCGGGCGTGCTCGCGGTGCGCTTCGACGCGCAGTTCTACTTCGCGAACGTCACCTTCCTGAAGGACACCCTGCGTGACCTCGAGCTCGACGCCGATGAGCCCGTCACCACCGTCGTGCTCGACGCGAGCGCGATGAACCAGCTCGACTCCTCCGCGGAGGCCGCGCTCGCGGACCTCTACGACTCCTACGCCGACCGCGGCATCGACCTCATCGTCGCCGGGCCCAAGGGCCCCGTCCGTGAGGTCCTGAAGCGCAGCAGCCTCTGGGAGACGCTCGGCGACGAGGGGCTCGCGCTCACGGTCCACGAGGCCGTGACGCGCGCCCGTCACCGCGCGGCGCGCGACGACAGCGGCCCGGTGTCGCTGCCGGCGAGCGACGACGACGACTCCCCAGCCCTCTCCGCTTGAGTCGCACCCACCCCCCACCCCCCACCCCCCAACCCTCCACCGAAAGGAAAGAAGACCATGCGACGACTCATCCTGCTCCTGGCCGTTCCGGCCGCGCTGAGCGGCTGTGACGCGCCGTCCACTCCCTCCTCGGTGACCGACCACGACGAGCCGGCCCCCGAGGACCCCCCAGATTGCGATCCCTCCCAGCCTCCGAGCGAGGCGGAGCTCACCTTCCACCCCTCCCCCGGCGGCGTCCCCGAGGTCTCGCCCGCCTGGGTCCACTCCAATGGCTGCCACGTGCGCGTGGTCGACGTCCGCGAGCCGGAAGAGCTCGTCGCCGGCCGCATCCCCGGCGTGGAGCACGTGCCCCTCGGTGACCTCGGCCGGGTCGCCTCCCACTGGAACCCGCGCGAGCCGGTGGTGCTCGTCTGTCGCTCCGGCCGCCGCTCCGCTCGAGGCGTCCACCTCCTCGAGTCGCTCGGCTTCGACCGCGCCGCCTCGATGACCGGCGGGATGATCCGCTGGGACTCGGGCGACCTGCCCACGGTGGTCGGCGAGCACGAGCCCACCGCCGATGGCGCGGGCGCCGCGACCGACGACTACGAGGGGCCGCCCACCGAGGCCTCGATGCGCCGCTTCCTCGAGTCGGCGCCCCTCCGTCGGGTGCGCGCCGCGGCCCTGTTGATGCAGGGCACCGAGGCCTGCGTCGACGGCCGCGAGGAGCACGCCGTCCTCGGCACCCCCGGCGGTGACGCGGGCGAGCTGCTGCTGGCGCTCTCCACCCTCGAGGAGCTCACCGGCCGTGAGCTGAGCGAGGCCGAGATCGTCGAAATGTTCGAGGCCTACGTCGAGGGCTTCGGGCGCTTCTACATCCACACCGACGACCACGCCCTCGAGGCGCTGGGCGACACCCTCTACGCCGACCCCCGCTTCCACGACGCGCACCCGGACCCCGAGCTTCGCGCCGTCGAGCCGCACACCGTGGCCTGGGCCGAGGCCATCGTCCGCCGGCCCCCGCTGGCGCTCCGCGACGCGCTGCTGGAGCGCTTGGTCGAGGCGGAGAACATCGGCTGCGGCCACCTGCGCCTGGTCACCCTGCACCCGGACGAGTACGGCGTCCGACCCGGCCTGACCCGCCGCTTCCTGCGCGTGGTCTTCCGGATGCTCTGGCGCAAGCCGGAGCTGGTGGACTTCGCCGTGCTCCACGGGGACCACGAGGAGGAAGCGGTCGTCAACGTCCGCGTGGCGGGCGGCGTGCACGCCTTCAGCAACGTCCCCGCCGTGCCGCCGAAGATCGGCAACCACTCGGTCTTCGTGAACCACCCCGAGGTCGCCGCATTCCTGCGCTCGCAGCACGCGCGCTTCCTCCTCGAGCAGACCGACTCCGCCAGCCGCGGCGTGAGCCTCGAGGAGTTCGAGGCCGCCCTCGCGCGGCGCGCGCACCGGCAGCTCGAGGCCACCGTGACCCACCTGGCGCCGGAGCTTCCGGTCTTCGACGTCGAGCTCGCCGACGGGGTCCACGTGGAGCGGGTCCGATGAATGTGCGGGCCACCATCCTCGCGCTCGCGACCCTCGTCGCGCTCCCCCTCGCCGCTCGAGCGCAGGCTCCCTCGCCGGACGCCCCCGAGACCGACGAGGCCGAGAGCGACGCTCCCGCGACGCGCCTCGGTCCGGTGCAGCTCGAGACCGATCACTCCACGGTCCGGCTCGGCTTCAACACTCAGATCCGCGCGAATGTGCAGGGTGACGGCGCCGACCGTTCGAGCCGGCTGCAGCTCCACCGCGCCCGGCCGCAGCTTCGCGTCTCGCTCCTCGACGGGCGAGTGCGCTTCCGGGTGCACGCCGATCTGGCGCCCCGGGCCCTGGAGCTGCTCGACCTCTGGGTCGAGGGCGACGTGGGGTCGAACCTCACCCTTCGTGCGGGCATCGCGAAGATCCCCTTCTCCCTCCACTGGGACCAGGGCTTCATGCAGCTGAGCGTCGTCGACTGGCCGCTCACCGAGCGCTGGTTCGGTGGCGGTCGTCAGCTCGGCGTGACCCTCGCCAGCCGCCCGCCGACCGGCTGGCGGTGGGCCCTCGGGCTCTACCAGGGGCAGACGCTGCGCGCCGCGAACGGTCAGCGCTTCACCACCGCCTACGGCGAGGACCGCACCAACTACCTGGACTTGCAGGAGTACACTCCGCTCGGCACCCCGCATCCGGAGCTCGTCGGGCGGCTGGCTCATCGCACCGATCAGGCTGGTCTCGAGACCGCCGTGGCGTTGAGCGTCGCCTGGGACATGCGCCCGACCTACGCCATCGACGAGACCCTGCGGGTCGGTCTCGACGGGCGCATCGCCTTCGGTCCCCTCACCGCATGGGCCGGCGCCTTCGTCGCCGCGGCCGAGCAGGGCGACGGAGATCTGATGCTCACCCACGGCGGAAGCCTCGTCGAGGTGGAGGTCCGGCCGCATTCGCGGATCGGCATCGCCGCCCGTCACTCGGCCATCGTCCGCAGCGACGCGCTCCGCCGCGACGCCCGCGCGCGAGCCGACGAGGTGATCGCCAACGGTGACCCCGACCAGCGGGCCGAGCTCGAGGCGCGCTACGTGGCCGTCGACCGGATTCGCGCGCAGCACGAAACGACCATCGGTCTCAACGTATACTTGGTCGGCGACGACCTGAAGCTGCAGCTCGACGGCAGTTGGCTGCGTACCGCCGGCCCGGACGACGACGCATGGCGCGTTCGCGCACAGCTAGGCGTTGGATTCTGAGAAGACCGCCCCAAGAGAACCGATGAAGGAGTCATCATGACCACGCTGAACCGCATCCTCCACGCCGCCTCCGCGACGGGAGAAGATCGTGCCCCCCTGATCTACGCCGCGACCCTCGCGCGTGCCGCTGGAGCGGAGCTCATCTCCGTCCACGCCACCGAGTCGGGCGACGGCGGGGCCACCATCCTCGACGCCAACGCCTGCCTCGCCGAAGCGGGGCAGCCGACCGGCATGCGCCACGAGCGACGTTTCCACTCCTGCTGCGACGACCCGATCGACACGCTCCTCGACGCCATCAAGGAGCTGCAGCCGGATCTGATCGTCATGGGGACCCACACCACCGCGCCCTTGGGGCGTCTCGTCTTCGACAGCCACGCCGAGGCGATCGCCGCCAACACCGCGGTCCCCACCCTCGTCGTGCCCCTCGGGACGATGCACGAGCCGGAGGATGCGGTCTTCCGGCTCGAGCGCGCGGTGGTGCCCGCCGCCGATCCGCCCGCGGCTCTCGCCGCCATCGCCGCCCTCGGCCGGCTGGCCGAGGCCACCGGCACGGCGACGGGCGAGCTGATCTGCCTCGGGGTCGGGACCGCACCGAGCGCCGAGCTCGAGCCGCCCGCCGGCTGGACGAAGGTGTCGCTGGAGGACACCGGCTCCGTGGTCGACTCCATCGCCCGGACCAGTGAGCATACGGACCTGATCGTCATGGCCACCCACGGTCGCGACTCGCTGATGGACACCCTCTTCGGCACTCGCACGGAGCGACTGCTCCATCAGGCGCCGCGACCGATCCTCAGCGTTCCCCTCCCGAAGCGGTAGCTTCCGCCGTCACATGCAGCCGGGGCCACGGGACATGGTGGGCGCGCGGAGACCGCCCAGCATGTTCTCGCTGCCGAAGGACCAGCCGAGGGCGGTGACCTCCCCGCCGTAGAGGACGGTCGAGCCGGTGGAGACGGAGGCGCAGTAGTCCCCGCCTCCCATCAGCTCCACGTTGGCCAGCGCCTCGGCGCTGTGGGTCGCGTAGACCGCCGCGGTCGCGATGCCCGGCCGTCCGAGCCCGAAGGAGACCCGCGGCGCGTCGAAGTCGATGCTCACGCCGGCAGTGAAGCTGGTGTCGAAGTCGACCGAGAAGTCGGTCTGCTCGAAGCGGGTGATGCCGCCTTCGATGGCGACGCTCCCATCGGCATTCCGGATCAGGGTCATCGTCCCGTCCATCTCGAAGGTGGCCGACGCTTCCATCGACGCGCTCGGCGAGAGCGTCGACTGGACGGCCACCCGCACGCTCACTGCCACGAAGGCGGGCACCGGCCCGAGCATGATGGGGAAGACCAGCTGTACCGGGGGTAGGACCTCGGCGTCGCCGGAGGCGCTCTCGAACTTCACCCTCGCCGTGCCGGTGACCGAGATGTTCGGGAAGTGGATGCGCGCGGTGGGCTCCGACTCCGGGTCCGCGGGGTCGATCTGGATCGAGCCCTCGGCGGTGATGCCGCTGGCCTTCGCGTCCACCTCGGTGGCGAAGTCCTCGTTCGAGCTCTGGAAGAGGAAGTCCGCCTCCTCGCCGGCCATGCTCAGCTCCACCGACCAGCTGTCGGCGCTGTAGGCGATGCCCGCGTCGCGGAATTCCTGGAGGCCTTCGTAGTCGAAGATCGGCTGCCGGACGGAACCGATCAGGCCGCTCGCGCTCGAGCCGGCAGCAGCGCCCGGCGCCACGCCGTACACGCTCCCCGGCCCCATGTCGCGGAGCCGGTGAGTGAACTGGATGTCCGCGCTGCTCATCGCGTCGCTGAAGCGCGCCCACTGGGTCGCGACCGCGACGCGGTCCCCTTCGTCGGTCATCGAGAGCACCTCGAAGATGCCGAGCTGCGGCCAGACGACGATGCTCCCCTCGCTCACGCCGTCGAGCAAGGGCGAGCCCGTCGCGACGCGGAAGACCCCGTCGGGCGGCTGCAGGTTCTCGACGTCGGCCAGCACTGCTTCCTCCGTCCCCTCGACCACGCCGTCCTTCCACGTCACCTCGAAGGTCGACTCGTCCGGCTGCGGCAGGGTCTCCGGGGCGGCCGGCTCGTAGTCGCCGTAGGGGTCGCCGCCGCCGTCGTTGCCGCAGGCCATCGTCGTGAAGGCGAGGGCGGCGAGCGCCGTCGATGCGAAGGTGTGCAATTGGAGTCGGTCCATGGTGTTCCCCGTGGGCTGGCTCGCGGCGGGCGCGGCGTCGAGCACGCGCGGCACGCGAGGGGGCCCTCACTCTACACGACGATCGTGGTCTGCTAGCTTGGGCAGCCATGGAGTGCCGCCTCTGTCGCTCGCCCATGGCCTACATCCACGGTCACGCCGCGTGTGTGAACAACCAGTGTCCGATGTTCGGCGTCAACCAAGCCGAGTGCTGCGATGGCGAGACGATCGCCAACTGCCCGGCCCCCACCGCCACCATCGCCGCCGGGCCCCCGCTCCGCCGCCGGGAGGACTGAGCGGGCGCGCACCGATGGGCCTTGCCCCTGAGCCGTCATCGATGGGTGCGCGAGATGACAGGGCAATCGGGTGAAGGGCCCTCGCGGCTGGGGTAGCATCCGGCCATGGCTTCGATGGCACGACTCCTCGCCGTGCTCGCGTCGCTCGCGCTGGTGATCGGCTGCGGCGACGACGACACGAGCGACACCCCCGGTGACGACATGGGCATGGCCGACATGGGGCCACCGCCGCCCGATCCGCCGGAGATCTTCGGCGACGTGCCCCTCGACGGACAGTTCCGGATCCCCGGGCTCAGCGGTCCGGCGCACGTGGTCCGCACCGAGCACGACGTGCCGCACGTCTACGCGGCGAACGAGCTCGACGCCCAGCGGGTGCTCGGCTTCGTCATCGCCCGCGACCGCTACTTCCAGCTCGACGTCGTCTCGCGGCTCGCGCAGGGGAAGATCAGCGAGCTGCTCGGGGACGTCGCCCTCGCCGGAGACATCGAGAGCCGGATGACCGGCGCCGACCGGCTGACACAGATCTACACCGACTCCCTCACCGACCAGGAGGCCGCCGAGGTCGACGCCTTCGCCGAAGGCGTCAACGCCTACGTCGAAGCGGCCCGCAACCGGGAGGTGCCCTCGCCGGCGGAGTTCCGGCTCACCGCGACCATCCTGGGCGCGAGCCGCGCGCACAACTTGCTGCGCGAGTGGACCCGCCGGGACGTGATGGGCCTGGCGGCGACGATGACCGTCGCCACCGGCTACGACGGCAACGACGGGGTTTCCCGCGCTCGCGCCCTCGAGACCCTCGACGACCACTTTCCCAGCGCCCGCGAGCGCGACCTGCGCATGGCCGGGCTGATGGACATCGTCGATCGCTGGGCGCCGCCGCGCCCGGTGCCTTCGGCCAACGGCTGGGGCGTCGACGGCGCCGGCGTGAGCAGCGCCATCATCCAGCTGGGGCCCCGCGGCGTGCAGCAGATCCCTCGCCTCGAGATCGAAGACGGCGTGCTCGCCCGCCACGAGCGGCGCATGCGCCACTTCCACGAGCGGCTGCACCCGGCCGACCTCGAGGGCTGGGGCTCGAACGTGTGGGCGGTGATGGGCTCGGCGACCCCCGACGGGCGCGCGCTCCTCGCGGGCGATGGCCACCTGCAGCTCAGCATTCCCTCGCTCATGTGGGAGTACGGCATCGACACCGCGCTCATGGGTGAGGCGGAGCCGACCACCGTCGCCGGCGTCGCGCTGATCGGCGCGCCGGGCATCGCCACCGGCACCAACGGCCGGGTCGCCTGGGGCGGCACCAACTTCGTCACCGACGTCACCGACACCTACAGCGAGGAGATCGTGCTGGACGCCAACGGCGCACCGAGCGCGTCGATCTTCGGCGGTGAGGAGCGGCCGCTCGAGCTGGTGGAAGAGGTCTACGACGTGCGCGACGTCCCCGCCCTCGAGAGCGTGGGACGCACGTTGACCCTCGCCCGCTGGATGACCTTCGATGGCCGGATGATCACCTCCATCGAGGGCCGCGAGGCCACCGAGGGTGAGGCCGTCGGCGAGGGCGAGACCCTGGTCAACATGATGGGCGACTGGATCGTCCCCGGGGACACCGACGGCGATGGCGTCGTCAGCGCGCTGAGCTTCTACTACGCGCCCTTCGCCGGCGGCAGCCTGCTGCGCGCGGTGAAGGGCTTCGAGGACGCGAACGACGTCGAAGAGTGGCGTCAGGCGATGCGCAACGTGATCGGCTTCGGCCTGAACTTCGCCGCCGCCGACGTCGACGGCAACATCGCCTACACCGGCTACCACGCCATGCCCTGCCGCACCTATCTGCCGCGGGACGCCGGGACGGGTCGCTTCGAGCCGGGCGCGGACCCGACGCTGATCATCGACGGAACCACCTACCCGGCGTGGGACATCCCCCTCGACGCTCAGGGGCGGGTGGACGAGGCGGCGGCCGCCGCCGGCGATCCGGTCGGCTGCGCGGTGCCCTTCGACGAGTGGCCGCAGGCGGTGAACCCGGCGCGCCAGTACGTGGCCAACGCCAACAACGACCCGGGCGCCATCAGCCTGGACAACGATCCCTGGAACGACCCCTACTACATCGGTGGTCCGTGGGATCCGGGCTACCGCGTGGACCGGATCACCACTCGCCTCGAGGAGGCCATCGCCGATGGCACCGCGACCATCGCGGAGATGGCCGACATCCAGGGCGACCACCACTCGAACCTCGGTGAGGACTTCGTGCCGCTGCTCCTCGAAGTGATCGGCGCGGCCCGCGACGCCGCCGCCGGCTCACCGGCCGCCGGCACTCCCGAGGAGCGCATGGCCGCGCTCTACACCGCGAACGAGGCCGCCTTCGAGGAGGTCGAGGACCGGATGACGCAGTGGCAGGCGGACGACTATCCGACGCCCTCCGGCGTGGACACCTTCTACAACTCGAGCAGCGAGACCACCCGCCGGCAGTCGGTGGCGACGATGATCTTCGCCGCCTGGCTTCCGCGGATGATTCAGGGCGTCTGGAACGACGAGGGCATCGACGGCTCCGTCGACCCCGGCGGCAACTGGCAGCTCCGCACCCTCCACCGGCTGGTCGACGGCCGGGGCGCGACCGATCCGCTCTCGCTCCCCTCGTTCGATCCGGCGACGGAGGAGTCGGTCTTCTTCGACGATCTGAGCACGACCGACGTGGTGGAGAGCAGCCAGGAGATCGGGGTGAACGCGCTCGCCGACACCCTCGCCTTCTTGAGCGGTCCGGTGAACGAGGACGGAGAGAGCGGCGGCTTCGGCACCGACGACATGAGCCAGTGGATCTGGGGGCTTCGCCACCAGGTGCGCTTCGAGTCGCTGCTGATCGACTTCGTCGGCGACGATCCCCTCATCGCCGGCTTCTTCGAGGACTTCAACGTCACCACCGAGCGGATGCCCCTCGCCGACGCGCTCGACGCGAGCGACCCGCGGGCCGCGCTGACCTGGTTCCCGCGACCCGGTGACCAGTACGAGGTCGACGCGGCGAACCCCGGCTTCAGCGGCACCCGCTTCACCCACCGCAACGGCCCGGTGATGCGCACCGTCGTCGCCCTCGGGCCCGACGGCGTCGAAGGGCAGAACACGATCCCCGGTGGCCAGTCCGGCGACCCGGACAGCGAGTTCTTCTCCGACCGCGCCCGCAACTGGCTCGCCAACGAGACCGTACCGCTGCGCTTCACGCCGGAAGAGGTCGCCGCGGGCGCCGTCACCCGCGAGGTCTTCGTGCCCTAGCTCGCCGTGCTCAGCCGGCGGCGCGGAGGCTCGCCGGCAGGAGGTCGGCGAGGCGGGCGTCGACCCACCCGTGATGGGGGCCATGGACTCGCCCTCTTGGTTCTGCCACGGTCACACCATGAGGGTTTGGGGGATCGTCGCGCTGGCGCTGACGCTGGCAGCGGTCGGCTGCGCCAGGAATCTCGCGCCTCCGCAGGAGATCGACCTGAAGTACGAAGGGCCGATCGAGTCGCGGGACATCGTCGAGGGTGGGCGCATCTACACGACCCTCTGCACCGCGTGCCATCGCGGCCGAGTCAATCCGCGCGGCTACAGCTGGTCTCCCGGCCAGATGCGCCACCAGATCCGCGAGGGGAATCGGCTCATGCCCCCGCTCTCGGACGAGCTGCTCACCGACGAGCAGGTGGAGGCGGTGCTGGCCTACCTCTCGGTGATGGGCGCGCTCGACGGCGACCTACCGCCGACCCGCGGCGGCGACCTGGATCTCGACGAGGAGCTGGCCGAGGAGGAGCTCGAAGAGCTCGAGGAGCTCGAGGAAGAACAGCGGGAGCTCGCCGGCGCGCCCAGTGAAGGCGCCCGGGGCCTGGCCCCGGCCAGTGGCGCCCCCACCGACCCGTCGGATCCGCCGGCGCCCGAGTCCACCGAGGCGGAAGCAGGCGACGAGGTCGAGGCCGTCGATGAGGTCGAAGCCGTCGACGAGGTCGAGGCCGTCGACGAGGTCGAAGCCGTCGACGAGGTCGAAGCCGTCGACGAGGCCGAAGCGGCCGCCGCGCCGGCGTCCGTGCCCGCCTCCTGACCGAGCTCCTTCGACCCCGCCTCCTGACCGAGGCCCGCAGACCGCCGCCGATGGGGCGTGATGCAACGACGGCGTGTCGTCGTGCCACGGCCGGGCAGATGCGTCCGGCGTCGTTGCGATGCTCGGGCCGATCGTCGAGACTCCCACCATGGCTCGTGGGGCACTACTCTTGGCGCTCGCCGTGGCGCTCGGCTGCGGCGACGACGACGGCGGGGACGACCCGCCCACGGACGCAGCGACCGGCACGGACGCGACCACCGGCATGGACGGGAGTCGCCCCGACGACGCGTTCACCCCGCCGCGCGACCTGGCGGGCGGCTGCGAGCCGGGCCCGCGGACGACGGCGACCGCCAACCCCACGCCTCCCGAGCCGACCACCGACCACGCCACGATCTTCGACGGCCACTGCGGGGCGGCGGCCGGTCAGATCGGCCCGGCCGGCGCGCCGTGGAACCAGTCGGTTCGCGACACCTGCGTCGACCCGCGCTCGGACGCGATCACCCAGTACCTCGCCGCGGTGGTCGACGGGTCGCAGACCTTTCGCATCGACATGGGGCGTGCGTCGGACAGCTACGGCTTCAACCCGCTCGTCGCCGACGACTCGGTCACCGCGCGCCCCTTCACGCCCACCGGCGACTTCTACGCCACCGCCTGTGACGAGGCGCCGATCCCCGTGCCCACGGACGGCACGCTCGAGGGAGAGACGACCTACGAGTGCACCAGCGACGGCGACTGTCACCTGACCGTCTTCGACACCTCCGCCTGTCGCCTCTACGAGCAGTGGCGCGCCAACGACCCGCTCGGGACCTTCACCGGCGGATGCCTCGCGGTGTGGGAGTTGGCGTCGATCCCCGGTGAGCTCCGGGGGCTGAGCTGCACCAGCGCGGACGCCGCCGGGCTGCCGATCCTCCCGCTCCTGGTCACGCCGGGCGAGGTGAAGGCCCGCGGCGAGATCCGTCATGCGCTGCGATTCATCCTCCCCAACGAGGCCGTGCAGCGCGACGTCTACGTTCGCCCGGCGACCCACAACCCGCTGCGCACCGACCGCTTCGGCGAGCCGGCGAGCGGCCCGGCCGGGACGATGCCGCCACCCTACGGTGTCCGCCTCCGGCTCCGCGCCGACTTCGACACCAGCGGCCTGAGTCCTGCGGCGCGCGCGATGGCCGAGGCGCTCAAGGAGTACGGCATGTTCCACGCGGACGGCGGCAGCGTGACCTTCATCGCGTCCAACGAGCGTTTCTCGGCCGCGACGTGGGACGACCCCGAGGTGGCACTCGGTCCGAACGACCTGCGGGACTCCGGTCTCGCTTGGACCGACTTCGAGGTCGTGAGCGATCTGGACGACGTCGGCACGATGTCGGGCACCGACTGCACGCGCACCCCGCTCGACGAATTCTGAAGGTCAGAGGAAGCGGTCGAGGAAGCCCTCGAACGCGCCGAAGGCGGAGGGATCGGCGCGAACGAATCCGTCGGCTCGGCAGATCTCGAGGAGCATCGCCGGAGCGCCCGCGCGTCGTTTCAGCTCGAGCAGCCGGTGCTCGAGCCCGGCGGGGGCGTCGAACCCCACGGTGAGCGCGTCGAAGGGAGCTGGCCGTGTGCGCTCGAGGATGGTGAGCTGGCTCGCCAGCGGCCCGAGCATGTCTCGCAGCTCCGCGTGGGTCCGCTCCGCGTCGTCGGCGATCATGTAGGTGCTCGTGACGTCCGCGCGGTTCTTCGCCACGTCGACCAGCGCGTCGCGGAAGCTGCCGGCGAAGCGTTGCGAGGCCAGGTCGGCGGTGCCGATGCCGTGCTCGGCGAGATGGGCGAGCGCGAGCAGATGGCCGCTGGAGGAGAGGGGATCGACCCACGACGCCCGCTTCCCCCTCAGCTCTTCCGTCGAGCCGATGCCCGAGTCCGTGCGGACGATCAGGGCCGCGGCGTAGTCGCGGCGACCGTCGCGGACGGCGGTGAGCATGGCGCGGCAGTGGTTTCGTACCTGCGCGCAGACCGCAGGGGGTGCCCAGCCGAGCTCCGCCCGGCCGGCGGCGAGCTCGCCGGCGAGCTCCTTGTAGCTGGACGCCAGCGACACCTCGACGTTCTCGTCGAGCCACTCGCTCATCCACTCCGCCAGGATGGCCGCCCGGGCGCCAGCGCTCAGCTTGCCGCGATCGGGTGGGAGGAGAAGCTTCACCCAGAAAGGGTAGAGTATTGGGGCGCTTTCGTGGGTGAAGAGTGGTCGCTCCGCGGTCTGCGTCGGTGCCTACGGCGAGGGGCGGTGGCGCGACCCATCCGCGTCTCGGGAAGGGCCCACGGCTAGCGCTCGAAGGGCGGCCCCTCGAAGACCACCCCTCCGCTGTGGCCGGAGGTCCCGTCGAGGGTGATCACCCCGTCGCCGTCGTAGGCGACATGGTCGGCACCATGGAAGCCATCGCCGCTGCGCTCGCAGCGGACGAAGCCCTGGCTCTCGCCGTAGAGCACCTGACCGCCGCACTCGAGCTCGGTCTGGCACTGCGCCGACGGTGACATGAAGCCCCTGGACCCGTAGGCGACCGAGATCTCGCAGGTGTCGCCGACCGCGATGTCGGGGCGATCGGAGCGGACCACCCGTGCCTCCCAGTCGTAGTGATCCTGCGCGATGTTCCGCACCACGAAGAAGGCGCCCAGGGCGGTGACCCCGATGAGCGCGCCGAGGCTCATCCGATGCGCCCAGCGATGGCTGTCCCGCGCCTTGCTCGGTCGATGCCTGGTCATCCAGACCAACCCGAGCCCGAAGAGCGGCACGGTGGCCATGCCGATGCGCGCGTGGGACGCGGCGCCCCCGGCGACGTCGAGCCCCATCATCGCGGCGATGACCCCCACCACGACCATCAGCCCGAGCGCCCCGGAGCGCGCGCCCCCGCCACGGGTCCAGCCGAGGGCGTCGCGGATGAAGAGGAGCGCGGCGAGCGCGAGCAGCAGCCCGGTGATGACGACGAAATAGCGCGTGGCCGCGATGGGCAGGTCCAGCAGGTCCAGGACCATCGCGGTGAGCACCAGGAGCGCGCCGATGCCGAGCGTTCGAAGCGGGCCTCGCAGACCGAGCTTTCGCAGCGTCCCCATCTCTTCGAGGAACGCCGCCCGCTTCCGTCGCTCGACCTCGTCGTCGAGGAACGCCATCGCGTCGTCCCCGACCCCGATGGCGATCGCATCGATGGCGACGGGGACCCGGGCGGAGGCGCCGCGATAGCCGTCGGTCGTCTTGCCCCAGGTGAGCGCGCCCTCGAGCGCGACGCGGTCGCCCGCGCGAACCTCACACCCTCGGATGTCGACCTCGCTGTCGTCCACGAGGCCGGCCTCGGTGAAGGTCCGGCCGGGCACTCGGTCGGCGACCTCCGACCAGCTCCCGCGGAGCGTCTCGCTGGGCCCGATCCGCGGCGATCGGGCGCGGACCCGCACGTGACTCCCGTCGTCGAGCATCACGGTGAAGCGCACCTGCTTCTGCTCCCGGCGCAAGCTCTGCTCGCCGACCGCGAGCCGGGCGTAGAAGGCGACGACCTCCTCCGGTCTCCCGAGCACCTTCCCCTCCAGCCGCTCCATCGCCCGAGTCTACGACGGCCGGGCCCGCCGAGTCAGAAGAGACTGGGCCGGCCCCGCTCGGAGTCCACCCACTCGATGTCGTGCAGGTCGTCGATCGGGGCCAGAGCGGCCACCAACGCGGCGCGTCCTTCCGGCCCCTCGGTGGGCGGCGACTTCAGCATCAGCCGCTGCCAGAGCGAACGTTCGTCGACCGGGTGCATGTGCACGTACCAGCGGGGGTCGGCCGGCGCGGCCTCGGGGCCGTCGGGCCGGGCGAGGCCGACCTCGAGCGCCCAGCGTTGCTCACCGAGGCGCACCTCGGCGACCCAGTGGAAGGGTTGCCGCCAGTGGCCGAGCGGCTCGTGGCCCGCGTGGGCCATCCCCTCGAGCAGGAAGCGGATCAGGTCTTCCCCGAAGCCGCGTTCGCGATACTCGGGCTCGGCCTCGAAGGCGCGGGTGCGAAAACGAACGTGGGCGGTCATGGGAGCGTGCGGAGCGAGCTCCTACGCCCAGTCTAGGTCGGGCCGTCCCCATCGTCGTCGTGCACCGTGAGTGTGCCCTCGATCCGTGGCCGTGGCACATCTAGTCGCCCCCTGCGTTCGCTCCCGGCGGAGCGCCGGGCCACTCCCGGCGCTGGGGAAGGTGGCCGCGGACGATGAAGGAGATGCCCGCCACGAAAGCGTAGTCGCTCCGGTTGGGGGTATCGATGACGCCCCCGTTGTCGACGCTCGCCCGCTGCAGCCGCCAGCCGAAGGGGGTGAGGTGCTCGCCAATCCAGATGCTGACCCGTTCCGTCTGCACGATCCGCTGCTCGGATTCGATGCCGATGAGCCAGGATTGCTCGAGCCAGGTCTCGAAGGGCCGCAGGGTGCCCAGCCGGTGGGTGAAGCGCCCGCCCACGCGGAGCCAGCGAAGCGGCCGGATGCCGCCGGCGAGGCCCCACTCGAAGGCCGTGCGCTGCTCGAGGGCGTCCGACGTACCCAGGCCGACGAAGGCTCGGGCGTAGACGAAGTCCTCGCCCCACCCTGCGCTCAAGCGGAGGTCGACGGTGTAGCCGTCGTTGGGCTCCACCTGAATGAGGCCGAGGGTGAGGGCGGTGTCGATGCTGAAGGGACCGAAGGTCGGACCGGCTTCCTCGGGTTCGGGTTCGGGCTCCGGATCGGGGGCGTCTTGCACGAGTCCGCGCTGCCGCATCGTCGCTTCCAGCGCCTCGGGGGAGCTGGCCCACTCGGGCAGCTCGGCCGCCGGCGGCGGCCCGGGGAGGCAGTCGTCCACCACTCGCAGCCGGACGCCGCGGTAGGTCGGCTCGGTGCCCGGTGGGCGCTCGCGGATGCGGGTGTAGTCGACCCCCAGCGAGTCCACGAGCTCCGAGACCACCGCGCCGCTGCGGCCGCGGGCCCGCTGGATCTGGGCTGCCTCGGAGCCGCCGACCACACGGCGCATGTCCCCGCCGAAGGTCCGATCGTCGAACTGCCCCTGCACCTCGATGCAGGCCCGATCGTGCTCGATGGCGGCGAGGCATTCGGCCGCTCGATGGAGCGCCGGTCGCCAGTCCTCACGAAAGGCGGCGTCCTCGTCCGAGCGGGTCGATGCGCCTTCCAGGCGCATTTCGTCACAGCTCATCGAGCTGCCGGTCTGCCCATCGTCGACGGGGGTCGTCTCCTCGGGGTCCGAGTCGACCGACTGCGCCCCGGCCACGCTCGCCAAGCTCGATAGTGCCGCAACCGCGAACAGGGCCCGTATGTCCGACCGGGTCAAGCTAGTTCACCGTGAAGGAGATGGTGACCTGGAGCAGGCAGTTTTCGACTTCTGGGTCCGACCAGCCGACGGTCAACGCCGACGTCGGAACGTCCCCGTAGTCGTAGGTCAGGCTCAAGAGCGTGCCCGATTGCGCCGTGCCTCCCGCCGTGATGCTGTCCATCTCGTCATCGTTGTAGTCGGTACACGCCCCGTCATCGTCCTCGACCAGAAGGCCGACCTGACTGATCGTGAAGAACGTCGAGCCGCCGTCGTAGAGGATGACCGTCCGGCTCGCCGTGGAGGCGGTACAGGCGTGCCCATCGGGTTCGTTGTTACATCGGGCCTTGATGTCGAAGAGCGTTTCGGACGTCCCACCATTGAGGGACCAGTCGAGCCGCGACGGCTCGGTGATGTCGATCCCCGTGGAGCCTCCGGCGCCGTCACAGTCGCAGTCGCCGACCACACTCGCGGAGCTTCCGACCACGAAAGTGACTCTCTTGTCTGGCCGAAGCGGGTCTCGTGTTCCCGAGTATCCGGCCGGGTTCTCGCGTGAGTCGAACGTCTCGTCGCCGTCCGTGTTGGGATTCCGTGGGTCCGTCCCCTGGGCCAGCTCCACGTCGTCATCCCAGTCGTCGGAGTCACAGTTGGCCGTATGTACGCAGGACTTGACCTCGTAGTCCCGGAACGGCGTCCCATCACCGTTCAAGAGATTCACCGTCCAAGTAGAGTTCCATTCCTGCGCATCCGGCAGGCTGTCTCCATCCGTGTCGGCGTCTAGCGGGTTGCCGCGCGTGCGCTCGTCGGGGTCGCTGGGCACGGTTGGCGGATCGCAGAAGTCGGCATCGGCACACCGGCGGGCANNAGCTGGACGTCGTTGTAGTAGCCGTCGGTGTTGTCCGGATCGAACTCCTGTAGATCGGTGAGTCCGTCTCCATCCGAGTCGCGGTCTCGCGGGTCGGTGCCGATGGCGAACTCGTATACGTCAGGGAGCCCATCGAGGTCCGTGTCGGGCTCGTTGACGTTGGCGGTGACCAGCTCGGTGGGTGCGCCGGCGACGTCGAGGTCCCACCCGTTGGTCTCCTCCGAGTCGAAGAGGCCGTCCTTGTCGGTGTCGGTGATGGACCCCGCATCGGTTCGGTTCGGGTTGGTGCCGACGACCAGCTCTCGGCCGTCGGGGATGCCATCGAAGTCGGTGTCCCGGAGCAGGGGAGACGTCTGGAAGAAGCCGTCGTGCCGCGCTCGCTCGTAGTCCGTGCCCCCGTCGACGACGGGGATGATGCTCTCGAGCCTCCCGTTCGGTCCGGCCCAGACACAGGGCGTGCCGGGGACCAACGGCGCGAGGCCCGGGGCGGTGACCTGCACGTCGTCTCCATTGGCGACCGCCTGGCAGATGCCGTCCAGCCCCGGGTCGATGCTTCGGGAGAGCACGGTGACGTCGTCGCCGGCCGGGTGCGTCTCGACGTAGCCGTTCGGGCCGGGCTCGATGACCACGGCGCCTACCGAGCCGCTGGTACCGACCGGCACGACCTGCACGTCGTCGCCCTCCGCTTCGGTGTCGACGACACCGTCGCCACCGTCGAGGATCTGCACCACGTCGCTGTAGGCCTCCACGACCAATAGCGGGTTGTCGGTCTCATCGGCGTTCCCGTCGAAGAGCCGCACCTGCATGTCGCCGTTGAGCTCGAAGTCGTCGCCCAGGCCGTCGAGGTCGGTGTCGCGCCGGTTCGGATCCGTGCCCCAGCTGCGTTCTTCGAGATCCGAGAGCTGGTCGAGGTCGGAGTTGAAGCGCGCCGGGCTCGGAAAGGTGCGGTAGGGAAGGCCCGGGGTCGCGCCGACCATCCAGCCTCCGCGCACCTCGTCGAAGTCCGGGATGCCATCGTCGTCGGTGTCGTCCGAGAGATCGCTCGAGCCGTAGACCAGCTCCTCGCGCAGGTGCAGGCCGTCCTCGTCGACATCCTGGGTGAAGAAGAAGAGTAGCTCGTCCCCGGCGTTCAGCACGATGTCGCGGAAGTCGGTGTCATCGGTGAGTGTCGTGTCGTTCGCTCGCACCGCCCAGAACTGCTTCTGTGGGTCGGCCGGGTCGGTGTCGTTTTGGACGCCGCCGATGCGGATCAGGCGCTCCACTCCTTCGCCGTCCAGGAATGTCCCGACCGAGTCGCGGACGTCTGCCGGCAACGGGGAAGGAAAGGGCTCGGCCAGTGGGTCGCCGGGTTCGCGAAGCTCGTAGCCCAAGAGCTCGAGTGCCCGGCCCATGGTGATCCCCTGGGGTCGGCCACTGGCATCGAAGCTGTTGTGGGTCGCGACGCGGCGGGTCAGCACGCGTCCGTCGCCGAAGTCGATGGTGATGCCCGCCGTCCGGCTGGTCACGTCCGCGGACGCGAAAGCGAAGTTTCGTCCCTCCTCGTCGATCACGTCGAAGTTCGCCACCCGGAAGACCACCCCATTGGGCTCTCGCATCAGGTCCTCGACCAGGTTCGGGAAGACGGTGGCACTCTCGAAGACGATCGGGCCCCGCTCTCCATCGAGAGGCCCGAGGTTGATCTCGAGGTCGCCGCTCACGGGCACGAGCGTCGCCACCGGTCGGAAGCCGCCCAGGTTCTCCCGATCCTGTCGGAGGACGGTGAGCTCGAGGTTGGTCAGCGTGAAGGGGACATCGCTCGCGTTCGCGACGTTCACCGTGGCCAGGATCTGCGCCGACTCGATCACTCGGGTCACCGAGCGGAGCTCGCTCGTCTCGAAGGCCGTCCCCACGGACGCTTCCTGTGAGCGCTGCGACTCCGTCGCGGTCGTTCGGTCGACCGACGCGGTGTAGCCCCGGGCCGAGGTCTGCTCGAAGCCGAACTCGCCGGTCACCTTGCCCACGAACTTCGGGCCATCGACGCCGGCCTCGAAGCCGAGCGTTTGGCTCGTGGTGTTGGTCGTCTCGACGCTGCGGGTGTCACCCTGGCTCAGCGAGGTCGCCGCCGCTTGGGAGATCGACGTGGTGTTGGTCTCCACGTACGACTGCACGGTCCCGGTCTCGTCGGTGAAGCTGGTCTTCACCTCGAGCTGCAGGTCATAGGAGGTCACGACGATCTGCGGTCGCGGCAGGTCCGCGAGCAGCGGGTCCCGGTTCAGCTCGAAGAGCTCTTCGTAGTCGTTGAAGCCGTCTCCGTCGGTGTCGTCGAGGATCGGCGAGGTGTCGAACTCGACGTCGGTCGAATCGGCGAGGCCGTCCTCGTCGGTGTCCTGGCGCGTCGGATTGCTGCGCCAGATCCGCTTCTCGTCGGCGTCGCTGATACCGTCACCGTCGGTGTCGGTGTCGCGGGGGTTGGTGCCGGCGAGCAGCTCTTCGTTGTCCAAGAGCCCGTCATCGTCGGTGTCGGGGTCGTTCGGGTCGCTGGTGACCGTGCCTTGCGTGAGGTCTCCGTTCGTGAGCCAGACGGTCACGATCCAGCCGCTCTGCTCGACGTTGTCGAAGAGGCCGTCCCCGTCGCTGTCGACGAGGGTCCCGTCATCGGAGCTCGGAGGCGTTCCGGCGAAGTCGACGACCGACGGGTTCACGAGCAGCTCGGGGGGCGCGAGCAGATTGCCGTCGAGGTCCCGGATGTTCGCCGCGGCGAGCTCGTAGATCACCTCGCTCTGGGAGCCGGTTTCCAGGTCGACGGCGACGCCATCCTCGCTCAGCGTCGCCGAGAGCACCGGGAGGTAGGCCGACTCCGGGTTCACGTTGGCGTGACCGATGCTGAAGTTCGCCGGGTCTTCGGTACCGTCGCTCACCGGCTCGCTGAAGATCACCCGAACGCTGGTGTTCCCGGTGGAGACGGCTCCCACGAGGCGCGGCCGTCCTTCCTGGTCGAAGCTGCGCAGGTACTGGTAGGGCGTGGGCACCTCGGCGCTCTCGCCGGCCGAGTTGAAGATGGTCACCGTGACCGCTCCCTCGGGATGGGGCGGCGTCACCGCGGTGACGACCGCCGACGACATCACCGTGACGTCGGTCGCCGGTACGCCATCGAAGAGCACGGCCATCCCCTCGCTGAAATCGGCGCCGGTGATCGCGACGAGCTGTCCGCCGACCGTCGAGCCCATCGCCGGCGCGAGACTCGCGGGGATGGGCGTCGGGGACTTCCCCGCGCCCGCCTCGATGTCGCCACAGCTCACGACCAGCACCCCCAGCATCAACAGCCGAAGCACGGTCACACCACCCCATTCGTTTCGCATCATCGTCCTCGCGTCTCCATCACGTACCGGCGTCCTCGTCCCCATCGGGGCCCGCGTCGGTGTCCTCTTCATCCATCCCGGCGTCGGATTCGTCGTCCGGCCCCATGTCATCGACGCCGACGCCCATGTCCTCGTCGTCGTCGCTCACGCCCATGTCGATGCCCGCCGAGGCGTCCCGGCGGTCTCGGCCGGCGTCGCGCCCGCTCGTGGTACCGGCGTCGGTCCCTTCGCTGGGCCCGCTGTCCTTCTTCGGTCCGCCGTCCTCGTCGGGATCGTCGTCGTCCGGTTCGCCGTCGGCGTCGTCGTCCGGATCCTGGAAGTCCGGGATACCGTCACCGTCGTCGTCTTCGTCGATCAGGTTCGGGAGCCCGTCCCCATCCCGATCTCGGTCGAAGGGGTTGGGCCGCCCATCGCCATCGATGTCCGGGTCCTCTCCGTTGAGCAGGCCGTCCCCGTCGACGTCCGGATCCTCGCCATTGGGGATGCCGTCGCCGTCGATGTCCGGCCCGTCGCTGGGGTCATTGGGGTCCGTGCCCTCGGCGTATTCGTCCAGGTCGCTGCGACCGTCCCCGTCCGAGTCTTGCCCCGCGAGCGACCGGGGATCGCGCCATTGATCGACGAGGAAGAGCGCATCGGCGACCTCCGCCCTGCCGCCGTCTTCTCCGTCGTCCGAGCGGACCTCCAAGTTCGCGCAGCCCGCCACCAGGGAGACTGCGAGCACCATGACTCGTGTGCGGCGCGGGAACACGTGAGCCACCTTCGACGATGAGGGCGGCTTTGACCATTTCGAAAGATTACAGTCGCGCTGATACGGCCGGTGAGGCCCTCAGGGGCGCTCGATACGGATCGCTGGGACACCGAAGCGGACCCGGCGCGCGCGGGAGCGCCGCTCGACGATGCGTCCGGCTTCGACCACCCCATTGGTGGCGAGCGCCTGGCGCGCGCGGAAGACGTGCACGTTCAAGCGCTCGGGTGAGAGACCGAGTCGCTCGCCGAGCTCCACGCTGTCGATCCAGCCCGCTTCGGGATCGCTCAGCCCGCGCTCGTTCACGTCCCGCAGTCGCTCGCGGGCCAGATGCAAGAGCAGGTCGTCGTGCGCTCGAGGGGTCATCTCGAGGCGCCCCGCTTCGTGCTCGAAGACCAGCCGAATGTGCTCCTCGGTCCGATCGAGCTCGAAGATCGCCGTCAGCTCTTCGATGTGCGGCGCCGTGGCGGCCACCAGCGTCGTCGGGTCGCCGGAGGAGACGGGCAACATCAGGGACCAGCGGCGCCCGCCGGCTTCGACGGTCTCGCCGCCGTCCACCTGGCGCACCGCTTCGCCGTCGTCGCAGACCCAGCCCTCGGTCGTCGCCTCGATGGCCAGCGCCGGCTCCTCGCGGCTCGGCAGCAGCAGGACCTGCCCCTCGCCCATCCGGAGCGTTCCGTCCTCGGCGACCGCGGCCGGCGGCGGTGGCGCGTCGTCGATCAGGGTCCAGCGTTCGTCGCCGTCCCCGAAGACCAGCACGTCCCCCTCGGCGAGCTCGTGGAACGAATCCGAGCAGACCTCACCATTGATCGTGGTCCCGTTGCGGCTGCCCAGATCGCGCACCCGCCACCGGCCCCGGTGCCACTCGATCACCGCGTGCTCGCGCGACACCGAGGAGTGCTCGAGGCGCAGACCCGCCAGCGGGGTGCGGCCCACGATCGACCGCGCGGGGAGCTCGATCCCTTCGAGATCGCCATCGCGACTCAGTGCGCCCATTCGTCCCTAGAGGGTAACAAATCCCGGCGCCACGACGTTCAGGAAAACGGTCGGTCGTGCGATGCCCAGCGCCCGCATCCGCGCGAATGCCTCGGGTGAGTCGCGCTTCCCCTCGAGCTCCTCCAGCCGTCGTCGAGCGCCAGCGGCGTAGAGCTGCTGTCCGTTCGCCTCCAGTCCGCGTGTGGTCGTCGCCAGCAAGCGCCGCGCGTCGGTCATCGCCCCCTCTTGGGTGAGGATCGCGCAACGCAGCAGGTCGGCGTAGAGAGTGGCGTGCGCCGCTCCCTCGGACGCGAGGCGGCGAGCGGCGCGATTGGCGCGGGCGAGCAGGCGCCGGTCCCCGCCGCGGGTGAGCGAGGCGGCCAGGAGCATCTCCGCCGAGTAGAAGCGGGAGGTGACGCGGAGCAGCTGCCCCCGTCCGAGCAAGGAGCGGAAGAGCGGGCGCAGATCGGCCGCGAGCGTGAGCAGCCGTTCCGGTGACGCGCCGGTGTAGAGCGCGTGGTGCATCTGGTTGTGCAGCGAGACCACCCGCGACTCGTCGAAGACACCCGGCTCGAGTGCCGCCTCCAGCGAGTCGATCCAGAACCAAGCTTGCTCCGGCTCGTCGCCGACCAGCGCCACCAGCGGCAGCTCCGCCTCGAAGGAGCGGCGCGCCGCCTCGTCTCCGCGTCGCTCCGCGTCGGCGCGCCAGCGCTCGAGCGACTCCGCCATCGTCGCCGGCCGGCCCAAGAACCAGTGGGTGATCGAGCGGAACTTCCGGCTCAGCGTCAGCTCCCACCAGCGCCGACACTCCGGATGGGTCAGCCATCGTTCCGCCTCGCGCAGGCCCTCGTCCGCGGTGCGCCAATCGCCGAGCAGCAAGGCGCTCAGCCCCCGGGCCAGCTCGTGGAGCGCTCGGGCCTCGACCGCGTCGCTCCGGCTCGCCTCCCGACGGGCGCGCTCGATGTTCGCCTCGACCGCGGCCGCGTTGTTGGTGCCCTCGTTCGCCAGATAGAGCGCCTCGTAGACCAGCGCGCGGACGATCCGCACCGGGTCACCGGCGCGTTCCGCTTCGATGAGCTGCCTGGCGGCGAACCAGGCACCCCGCAGGTGATCGGTCATGATCGAGCCCGTGGTGCCCGCGGCGAGGGCATCGATGCGATGCAGCTCGTGCTGCGTCGCTCGCCGCTCGGGCCGTTCTCGCCGCAGTCGCAGCCGCAGCCGCGAGGCCAGCAGCGACGCGGCCAAGCCGACGGTGGTCCGCGGCACATCGACGTCGAGGTCGTGCATCAGCGCGCGGAGCTCGCGCCGTCCGGCCTCCGTGCGGCCGGACACCAGCAGCTGCTCCGCGGCTCGGCAACGGTGGGCGGGCGCGGTCGGCCCATCGTCGGTCCGGGCGAGATGCAGATACTCGGCGGCCGCCTCCGGTCCGCGCCCGGCGGCGAAGAGCGCTTCGGCGAGCACCTCTCGAGCCTCGGTCCGGCGGCCTTGGTCGATCGCCTCGCCGGTTCGCTGCAGCGCGTGCTCCAAGAGCGCGGCCGCTCGGTTGAACGCGAGCGCGTCGATGGCTTCCCGCGCGGCCCCGAGGTAGTGGCCGAACGCTTCCTCGTGCAGACCGGCGCCGGCGGCGTGGTCGGCCAAGGCCGCGGAGGGGACCCCCGGCCGATCGCGGAGCGCGTCGAAGAGCCAGCGGTGGTGCTCCCGTCGGCTCTCTCGGTCCAGCTCCATGCGCACCGTCTCCCGGACCGTCCCGTGGTAGGTGTCCACCGTCGTCCCCGTCTCGGCGCAGAGGCGCCGGACGCAGAGGTTCTTCAAGGGCAGCCGGCCGTCACGACCAGAGGCGAGCTCGATGGGCAGCGGTCCGCCGTGGAGCGCGATCCGTTCGAGCGCTCGTCGCTCCGGCTCCGGGAGCGAGCGCAGCCGGGTCGCGATCACCTCGCGCAGCTCGGGGAGCTCTCCGCTCTCTCGTTCGACCCAGGCGGCCAGCTGCTCGAGGTGCAGCGGCGAGCCCGCGCTCTCGCGCACGAGCCGGGCGGCGACCGTCGCGTCGCCATCGAGCCCGAGCGCGCCTTCGGCGAGCTCCCGCAGGCTGTCTTCGTCGAGCGCGCCGAGCTCGAGCTTCCTGGGGTCGCCTGCGATCGGCTCTCCGGCCGCCTCGGACCGCTCGCTCATCACCAGCAGCGCAGGGATCGGCCGACGGGTGGAGACCAGCGCTTCCAGAAGCGCCCGGCTGTCCGCGTCGGCCCACTGCACGTCGTCGATCGCGAGCACCAGCGGCCGCTCTTCGGCGATCGTGGCCAGCAGCTCGCCGAACGCGCGGAAGCCCGCGGCGCGCTCTTCTCGCGGGAGCTGGCCACTCGGAGAGGCGCTCTCGTCGCGCGACGCGAGCGTGGGAAAGAGCCGGCCGAGCACGCGCCGCTCGGGCGCTGGGAGCAAGGCGTCGATGCCGTCGCCCAACGTCTCGGCGAGCCCATCGACCATGCCATCGAAGGCGTTGAAGGGCAGGTGCTCATAGGCGCTGCAGCGAGCGCGGAGCGCCAGCGTCGCCGGGTCACAGCGCGCCACCAGCTCGTCGAGCAGGCGCGTCTTGCCGACCCCCGCGGGTCCGCGGATGAGCACACTCCGCAGCCCGTGCCGAGCGTGCTCGAGCTCCTTCGTGAGCGCCGCGAGCTCTTCCTCCCGCCCGACGAAGGGCGTGGCGAGCGTTCCCTCGGCGGCGCTCTGGTCGGCCAGCGTCCGCAGCACGGCGTCGATCGTCGGCCGCGCCTCGGGCCGGGGCTCGAGCATGTCACGGCAGAGCTCGACGATCGGCGCGGGCGCCTCCGCTCCCTCGAGCAGGTCGGCCGCGTTCGTGGGGCTCCGGGTCACCGCGCGAGCCGAGCGCCCCGCGAGCACCTCGAAGAGCATGGCGCCCAGCGCGTGGACGTCGGTCGCGGCCGAGAGCTCGTCGCCCCGACGCTGCTCCGGGGCCATGTACGCCGGTGTGCCCACGCCGGGCTGGACGGCTGCGGATGAGAGCCCGAAGTCGAGGATCCGAACCGCGTCACCCTCTTCGACCAGCACGTTGGATGGCTTCAGGTCCCGGTGCAGCACTCCGTGGCGGTGGAGCGCCGCCAGTCCTCGTGCGCACTGCCCGAAGAGCGAGCGCACCCGCCCCCATTCGCCGGCCGCCGCCGCACGCTCCGCGACGATCTTCAGCGATGGGCCCTCCACCAGGTCCATCGTCATGAAGGCGTTCCCGCCGGTGACGAAGAGCTCGTGCACGACGACGAGGCGCGGATGCACCAGGTCGCGCACCGCTCGGAATTCGGCCTTCAGCATCGGGATGCGGTGCGGCCGGGGCGCGCGGAGCGCCTTGAGTGCCAGCCGCGTGCCGGTGGTGAGCTCGCGCACCTCGTAGACCGCGCCACTGCCGCCCTCGCCGAGGCGTCGCTCGACCCGGAAGCGGTCGAGCACGAGGTCACCGACCGCCGGTGCGACGGGCGCTCGCTGCATCGGGGCGTCACCCTCGCCGTGTACCGTGACCGTGGTCGCGTCCTGCGTGCTCACGTTGCGCGTCCCACCGTCACCGTTTGCGAGTGTGGGCCCACGGCGTGGGCCGCGGCAAGGCGCACCCACCGGGGGCTGTTACGTTCGCCCCCAAGCCCACGTCCCGGTGCAGCCCCGATGGCGCTCGAAGTCACCATTTATGTCGTCGTGCTCGTCGTCTCGACCCTCCTGACCTGGAAGGGCAGCGACGCGCTCGAGCTCTCCGCGAGNNGCAGCGACGCGCTCGAGCTCTCCGCGAGCCGGCTCGCCGTTCGCTACCGGCTCCCGGTGATCGTCCAGGGGAGCCTCATCGTGGCCGTCGGGTCGAGCTTCCCGGAGCTCACGACCACCGTCGTCTCGTCGCTCGTCCATGGCGAGTTCGAGCTCGGGATGGCGGCGATCGTCGGATCGGCGATCTTCAACATCCTG